>Ga0189283_10072_pt1 | contig 158130 bp, 154 predicted proteins | sample N26C4minimetaG_FD_130320 | JGI IMG/M metagenome (GOLD analysis project Ga0189283, IMG submission 130320) | Marine microbial communities from the Costa Rica Dome - N26 C4 mini metaG | ecosystem: Environmental > Aquatic > Marine > Oceanic > Photic zone | place: Costa Rica: the Eastern Pacific...
GGCGGCCCCCGGGCGGCGCTGGCGGCGGATGCGGGCATCGCCGTGGGCGTCCTCGTGCACGTCCTCGTCGCGGGGCTGGGGCTGAGCGCGGCGGTGGCCGCCGCGCCCTGGCTTCTCGAGGCGATCCGCTGGATCGGGATCGGCTATCTGCTGTGGCTGGCGCGGCAGGCGCTGCGCGCCCGCGCCCCGGCCGCTGCCGGGCCTGTGGGACCCGCGCGACCGGCCCGGGCCTTTCGCGACGGGCTGGCGGTGAACCTGACCAATCCCAAGGTGATCCTGTTCGTCCTGGCCTTCCTGCCCCAGTTCGTCGATCCCGCCCGCGCGGTGCTGCCGCAATTTCTCGTGCTGGGCGCGATCCTTGCGCTCGGGGGATTGCTGGCCAACGGCGCCGTCGGATTGGGGGCCGGCAGGCTGGGGCGGCGGCTGGCGCGGTCGCCGGGGCTCGGGCGGCTTCTGGGCCGCATCACCGCCGCGATCTATGCCGGTCTGGCCCTGCGGCTGGTCCTCATGCAACGGAGCTGACATTCATGTCCCGCATCGACGAAAGCCGCGACTTCGTGCCGGTTCGCATCGCCGTCCTCACCGTCTCGGACACCCGGAGGATCGAGGACGACCGGTCCGGCCAGACCTTGATCGAACGGATCGAGGCGGCGGGCCATGTTCTGGCCGACCGCAATATCCTGCGCGACGACAAGGACCTGATCATCGAGCAGTTGCGCCGCTGGTGCGGCGATCCGCATGTGGACGTGGTGATCTCTACCGGCGGGACCGGGCTGACGGGGCGCGACGTCACGGTCGAGGCGCATCGCGAGGTCTACGAGAAAGAGATCGATGCCTTCGGCACCGTCTTCACCATCGTGTCGATGCAGAAGATCGGGACCAGCGCCGTGCAGAGCCGCGCGACGGGCGGCGTGGCGCAGGGCACCTATCTGTTCGCGCTGCCGGGCAGCCCCGGCGCCTGCCGCGATGCCTGGGACGAAATTTTGCGCCTGCAGCTGGATTACCGCCACCGGCCCTGCAATTTCGTCGAGATTTTTCCCCGGCTGGACGAACACCGGCGACGGAAATAGCCCCGCCACACGTAACGGGATCGCGACTTGGCGTCGGCGGCGGCGGGTATACTCTGCTGCGGCACGGATTTTTGAAGGAACTGGCATGCGATTTCTCGGGCGGTCCCTTGTCGGCGTGGTTCTTGCGGCGCTGACACTGGGGATATTGGCGGCGGCCGGCGCGACGGTCTGGTCGGCGATCGAGGCGCGCCTGAACCGCGAGCCGATGTCGCGCCCGGCCCGCGAACGGGTCTTCGCGGCCGATGTGCTGACCGTGACGGCGCAGACCGTGACGCCGGTGCTGGAAACCTTTGGCGAGATCCGCAGCCGCCGCACGCTCGAGGTGCGGGCCGGTGTCTCGGGCGCCGTGGTCGATGTGGGGCCGGGCGTCGAGGAGGGCGGCGCGGTCGAGCGGGGGCAGCTTCTGTTCCGCATCGATCCCCGGCAGGCGGAGACCGCGCTCGAGGTCGCCCGCGCCGATCTGAGCGATGCCGAGGCCGAGCTGCGCGATGCGCGCCGGTCGCTGGATCTGGCGCGCGAGGATCTGGCCGCGGCCGAGTCGCAGTCGAACCTGCGGACGCGGGCGCTGGAACGCCAGCAGAACCTGGCGCAGCGCGGTGTGGGAACCGAAGCCGCGGTCGAGACGGCCGAACTGGCCGCCGCCGCCGCCGAACAGGCGCTGGTCTCGCGCCGGCAGGCCCTGGCGCAGGCCGAGGCGCGGGTGGATCAGGCCGCCACCGCCCTGACCCGCCGGCAGATCGCCATGACCGATGCCGAGCGGGCGCTGGCCGATACCGAGATCCGTGCCGAATTCGCGGGTGTCCTCAGCGACGTGACCGCCGTCGAGGGCGGGCTGGTCACGGCCAACGAACAGCTCGCGCGGCTGGTCGATCCGGCGGCGCTGGAGGTCGCGTTCCGCGTCTCGACCCCGCAATATGCCCGGCTGCTGGACGATCAGGGGCGGCTGAGCCGGTCGGACCTGCGCGTGGCGCTGGATGTCAACGGCTACACGCTGGAGACCTCCGGGACGATCAGCCGCGAAAGCGCGGCGGTGGGCGAAGGTCAGACGGGGCGGCTGCTATTCGCGCGGCTCGACGACGCGGCGGGATTTCGCAGCGGCGATTTCGCGCGCGTCTCGGTCGAGGAGCCGGCGCTGTCGGGCGTGGCGCGGCTGCCCGCCGCTGCCGTCGATGCGGGCGGCAACGTCCTGGTCCTGGGTCCGGAGGACCGGCTGGAAGTGGCGCAGGTCGATCTGCTGCGCCGGCAGGGAGACGACGTGATCGTGCGGGCCGGGGCGCTGGAGGGGCGCGAGGTGGTGGCGGAACGCTCGCCGCTTCTGGGGGCGGGCATCAAGGTCAAGCCCGGCCGGCCCGGCGCGCCGGCCGATGCGGCTGCCGATGCGGCGCCGCAGACGGTGGAGCTTTCGGACGAGCGGCGCGCGCGGCTGGTGGCATTCATCGAAAGCAGCGAACAGATGCCCCGCGACGCCAAGGAACGGGTGCTGGCGCAACTGCGCGCGCCGCAGGTTCCGGTGCAGGTGGTCGAGCGTATCGAAGCGCGGATGGGGGGCTAGGCCATGGCGGTGCGCAGCTTCGGGCCGGTCGGGGGCGTTCTGTCCTACTTCGCCCGTCACCGCACGGCGGCCAACCTTGTGCTGCTGATGCTGATCGCCCTCGGGGCCCTGGCGCTGCCGCGGATGCGGGCGCAGTTCATGCCCGATATCGTGATCGAGAATGTCGATGTCGACGTGATCTGGGACGGCGCCGGCGCGGCCGATGTGGACAATGCCATCGTGCAGGTGCTGGAACCGGCCCTGATCGCGGTGGACGGTGTCGAGAGCACGCAATCGCGCTCGTCCGAGGGGCGGGCGCGGATCGAGCTGGAATTCGAGCCCGGCTGGGACATGGGCCGCGCGCTGGAGGATGTGCAGGCGGCAGTGGAAGGGGTCACGACCCTGCCCGCCGAGGCCGAGACGCCGGCGGTCACCCGCGGCGGCTGGCGCGACCGGGTCACCGATGTCATCATCACCGGCCCCGTCGGGGTGGATCAGCTCGGACGTTTCGCGGACGAGTTCATCACCCGGCTGTTCCAGGCGGGCGTGACCCGCGCGACGATCCGCGGCGTGGCCGCCCCGCAGACCGTGGTCGAGGTGCCGTCGATCAACCTGGTCCGGTACGGCGTGACGATGCGCGAACTGGCGGATGCCATCGCCGAAGAGGCCGAGGCCGATCCGGCCGGAGAGGTCGCGGGCGCGGCCCGGATCCGGACCGGCGTGGCCAAGCGCAGCGCCGACGAGATCGCCGCCATCGTCCTGCGCTCGAACCCGGACGGATCGAAGCTGACGGTCGGCGACGTGGCGGATGTGCGGGTCGAGGGGGTGGATCGCAACCGCGCCTATTTCGTCGGGCCGGACCCGGCCGTGTCGATCACGGTCGAACGGACCGCGCAGGGCGATGCGATCCAGCTTCAGAACACCGTGCAGCGGGTGGCGGACGAGATGATCCCGGTCCTGCCGGCCGGCGTGAGCATCGACCTGATCCGCACCCGCGCCGAGGCGATCACCGGGCGGCTGAACATCCTGATGGATAACGGCCTGCTGGGCCTGGGGCTCGTCCTCGTGCTGCTGTTTCTGTTCCTGAATGCCCGCACAGCCCTGTGGGTCGCGGCGGGGATACCCGTCGCCATGCTGGCCACCGTCGCGCTGATGTATGCGTTCGGGCTGACCTTCAACATGATCTCGCTGTTCGCGCTGATCATCACGACCGGCATCATCGTCGACGACGCCATCGTGGTGGGCGAACATGCCGACTTTCGCGCCCGGCAGCTGGGCGAATCCCCGGTTGTGGCGGCCGAGGGCGCGGCGGCGCGCATGTTCGCGCCTGTCTTCTCGGCCACGCTGACCACGGTGATCGCCTTTTTCGGGCTCGTCGCCATCGGCGGGCATTTCGGCAAGCTGATCGCCGACATCCCCTTTACGGTGATCGTCGTGCTGCTGGCCAGCCTGGTCGAATGCTTCCTGATCCTGCCGAACCACATGGCCCATGCCCTGGCCCATTCGGCGCGGAGCCACTGGTACGACTGGCCGTCGCGGCAGACGAATCGCGGACTGGACTGGTTCCGGCGCGTCGTGTTCCTGCCGCTGATGGCCGGGGTGATCCGGCTGCGCTATCCGGTTCTGGCGCTTGCGGTTCTGGCGCTGGCCAGCCAGGCGGCGCTGTTCATTCGCGGCGACGTTCAGTGGCGCTTTTTCTCGTCGCCCGAACGCGGCTCGATCTCGGGCAATTTCGCCATGGCGCCGGGCGCGACCCGCGCGGACACGCTCGAGATGATGCGCCGGATCCAGCAGGCGGTGGTCGATCTGGGGCAGAGCTATGCCGCGGAATACGGCACCGACCCGGTGGAGTACGCCCTGGCCGAGATCGGCGGCACCACGGGGCGCGGATTGTCCGGAACCGAGAACAAGGAGCCCTATCAGCTGGGCTCCATCGCCATCGAGCTGATCGGCCCCGATTACCGCCCCTATTCCAGCAACGATTTCGTCAGCAGGCTTCAGGAAAGCGTGCCGCCGCACCCGATGCTCGAGACGTTGAGCTTCCGCAGCTGGTTCTCGGGGCCCGGCGGCGATTCGCTCGACGTGCAGATCGCGGGTGCCGAGACCGAGACGCTCAAGGCCGCCGCCGAGGCGCTGAAAACCACGATGGCGGCCTTTCCCGAGGTTTCGGCGCTGGAGGACACGCTCGCCTACGACACCGACGAGATGATCCTGGAGCTTACCCCCCAGGGCCGCGCGCTCGGCCTGTCCATCGACGCGCTCGGGCGGACCCTGCGCGAACGCCTGAACGGGATCGAGGCGGCGACCTATCCCGACGGGCCCCGTTCGGCGGCGATCCGGGTCGAGTTGCCGGAGGGCGAACTGACGGCCGATTTTCTGGACCGGACGCAGTTGCGCACCGATAGCGGCGCCTATGTCAACCTGGCCGATGTGGTCAGCGTGACGACGCGGTCGGGCTTTTCGACCATCCGGCGCGAGAACGGCATCCGGCGGGTGTCGGTCACCGGATCGATCTCCGAGGACGACCCCGACCGCGCCGCCGAGATACAGGCACGCCTGCGCGAAGACATCCTTCCGCGGCTGGAGCAGGATTTCGGCGTGACCACCGACCTTGCCGGCCTCGCGCAGCAGGAGAACCAGTTCCTGAGCGATGCCGCCCTCGGTTTCGCGCTGTGCCTGATCGGGATCTACCTGATCCTGGCGTGGATCTTCGCAAGCTGGAGCCGGCCGCTGATCGTGATGGCGATCATCCCGTTCGGGCTGGTCGGCACCATCTACGGGCACGCGCAGTGGGACGTGCCGTTGAACATCTTCACCGTGGTGGGCCTGATCGGCATGACCGGGATCATCATCAACGATTCCATCGTGCTGGTCACGACGGTCGATGAATACGCGGCCGAACGCGGGCTGTTTCCCGCGATCGCGGCGGCGGCTTCGGACAGGTTGCGCCCGGTGATGCTGACCACCGCCACCACGGTTCTGGGCCTTGCGCCTCTGCTCTACGAAAGCTCATCTGACGCGCTGTTTCTCAAGCCCACCGTGATCACGCTGGTCTACGGGCTGGGATTCGGGCTGGTCCTGGTTCTTCTGGTCGTTCCGGCCCTGCTGGCCGTCCAGCAAGACGTCACCCGTGCCCGGGGCGCGCTGCGGCGCGCGCTTCCCCCGCGCCGCCGGACCCTGCCGGTGACGGTGGCGGTCTGGTCGCTGGTGCTGGGGGCGTCGCTGCTGTTCGCCGCCACGGTGGGGGCGGTGCTGGTGGGCGGCACCATGGCGGGTCCGCTGGCCGGGGCATTGCCGCAGGCCGGGCTGGCCGCCGCGCTGGCGCTGTTCGCCGTCGGTCTGGTGCTGCTTGCGGTCGCGGTCTACGCCATCGCCGCCCTGGCGCTCTGGCGGCGGCGCAGGGCCGCCTCCGCCTGATCCCGGGCGTCCGCGATCACAAACAGGCGCCACGGCGCGCACCGGGTCGGGTTGGGCTTGCGCATGGCGCCGGCCTTTGCACAATCCCTGCCATGACCACCCCGCGCGCAACCGTCGACCTGAGCGGCAAGCTTCTCATCGCGATGCCCGGAATGGGTGATCCCCGCTTCGAGCGCAGCGTGATCTTCGTCTGCGCCCATTCCGAAGACGGTGCCATGGGGCTGGTTGTCAACAAGCCGTCTCCGGACCTGACCTTTCCGAGATTGCTGGAGCAATTGTCGATCGAAAGCGGCGGGGGCGGGCGCGACATCCGGGTCTATATCGGCGGACCGGTCGAGAACGGGCGGGGCTTCGTGCTGCATTCGTCGGATTACGCCAGCAATTCGTCGACGCTGGAGGTCGACGACACGTTCGGCATGACCGCGACGCTGGACATCCTCGAGGACATCGCCCGCGGGCGCGGCCCGGGGGCGGCGCTGCTGGCGCTCGGATATGCCGGATGGGGTCCGGGCCAGCTGGAGCAGGAGATCGCGCAGAACGGCTGGCTGACCTGCGATGCCCGCGCCGATATCGTGTTCTCGGTGGACGATACGGCGAAATGGGTGGCGGCGCTGCGCTCGCTCGGGGTCGATCCGGTCACCCTGTCGGGAAGCGCCGGCCGCGCCTAGCGGGGGGCGGCCGCGCGGCGCAACCGGTCGTTGATCGCCCGGCCCAGGCCGCGTTCGGGTATCGGTGCCACGGCGATGTTGCGCAGCCCGGCCGCGTCCATCTCGCGCAGCACGTGGAACAGCCGCGCCGCCGCCTCGGTCAGGTCGCCGGTGGGCGACAGCGTCCAGTCGGCGCCGTCGCCGGCGGCACCGAATCCCAGAAGCATCTCGCCCGGTTCGGCCCGGGCGGCATTCAGGCGGAGCACGGCATCCGGCGCGTAATGCGACGCAAGCTGGCCCGGCGCGTCGGGCATGTCCGATGGCGGGGGCGGTGCCGCCAATTCGCGGCCCAGACAGGCCTCGATCGCCTCGGCCGGGATGCCGCCGGGGCGCAGCAGCCGGGGCGGCCCCGCCATCCCGACGATGGTGGATTCCAGACCGACAGCGCAGGGGCCGCCGTCGAGAACCGCGGCGATGCGCCCGCCCAGCCCCGCCAGAACATGCGCGGCCCGCGTCGGGCTGACCCGGCCCGAGGGATTGGCCGACGGCGCCGCGACGGGACGGCCGACCCGGGCCAGCAGATCGCGCGCCAGCGGCAGGTCGGGCACGCGCACGGCCAGGGTGTCGAGCCCCGATGTCACGAGCGGCGAGATCGCGGCGCCGGGCCTGAGCGGCAGCACCAGCGTCAGCGGGCCCGGCCAGAACGTCGCCGCGAGCCGCAGCGCGTCGTCCGGGAACTCGACCAGCTCGCGGGCCTGGTCGAGGCCGGGAAGATGGGCGATCAGGGGGTTGAAGCGTGGACGCCCCTTGGCCTCGAACACGGCGGCGACGGCGCGGTCGTCGGTCGCATCGGCCCCCAGCCCGTAGACGGTTTCGGTCGGAAAGGCGACCAGCTCACCCGCGCGGAGCAGGCCCGCCGCGCGCGCCGTCCCGGCCCGGTCGGCGGGCAGGGCTTCCGTTTGCCGGTGCGTCATGTAACCTGCGATCCAGTTGATAACGTAGCGTTTCGATTGATGGCGGCCGGAGCTTGCCTGCATCCTGTCGCCGTACCGTCCATTTTCTACGCGCCGCGCCACGCGACCTCAAGCGGCGGCCCGGAAAGGAATAGCCAGACGATGCCGTACCGTGCCCCGGTCCGCGATTACCTCTTTCTGCTGGAACACGTCGCGGACTATGCCGCCATCGCCGCGACGGATCTGTTCGCCGATGCGTCCATCGACACCGCCGAGGCCGTCTTGCACGAGGCCGCCCGTCTGTCCGAGGATGTGATCGCGCCGCTTCAGCGCCAGGGCGATCTGCATCCGGCCCGGCTGGAAAACGGCGCCGTCCGCACCTCGCCCGGCTTCGCCGGGGCCTATCGCGCCGTGGCCGAAGGGGGCTGGGTGGGAATGGCGGCGGATCCCGCCCATGGCGGGATGGGCCTGCCCCTGTCGCTGGCCACGCTGGTGAACGAGATGATGGCCGGCGCCTGCCTGTCCTTTCAGCTCAACCCCCTGATGACCCAGGGCCAGATCGACGCGCTGTCGCTGCATGCCAGCGACGAGATCAGGGCGGTCTATCTGCCCCGGCTGATCTCGGGCGAATGGTGCGGCACCATGAACCTGACCGAGGCGCAGGCCGGATCGGATGTCGGCGCGCTGGCCACCAGGGCCGTGCCTGCGGATGACGGCAGCTTCCGCATCACCGGCGAGAAGATATTCATCACCTGGGGCGACAACGATTTCGCCGAGAATATCTGCCACCTGGTGCTGGCGCGGCTTCCCGATGCGCCCGAAGGGACCCGGGGGATCAGCCTGTTTCTGGTGCCGAAGCGGCTGCCCGATGCGCAGGGCCGCGCCGGGGTCGGGAACGCCGTCACGGTGGCCGGGCTCGAACACAAGCTGGGCATGCACGGCTCGCCCACCTGCACGATGCGCTATGACGGGGCGACGGGTTGGATGATCGGGGCGCCCAACAAGGGCATGGCCGCCATGTTCACCATGATGAACAATGCCCGGCTCGGCGTCGGGATGCAGGCGGTCGGCGTGGCCGAGGCGGCGCAGCAACTGGCGGCCGACTATGCCGGCATCCGCCGGCAGGGTCGGGCCGGCGGGACCGGCACCATCGCCGAACATGCGGATGTGCGCCGGATGCTGCTGACCATGCGGGCCGAGACCCAGGCCGCCCGCGCCGTCGCGGTTATGTGCGCCGCGGCCCTGGACATGCACCGTGCCACCGGGAACCCCGACTGGGCGGCGCGGGCCGCCCTGCTGACGCCCATCGCCAAGGCCTATGGCACGGAGACGGGCATGGCCGTGTCCGATATGGGCGTGCAGGTGCATGGCGGCATGGGGTATATCGAGGAAACCGGCGCCACCCAGTTCTTCCGCGACGTGCGGGTCACCGCCATCTACGAGGGCACGAACGGCATTCAGGCGATGGATCTGGTGAACCGCAAGCTGGCCGATGGGGGCGAGGCGGCGGGCCGGCTTCTGGACGATATCGAGAAGGGGGCCGAGATCGCGCGGCCGCAGCTGCCGGATCTGGCGCGCGAGGTATGGCGCGCCGCCGAGGGGCTGCGCGAGACGACCGAATGGCTGGTCGCGCGCAACGATCCCGAGGACCGCAATGCCGGCGCCGCACCCTATCTGCGCGCCTTTGCCCGGGTGCTGGGCGCCCATGCGCATCTGCGCTGCGCGCTGGCCGCCGGCGCGGGCAGCACGCCGCATGCCCTGGCCGATTTCTACATCCGCCGCCTGCTGCCCGAACATGCCGCGCTGCTGGCCCATGCCCGGGCCGGCCGCGAGGGTCTGTACCTGCTGGACACGGCGGATCTGGTGGCGTGACGGCGTCGGGGTCCATGACCCGCGACGGTCTGCATCACCCCTGGCCCGAGGCGCCGGAACCCGGAACGGCGCGCGCCGTGGCGCCGGGGGTCCTGTGGCTGCGCCTGCCGCTGCCCATGGCGCTGGACCATGTGAATGTCTACGTGCTGGAAGACGACGACGGCTGGACCGTCGTCGATACCGGGCTCGACACCCGGACCACCCGCCGCGCGTGGGAGGCGGCGCTGACCGGGCCGCTGGCCGACCGGCCCGTCGTGCGGGTGATCGTGACCCATCATCACCCCGATCATGTCGGGCTGGCCGGGTGGTTCGTCACGCAGGGGGCCGAACTCTGGACCACGCGCACCAGCTATCTCATGGCGCGGATGCTGCTGCTGGACGAGCAGGATCGCCCGACGGACGAAACGCTGGCCTTCTGGCGCGCGGCCGGCATGCCCGGTGCCATGCTGGCCGAGCGGGCGGCGTCGCGCCCCTTCAACTTCGCCGATTGCTGCGCGCCGCTGCCCCTGGGATACCGGCGCCTGCGCGATGGCGACCGGCTCCGCCTGGCCGGGCGCGACTGGTCGGTGCGCGTCGGCAACGGCCATGCGCCGGAACAGGCGACGCTGTGGTCCGAGGACGTCGTACTGGCCGGGGACCAGATCCTGCCGAACATCTCGCCCAATCTGGGCGTGCACGCGACCGAGCCCGAGGCCGACCCGGTGGCCGAGTGGCTGGAAAGCTGCGCGCGCCTGGCGCGGGGGGCGGGGCCGGGGCATCTGGTCCTGCCCGGACACAAGACGCCCTTTCGCGGCCTGCCGCTGCGCCTGTCGCAGCTCGAACAAAACCATCGCAGGGCGCTCGAACGGCTTGAGGCGCATCTCGCCCGCCCCTCGACCGCGGTGGAGTGTTTCGCGCCCCTCTTCAAGCGCGGCATCGGCGCCGGGGAATACGGGCTGGCCCTGTCCGAGGCGATGGCCCATTGCCTGCATCTGTGGCATGCCGGCCGCGTCACCCGCACCTGCCGGGCGGACGGGGCCTGGATCTGGCAGCGCGCGGCCGGGTGACGGCGCGGTCCTGCGTCCTTTGGGCCCGCCGGACGGGCGTGACAGGGGCAGGCAAATCGGATAATCGACGGACAAACCGAACCTGCGGAAGGACTGCGCGACATGGCCGAACACAAGCACGGCTCGATGAATATCGAGGAACACGAGAAGACCTTTGCCAGCTTCGTCTCGATGGTCACCAAGTCGGCCATCTTCATCATCGTGGCCCTGATCGTCCTGGCCATCGTCAACGGCTGATCATGATCATCACTCGTGTCGCCGCCGCGCTGGCCCTGCTGCTGGCGCTCGGCGCTTGTGCGGTCGATCCGGTCTACGACCCGATCGAGGAAGTGCAGCGTGCCGCCTATGTCTCGGACGGTCCCGCCAGCCTCACGCTTTACACGGTTCTGCGGAACAAGGACGATTCCGGGGCGCATAGCGGCCTTCTGATCGACGGGCCGCAGCGGGTCCTGTTCGATCCGGCCGGGTCGTTCAAGCTGCCCTTCGTGCCCGAGCGGGGGGACGTGCTCTACGGCTTCAGCCCCCGGGTCGAGAAGGTCTATGTCGATTTCCACGCGCGCGAGACGTTCCGCGTCGTGAAGCAGACGATCCAGGTGTCGCCGGAGGTGGCCGCCCGGGCGCTTCGCCTGGCCGAGAGCTACGGATCGGTGCCGCCGGCGCAGTGTTCGCGTTCTATCACCAAGATCCTGCAACAGATCCCTGGGTTCGAGGACATGCCCGTGCGCTGGTTTCCGCAGCGGACGGCGCGGGACTTCGGCGAGCGCCCGGGCGTGACGACCGAGGTGATCCGCGACACCGACGCCGATGGCAATCACGGCGTCCTGATCCGCGCGGCGCAGCGCGGTCCCGACGGGATCTGAACCCGCGCGCCGCGGCGGCAGGTCCGCCGCGGCTATAGCAGCGCGAGCATCGCGAACAACGTCGCCGCCCCGGCGCCGATGGCCATGATCGCGCTGCGCGTCCAGATGCCCACCGCCAGCGTCGCGGCCGCCGCGATCAGGCGCGCCGGATCGGGGGCGCCCCCGGTCGCGGCCGGATACAGAACCAGCGGCGCCACCATCCCGGGGATCACCGCGACCGGCGTATAGCGCAGCAGCCGCAGCAGCCAGGGCGGCATGGGCCGCGCCCCGATCAGGCCCAGGAAGCTGAACCGGATAAGGAAGGTCCCGGCCGCCAGCAGGCCGACGATCGCCCACAGGGCCCCGGTGCCGTAGCTCATGCCGTCAGCCGCTCCGTCCAGATCTCGACCGCTGCGCCGGCCGCCATGGCCGCCGCCGCCGACAGAAGCAGCCCCGATCCCGCCGGCATCCATGACAGCGACAGGGCCACGCCGACCGACACCACGGCGGCGGCGATATGGGCGGGGCTTTTCAGCATCGGCGACAGCACGGCAAGGAAGGTGATCGGCACCGCGAAATCGATGGCCAGCCAATCCGGCAAGGTGGTGCCCAATGCCGCCCCGACGAAGGTGAAGGCATACCAGCACGGCGCCAGCGGCGAGGCCACGCCCAGGAAATAGGCGACCTTCTCGGCCACGGACATGCCGCCGCGCGCCTCGTATTCCGCGATGCTGGTCGCATAGCTCTGGTCGAAGTTCAGGTAGCTCACCAGCAGCCGCTGCCAGAGCGGCGCCGCCCCCAGATGCGGCACCAGAGCGGCCGAATACATGGCCATGCGCAGATTGACCGCCAGGGCCGTCGCCAGGACGACGGCAACGGGCGCATTGTCGATCATGAGCTGCAGGGCGGCGAACTGGGCGGCCCCGGCGATCACGAAGGTCGAGAACCCCATCGTCACCAGAACGGGCAGCCCCGCCTCGGTCGCCAGCACGCCGAACAGCATGGCGAAGGGCACCAGCACGACGATGAAGGGCGCGCCGTTGGCGATGCCCCGGTAATAGGCGGATTTGACGGTGGAGCCTGCCATGGGTCTGCCCTAGATTGACCGCGACCGGCTTAGCGAAGTGGAAGGTGCGACGCAAATGGGCACAGAGGCGGCGACCGACGCATATCTGATCGCTCCCGATCCGGCCCGCCCGCGCCTGACCCGGCGGCTGGCAGGGGTCGATCAGACGGGCGAGCGGCAGGAGATCTCGGTGGTCGAGGAACGCCCGCTGACGATCTATCTGAACGGGCAGGAAATCGTCACCGCCATGACGATCGGCGATTATCCCGAATACCTGGCGCTCGGGTTTCTGAAGAACCAGGGCATGCTGCGCCCGGGCGAGACGGTGAAGGGCGTCGATTACGACGACGAGACCGAGACCGTGGTGGTCCGCACCGACGGCCAGACCCGATACGAAGAAAAACTGCGCAAGAAGACCCGCACCTCGGGCTGCGCGGTGGGCACCGTCTTCGGCGACATGATGGAGGGGTTGGAGGGTCTTGTGCTGCCGCAGGCCGAGATCCGCACCTCGTGGCTGTACGCGCTGGCCGAGCGCATCAACCGGACCCCGTCGCTGTATCTCGAGGCCGGGGCGATCCACGGCACCGTCCTGTGCCGGCAGGACCGGCCGCTGGTGTATATGGAGGATGTCGGCCGCCACAACGCGGTGGACAAGATCGCCGGCTGGATGCTGTCCGAAGGCGCGGGCGCCGACGACAAGATCCTGTATACGACCGGGCGTCTGACCTCCGAGATGGTGATCAAGACCGCCCTGATGGGAATTCCGGTTCTGGCGTCGCGCTCGGGCTTCACCGCCTGGGGGGTCGAGATCGCGCGGCAGGTCGGGCTGACGCTGATCGGCCGGATGCGCGGTCGGCGGTTCGTCTGTCTCTCGGGCGAGGAACGGCTGCTGCGCGATGCCGACCCCGCCGGCATTCCCGACGAGGATCGCAAGCACCGCCGGAAAAGCGCGTCATGACCGGGCGTCCCCTGGGCGTGATCCTGGCCGGCGGCCAGGCCCGGCGCATGGGCGGCGGCGACAAGGGGCTGCTGCCCCTGGGGCGGGGCACGATCCTTGGCCATGTGGTCGACCGGCTGTCGCCGCAGGTGGAGGGCCTTGCCCTGAACGCCAACGGCGATCCGGCCCGCTTTGCCGGTTTCGGCCTGCCGGTGCTGGCCGACAGCGTTCCCGGCCATCCCGGCCCGCTGGCGGGGGTGCTTGCCGGGCTCGACTGGGCGGCGGGGCAGGGGGCGCGCCACATCGTGACCGCGGCGGCCGACACGCCCTTCTTTCCGCGCGATCTGGTCGACCGGCTGCTGCTGGCGGCGGAAGAGGCGCAACGGCCCATCGCCCTGGCGGCCACGCCGGATGCGGAACGCGGCGCCGTGCGGCACCCCACCTTCGGGCTGTGGCCGGTGGCGCTGCGGGACGATCTGCGCGCGGCTTTGGGGGACGGGATGCGCAAGGTCGTCCTGTGGACCGATCGGCACGGCGCGGCGCAGGCACTGTTCGGCACCGATGGCGGCGATCCCTTCTTCAACGTCAACACCCCCGGGGATCTGTCCCGCGCCGAGGCGCTGGCATGAAGGTCTATGGCGTGACCGGCTGGAAGAATGCCGGGAAGACGGGACTGATGGAGCGGCTCGTGGCCGAGTTCACGGCGCGCGGCGTCAGTGTGTCCACCCTCAAGCACGCGCATCACAGCTTCGACGTCGATCATCCCGGCAAGGACAGTCACCGGCACCGGCAGGCCGGCGCGCAGCAGGTCCTGCTGGCCTCGCGCAATCGTTGGGCGCTGATGACCGAGTTGCGGGGCGACGACGAACCCCCGCTCGAGGCGCTGCTGGCCAAGCTCGCCCCGGTCGATCTGGTCCTGGTCGAGGGGTGGAAGCGCGACGCGCATCCGAAGGTCGAGGCCTTCCGCGCCGAGACCGGAAACCCGCTGATCGCGCCCACGGACCCCACGGTGCGGGCGGTCGCGGCCGACGGACCGCTTGACCTGGACCGCCCGGTCTTCGACCTGAACGACACGGGCGCCATCGCCGATTTCATCGCCGGCGAGCTGGAATTGTGAGCAGAGGGTTCGACAGCTTCCTGGTCACCGGCTGGTCGGCGCGGTCGACCCTCTCGCCGCCAAAGCCCTCGGCAGGTGGGATCTGGATCGCCACGGCGCGGGACGGCCGGGTGAGCACCGAGTATCACCGCGGGCGTGCGGCGGCGCATCGGCGGATCGAGGCCCTTCTCGACGCCGAACTGGCCGCGGGGCGGCGGGTGCTGGCCGGCTTCGACTTGTGCTTCGGCTTCCCGGCGGGCTTTGCGCGGGCGGTGGCGGGCCGGCCCTCGGCGCTGGCGCTGTGGGACCTGCTGGCCGACCGGGTCGAGGATGGCGAGGACAACGGCAACAACCGCTTTCGCGTGGCGGCCGACCTGAACCGCGCCGTTCCGGGTCTGGGCCCGTTCTGGGGGCGGCCGCGCGGCGCGGAGGCCGACGATCTGCCCGGCAGGGGCAGCCTGCGGCAGGGCCACGGCCTGCCCGAGCGGCGCGAGGTCGAGACGCGCCTGCCCGGGGCGCAACCGGTCTGGAAGCTGACGGGCGCCGGCGCGGTCGGGTCGCGGACGCTGCTCGGCCTGCCGCGCCTGGCGGCCCTGCGCCGGCGTTTCGGCACCCGCCTCTCAACCTGGCCATTCGAGCCCGAGGCCGAGATCGTCCTGGCCGAGATCCACCCGGCGCTGGTTGCAGATGCGGTGCGCCGGGCGGCCGGGCCATCGGACATCGCGGACGAGGTGCAGATGCGCGTGCTGGCGCGGGCGCTCGACGAGATGCAGGCGCGGGGGACCCTGGCGCCCGCCCTGGCCGTGGCCGGCGGCGCGCATCGGGCGGAAGAAGGCTGGATCCTGGGCGTCGGCGCCGAGGCGGAACTGGCCGCCGCCGCCCGGGCGGCGCTCGGCCCGCCCCGCCTGTCGAACGATTGCTTCGCGCTGCCCCCGGGTGTGCACTGGACGCCGGTTGACGAGGCGCTGGAACGGCTGCGCAGCCGCCTGCGCCCGGTGACGGGGCAGCAAGAGGTGCCGCTGGCCCAGGGGCTGGGGCGCGTCCTGGCGGCCGACGCGAAGGCCGCGCGGGCCAATCCGCCCGCGGCCAACGCGGCCGTCGACGGCTATGGCTTCGCCGCCGCCTCGACGGGGGACGGAGAGCAGCGCCTGCCGCTTGTGCCCGGCCGCGCCGCCGCCGGGCAACCCCTTGGAAGGCCGGTGCCGCCCGGCCATGCGGTGCGCGTGCTGACCGGGGCGCTGCTGCCCGAAGGGGTGGATACGGTGATCCTGCAAGAGGACGTCACCCTTGCGGCCGATGCGGTGGCGTTCCGGGGGCCGGTCCGGCCGGGGGCCAATACCCGCCGGGCGGGCGAGGATATCGCGCGGGGCGAGCTTGCCCTGCCGGCGGGCCATGTCCTGCGGCCGCCGGACCTGGCGCTGCTGGCGGCGGTCGGCCTGGCGCGGCTTCCGGTGCGGGCGCGGCTGAAGGTGGGCGTGCTGTCTACGGGCGACGAGTTGGCCGAGCCCGACGGCGATGCGCAGGCGGACCGGACCTATGACGCCAACCGCCCGATGCTGCTGGCCCTGGCCGCCCGATGGGGGCACGAGGCCGTGGATCTGGGCCGCGTCCGCGACGACCGCGCGGCCCTGACCCGCAGCATGGACGCGGCGGCCCGGGGCGCGGCGGACGTGGTGCTGACCTCGGGCGGCGCCTCGGCGGGGGACGAGGATCACGTCTCGGCGCTGCTGCGCGAAAGCGGCAGCCTGGCGGCGTGGCGCATCGCGCTCAAGCCCGGCCGCCCGCTGGCCCTGGGCATGTGGCAGGGGATGCCGGTCTTCGGCCTGCCCGGAAATCCCGTCGCGGCCTTCGTCTGCGCGCTGATCTTCGCGCGGCCGGCCCTGTCGGCCATGGCCGGCGGCGGCTGGAGCACCCCCGACCCGGTCCTGCTGCCCGCCGGGTTCGCCAAGCGCCGCAAGCCGGGGCGGCGCGAATATCTGCGCGCCCGCATCGGCGCCGACGGCCGGGTGGAGGTCTTCGCGTCCGAGGGGTCGGGCCGCATCTCGGGGCTGAGCTGGGCCGACGGGCTGGTCGATCTGCCCGAGGACGGCCGGGACGTGACGCCCGGCGATACGGTGCGCTATCTGCCCTATTCGTCCTTCGGGCTCTGATCGCGCAGCCAGCCGGGTGCGTATTCCAGCCGGTCCAGCCCCGCCAGCCGCGCCGTGCGCATCAGCGCCGCCTCGAGCCGCGCCCGGCGGCCGGCCCCCATCCGCACCCCCCGTTCCGGCCACAGCGCCGCGATGCGCAGGCATCCCGCCGCGCGGTCGGCCGTCATGTCGACGCGGCCGATCAGCCGGTCGCCTTCGAGCAGCGGGAAGACGTAGTAGCCATAGCGGCGCTGCGCGGCCGGAACGAAGATCTCGATCCGGTAGCGGAAGCCGAACAGCCGCTCGGCCCGCGCCCGGTCGCGCAGGGCCGGATCGAAGGGGCTGAGCACCCGGATCGCCCCCACCGGCGGCGGCAGCGCATGGGCGCGCTCGATGGCGTCGGGCCGGGCATAGCGGCGGTGCAGGCGCCCGTCCGCGCCCTCGACGGCGATCTCGCAGATCTCGCCCCGCGCCAGGGCGGCGGCGCACCAGCCACGCGCTTCGGCCGGTGTGGCGAGATCCCAAAAGGCGGCAAGCTCGCCCGGGCTGGCAAAGCCGAGCCGGTCGAGCGCGCCGGAACAGGCCCAGTCCAGCGTGTCGGACAGCGGCGGACGGGCGGCGCGGGCGGCGGCGGGCAGGACCCGCTCGGCCAGGTCGTAGACCTTGCGGAACCCGTCGCGCCGCGCCACCGCCAACTCGCCGCTGCGCCACAGGAATTCCAGCGCCGTCTTCGAGGGGTGCCAGTCCCACCAGCCGTCGCTCGGGCGGCCGCGTTCGTGGGTAAACGTGTCGCTGCGCGCCGGTCCGTGGCGCCGGATGTGGTCCCGCACGGGGGCGAAGCGCTCCTCGTATCCCGGATCGCGCCAGGTCTTCCAGCGGCGTTCGATCCGCGCCTTGTCGCGCGGAAAGCGGTTCATCCAGTGCGGATAGGCCGAGAGGGGCAGGATCGCCGCGTCGTGGGTCCAGTGTTCGAACACGCTGCGGTCGCGTTCCAGCAACCGTTTCAGCGCGGGCGGGCGATAGCCGGTTCGCCGCGCATGCAGGATCATGTGATGGGCGCGCGCCACCGTCTGCACGCTGTCCACCTGCACGAAGCCGAGCCGGTCGATGAGGGCAAGGAGCCCGGCCCCCGTGGCCGGGCCGGTCGGCGGTTCCAGCAGCGCGTGGCGGTCCAGAAACAGGCGCCGCGCCGGGCCGTTCTCCAACCGGGGCAGCGACATCACCGCAGCCGCAGCACCGGGGCGGGCCCGAGCGGTATGGGCCCGAGCGTGACGCGGCCCGAGGCGAAGGTGAGCGGCGCCTCCAGCGTCTCGTCGCCGCCCGACAGCCCGGCCAGCATGCGCAGCGCGCTTTCCACCAGCGGCAGCACCCCGTCCGGGACCAGCCCCGCATCGGCGACGAGGCTCAGGATATCGCGCCAGTTCGTCGCCCGCAGGGTGATCGTGCCCTCGGGGATGCCGCCGGGGTCGACGGTCAGGTTTCCCGCGGCCTGAAGGGAGAGCTGGCCCCATCGCGCCGTCATCTCGTCGATCCGCAGCGCGACGGGCTGCGGCCGCGCCTCTTCGATGGCGCGCCGGTCCCAGGGCCGGTCGAAGCGCGCCGTCGCGTCCAGGCGCAGCGTCTCGATCGTCTCGGGGAGCCGCCCCGTCGGGTCGAGCGCCCGGCGCAGCGCGTCGGCGGGCCGGAGGCCGAGCGTCTCGAGGCCGATCTCGTAGCTGAAACCCTCTTCCTCCAGCCGGCGGATCGCGGCGCGCCCCTCGTCCATGGATGCGGACCAGCCCGACTGCCCCGCGACGACCACCGATTGTGCGATGAAGGTGCTGCGGTCGAGCTCCAGCGACGCGCCCGGCCGCAGGATCAGGCTGCCCGTCATCTTGTCGCTGGCAAGGGTCAGCCGTTCCAGCGGCGTCGCCACGACCTGTTCGTTCGGCAGGGCCAGGATCACGTGGTTCGGGCGATAGCTGAGCGCGAGGATCTGCAGGAACGGCGCGGACCAGGCCAGGCCGCTGTCCGGGTCGGCCAGCGACGGGCCGGTGATCGTCGTGTCGAACCGATTGGGAAAGCCGCGGGTGTTGAGCGTGTCGTATTCCGCCACCCAGCCCGCCTGACGGCGCGCATCGAACCAGTCGGCCAGCGCGCGTTCCACCGCACGCTGGCCCGTATACCAGTAGCCGGCCCACAGGCCGGCTGCGATCAGGATGGCGGCAAGAAGCTTCTTCACGCGGGGCCCTTTCACTGGAACGGCCGCTGTTGTTTATAGGGCGCGCGCAAGGAGGACCAGCGATGGATACCGCCCCGATGTGGGTCTTCGGCTACGGCTCGCTTATCTGGAATCCCGGCTTCCCGGTCGCCGAACGTGTCGTGGCGACCCTGCCCGACCATGCCCGCAGCTTCTGCATGCGCTCGGTCCATCATCGCGGATCGGCCGCCGCGCCGGGCCTGGTCCTGGCGCTGGATCCGGCGCCGGGCGCGGTCTGCACCGGGCTTGGCTTCCGCGTGGCCGCCGGGGCCGAGGCCGAGACGCTGGCGGCGCTGCGCGAGCGCGAACTGATCTCGTCGGCCTATGTCGAACGCGAGGTGCCGCTGGATCTGGCGGATGGGCGCCGGGTGCGGGCGCTGGCCTATGTCATCGATCCCGATCACGTGCAGTATTGCGGCGGGCTTCCGCTGGAGGATCAGGCGCGGATCATCGCCCGCGCCGTCGGCGGGCGCGGCCCCAATACACAGTATCTTTACAACACCGCCCGACACCTTGCCGAACTGGGTATCGCCGATCCCGAGCTTGAGTGGCTCGCATCCCGCGTTCGTGACATAGAGGGCGAAAGCACCGTCTGATTCGCCAGTTGGCACCTTTCGGGGGAACCGATACTCTGCGACGCAACAACAGTCAGGAAGTTTCCATGCGGGACTACCGGAGTCGCGAGGCCGAGCCGCATTTCTCCCAACCGGTCCGTCAGATCATCCTCATGCTGGTGGTGCTGGTGCTGGTGGGCGCGCTGTCCTACATCGTCTGGCCATCGGTCGCGCCGGTCTTCCTTGCCAATCCCTATCTGAACGGGTTCATCGCCCTCGTCTTCGTCGTCGGGGTGCTCGCCTGTTTCTGGCAGGTCTTCCAGCTTGTCAGCTCGGTCAACTGGATCGAGGGGCATGTCGCCGAAAATCCGGGCCACAACTTCGTCAAGGCGCCGCGACTGCTGGCGCCGCTGGCCGCGCTGCTGCGCACGCGCGGGCGGACGATGCAGATCTCGGCCTCGTCCTCGCGCTCGATCCTCGATTCCGTGGCCACGCGCATAGACGAGGCGCGGGACATCACCAGATACATCGTCAACCTCCTGATCTTCCTGGGGCTTCTGGGCACGTTCTACGGCCTGGCCACCACCGTGCCCGCCATTGTCGAGACGATCCGCGCCCTGGCCCCGCAGCAGGGCGAAGACGGGATGGCGGTGTTCGGGCGCCTGATGGACGGCCTGCAAAGCCAGCTCGGCGGCATGGGCGTGGCCTTCGCCTCGTCGCTGATGGGGCTGGCCGGATCGCTGGTCGTGGGCCTGCTGGAACTGTTCGCCAGCCACGGCCAGAACCGGTTCTACCGCGAGCTTGAGGAGTGGCTGTCGACCATCACGCGGCTCGGCTTTTCCTCGGGCGACGGCGATGCGAGCCCGGACCAGGCGATGCTGGCGGCGATGGCCGATCATATGGCCGAGCAGATGGAGCGCCTGCAGCGCATGTTCGCCGAGGCCGAGACCGGCCGCAGCCATGTGGACCAGAGGCTGGGCGACCTGGTCGGAGCGATCCAGCGCATGAACGACCGGATGGAGGCCGAGGGATCGGTCGCGGGCGCCCTGGACCGGGTGGCGCAGGGCACCGACCGGCTGGTCGAGGCGATGGAGGCGCAGATCGAGCAGGGGGCCGGCGGCGGCATCGACGCCGAAAGCCGGATGCGCCTGCGGTCGATCGACGTGCAGCTTCTGCGCCTGCTCGAAGAGGTTTCGGCCGGGCGGCAGGAGACGACGGCGGAGCTGCGCGCCGACCTCCGGCAGGTCCTGCGCGCCCTGCGGCAGGGGCAGGGCCGCGAATTGCCGCAGGTCGGCGGCGGGCGAGGCTAGGCGATGCCCCTCAGCCGCAGAGGAGGGCACCGCGTCTCGGCCAGCATCTGGCCGGGCTTCGTCGACGCGATGACCGCCCTTCTGCTGGTGATGATGTTCATCCTCACCATCTTCATGGTGGTGCAGTTCACGCTCCGCGAAACGATCTCGGGGCAGGCCGACGAGCTGACCGGCCTGACGGCCGAGGTGGCGGGGCTGGCCCGCGCCCTGGGGCTGGAGAAGGCCCGCAGCGGCGAGTTGAGCACCCAGAACGATGCCCTGACCGCGCGGCTCGACCAGGCGCGCGACGCGGCCGCGGAGCAGGCGGCGCTGATCGACGCTTTGCAGGCCCAATCGGCGCGCCAGGCCGACGAACTGGCGGCGCGCTCGGCGCGGATCGCCAGCTTCGAAGAGCAGGTGGCCGGGCTGATCGCCGAGCGGGACGGGGTGCAGGCGCAACTGGCCGAGGCCGAGGGCGCGCGCGACCGGCTGACGTCGCAGGCCGAGGCGCTGAACCTGGCGCTGGCCAAGGCGCGCGACGAGATCGATGCGCAGGCCGAGCAGGCGCGGTTGGCCGCCGCCCGGCGCGAGGCGCTGGATGCGCTGGTGGCGGATCTGCGGCTGCGGGAAGAGGCGCAGGCGGCATCGCTGTCCCGGGCGCTGGCCCAGCTCGAACAGACCAAGGACGGCGCGGCACAGGCCGAAGCGCGCGCCGCCGCCCTGCAGGCCGACCTGTCCGAGGCGGAACAAGCGCGGCTGGCCGAGGCCGCCGCCGCCCAGGCGCTGCGCGAGAAGCTCGCCAATGCCGAAAGCGACCTGACCGCAGAACAGAAGGCGCGGCTGGCCGAGGCCGCCGCCGCCGAGGCGCTGCGTCGGAAGCTGGCGGATTCGCAGGCGGAACTGACGGCGATGACCCTGCGCCTGGAAGAAGAACGGAAAAAGGCCGAAGAGACGCTGACCCTGCTTGCCGCCGCCCAATCCGCCGAAAAGGATCTGGACAATCGCCTTGCCTCGGCTCTGGCCGCGTCGGAGACGGCCCGGGCGGGTTTGGCCGAGGCGCGGGCCGCGCAGGACGAGTTGAACCAGCGTCTGGCCGTGGCGCTTCTGGCCAGGGATCGGGGCGATGACGAGGTCGCGGCGCTGAAAGCCGAACTTCAGGCGGCGCAGGCGGATGCCGCCGATCTGAACCGGCGGCTGGCCGCGGCGCTGGTGGCGCGGGACCAGGGCGCGGAGCGGCTGACCGACCTTCAGGACCGTCTGGATGCCGCCGCATCCGACCGGGCCGAGCTGAACCGGCGTCTGGCCCAGGCATTGCTGGAACGCGACGACGCCCGGACCGCCGCGCAGGATGCGCGAGCCTCGGCTGCCGATCTGGACGCGCGGCTGGCGGCGGCGCTTTCGGCGCAGGAAGCGGCCGCCGCCGACCGGAATGCGCTGCAACAGGCGCTGGCCCGGGCGCAGGACGGCCGCGTTGCGGCGCAGGCGGCGCTGGAGCGGGCTCTGGCGGGGCAATCGGCCTTGTCGGACGAGTTGGAGGCGTCGCGCAACGCGCTGGCGGCCGCGTTGGCCGCCCGGCGCGACGCCGAGGCCGAGCGCGCCGATCTGGCCGCGCTGATCGAGGAGGCCACGCAGCGCAAGGCCGCTGCCGACAGTGCCCTCACCGAAGCGGCCAGCCGGACCGAGACGCTGCGCCAGGAACTCGCCGCCGCCCTGGCGGCCCGCAAGGCCGCCGAGGCGCGGCTGGAGCGGCAGCTGACCGAGGAAGAGCAGCGGCAGATCCTGCTTCAGACCGCGCAGCGCGAACTGGACCGCAAGACCGCGCAATCGGCCGAGGCACAGCGGCAGGTCGAGGCGCTGAACCGGCAGGTGGCGGAACTGCGCGGCCAGTTGTCGAACCTGCAGGGGCTGCTGGACGCGGCGAATGCCGCCGATGCCAGCGCGCAGGTGCGCATCGATACCCTTGGCCGCGATCTGAACACGGCGTTGGCGCGGGTGGCGGCCGAGCAGAAGAAGCGGGCCGAACTGGAAGCGGCCGAACGCAAGCGGCTGGAAGAGGAAAAGGCGCAGCTTGAAAAGTCGCGGTCGGATTTCTTTGGCAAGCTGCGCGACCTGATGGCGGGCCGCGAGGGCGTGAAGATCGTGGGCGACCGGTTCGTCTTCTCCTCCGAGGTGCTGTTCGCGCTGGGCTCGGTGGAGCTGTCGGCCGAGGGGCGGGCCCAGATCGCGCGGGTCGCGGCGATCCTCGAGGAGGTGTCCCACGACATCCCCGACAGCGTGGATTGGGTGGTGCGCGTCGACGGCCATACCGATGACGTGCCCATCGCTCCCGGCGCGGCCTATGCCGACAACTGGGAGCTCAGTCAGGCGCGTGCCCTGTCAGTCGTGCGATACATGACCGGGGTTCTCGGCTTTCCGCCGGAACGGCTGGCGCCCACCGGGTTCGGAGAGTTCAGGCCGATCAACCCGGCGCACACGCCCGAGGCACGGGCGCAGAACCGGCGCATCGAACTGAAGCTGACCGAACGCTAGCGCCAGCCGCGTTCAACGTCCGGCAGACATGACCCCCAAACGGAAAACGGGAGGGGCGAGCCCTCCCGTTTCTGTTCGACCTGCAGGCGCGGCGGAGCGGCGCCGATGCCGCATGCCCGCCGCCGCCTTACTCCGCCGTCAGCAGCGGCGGCTTCTTCGACGACAGGCGGCGCGTCTCGGGCGGCTCGATCTGAAGGTCGATCGCGCCGTCCTTGACGCCGACCCGCACGACGCCGCCCTTGGCGAGCCGGCCGAAGAGCAGCTCTTCCGCCAGCGGCTTCTTGATATGCTCCTGGATCACGCGGCCCAGGGGGCGGGCGCCCATCTTGTCGTCATAGCCCTTGTCCGCCAGCCACTCGGCCGCCGGCTGCGACAGCTCGATGGTGACGTTGCGGTCCAGAAGCTGCGCCTCGAGCTGGAGGACGAACTTCTCGACCACCTGGAGGATGACCTCCTTCGGCAGCGGCGCGAAGCTGATCACCGCATCCAGCCGGTTGCGGAATTCGGGCGTGAAGGTCCGCTCGATCGCGGCCGTATCCTCGCCCTCGCGGCGGTCGCGGCCAAAGCCGATGGCCGATTTCGCCTGTTCCGCCGCCCCGGCATTCGAGGTCATGATCAGGACCACGTTGCGGAAATCCACGGCCCGGCCGTTATGGTCGGTGAGCTTCCCGTGATCCATCACCTGAAGCAGGATGTTGAACACGTCGGGATGCGCCTTCTCGATCTCGTCGAGCAGCAGCACGCAATGCGGGTGCTGGTCCACGCCGTCGGTCAGAAGACCGCCCTGGTCGAAGCCCACATAGCCCGGCGGTGCGCCGATCAGCCGGCTGACCGCGTGCTTCTCCATGTATTCCGACATGTCGAAGCGCAGCAGTTCCACGCCGAGCGTATCGGCAAGCTGCTTGGCCACCTCGGTCTTGCCCACGCCGGTGGGACCGGCGAACAGGTAGTTGCCGATGGGCTTCTCGGGTTCGCGCAGACCGGCGCGCGCCAGCTTGATGGCGCTGGACAGCGCCTCGATGGCGGCATCCTGTCCGAAGACGACGCGCTTCAGCGTGCCCTCCAGATCCTTCAGGACCTCGGCATCGTCCTTGCTGACGTTCTTCGGCGGGATACGGGCGATCTTGGCGACCACCGCCTCGATCTCCTTGGTGCCGATGGTCTTGCGCCGCTTGGATTCCGCGACCAGATGCTGCGCCGCCCCGGCCTCGTCGATCACGTCGATGGCCTTGTCGGGCAGCTTGCGGTCGTTGATGTAGCGGGCGCTCAGTTCCACCGCCGTCTTGATCGCGTCGGCGGTGTACTTGATGTCGTGGTGCTTCTCGAAATACTCCTTCACGCCGCGCAGGATCTTCACCGCATCCTCGACCGACGGTTCGTTCACGTCGATCTTCTGGAACCGGCGGGACAGGGCGCGGTCCTTCTCGAAATGCTGGCGGAACTCCTTGTAGGTGGTCGAGCCCATGCAGCGCAGCTTGCCGCCCTGAAGGGCCGGCTTGAGCAGGTTCGACGCGTCCATCGCGCCGCCCGACGTGGCGCCGGCGCCGATCACGGTATGGATCTCGTCGATGAAGAGGACGGCATCGGGATGCTCTTCGAGCTCCGAGACCACGGCCTTGAGCCGTTCCTCGAAATCGCCGCGATAGCGGGTGCCGGCCAGCAGCGCCCCCATGTCGAGGCTGAAGATCGTGGCCCCGGCCAGAACCTCGGGCACCTCATGGTTGACGATCTTGCGCGCCAGCCCCTCGGCGATGGCCGTCTTGCCGACGCCGGGATCGCCCACCAGAAGCGGGTTGTTCTTGCGCCTCCGGCACAGGACCTGCACACACCGCTCCACCTCGTGCTCGCGCCCGATGAGCGGATCGACATCGCCTTTGCGCGCCTTGGCGTTCAGATCGACGCAATACTTCGCCAGGGCCGATTCCTTCTGGTCGCCGCCTTCCTCGGTGGACATCTCTTCCTCGATCTCCGTGGCGCCCGTGACCGGCCGGCTTTCCCCGAAGGAGGGGTCCTTTGCCACGCCATGGGCAATGAAGTTCACCGCGTCGTAGCGGGTCATGTCCTGCTCTTGCAGGAAATAGGCGGCGTTCGATTCGCGTTCCGCAAAAATCGCGACAAGGACGTTGGCGCCGGTCACTTCGGTGCGCCCCGAGCTTTGGACGTGGATCGCGGCCCGCTGGATCACGCGCTGGAACGCGGCCGTCGGAACGGCTTCGGATCCCTCGATTTCGGTCACGAGCGTGCTGAGATCGTCGTCGATGAAATCGACCAGCGTCGTGCGCAGTTCTTCCAGGTCGACCGAGCAGGCGCGCATCACCCGGGCCGCGTCGGGCTCGTCGACCAGGGCGAGCAATAGATGCTCCAGGGTTGCGAGTTCATGGCGGCGGGCATTGGCCAGGGCCAGGGCCGCGTGGATGGCTTGCTCGAGCGTGTTCGAAAATGAAGGCACGTTGCGGTGCTCCTCTGCATTGGGCCGGGGAAGGAGGTGGGCCTGCCCTGACCGTGGCCTCTTGCCCTTAAAGCTTGGTTGTTTACCCCCCCGCTTCAAGAGAATTCTCGTGCGTCCCCCTCACAATTGTCGTGAGGCGCGGCCCGTCCGGCGCAGTCGCCGCACCGATGGGCGGTTTCAGAACCGGTCCTTGCGCGACCGGATCTCGGCAAAGGTCTCGGCGTCGCCCGCGCCCGCCATGCCCAGGGCGGACTTGAGGCTGTCGAGATGCGCGCGCAGGAACGGGTTGGTTTCCAGCTCCTCGGACAGAAGCGACGGCACCGTCGGGCGCCCGGCCTCGCGGTCGGCATCGATGCGCCGGGCCCGTTCCTGAAGGGCGGGGTTGTCGGGTTCGACCGTCAGGGCGAAGCGCGCGTTGGTCTGGGTATATTCGTGACCGGAATAGACGCGCGTCTCGGGCGGCAGTTCCGACAGCCGGCGCAGGCTCTTCCACATCATCTCGGCCGACCCTTCGAAAAGGCGCCCGCAGCCGAGCGCCATCAGGCTGTCGGCGGTGAAGACCGCCGGCGCATCGGGCAGGTGATAGGCGACGTGACCGACCGTATGACCGTCCACCTCGAGCACATGCACCTTGTGTCCGGCGAAATCGAACCTGTCGCCATCGGCCAGCGCCACGTCCAACGGCGGCAGACGGTTGGCATCCGCGGCGCCTCCGAAAACCTCGCTGTCGGGCTGCTGGGTCTGGATGTCGGTCAGCCCGTCGACGTGATCGCTGTGATGGTGGGTGATCCAGATCTGGTTCAGCCGCCAGCCGCGCTCGTCGAGCGCCGCCAGCACCGGCCCGGCCTCGGGCGCATCGACCAGCGCAGTCTCGCCGCTGTCCCCGTCATGGACCAGATAGGCGTAATTGTCCGTCAGGCAGGGAACGGTGACGATCTCGATGGGCATGGCGTTCGGTCCTCGGTCTTCCTATGCTTTCGCCCAAGACATGCGGCTTTCGCGGGCGGCGGCAATGCATCTCGACGTTCTGGATCTCAGAACCTTCTACTATCGCACCCAGTTGGGGCGGGCGGCGCAGAAGTCGATCCGCGATCAGGTGGTGCGTCTGTGGCCCGAAGCCAAGGCCCAGACGGTGATCGGCTTCGGTTTCGCGGTTCCGCTGCTGCGCCCGTTCCTGGCCGACGCGCGCCGCGTCATCGCGCTGATGCCGGGCCAGCAGGGGGTGATGCCCTGGCCGCAGGGCATGCCAAACGTGTCGGTCCTGTGCGAAGAGACGTACTGGCCGGTGCCGACCGGGCTGGCCGACAAGCTGGTGGTCATGCACGGGCTGGAGACGAGCGACACGCCGCGTGCGTTGCTGGACGAATGCTGGCGGGCACTGGGCCCCGGCGGGCGGGCGCTGTTCGTCGTGCCGAACCGTGCGGGGCTGTGGGCGCGACGCGACAAGACACCGTTCGGCTTCGGCCGGCCCTTCAGCCTGGGACAGCTCGAAACGCAGTTGCAAAGGGCCGGCTTCGTGGCCGAACGGCATGTCGCGGCCCTGTATCAGCCCCCGAGCGAGGCGCGATTCTGGCTCAGGACCGCGCGGCTGTGGGAAGAGGCGGGGCGCAAGATCTCGAACCACTACGCCGGCGGCGTTCTGCTGGTCGAGGCGTCCAAGCAGATGTCCGCCCCCGTCGGGCCGGGGCTGCCCCTGGCCGCCCGCCGCCCGCTGAAGGTGCTGGACGGGCTGGGAAAACCCCAGCCCAGCCCCGTCTGAAGGGCAGCGCGAGGGCGCCGATCCGCCCGCGAATGCGCATTACGTCGCACCGCGGCGCCAACGTTTGTTTTCAAGGCTTCGCAAGCCCGGTCTTGGCGGTTGCGGGGGGGGCGGGCCTCTGCTAAACCCACGCCGATTTCGATGACACGGCCGTGAGGTCGTGTATCCAACGCCGCCTCGACCGGCCCAGGATGGGACCGGACCGGGGCCTATAACGATGTCGAAAGGGTGGACGTGTCCGAACCAGCTTCGATCTCAACGGGCATCGCGCAGCGCTATGCCACGGCCATCTTCGAACTCGCCCGGGAAGCCGGCTCGCTCGACAAGCTGGCCGCCGACATGGACACGCTGGATGCGGCCCTGTCGGAGAGTCCAGATTTCCGCAGCCTGATCTCCTCTCCGGTCTATTCCCGGGACGACCAGCAGAACGCCATCTCGGCGCTGTCGGCCAGGATGGAACTGAGCGAACTGGTTGCCAACACGCTGCGTCTGATGGCGTCGAAGCGGCGCCTGTTCGTCCTGCCGCAGCTTATCGTGGCTCTGCGCGAACGCATCGCGCGCGAGCGTGGCGAGATTTCGGCCGATGTCGTGTCGGCCAAGGAGCTGACCGACGGTCAGCGCGCGAAGCTTTCCGAGACGCTCAAGGCCGCGATGGGCCGCGACGTCACGCTGAACACGACCGTCGATGACAAGCTCATCGGCGGTCTCGTCGTCAAGGTGGGCTCGAAGATGATCGACACCTCGATCCGCACGAAGCTCCTCACCCTCCAGAACACCATGAAAGAGGTCGGATAATGGGTATCCAAGCAGCCGAAATCTCTGCGATCCTCAAGGAGCAGATCAGGAACTTCGGGCAGGAAGCCGAAGTCGCCGAGGTGGGCCGGGTGCTCTCCGTCGGGGACGGGATCGCCCGTGTTCACGGCCTCGACAACGTCCAGGCGGGCGAGATGGTCGAGTTTCCGGGCGGCATCATGGGGATGGCCCTGAACCTCGAGACCGACAATGTCGGCGTCGTGATCTTCGGGTCCGACCGCGACATCAAGGAAGGCGACACCGTCAAGCGCACGAACTCGATCGTGGACGTGCCGGTGGGCGACAACATGCTGGGCCGCGTCGTCGACGGTCTGGGCAACCCGATCGACGGCAAGGGCGCCATCGAGGCGGCCGAACGCCGCGTGGCGGACGTGAAGGCGCCGGGCATCATCCCGCGCAAGTCGGTGCACGAACCCATGGCGACCGGGCTGAAGGCCATCGACGCCATGATCCCGATCGGCCGCGGCCAGCGCGAGCTGATCATCGGCGACCGCCAGACCGGCAAGACCGCCGTGGCGCTGGACACGATCCTGAACCAGAAGAGCTATAACGAAGCCGCCACCGACGAACACGGCAAGCTCTACTGCATCTATGTCGCCATCGGCCAGAAACGGTCGACGGTCGCGCAGCTCGTCAAGCGGCTCGAGGAATCGGGCGCCATCGAGTACACCACCATCGTCGCGGCCACGGCATCCGATCCGGCGCCGATGCAGTTCCTGGCGCCCTATGCCGCCACGGCCATGGCCGAGTATTTCCGCGACAACGGCCGCCACGCGCTGATCATCTACGACGATCTGTCGAAGCAGGCCGTCGCCTATCGCCAGATGTCGCTGCTGCTGCGCCGTCCGCCGGGGCGCGAGGCCTATCCCGGCGACGTGTTCTACCTGCACTCGCGCCTGCTGGAGCGGTCGGCGAAGCTGAACGAGGAAAACGGCGCCGGATCGCTGACGGCCCTGCCGATCATCGAAACGCAGGGCGGCGACGTGTCGGCCTTCATCCCGACCAACGTGATCTCGATCACGGACGGCCAGATCTTCCTCGAGACCGAGCTGTTCTACCAGGGTATCCGTCCGGCCGTGAACACCGGTCTGTCGGTGTCGCGCGTGGGCTCGTCCGCCCAGACCAACGCGATGAAGTCCGTCGCCGGCCCGGTGAAGCTGGAACTGGCCCAGTACCGCGAGATGGCGGCCTTCGCGCAGTTCGGCTCGGACCTCGACGCCGCGACGCAGCGCCTGCTGAACCGCGGCGCCCGCCTGACCGAGCTGATGAAGCAGCCGCAATATTCGCCCCTGACCAACGCCGAGATCGTCGTGGTCATCTTCGCGGGCACCAACGGCTATCTCGACAAGATCGCGGTCAAGGATGTCGGCCGGTTCGAGAAGGGGCTGCTGCAGTTCCTGCGCGGCAAGCACCGCGACCTGCTGGACTGGATCACCAACGAGGATCCGAAGATCAAGGGCGACGCGTCGGACCGCATCAAGGCTGTTCTCGACGAGTACGCCCGAGATTTTTCGTAAGCCGAGGGTAGGGTATGCCGAGCCTCAAGGACCTGAAGAACCGGATCGCGAGCGTCAAGTCGACGCGCAAGATCACCAAGGCGATGCAGATGGTCGCCGCCGCCAAGCTGCGCCGTGCGCAGGAGGCGGCGGAGAACGCCCGCCCCTATGCCGAGCGGTTCAATGCAGTGATGGCGCAGCTCGCCGGCTCGGTCGGCGGCAGCGATGCCGCGCCGCGGCTGCTGGCCGGCACGGGCAGCGACCAGACGCATCTGCTGGTCGTGATGACGGCCGAGCGCGGCCTGTGCGGCGGGTTCAACTCGTCCATCGCCAAGCTGGCGCGCTACCGGCTTGAAAAGCTGGTCGCCGAGGGCAAGACCGTCAAGGTGCTGACCGTGGGCAAGAAGGGGCGCGAGATGCTGCGCCGCGACCACGGGGACAAGCTGATCGGGCATGTCGATCTGAGCGAGGTCAAGCGCGTCGGCTACGCCAACGCTCAGGACATCGCCAAGGATGTTCTCGCCCGGTTCGACAACGGCGAATTCGACGTGGCGACGATCTTCTACGGCCGCTTCGAATCGGTGATCAGCCAGGTGCCGACGGCGCAGCAGATCATTCCGGCCACCTTCGAAAGCGGCGATGCCGCCGGCGGCGAAGGCGACGGCGCGCAGACGTTGTACGACTACGAGCCGGGGGAAGAGGCGATCCTTGCCGATCTTCTGCCCCGCGGGGTGGCGACGCAGATCTTCGCGGCGCTGCTTGAGAACGGAGCCTCGGAGCAGGGCGCCCGGATGAGCGCGATGGACAACGCCACGCGCAATGCGGGCGACATGATCGACAGGCTGACGATCGAATACAACCGGACGCGTCAGGCCGTCATCACCAACGAGCTGATCGAGATCATTTCGGGCGCCGAGGCGCTCTAGAACCGGAGACACGACATGGCAAACGCAAAAGGCAGAGTGACCCAGGTCATCGGCGCCGTGGTCGACGTGCAGTTCGACGACCACCTGCCCGAGATCCTGAACGCGCTGGAAACCGAAAACAACGGCAAGCGTCTGGTTCTGGAAGTGGCGCAGCATCTGGGCGAAAGCACGGTGCGGACCATCGCCATGGACTCGACCGAAGGTCTGGTCCGGGGGCAGGAGGTCCGCGACACGGCGGGCCCGATCACCGTTCCCGTGGGCAATGCCACACTGGGCCGGATCCTCAACGTCGTGGGCGAGCCGGTTGACGAGGGAGCGGCGATCGAGGCCGACGAGCACCGCGCCATCCACCAGCCCGCGCCGGAATTCGCCGAACAGGCGACCTCGACCGAAATTCTCGTGACCGGCATCAAGGTCATCGACCTGCTGGCGCCCTATTCCAAGGGCGGCAAGATCGGCCTGTTCGGCGGCGCCGGGGTGGGCAAGACGGTGTTGATCATGGAACTGATCAACAACATCGCCAAGGTGCATTCGGGCTTCTCGGTCTTCGCCGGCGTGGGTGAACGGACCCGCGAGGGCAACGACCTGTATCACGAGATGATCGAATCCGGCGTCATCAAGCCCGACAACCTGTCGGACAGCCAGGTGGCCCTGGTCTACGGCCAGATGAACGAGCCGCCGGGGGCCCGCGCCCGCGTCGCCCTGACCGGCCTGACCCTGGCCGAGCAGTTCCGCGACCAGTCGGGCACCGACGTTCTGTTCTTCGTCGACAACATCTTCCGCTTCACGCAGGCGGGGTCCGAGGTGTCGGCGCTTCTGGGCCGGATTCCTTCGGCGGTGGGCTACCAGCCGACGCTGGCCACCGATATGGGCGCGCTGCAAGAGCGGATCACCTCGACCCGCGCCGGCTCGATCACCTCGGTGCAGGCGATCTACGTGCCCGCGGACGACCTGACCGACCCCGCGCCGGCCACGTCCTTTGCCCACCTCGACGCGACGACGGTTCTGTCGCGTGCGATCTCGGAGCTAGGGATCTATCCGGCGGTCGACCCGCTCGACTCGACCTCGCGGATCCTCGATCCGGCCGTGGTGGGCGAAGAGCATTACCAGGTCGCGCGCGACGTGCAGGGTATCCTCCAGCGCTACAAGTCGCTGCAGGACATCATCGCGATCCTCGGGATGGACGAACTGTCGGAAGAGGACAAGCTGTCCGTGGCCCGCGCCCGGAAGATCCAGCGCTTCCTGTCCCAGCCTTTCGACGTGGCCAAGGTGTTCACCGGGTCGGACGGTATCCAGGTGCCGCTCGAAGACACGATCTCGTCGTTCAAGGCGGTGGTTGCCGGCGAATACGACCACCTGCCGGAATCGGCCTTCTACATGGTCGGCGGCATCGAGGACGTGAAGGCCAAGGCCGAGCGCATGGCGCAGGACGCCGCCTGATCCATTTCCGGTCCGGGGTGTTCCTCCGGACCGGATGTCAAGGAGAGCCGAGATGGCCGATACGATGCAATTCGACCTGGTCAGCCCCGAACGCCGGCTGGTTTCGCGGCAGGTGACCGAGGTGCAGATCCCCGGGGCCGAAGGCGATCTGACCGCCATGGCCGGCCATGCGCCGACGCTGACCACCCTGCGCCCCGGCATCCTCCGGGTCGTCTCGTCCGAGGGCGAGGACGAATATGCCGTGACCGGCGGCTTCGCCGAGATCAACGCCGAGGGTGTTTCGGTGCTGGCCGAGGAATCGCTGCACAGCAAGGATGTCACCCAGGACGTGCTGGACCGCTACATGAGCCAGGCCGCCGAATCGCGGCAGAAGGCGCAGGAAACCGGCGATCATAACCTGGTCGACGATTTCACCAAGCTGCTGGCGGATATGGAGGCGATGGGCACCCATATCGGGCTCAGCAGCAAGCAACCCAACCTGTAGGGGCGACAGGGCTGACGATTGCAGGGCTTCGGGGGCATCCCTCCGAAGCCCTTTTTCGTGCGCGCGGCCGGACCTAGACTGGCGGGCAGGGGGCGGGATCGAATGCTGCGGATTGCGACAGGCTGTGTGGGCGTGGATCGGGGCTCGATCCAGCTCTTCTCGGATTTCGAGGATGGCGGAGAGATGTGGGCGGGGCAGGGCGCGCGCCGCGCGGCCCGCGACGTGCGGTTCGACCAGCCCTTCGTGGCGCCGCCTGCGGTGCAGGTCGGCCTGTCGATGTGGGATCTCGACAGCCGCACGAATGCCCGCGCCGACCTGCGCGCCGAAGACGTGACGGATCGCGGCTTCACCCTGGTGTTCCGCACCTGGGGCGACAGCCGCATCGCCCGGGTCCGCGCCGACTGGCTGGCGATCGGGGCGCTGCGCGACCCCGAGGAGTGGCAGGTCGACTGAACGGACGCCGGGGCCGTCCCTCAGGGCTGCGCGAGCAGGGCCACGAGCTGCGTCTGCCGCGACACGCCGCACTTGGTCATCGCTGCCTTGATCTGGTTCCGCACAGTGTGCAGGCTGACCCCGCGCTGATCGGCGATGGCCTGCGCGTCCAGCCCCCGCGCCAGCGCGAGGGCCACATCGATCTCGGCCGCCGTCAGCCCCGATGCCAGCAGCGGTCCGGTATCGGGCTGGACCGTCGGCAGGGGCCGGATCGTCACCATCACGACCGGGCGCAGAAGCCCCAGCACGAAGCCCGCGTCCCGATCGGACAGATCGTCTGGATAGCATGGCGCCAGATGGCATTGGGCGCGGGTCCGGCCGCTGCCCAGGATGAGGGTGCGACTGGTCGGGTGGGGTCCGGCGCCGAGCTGCGCCAGCATGTGCAGCAGCACCTCCTGCGCGCCGCTGTCGCGCAAGCCGAGCCGGTTGCCCGGTATCTCGCGCAGCCAGCGCCCCTCGGCCAGGGCGGCCTGCGCCGCAGGGTTCAGAAATGCGATCCGGCCCTGCGCGTCCAGCGCCGCCACCACCCCCCCGGGCGCGGGCAGCGGCGCCACCAGCCCCGCATCGAAGGCGGCCGTCGCCGTGACGCGGGTCATCTGCCAGGCGGCGGCCAAGTCGCGGCTGAGGGTGTTGAGGACGGATGGCGCCAAGTCGTCCAGCTTGTCACGGAACCTCTCGGGGTGGAGCGAACCGAAGACCAGCATCGCTCGCGGTCTGCGGTCCAGCATCATGCCCGCACCGTTGGAGAGGTTTTCCTGCGGACGCAGGAAGCGGTTGTAATAGCTCGTCTTTACTAGGCCCGCCTCGGGCAACAGCGCGCGCAGGTCGATCGCGCGCCGCACCGGGAACGTTTCGCCCAGCTTGGGATACGGGTTCAAGTGGCCGTATGTCGTGCCGTAATCGGCTAACCATTCCGGATCATGGCGGGAGTGTAGGAATCCCAAGTCCAGCCCACGCGAGGAATCGTATCCGAACATGTGGGTCTTGGCGCCGTCCAGAACGACGGCAAGTTCCTCCAGAACCCCGTTCCAGCAGGACGGCTCGACCGCTGCCGCGAACATGCGCGACAGCAAACGGCGATGGGCCTCGGCCGTCAGGGTCATTGGCTCCTCCGGCTTCCGTTCCGCCTTACCCTAAGGCAGCCGGAGGCCGCAGGAAACCCGCCAGGTCACGCGCCGCTATACAGCCCCTCATAGACCGGGATCAGCGTCTCGACCTCGAGCAGCGACGAGATCGAGGTGCCGTGCCAGGTGTTCAGGATCGCCTGGGCGAAGATCGGCGCCGTGGGAACGACGCGGATATTGGGCGCCTGGCGCACCGTCTGGGGCTGCTCGATCGTATCGGTGATGACCAGGCTCTTGAGCTGCGACTTGGCCGTGCGCTCGACCGCCGGATCGGACAGGACGCCATGGGTGGTATAGGCATGCACCTCCTTGGCGCCGTTCTCGATCAGCACGTCGGCCGCCTTGCACAGGGTGCCGGCCGTGTCGCAGATGTCGTCGACGATGATGCAGGTCTGCCCCTCGACATCGCCGATCACCGTCATCTCGGCGACTTCGCCCGCCTTTTCGCGCCGCTTGTCGACGATGGCCAGGGCGCTGCCGATCCGGGTCGCAAGTCCGCGCGCACGCGCCACGCCGCCCACATCCGGGGAAACGACCGTGACGTTGTCGAGCTGCCCCTTGAAGTGGTGCCGGATGTCCAGCGCGAAGATGGGGGCCGCATAGAGGTTGTCGACCGGAATGTCGAAGAAGCCCTGGATCTGCGCGGCGTGCAGATCCATGGTCAGGACCCGCTCGACCCCCGCCTCGGTCAGCATGTTGGCCACCAGCTTGGCCGAGATCGGCGTGCGAGACTTGGTGCGCCGGTCCTGCCGTGCATAGCCGAAATAGGGGATGACCGCCGTGATCCGCGCCGCCGAGGATCGGCGCAGCGCGTCGGTGATGATCAGCAGCTCCATCAGGTTGTCGTTGGCCGGCCGAGATGTCGACTGGATGACGAACATATCCTCGCCGCGGACGTTCTCGAACACCTCTACGAAGATCTCGCCGTCGTTGAAGCGTTCGACCCGCGCATCGACCAGCCCGACATTCATCCCGCGATGCATCGACATCCGCCGTGCGATGGAGTTGGCGAGCATCAGGTTCGCGTTGCCGGAAATGAGTTTCGGCTCGGTGATGGAAGGCATATGCAGGGGGTCCTCGGTCTGCGTCGCGACGGGCGTCATCGTGTTGACACCGCTTAGCACCACACTACGCTGCCGAAAACACCGTAACGCCGCGGGGGGACCAAGTGGCGCATATTGATTATTTTTTCTCGACCCTGTCGCCCTTCACCTACCTCGCCGGGACGCGGCTGGAAGAGGTGGCGGCGCGTCACGGCGCCACGATCGCCTATCGGCCGCTCGACATCATGCAGCTGTTCCCGCGTACCGGCGGAACGCCGCCGGGGCAGCGGCACCCGTCGCGGCAGGAATACCGGGCGCAGGAATTGCTGCGGCTGTCGCGCCATCTGGACATGCCGCTGAACCTGCGGCCGGCGCATTTCCCGACCAATGCGGCGCCGTCGTCCTATGCGGTCATCGCGGCGCAGGAGGCCGGCGGGGGCGATCTGGGCAAGCTGGCGCACAGCTTCACCCGGGCCGTCTGGGCGGAAGAACGCGACATCGCCGAGGATGAGGTCGTGCGCGACTGCCTGTCGGCGGCGGGATTCGACCCGGCGCTGGCCGATCAGGGGCTTCTGGCCGGGGCCGAGGCCTATGCCGCAAACCTGGAGGAGGCCGTGGCGCGCGGCGTGTTCGGGTCGCCCTTCTATGTCGTGGGGGAGGAGCAGCGGTTCTGGGGGCAGGACCGGCTGGAATTGCTGGACCAGCATCTGGCCGGCCGGCTCTGACCGGCCGCGCGCCCCCGCCGCGGCGGGGGCGATGCCGCTCAGCCCCGGACCAGCGCCAGCAGCCGGTCGACCTCGGCGGCCTCGGTGCACCATGAACAGACCAGCCGTGCGGAAAGCGGCTGGTCGCCGGGACCCTCCAGCGACTGGTCCATCGGCCAGAAGTAGTAATGCGCTCCGGCCTCCTGCGCGCGGCGGTGGCCGTCGCGCGGCCAGGCCGCGAAGACCGCGTTGGCCTCGGCCGGATGATCCAGCCGCGCGCCCGCGATCGCCGACAACCCCTCGGACAGACGGGCCGCCGCGCCGTTGGCCCGGCGCGCCAGGTCGAGCCACAGATCGTCGGCCAGATAGGCATCCATCTGCGCCGACAGGTAGCGGTGTTTCGAGAACAGGTGCCCCCCGCGCTTGCGCCGCAGCTCGAATTCCCACGCCTTGGCGGGATCGAACAGGATGACCGCCTCGACCCCCATCAGCCCGTTCTTGGTTCCGCCGAAGGACAGGACATCGACGCCCGCCTTCCAGGTCAGCTCGGCCGGGCTGGCGCCGGTCGAGACGACGGCATTGGCGAACCGCGCCCCGTCCACATGGACCGGAAGCCCGGCATCGCGGGCGAGGGCGGCCAGGGCGGCGGTTTCCTCGGCGGTGTAGACGGTGCCGTTCTCGGTGGCGTTGGTCAGGCTGACCATCCCCCGCTGCACGTTGTGCACGCCCGCCCGCGCGGTGAAGGCGATGGCCCGCCGCAGGTTGTCGACCGTCATCTTCGCGTGGTCGCCGTCGACCAGAACCAGCTTCGACCCGCCGGTGTAGAATTCGGGCGCGCCGCATTCGTCCTCTTCGATATGGGCGTTGCGGTGGCAATAGATGGCGGCCCAGGGCGGGCAATGGGTGGCCAGCGCCAGGGCGTTGGCCGAGGTGCCCGTCGGCACCAGGTAGACAGCGGCCTCCGGCGCCTCGAACACCATGCGCAGCCGGTCGCGCACGCGGTCCATGATAGCGTCCGCGCCATAGGACGCGGCATAGCCCCGGTTGGCGCGGGCCACCGCCTCGATCACGTTCGGATGGGCCGGGCTGGCATTGTCTGACGCGAATTCCATCAACTGGGCTCCTCGATAATGTGGTCTTCCCATTCCTCTTCGGGCACGTCGAATTCCGACAGCGTCAGGCCGCGCGCCGAGACACCGGCCTCGTGAACGCTGGCGGCATCGCCCGAGATCAGGGGGTGCCAGGGGAAAAGCGGCCGCCCCTCGTGCAGCAGCCGATAGGCACAGGTGGCGGGCATCCAATAGGCGTTGCGCCCGATATTCTCGGGCGTCAGCACCACGCAGTCGGGGACGAACTGCTTGCGGATCTCGTAATGGGCGCAGCGGCAGCTGTGGTCGTCGAGCAGCCGGCAGGCGATGCGCGTGAGGGCGACCTCGCCGGTTTCCTCATCCTCGAGCTTGTTCAGGCAGCACTTGCCGCAGCCGTCGCACAACGCCTCCCATTCCCGGGCGGTCATCCGGTTCAGGGGAATCCGCTCCCAGTAGCGGGGGCGCAGGCCGGATCGGTCGATGGGATCGTCGGTCATGGGCGGCGCGGCTTTAGACGGGGCGGGCCGGTGCCCGGGCGGCCAACGCATCGCGCGCCGCCGCCGAGTCGCGGTCCATCTGGGCCACAAGGGCCTCGGGCGACGGGAATCGCTGCTCGGGGCGCAGAAATTCGATCAGCGCCACCGACAGGTGTTCGCCATAGAGATCGCCGCGGAAGTCGAACAGGAAGGTTTCGATATTCGGAGCGTGTTCGCCGAATGTCGGGCGGGTCCCGACCGAGGCGACGCCGTGCCGGCGCCCGGAATGCGGCCCCGTCAGCACATCGACCTGCACCGCGTAGATGCCGAAACGCGGAGGGTGGAGCCCCGCGATCGACATGTTCGCGGTGGGATATCCCAGAAGGCGCCCGCGTTGGTCGCCCCGGATCACCGCCCCCTCGATCCGGTGGTGATGGCCGAGCATGCGCGCGGCAAGGTCGGGCCGCCCGGCGCTCAGCGCCTCGCGGATGCGGGTCGAGGACACCTCGATCCCGCCCGTCTCAAGCAGTGGCGCGGCGGTGACGCCGAAGCCCAGCTCCTGGCCGAAGCGGCACAGATCCCGAGCGGTGCCGGCGCGCCCCTTGCCGAAGCGGAAATCGGCGCCGACCACGACATGCGACAGGCCCAGGCCCCGGTCGATCACCTCGGCCGCGAAGTCGCGCGGCGACAGCGACGACAGCGCTGCGGTGAAGTTCAGTTCGAAAAGCCGCTCGACCCCCAGCTTCGCCAGCCGGTTCGCCTTGGCCTCGGCGTTCATCAGGCGGAACGGCGCCGCGTCGGGCGCGAAGAATTCCCGCGGATGCGGCTCGAAGGTGACGACGCCAAGCGGCGCGTCGGCGGCGCGCGCCCGGTCGCGGGCCAGGTCGATGACCGCGCGGTGGCCCAGATGGACGCCGTCGAAATTCCCGATCGCGGCGCTGGCGCCGCGATCTTCCGGGGCGATGAATTGGTAATCGCGCAGGATCCGCATGTGCCTGCCCTAGCTGTGCCCGTCGCCGGGCGCAAGCCGTGGCCGTGCCGGCCGCAGGAACGAAAAGCGCCGCCCCCGGGGGGGCGGCGCCAAGGGTCGCATATGGCCCGGCGGCGTCAGCCGTAGACCAGCCTTGGCAGCCAGGTGATGATCTGCGGGAACTCCATCGCCAGGACCAGTCCCAGAATCTGAAGCGCCAGGAAGGGCAGGGCCGATTTGAAGATGTCGGTCATCGGAATCTCGGCCGGGGCCACACCGCGCAGATAGAAGAGCGCATAGCCGAAGGGCGGCGACAGGAAGCTCATCTGCATGTTCACCAGGTAGAGCACCCCGAACCACAGCACCAGATCGTCGGGGCTGTCCAGGCCAAAGGCCGCCGCGCCCAGACCCTTGATGATCGGCACGAAGATCGGCACGCACAGAAGCAGGATGCCCACCCAGTCCAGGAACATGCCCAGGACCACCAGGATGATCTGCATGACGATCAGGATGCCCCAGGGACCGAGACCGGTGGCCGCCAGGCTCTGTTCGACGAAATCCTGCCCGCCTTCGAGCACATAGAGGCCGACGAAGATGGTGGCGCCGAACATGATCCAGATCACCATGGCGCTGGCCTTCAGCGTGGTGATGCAGGCCTCGCGGATGGTGGGCCAGTCGAGCTTGCGGTGGATCGCCGCGACGATGAAGGCGCCGAACGTGCCGATGCCCGCCGCCTCGACCGGCGTGGCCACGCCCGAGAAGATGACGCCCAGAACCACGACGATCAGCATCAGCGGCGCCGCCATGTTCCCCATCAGCCGGATCTTGTCCATGGTCGAGATGCGTTCCTCGACCGGGATCGGCGGGCCGAGCCGTGGGTTGATGTAGCAGCGCACCGTGACGTAGGCGATGTAGAGCCCCGAGAGCATCAGCCCGGGAATGACCGCGCCGATGAACAGCTCGCCCACCGATTGCTCTGCGACCACGGCATAGATGATCGCCAGGATCGAGGGCGGGATCAGGATGCCGAGCGTGCCGCCCGCCATGATCGAACCCATGGCGATCTTGGGGTCATAGCCCCGCCGCAGCATGGCCGGCAGCGCGATGATCCCCATCGTCACGACGGCGGCGCCGATGACGCCCACCATCGCGGCCAGGATCGTCGAGGCGATGATCGTCGCCGAGGCGAGCCCGCCTTTGACGCCGCCCAGCACCTTGTAGATGACGTCGAACATCTCGTTGATGATGCCCGCGCGTTCCAGCATCGCCGCCATGAAGATGAATAGCGGGATGGCCGATAGCTGGTAGTTGGTCATCAGCGGGAAGATCCGCGACGGCACGATGTTCAGCGCGCGCGCATCCCCCAGGACGAACAGGAAGACCGTGGCCAGCCCCCCGGTGACGAAGGCGAGCGGCAGGCCCGCCATGAGGAGCGCCAGAAGGCTCCCGAACATGATGAGTGTCAGCCACTCGATCCCGATTTCGAGACCCATCGATTATTCTCCCCTCGCGATGGCGCGGATGTCCTTGCCCACTTTCGAGACGCCTTGCAGCACCAGAAGCAGGCCACCCAGCACCATCACCCATTTCATCGGCCAGAGCGGCACTTCCCATTCGTTGAAACTGATCTCGCCCCACCGGATCGACGGGTCGGTCCACTGCCCCAGATTCCAGTTCGCCATCGCTTCGCCCAGGCTGATCTGTCCGCGGGCCCAGTCCGAGATCACCGAATTGCCCGAGGGCACGGCGATCGCGTCCATCGCGAAGATCCAGCTCGTGACCAGCAGCGTGCCGGCGAAGATGAAGAAGAAGACCGATGTCAGAAGGTCGACCCAGGCGCGCTTGCGGCGCGGCAGGGGCGCGTAGAAGATGTCGACCCGCACATGGCTTTCGGTCAGCATCGCGTAGGAGCCCGCGATCAGGTACTGCATCCCGAACATCAGGTACATCGCTTCGTGGGCCCAGTTGGTCGGGCTGTTGAACACGTAGCGGGCGATCACCTCGTAATAGTAGGCGAAGACGGCGATGACGGCCCAGTAGGCGACGAATTCGCCGGCGAACAGCGCCAGACGGTCGATCCAGTTATCGGCGAGGTCGCGGTCGTCCTTCACGTCTTCCCCGGGCGCGGCCGAGGATTGATCGACCATCGTCTCGGGCGGCGCGGCCGGGATGTTCGCGTTGGCGCGCCGCACCATGCCGGGCAGCAGCACCGCATCGATCAGAAGCAGCGCAAGGATCAGGTAGAACGACCATTGCGAGACGCCGAGCCAGAAGTTGCGGGCCGAACTCGCATCGTCGGCGCGGGTTCCGATGCTCGTTAGCGTGCCCTCGGCCTCGGCGATCCGGGCTTCGGCCTTGGTCACCGTATCCTTCGTGCGCTCCAGCCGGCGTTCCGCGCTGCGCTGCGTGAAAGATCCCTCCTCGGCGCCGTCGAGCTCTGCCTGGATGTCGGGCAGCGCGGCCTGGGCCTCTTCCAGACGCGGGCGCTCGCGCTCCAGCATCCGTTCCGCCACGCGCACCTCGTTCTGCACGTCCGACAGGACCGAGCGCGCGTCGTTGGCCTGGCTGTTGGCGATCAGGATCAGCAGGAAGATCGGAATGTAGACCAGGCCGAGCAGGCTCTTCAGGTAGAACCGGTGAAGGCCGATCATGCCGCCGGTCACGAGGATCAGATACCCCAGGGGTATCGAGTACTTGCGCGGACCGACGGGGCGGCGCGCCAGCGCCATGGCGATGAGCGGGAAGACGATCAGCCCGACCCAATAGAGCCAGTGCGGCAGCGTAAAGCTGAGCTCAGGCATCGGAAGCCTCTTGTTATGGTTGGAAAACGTCGCGCAGAACGGGCCATCCGGGATCGCCCCGGATGGCCCCTGGCCTGGGCCGGGCTCAGATGTCGAGCTTCAGGTCGCCGATCTGTTCGTCGGTGACGTAGCCCAGAGAGCCGGACTTCATGTAGTCGAGCTGGATCTGGAAGACGCGGGCCGCGTTCTTGTCGCGGTTGGCGTATTTGAACCAGATCGGCACCGCGACCTCGGTCATCAGGTCCACATCGTCCTGGGTCAGGCGCGTGACCTCGACGCCGTCGGCCTCGAATTTCGGCCAGGCCTCCTGGTTCGCCTTCTGGATCTGGGCGTGGTGCCAGTCGGAGTAGAAATGCGTCTCCATCTCGACGAATTGCTTCATCTGGTCCGACAGGTTGTTCCAGCTGTCCATGCCCACGGTGATGTCCATGAGGTCGACCGGCTGGTAGAGCGACATGAAGCCCGGAGGGCCCATCGAGATGTAGTCGGTCACCTGGCTGAAGCCGAGGGCGTAGTTCACCGCCGGACCGGTATAGTCGGCCACGTCGATGGTGCCCTTCTCCAGTGCGGGGAAGATCTCGGACCCCGGAAGAACCGTGGTTTCCGCCCCGATCTCGGTGAAGACTTCGGCGACCATCCCGCCCGGCAGGCGCATCTTGCGGCCGCGGAAGTCGTCGATCGACCGGATCGGCACCTTCGAGTGGATGATGTTGGCATCGTGCTGGACGGGGCCGACATAGTGCATCCCCTGCGCGGCATAGAGTTCGCGCGCGATCTCGAGCCCGCCGAGACCGTAGAAGAAGGTGTCGAATTCGTGCGGGTTACGCAGGCCGAGCGGATACGACGTCAAGAAGGTGGCCGCCGGAATGATGCCCTGGGCGTAGATGGTGAACGGGTTCACCGCGTCCAGAACGCCGTTCTTCACCGCGTCGTAGAGCTGGAAGTCGCCGACGACATCGTTGGCGCCGAATGGCTGGAACGTCAGTTCGCCGCCGGTCTTTTCCTGAATGGTGCCGCACCAGTCCTTGAAGATCTGCAGCCCGGCGCCGCCGGGCCAGGACGTCTGGATTTTCCATGTGGTGCCGTTGGCCTGCGCTCCGGCGATGTGAGGCGCGGCAAGGGTCGCCGCCCCGGCACCCGCTAGCGTCCGCAGCGCGAGGCGACGGTTCGTTTTTTGTCGGATCATTGTGCTCCTCCTGTTGGTGGAGAGACCGCTCCCCTCCCCGGGCGCGGCCTCTTCCCGCGAACAGCTTTATCGTCTTTGGCGGGAATCGGTAATGTTTTCTGTCCATTTTCGCGGAACGAAAAATCTTCCCTTTGAAAGCATTGAAAAAATTATTGATGGCGGCCAAGCGGCGGCACGGCCTCATCTTTCCGTGACCGCTAACGGTGCAGAACGGCAACAGAATCGAGGCGCCGCGCGACCCGTTGCGGCTCGCGCGCTTTCGGCTGCCATTTCCTTCGCGGCAACTTCCGCCTATGCTGCGGCGCAGCAGCGGGAGGGGCGCGTGGGGCAGGTTCTGACTTTGGCGCAGCAGAAGGGCGGGGCGGGCAAGACGACCCTGGCCGTCAATCTGGCATGCGCGGCACGGGCACAGGGGCTTCGGGTCGCCCTGCTCGATACCGACCCCCAGGGCAGCCTGGGCCGGTGGTTCATGGCCCGGCGCGACAGGATGGACGATCCCGGCATGGCCTTCGCCACCGCCAGCGCCTGGGGCGTGGCCTATGAATGCGAGAAGCTTCGGAAAGAGGTCGATCTGGTCGTCGTCGACACGCCGCCCAAGGTCGATGCCGATCTGCGGCCGGCGCTGCGCGAGGCGTCGCTGGTCGTGGTCCCGGTGGCGATCTCGCATCTCGACCTGTGGGCGGTCGAAAGCGTCCTCGACCTGGCTGGGCGCGAGCGTCGCCCGGCCCGCATCGTCCTGAACCGGGCCGCGCCGCGCGCGCGCCTGACCGCCGAGGTCGAGGCGGCGGTCGCCGAGCTCGACGCCGAACGCGCGCGCACCACGATCCGCAACCGCGTCATCTATGCCGAAACGTTGGGACAGGGGGCCAGCGCGGTCGAGCGCAAGCCGACAGGCCCGGCGGCCGAAGAGATGGGATTGTTGTGGGAAGAATTGCGCCTGGCGATGGTCTAGGCCGCAAGGGCTGAGCCGCTATCGCCCGGTGGGCGGAGGCGCGCGGCTGGCGCGCGCCCCCGGGAATATCAGTCGAGAACCAGGTTGGTCGCGCTCTGACGGCCGTCGCGGCCGGTTTCCATGTCGAAGCTGACCTTCTGGTCGTCCTTCAGGCCGGTCAGACCGGCGCGCTCAACGGCAGAAATGTGAACGAAAACGTCCTTGCCGCCGCCCTCGGGGGCGATGAAGCCGAAACCTTTGGTCGTGTTGAACCACTTCACGGTGCCTTTGGCCATCCGTGCGTCTCCTGTAGATGTTGCTGTTCGCGGAAGTGCAACAGCCCGGCTAAGTCAAGTCTGGATCGAAGGACTGCAGCCGGTAACGGAAGACAGCGGTCGATTAGAGTAACGTCGCAGGTCCCCATATCCGCTTTTTTGGCCGGAAATGCAAGGGCGCTGCCCCCGGGAATGGCCCGAACGGCGCGCGGCGCGCGTGCAGGGCCGGGCCACGGCCCGGGGTGGCGACGTCATGTTTTCGGGACGGGGACGCGCCGGAACCGGCGCTTCACGAGGCCAGTTGGGCGCCAAGCGTCCGGCGCAGCGCACAGGCCAGAAAGGCCGCGGCGATGATCACCAGGGTCAGCAGGGTTCCGCTGGCCGAGTAGAGCAGAAGGGCCGTCAGCCAGGAGATGTTCGTCATCGCCAGCGCACCGACCGTAAGCACCGCCGAAGCGAAGGTTGCCAGAATTACCGCTCCCATGGCCATGTGTCCGCCCCTTGATCACTCGATGGCCCCACCTTCGGGGTGGTTTCGGGCGAGAATACGGCAACAGCGGGGCTTTTGGCGGTTTTCGCGGCGCGGGGCGCGATGGCGGCGCGTTTCTGCCGATCGCGCGCCCGGGATGAGAAGGAAACGGCGCGGGAAAGACCCCGCGCCGCTTGGAGATCGGACCTGTTCCGGCGGCCTTACATCGCCGTCTTGAACATGATCATGTAGGGCGTGCCGTCGGCCTTCATGGCCGGCGTATCCACATCGGTGCTGTCGGGGCCGAAATCGTAGCTTTCGTTGCCGTTGGTCTCGTAGTGGAGCATGACGATGTAATCGGCACCCTTCATCACCATGCCCGAGACGTCGACCGATACATCGCGGCTTTCGCCCGCCGGCAGCCAGACATGCCCTTCCGAGCCGGGAACGACCGGCGCGCCGTTCTCGACACCGTGGATGACGAGCCAGCCGGGCTTGTCCATCAGCACCGAGGGGAAGGTGATCGTGTCGCCCTTGAAGGTCGCGCCCTCGACGGCGACGTTCAGATGGCCGGCCTGTGCGGCCCCGACGCCCAGGGTGGCAGCGGCAAGCGCGGCGGCGATGGCAATGCGTTTCATGATGGTCTCCTTCGCTTATTGACGGGCGAAGACACGGACCGGCGGCGGCAGAAGTTTCGAGCGAGATCGGCAAATCCGAAAAAAAAAGCCGGGCCGTGGGGACGGCCCGGCATCGCAGGTTCGACGGGCGCAATCATTGCGCGGGCGCGAGCACCTGGTCCGTGAACACTCCGCAGGCGCCGTCGCCGGTATCGCTCAGCGACAGCCCACCGCCTTCCGCGCCGGTCACGCGGCACCGGATCGGGAACTGCGCCGCTCCGCTGTCGCCGCGCGGCTCGGAAAGGGTGAGTATCCCGTCCTCCAGCGTGTAGCGTCCGGCGACCGGCTGGTTCGAGCGGCTTCCGCGCATTTCGAACTGGCCGTCCGATCCGAACTGCGCCGCGATCGGCCCGACCGTGTATTGCCCCGGGCTGAGGGCGGCCGGCCCGGCCTGCGCGCCGTCCTGGGCGCCGTCCTGGGCGGCAGATGCCGGGGTGTCGGCGCCCGCGGCCGGCTGCTGGCCCTGCTGCGAAGGCTGGCCGGCGCTGGCACTTGGCCGAGTTGCATCCGTGGGCGCCGCACCGGTGCCCGCGTCAGGAGCGGTTTCCGACGACTGGGGCGGTTCTTCACCGGACCCGCTGTCCTGCCGGGCGGGGGATTGGCGGTCGGTTTCCTGAGCGGCACCGGGAGTATCCGCGCCGGCCTCGGCCGGGGATGCAGATGACGCGCCGTCATCCGCGCCCTGCGCCGTCCCGTCCTGCTGCTGCGCGGCCCCTTGTTGCGACGCGGTGCCGGACTGCTGCGAACCTGTCTGCTGCGAACCCGTCTGCTGCGAGCCGGCGGTCGCGGCGATCCCCGCCGGAGCGGCCGCGGCGGGGGCGGCGGCATCGGCGCGATCCTGGGCCTGGGCGATCCGATTCTCGATCTCGGCCAGTTGTTCGGACCGGGTGGCGAGTTGTTCGGAAAGGCGGGTGACCAGTTGCTGCAACTCGTCGCGCTGCGCCTGTGCGGCTGTGACATCCGCGCTGAGCTGCTCCTGCCGCTGCTCCAGATCCGCGACCGTCTGCTGAAGCTCGGTCGCCCGGGCCTCCATTTGCGCCAGTTCGTCCTGCCGCTGTGCCGCCTGTTCCTGCAACTGCGCCGCCTGCTCGCGGGCGGTCTGCGCGCGGGCTTCCGCATCGGCCGCCTCGCTCGACAGCCGGGCGGTATCGTCCGTCAGGCTCGACAGCGCCGATTGAAGCTCGGCCTCCTGGGCGCGGGCCTCTTCGATGCGGCTGCCGACCTCGGCCAGTTCATCCGTCTTCTGGGCAAGCTGCGCCTCGACATCGGATTGCCGCTGTTCGAGTTCCTGCATCTGCTGCTGGTTCGACTGAAGCTCGGCACGGTTCGACTCGAGCTCGGACCGGCTGTCGTTCAGCCGTCCTTCCAGATCGGAAAGCTGGGTCTGCACCTCTTGCAGCCGGGGCTGGGTCTGATCGATCTCGGACTGGATCTGGTCGCGCTGCGACGTCAGATCGGCGCCTTGCGTTTCGAGATCCGCAATCTGGCTGCGCAGTTCGTCGACCTGGCCGGCGGCCTGGGTCTGCTCGGTCAGCCGGGTCTGGGTGTCGTCCAGCGACGATTGCAGCGTGCCGATCTCGGTCTCGTATCCCGACCGGGACGTCCATAGCCAGATCGTGAACAGCCATCCCAGCACAGCGATCACGATCAGCGCGATCATCCCCGCGCCCATGGAAGATTTCGTTGAAGAATCGGCCATTCTCGTCCCCTTCGCGTCCCGGTCAGCCGTTCGACAACATCATCCGCCGGGCGGCAGTTCCGCCGGCGCCGCCTTTTCGCCCGGCGCCGCAGGTCATAGGTTCGGCGCAAAGGAGCGCCCGCATGACGAATCCCCTGCTGACCGACTGGACCGACGCCTTTGCCCTGCCGCCATTCGCCCGGATCGCCGACGACGATTTCGAGCCCGCCGTGGCGGCCGCGCTGGAACAGGCGCGTGCCGCCATCGCCGCGATTGCCGCCGATCCGGCGCCGCCCAGCTTCGAGAACACGATCGAGGCGCTGGAGCGGGCGGACGCGCCGCTCAACCGTGTGCTGGGCGTGTTCTACAACCTTGCCGGGGCCGACAGCACGCCGCGGCGCGAAGAACTGCAGCGCATCTTCTCGCCGCAGCTTTCGGCCTATTCGTCCGAGATCTACATGAACGCAGCGCTGTTCCGGCGGATCGACGACCTGTGGCAGCGCCGCGATGCGCTGGAGTTGACCGAAGAACGGGCGCGACTGCTGTTCCTGACCCGACGCGCCTTCGTGCGGCAGGGGGCGCAGCTTGAAGGGGCGGCGCGTGACAGGCTGACCGAGGTCAAGGCCCGGCTGGCGGTACTGGGGACGCAGTTCGCGCAGAACCTTCTGGCGGACGAGCGCTGCTGGTTCATGGAACTGGAGGACGACCACCTTGCCGGGCTGCCGGATTTCGTTGTCGACGCCGCCCGCGCGGCGGCCGAGGAGAAGGGGCTGGATCGGCCCGTCGTGACGCTGTCGCGCTCGCTGATCGTTCCGTTCCTGCAATTCTCGCCCCGCCGGGACCTGCGCGAGCGGGCCTACCGGGCCTGGACGTCGCGCGGGGCGAATGGCGGCGCGACCGACAACCGCGCCATCGCGGCCGAGGTTCTGGCCCTGCGCGACGAGCGGGCGAAGCTTCTGGGCTATCCCAGTTTCGCCGCCTACAAGCTCGAGACCGAGATGGCCAAGACGCCGGAGACGGTGCGCGATCTGCTGATGCAGGTCTGGGCCCCGGCGCGGGACGCGGCCGAAAGCGACGCGGCGCGGCTGACGGCCCTGATGCATGCCGACGGGGTGAACGGGGATCTGGAGCCCTGGGACTGGCGCTATTACTCCGAAAAGCGGCGCAAGGAAGAACATGACCTCGACGAGGCGGAGTTGAAGCCCTTCCTGCAGCTCGACCGGATGCTCGAAGCCGCCTTCGCCTGTTCCGCCCGCCTGTTCGGCCTGGAATTCACGCCGCTGGAAGCGGAACTCTACCACCCGGATTGCCGCGCCTGGAACGTGACCCGCGGCGGCCGGCACATGGCGGTGTTCGTGGGCGATTATTTCGCGCGGGGCTCGAAACGTTCGGGCGCCTGGTGCTCGACCATCCGCAGTCAGCAGAAGCTGGCCGGCGACATCCGGCCCATCGTGGTGAATGTGTGCAACTTCGCCAAGCCGCCAAAGGGCCAGCCGGCGCTGCTGTCCTATGACGACGCGCGCACCCTGTTCCACGAATTCGGCCACGCGCTTCATCAGATCCTGTCCGACGTCACCTACGAATCGCTCTCCGGCACCTCGGTCGCCCGCGATTTCGTGGAACTGCCCAGTCAGCTTTACGAACACTGGCTGGAAGTGCCCGACGTTCTGGCCGAATTCGCCACCCATGCCCGGACCGGAAAGCCGATGCCCAAGGCGATGCGGGACCGGGTGCTTGCGGCGGCCACCTACGACATGGGGTTCCAGACGGTCGAATATGTCGCCTCGGCGCTGGTGGATCTCGAATTCCATTCCGGTCCGGCGCCGGCCGATCCGATGGCGCGCCAGGCCGAGATTCTGGCGCAGATCGGCATGCCGGGGGCCATCCGCATGCGCCACGCCACGCCGCATTTCGCCCATGTCTTCGCCGGCGACGGATATTCCAGCGGCTATTACAGCTACATGTGGTCCGAAGTCATGGATGCCGACGCTTTCGAGGCTTTCCGAGAGGCGGGCGATCCATTCGATCCCGAGACGGCGCAACGGCTCGAGGCGCATATCCTGTCGCGCGGCGGCACCGAGGAGGCGGACCGGCTCTACACCGCCTTTCGCGGCCGGATGCCGAGCGTCGATGCGCTGCTCAAGGGGCGCGGGCTGACCGCCGCCTGACGCAGGGGCGCCGGGACGGGCCCCTAGCGGCCCGCCTCGGCGGCATAGCGGCGGCTCGCCTCGAGGATCAGGCGCATCTCGTCGTAGATCGCGAATTCGATCGACAGTTCCTCGGACGGGACCGCGCCGGGATCCTCCTCATGCGCCTGGAATTGCACGTGCTCTTCCAGGAACGCCACGACATCGTCGACGCCGCCCCCGGTCTGCATTGCCGCAAGCAGGCGTGCCAGCAGTTTCCGTTGCGCCATCAGGCGCCCTTCCAGCGTTGCCGTCGAATGCGACATGGCTGCCCCCTCCATCTCCCGCGCGCGCGGCCGGAACGGCGCCGCGTCCCCCGCGTTCTCAGTCAGGACAACAAGATAGGCCGATCGACATGAGACACAAACGCACGGCAGGGGCTTCGACCGGGCTGCTGCTCCTGCTGGCCGCCGGCGCGGCGGCCTATGCCTACTGGCAGCGCAACCGCCGGCCCGCCCGGCTGGGACCGGCGCCGGTCCTGCCGCCGCCGGCCTTCGGCCGCCAGGATGCTGAACGGCTGGCCCTGCCGGACAGTTCGGGCAGTGCGGGGCCGGTGCGCGAAGCCGGTCCCGACGCCATGCGCGACCCGCCGGCACATTGGGATCTGCAAGACGAGGCCTCCGACGAATCCTTTCCCGCCAGCGATTCGGCCGCGAAATACTGATCATGCGCAGTTCCGGCGCCCACCCCTGCGGGCGCCGGAACCGATCAGAGCAGCCAGATCAGCGCCAGCACGACAAGCAGGGCGGCCGTCCCCCAGATGACTGCCGAACTCATGCCGCGCCGTTCGGCCGGCGGCGGGGTGCGTTCACCCTGAAGGCCGCCAGGGGTTCGATGCGCGGGTCCGGTCGTATCGTCGGGGCGCCCGGTCTCGGCGCGTTCGGCGCGGGCCAGCGCCTCGGGCGAGGGCGGGGTTCCCGCGGCTTCGGCATCGGTGCCAAGCGGCGCGGCTGCCGGATCATTGAAAGAGACCTTGTCGCCGGCGCGTCCGTGGTCGATGTCGTCGCGAAGCCGGTCGGATGTAGGCGGCGGGCGCCTGTCGGGATTGTCTGTCATTGCTATTCTCCGTGAGGGCGGTTTCACATGGCCAATCCCGCCCCGGGCGCGTTGTTCCGCCGGGCGGTGCCGCCACAATCACCCCAGGCGTCGGGTCCCGCCCCGCGCCTTGCGCACCGGATCCTTGTGCACGATCACCTCGGCCTGCGGGTAGCGCTTCAGGATCGCCCTCACCAGCCCGGCGGCGATCTCGTGCGCGTCGTACAGGCTTTGCGTCCCGTCCAGCTCGACATGCAGGTTGATGAAGACGCGGCTGCCCGCCGTGCGCGTCTTGAGATCGTGGAAGCCGTGGATGCCGGGCCAGGATCCGGCCAGCCGCTCGATCTCGGCGATCATCGCCGGGTCGGCGGCGCGGTCCATGAGCGCGTTCCACGCCCCGCCCCCGATCCGCAGCGCCCCCAGGCCCAGCATTCCCGCCGCGCCGAGCGCCACGATACTGTCGATCTGCGTGAGCCCGAGCGCCCCCGAGGCCCAGAGCGAGAGGATCGCGCCGATATTCGGCACCAGGTCGCCCAGATAATGCAGCCGGTCCGCCAGTACCACGCGCGATCCGGTCCGCCGCGCGACCCGCGATTGCCACAGGACAAGACCGATGGTCAGCACGATCGCCAGCGCCATCACCGCGATGCCGGATGTCTCGGCCTCCAGCGGGGTCTGCGCGGGGGCCAGCAGGCGGCGGATCGCGGCCACGGCGATGGCGCCGGCCGAGATCAGGATGAACAGCGCCTGCCCGAGCGCGGCCAGATCCTCGGCCGAGCTGTGGCCGAAGGCGTGATCTTCGTCGGGGGGACGGGCGGCATAGGTGACCGCGGCCAGCCCGCCGAGCGAGACGATCAGATCGAGCCCGGAATCGGCCAGCGATGCCGCGACGGCCAGCGATCCGGTCGCGGCCAGCGCCCACAGCTTCGCCAGCACCAGGACCAGGGCCAGCGCGACCGAGGCGGCAAGGGCGGATTGCGCAAGACGGGCATCTGCGGGGCGGGTCATGGGGCCGTGCTAGCTTGGCCCGGCGCACCCGGCAAGGGCCGCGCTCAGTCGTGAACCTCGTCGGCGGTCACGCCCCAGATATCGGTCTTGGGAACCCAGCCCCGATAGCCGCCGGTGCGGATCCGGCACCAATCCGGCAGGCACTCGCCCAGGCGTGCGATCACGCCGCGTTCGGCCTTGGCCACGACCTGCGCGTCCATCGCCGGGTCGGCGCGCATCTGCGTCTCGTCGACATCCACCAGAACCGTCCGGGATCCCGACAGCAGCGAATAATGCATCCAGCCGCCGGCGCCGTCGCGATCGCGGACGCGGCGCCAGTTGCCGTATTCGGCGGTGATCTCCAGCGGCAGGTCCTTGCGCGTATAGACCCAGTCGATGCGATGGGTCAGCGAGGGGCCGCGCCGCACATTGCTGTCGTCGGTCTTGAGCGACACGAAACGGGGCAGGGGCAGGTTCGTCACGGGGCCCAGTTCCTGCGCACCGGCGGGCATGGCCCAGCCCGAGACCAGCGCCGCCGCCAGCGCGGCGTTCCGTAACCTGCTCGAAAGCGTCATTCCATCATGCCCGACCGGTTTGCCTGTCTGCCGCCGCGGCGGCGCCGGAATCTTGCGGCGGTCCTTGTGCCGCGCTCCGTTGCCTGCCACCTTGCCGCAAACGGCCGGGATGCGAAAGCGGGGGAGACTGGGAATGCCGTCACGAAGGCTGAGTGTGATCGTCACACGACGCTTGCCCGAACCGGTCGAGACGCGCATGAAGGAGCTCTTCGACGTCGAGTTGCGCGACGACGACACGCCGATGCCGCGCGACATGCTGGCCGAGGCGATCCGCCGCGCCGATGTGCTGGTGCCGACGGTGGTCGACAAGATCGACGCGGCGCTCCTGGCGCAGGCGGGCGACCGGCTCAAGCTCGTCGCCCAGTTCGGGGCGGGGACGGACAATCTGGATGTCGCCACCGCCCGGCAGCGCGGCATCCTGGTGTCGAACACGCCGGGGGTGGTGACGGACGATACCGCCGACATGACCATCGCGCTGATCCTGGCGGTGACCCGGCGCATACCCGAAGGTCTGGCCGCGATGCAGGCGGGAGAATGGCCGGGCTGGGCGCCCACCGCGTTCCTGGGCGGCCGCATTGCCGGGCGCCGGTTGGGGATCCTGGGGATGGGCCGCATCGGCCAGGCCGTCGCCCGGCGGGCCCGCGCCTTCGGCATGCAGATCCATTACCACAACCGCCGCCGCCTGCGGCCCGAGATCGAGGAGCCGCTCGAGGCGACCTATTGGGACAGCCTCGACCAGATGGTCAGCCGGATGGACGTGATCAGCGTGAACTGTCCGCACACGCCCTCGACCTTTCACCTGATGAATGCGCGGCGGCTGAAGCTGATGAAGCCGAGCGCCGTCATCGTGAATACCTCGCGCGGCGAGGTGATCGACGAGAACGCCCTGACCCGCGGCCTGCGCGCGGGCGAGATCGCCGGCGCCGGGCTGGACGTCTACGAACACGGGCGCGACATCAACCCCCGGCTGCGGGAATTGTCCAATGTCGTGCTGCTGCCGCATATGGGTTCGGCCACGCTGGAAGGGCGGATCGAGATGGGCGAAAAGGTGATCCTGAACATCAAGACCTTCGCCGACGGGCACCGCCCGCCGGATCTGGTGCTGCCCTCGGCGGTCTAGCGGGCGGTCGGGCCGGCCACGTCTTCCGGGGCACGGCCGGGCAGCCCTTCGACGTCGTCGAAATATATCAGGGCGCACAGCACGGTGCCCCATTCGTCGCGGACCGGGCGCATCTGGCAGCGCAACCGGCGGGTGCCGTGACAGCATTGCGCGCGCAGCTCGAATTCCTGCATCCGGCCCGAAAGGCAGCCGTCCAGCAGCGGCCGGCAATCGGCAAAGCCGGCCCGGTCCAGCAGCGGCGGCAGCGGCCGCGACACCATTTCCGACCGCGATATCCCGAGGTGACGGGCGAAGGGCTCGCTGGCGGCGAGGACCCGGAAATTGAAGTCGACGGCCGTGATCAGCTCGAAGGCGTTCGAGACGTAATGCGTCATCGTCGCCGGTATCTCGCGCGCCGGCGCGCCGTCGTCGGACATGGGCGTGCCGTCGTCGTTCGGTGCCTCGAAGGGAACCGGCCAGCTGCCCGAATACCGGTTCAGCAGCTCCAGCGCGACATCCAGCTCGCGATTGACGGGCTGCGCCGACGAGATCAGCGCCGCCCGCCGCAGGAAGAAGAATGTCAGGCGACGCAGCTCGCTCGGTGTCTGCGGCTCGAACCCCTCGAGCCGGTCCATCCGCTCGGCGCAGGCGCGAAGCAGTTCGGCCGCCCGCTCGGCGGGACTGCCGAGCGTGATCGCCTGACGCAGCCGTATCTCTGTCAGGCGATATTGCGCGATCAAGTGGGCCAGCCGCATCCCTATGCCATTCCCGCCATGCCGGTGGACGTTAGCATACCGCGGCCGCGCCGGCGACAGGTATACCTGTATCGTCCCTGCGCGGCTTTTTCTTCGGCAGCGCCCGATGCGGGGGTCTCAGCGATAGGTCTGATCGTCGGTCGGAAAACGCCGCTCGCGCACCTCGTCCGCATAGCGGCGAACGGCGCCTTCGATCTCTTCCGCCAGCGCGCCGTAGACCTTCACGAATTTGGGGGGCTTCGGGTTCAGGCCCAGCATGTCCTCGAGCACCAGGATCTGTCCGTCGCATCTTGCGCTGGCGCCGATGCCGATCGTGGGAATGTCCACCGCGTCGGTGATCTCGTCGGCCAGTTCCTCGACCACGCCCTCGACCACCAGGGCGAAGGCGCCGGCCTGGGCGACCGCGCGGGCGTCGGCGATATGCGCGTCCCACGTGGCGCGGTCGCGACCCTGGGTCTTGAACCCGCCCATCACATGGGTGCTTTGCGGCGTCAGGCCGATATGCGCCATGACCGGCACGCCCCGCTCGGTCAGGAAGCGTATGGTCTCGGCCATGCGCGTCCCCCCTTCCAGCTTGACGGCGCCGCACAGGGTTTCCTTCATGATCCGCGCGGCGTTGCGGAACGCCATCTGCGGGCTTTCCTCGTAGGTGCCGAAAGGCATGTCGACCACGATCAGCGCCTTTTGCGTGCCGCGCACCACGGCGCGACCGTGCATGATCATCAGGTCCAGCGGCACGCCGACCGTCGTTTCCATCCCGTGCATCACCATCCCCAGACTGTCGCCCACCAGGATGAAGTCGGCGTAGCGGTCGACGATGGCCGCCGTATGCGCGTGGTAGGACGTCAGCGAGACGATGGGCTCGCCCCCCTTGCGGGCGGCGATCTGCGGCACGGTCATGCGCCGGACGGGTTTCTGCGGCTCGGTTGTCACGGGGTCTCTCCTCTGGCGACGACGCGCTGGTCGATCAGCAAAACCTGGCCGAACCGGACGGCCAGCAGGATGACGGCGGGCCGGTTCAGCGGGCCCTCAAGCGGCGCGAGCGTATCGGCGTCGCGGATGTCGACGGATTGCACCTGGGCGCGCGGCTCGGCGGCGATGCGGGCGCGCAGACGGTCGGCCAGCGACGCGGCGTCGAGTGTCGCGGCCAATCCCTCGGCCTCGGACAGGGCGGCGTGCAGGATCGGCGCCGCCGCGCGATCCCCGGGCGTGAGGCGGACGTTGCGCGACGACATGGCCAGCCCGTCGGCCTCGCGCAGGGTCGGCACGCCCTCGATCCGCAGGTCCATGTCCAGATCCCGGGCCATCGTGCGGATGATCAGAAGCTGCTGATAATCCTTCTCGCCGAAGACCGCGACATCGGGGGTAACGATGTTGAACAGCTTGGTCACCACCGTCGCCACGCCGCGGAAATGGCCCGGCCGCAGCGCGCCCATCAGCACATCCGACAGCCCGCCGACCTCGACACTGGTCTGGCGGTCGGGGTGGTACATCTCGTCGGGGGTGGGGACGAAGACGGCATCCACCCCTTCGGCCCGCAAGAGCGCGAGGTCGCGATCCAGGTCGCGGGGATAGGACGTCAGGTCCTCGTTCGGTCCGAACTGTGTGGGGTTCACGAAGATCGACACGGCCACACGATCGGCCAGCGCGCGGGCGCGCCGCACCAGGGCCAGGTGACCTTCGTGCAGATAGCCCATGGTCGGGACCAGCCCGACGCGGCAGCCTTCGCGCCGCCAGATGGCGACGCGGCCGCGCATATCGGCCTTGGTCGGGCAGACGTCCACGCCTCCTCCCCCCTTCACGTCACCGGCTTCTAGCTGCCGGGGCGGTGGGGCTCAAGCGGCCGCTGCCTCGGGGCGCGGATGCGCGGCGAAAGAACCGGCCGCGTCGCATTTCGCGGCTCAGGTGTCGGGCGGGCTTGGCCGGCGGTGCGCGCTATGGGCAATCTTCGGTCCGGACCGGCCAAGCGAGAGCGCCCGAATGAAAACCCATGTGAAAGCCCTGATCGTCGGCGGTGGCGCCGTCGGGACCTCGATCGCCTATCATTTGGCCAAGGCCGGGTGGGACACGCTGCTGCTGGAACGCGACGAGCTGACTGCAGGCTCGACTTGGCACGCGGCCGGGCTGCTGCCCTATTTCAACATGAGCTATGCGACCACCCATATCCACGACTACTCGATCAGGTTCTACAAGACGCTCGAGGCCGAGACCGGGCTCGATGCCGGCTTCTTCGTCGTCGGCAACCTGCGCATGGCGCAGAGCCGGGCGCGCATGGATGAATTCATGCTCTATGCCAGCACCGCCGAGACGGTGGGCGTGCCCCATGAATGGCTGAGCCCGGCCCAGATCAAGGACCGCTGGCCGCTGGTGCGGACCGAGGATCTGGAGGGCGCGATCTATCATCCCACCGACGGCTACATAAACCCCGCCGATGTCACCATGGCCATGGCGAAGGGCGCGCGCCAGCATGGCGCCGCGATCGAGCGGAAGTGGCAGGTCGACGGCTATGCCTGGACCGGATCGGAATGGCGTGTGACGGCGACGAAGATGGTCGAGCGGGGCGGCAATCTGGTCCCTTCGGACGAGAGCGTCGAAATCGTTGCCGAGCATGTCGTCACCGCGACGGGAAACCATGCGCAGCGGACCGCGCGGTTGCTGGGGATCAAGATCCCCGCCATCCCGGTCGAACACCAGTATATCGTCACCGAACCCGATCCGGCCCTGGTGGCCTGGCGCCAGTCCAATCCGCAGCATCCCGTCCTGCGGGACGCCGATGCCAAATGGTACGTGCGCGAAGAACGCGGCGGCTGGATCCTGGGCCCCTATGAGCGGGGGGCGCCGGCGCGTTTCCTCTACGATGTGCCCGACAGCTTCCGCGCCGACCTGTTCCCCCTCGATCTGGACCGGATCGAAGAGGAATACATGTCGATGATCCACCGCATTCCCAGCTCCGAGACGGTCGGGCTGAAGGACGATTACAACGGCCCGATCTGCTATACCCCAGACGGCAACCCGTTGCTGGGGCCGGCGCCGGGACTGCGCAACATGTGGCTGGCCGAGGGGTTCAGCTTCGGGATCACCGCCGCGGGCGGTGCGGGGCATTACCTGGCACAGGTGATGGCTGGCGGCGAGGCCGAGATCGACATGGCCAGCCTCGACCCCCGCCGCTACGGCCCGTGGATGACGACCGAATACGCCGCCCGGAAGAACGAGGAAGCGTACGAACATGTCTACATCCTGCACCACCCGGACGAGGAGCGCCCGGCGGCGCGCCCGCTGCGCACCGCGCCCGCCTATGACCGGCAGAAGGCGCGGGGCGCGCAGTTCGGACAGGTGAACGGGTGGGAACGCCCGAACTACTACGCCCCCGAAGGTTTCGACGATCATGGCGCGCGCAGTTTCCGCCGCGGGGGGTGGTGGCCCTATGCCCGGGCCGAGGCCGAGGCGATCCGGTCCGGCGCCGGGCTGATCGACGCCACCGCCTTTGCCAAGCACCGGGTCGCGGGGCCGGGGGCGACTGCGTTCCTGGACTGGTACACCTGCAACCGGCTGCCCAAGGTCGGGCGCATCGCGCTGACCTACGCCCTGACCGAGGCGGGGACCGTACGCACCGAATTCACGATCATGCGGCTGGCCCAGGACGAATACTACCTGGTCAGCGCCGGTGCCTGGGCCGCCTATGACGGCGACCACCTGCGCCGGGCGGCCGAGGATCGCCGCGGCGATCCGGGCTGGATCGAGGTGCAGGAGGTGACCAGCCAGTGGGGCGTCTTCGCGCTGGCCGGGCCGCGGTCGCGCGACGTCCTGCGCGGGCTGGTGCGCGACGCGGCGCCCGAGTCCGCGTTGTCCAACGCCCGGTTCCCTTGGCTGTCGCTGCGCGATATCGAACTGGCCATGTGCCCCGTCCGGGCGGTGCGGGTCGCCTATACCGGCGAACTGGGATGGGAACTGCACCATCCGATCGAGATGCAGACCTATCTGTGGGACCGGCTGATCGAGGCGGGCGAGGGGCACGGGCTGACCCTGGTCGGCGCCCGGGCGCAGAACTGGCTGCGGCAGGAGAAATCCTATCGCGCTTTCGGAACCGAACTGGGGCGCGATGCCACCCCGCTCGAGGCCGGGCTGGACCGCTTCGTCGACCTGGAAAAGGATTTCGCCGGCAAGGCGGCGATGGAGCGGACCGGCATCCGCTCGCGCTGCGCGACGCTGCTGATCGACGGACCCGATGACGCCGACCCATGGGGGCGCGAGGCGCTGTATCACGGGGCCGAACGGGTCGGGCGGCTCACCTCGGGCGGGTATTCCGTGGCTTTCGGCACGTCCATCGGCATGGGGTATCTCCGCCCGGATCTGGCCGCGCCGGGCACCCGGCTGCAGGTGAAGATGTTCGATCGTCTCTGGCCGGCCGAGGTTGTCCCCGACAGCCCCTATGACGCGCGGAACGCTGCGATCCGGGCCGACGGCTGAGTGGCTCGGGCGCATCACCGCCGGATAAATGCCATGAAATAAGCCGATAATTCCATCTTACGGCCGCAAGTTCGTGGTCCCTTTCCTCTGTAGGCAGCGGAGGCCGGGCCGATGAGCTTCTTCGAAACGATCGATACGACGCGGATCGCGCCATTGACCGGGGTGTCGGGCGAGGCGCTGATGCGCACGCCGGCGGGGTTGAAACGCGCCGAATTCATCCGGCCGGGCGACATGCTGGTCACCCGCTCGCGGGGGTTGCAGACCGTGCGCCTGATCTGGAAGCGGGTCGTCGGCGCCGATGAGATGCGCCACGATGCCGACACCGTTCCGGTGCGGCTGGCGGCGCGGGCCCTGGGCCCGATGATGCCGTCGCGCCCGATGATGCTGGCGCCTGCCCACAGGGTGCTCGTTCCGGCCTTCATGCTGGCCCGGGATGCCGGCGATGGCGGTCTGGTCGAGGCGCGGGCGCTGGCCGGCGGCAGCGACGCCGCCTGGCGCGACCGTGCCGCCGAAGGGGCGGTGTTCTACAACTTCGTCTTTGATCGGCACGAGGTGATCTGCGCCAGCGGCGTGCCGGTGGAAAGCTTCCACGTCACGGCCCGTGCCGCGGCCGAGGTGGACGAGGTCACCCGCCACGCGCTTCTGCTGCGATTTCCGATGCTGCGGCAGGCCCAGGACGCGTTCCCGCCCGCCGCCTATCCGATGAGCCCGGCCGAAGATTACGTTCCGGCGCTGGTCTGACGCAGCCGCGCCGGCGACAGGGCCGCGACGCAATCCGCCCCGAGTTCCGGCGCCCGGCCACCGATCAGGTCGGCCAGCAGCCGCCCCGCCGCGGGCGCCGTCTGGAACCCGTAGCCCCCCTGACCCGCGCACCACCAGAAACCGGGGGCGGCGGGATCGGCGCCGATCACCAGCGCCCGGTCGGGCGCGAAGGTCCGCAGGCCCGCCCAGGAGCGTTCCAGCCGCGTGACCGGTTCGGTCACCATCCCGGCATAGCGGTCCAGCCCCTCGGCCAGGACCATGTCGTCCGCCCAGGCATCCTGCGGCTCGGCGGCGTCCTCGTCGCAGGGAGAGACCAGCCAGCGCCCGGCATCCGGCTTGGCGTACCACTCGCCGCCCGCGGCCTCGACAAAGGGCCAATCGGCCACGTCGCGGCCGCCGGGCGCGGGAAGCAGCGCCATCGACCGGCGATAGGGCCTCAGCCCCAGTGGCGGCAGCCCGGCAAGCGCCGCAATCCGGTCGGCCCAGGCGCCGGCGGCGTTGACGAGGGCCGCGGCGCGCATCTCTCCGCCGGACCAGACGATCTGCCACTCGCCGTCGTCACGCGCGATCCGCTGCACCTGCGCCCCGGTGACGATCCGCGCGCCACCCGCGCGGGCGCGCCGCAGAAAACCTTGCATCAGCCGGTCGGTGTCCAGATCGTAGATGTCCCCGCGCCAGGCGGCGCGGCCGATCCGTCGGGGATCGAGGATGGGAAAGCGGTCCGCCGCTTCGCGCAAGTCGATCTCCGTCGCCCCCTGATCCGTCCGCTCGGCGTCGAAGACGTCATCGGCGCCGCGCCGGGCCAGCAGCAGAAAGCCGCGCGGCGACAGGACGCCGCCCTCGTGTTCGTGCAGATAGGGGGCGCTGGCATGGTTCAGCGCCCGCACCGTGCCGTTGCCGTAATCGGCCAGGAACATGGCCGCCGATCGGCCCGAGGCGTGGAAGCCCGTGGCGCCTTCGGCCTCGAGCACCGTCACGGGCGCCAGATCGGACAGGGCGGCGGCGGCCGACAGCCCGGCGACGCCCCCGCCGATAACGGCGATCGTCCCGGCCGTCACGCCTCTTCCAGCCGGTCGGTGGCGGGGGGCGGGGCCGGGGACAGCGCCGAGATGCGGTCGTAGAGCGCATCGTCCATCTGCAGATCCAGCGCGGCGAGCGACGGGCGCAGTTGATCCAGGCTGCGGGCCGAGACGATGGGGGCGGTGACGGCCGGATGCCGCGCCGCCCAGGCAACCGCCAGCGTCGCGGGGGCGTGCCCCGTTTCGGCGGCCAGGTCGGCCAGATCCGCCGCCGTCCGGTGCATCCAGTCCTGCCCGTACCGGACGGCGTATTTCCTGTCTTCGGTCAGGCGTCCCTTGGCGCCGTTGCGGTACTTGCCGGTCAGAATGCCGCCGCCGAGCGGGGAATAGGGCGCCACAGCGAACCCCTCGGCCAGGGCCATCGGCAGGATCTCGACCTCGGCCTGGCGCTTAACCAGGTTGTACATCGGCTGAAGGATCGCGATGCGGGTGGCAAAGGCCCGGGCGACGCCGGCCGCTTTCATCACCTGCCAGGCCGCGAAGTTGGACAGCCCGATATGGCCGATCTTTCCCGCGACCTTCAGCCCGGCGAGGGTGTCGAAGCTTTCCTCCAGCCGCACGGCCGGATCCCATCGGTGCAGATACAGGATGTCGATCCGGTCCAGATCCAGACGTTTGCGGCTTTCGTCGAAACTGCGCAGGATGCTTTCGCGCGACGACCCGCCGGGCATCGAGACCTTGGTGGCGATCACCAGCCGGTCGCGCTCGGTGCGGATCAGCCGGCCGAGCAGCGTCTCGGACGCGCCGCCGGTATAGACATGGGCCGTGTCGAAGAAGTTCACGCCGGCGGCGCGGCAGGCTTCGTACATCTGCTGCGACGCCGCCGCATCCGCCCCGCCGCCGAACTGCATCGCCCCGAAGCATAGCGGCGAAATAGGGGTCCCGTCCGGGCTGGCGATCCTGGTGTTCATCCGGTTGACCGTGCTGCTGCTGCTGTCGCGGCGGACGCTGCCATGGCAGGACCGGAAAGAAAAGGGGCCCGCCTCAGGCGGGCCCCGATGCATCGTTGCGGGTGGTGCGCCTCAGTTCGGGATGTCGCCGGTCAGACCTTCGACGTAGAAATCCAGCCCCAGAAGCGTGCCGTCATCGGCGGTTTCGCCCTCGGCCAGCCACTGGCTGCCGTCCTGCTTGTTCAGCGGACCGGTGAAGGGGTGATAGGCGCCGCTCTCGATGTCCTGCTCGAGTTGCAGCGCCTCGGCCTTCACATCCTCGGGCACGGCGTCGGTGATCTCGCCGATCACGACCATGCCGCTGTCGATGCCGCCCCAAGTCTGCTTGGTCTCCCAGGTGCCGTCCAGCACCGCCTGCACCCGCTCGATGTAATAGGGCGCCCAGTCGTCGATGATCGCCGAGATGCGCGGCTTCGGCGCGTATTCGATCATGTCGGCCGCCTGCCCGAACCCGTAGCCGCCGCTTTTCTCCAGCACGGCCAGCGGCGCGGTCGAATCGGTATGCGCCAGCACCACGTCGACGCCCTGGTCGATCAGCGCCTGGGTCGCGTCGGCCTCTTTCGCCGGGTCGAACCAGGTATTGATCCAGATCACCGACATCTGCACGTCGGGGTTGGCCTTGCGCGCGTGAATGAAGGACGCGTTGATGCCGCGGATCACCTCGGGGATCGGGAAGGACCCGATATAGCCGATCTTGTTGCTCTCGGTCATCTTGCCGGCCAGGAAGCCGGTGATCGCCCGGCCCTCGTAGAAGCGGGCGGAATAGGTGGCGACATTGTCGGCGGTCTTGTAGCCGGTCGCGTGCTCGAACTTCACGTTCGGGAACTTCTCGGCCACGGCGATGGTCTGGTCCATGTAGCCGAACGAGGTGGTGAAGATGATGTCGGCGCCCTGCAGCGCCATCTGCGTCATCGCCGTCGCGGCCGCCGCGCCCTCGGGCACGCTTTCCTGTTCGACCAGTTCGACCTTGTCGCCGAAATGCTCCTTCATCTTCACCGCGGCTTCGTGGTGGTACTGGCTCCAGCCGCCGTCGTTCACGGGGCCGACATAGATGAAGCCGACCTTGACCTTGTCCTGCTGCGCCGTGGCCGCGCCGCCAAGGCCGACGACGACCAGCGCCGCCGCCAGGATTGTTTTTAGTGACATGGAATGGATCTCCCTGTTCTCGTTGATCGTGGCCCCTAAGCCGAGGCGTGGAAAGGCCGGCCGAGCGATGCCGGCGCGCCGAGCGCGGCGCGCCGGCGGTCGGCCGACATGACGACAAGCACCAGAATCGTTATCAGATACGGTGACATCGACAAGATCTGCACCGGGATCGCGATGCCGGCGGCCTGCATGTTCAGCTGCAGCACGGTGACGCCGCCGAACAGATAGGCGCCCAGAAGCACGCCGAGCGGACGCCATCCGGCAAAGACCACGATGGCCAGGGCGATCCAGCCGGCGCCGGCGGTCATGCCCTCGGTCCATTGCGGCACCCGGACCAGGCTCAGATAGGCGCCGCCCAGCCCCGCGCAGGCGCCGCCAAAGGCGATGGCGGCCAGCCGGATCGCCACCACGCGGTAGCCCAGGGCATGGGCGGCGTCGTGGCTTTCGCCGACCGCGCGCAGGATCAGCCCGGCGCGGCTGCGGCGCAGGAAGATCAGGACGGCCACCACCAGCGCCAGCGACAGATACACCATCAGGTCGTGCGACAGCAGCATGCGGCCCACCACCGGCAGGTCGCTCAGCGGTCCCAGATCCAGCCGGGGCGTGCGGGGCGGCTTCACGCCGCTGTAGCTCTGACCGATCAGCGCCGAGAGACCCAGCCCGAACAGGGTCAGCGCCAGACCGGTGGCCACCTGGTTGGCCAGCAGGATCTGGGTGAGGACGCCGAAGATCAGGCTGAGCGCGGCACTGCCCAAGGCGGCGGCCGCGAATCCGAGGGCGGGCGAGCCGGTTTCGACCGCGACGGCGAAGCCGCAGATCGCGCCGACGATCATCATGCCCTCGACGCCCAGGTTCAGCACGCCCGATTTCTCGACGACCAGTTCGCCGATCGCGGCCAGCAGGATGGGCGTGGACGAGATCATCAGCGACGCGATCAGGATGGCGGGGTCGATCTGGCCCATCATGCGGTCCTTTCGCGGCCGAGGCGCAGGCGGTATCCGGTCAGGACATCCACCGCCAGCAGGAAGAACAGCAGCATCCCCTGGAACGCCTGGATCGCCGCGGCCGGAAGCCCGAGCGTCGCCTGCGCGGCCTCGCCGCCGATATAGGTCAGCGCCATCAGGAGCCCCGCCAGCAGGATGCCGACCGGATGAAGCCGGCCCAGGAAGGCGACGATGATCGCGGTAAAGCCGTAGCCCACGTTGAAATCGATGCTGATCTGCCCGGCCGGTCCCGTCACCTCGAACAATCCCGCCAGCCCGGCCAGCGCACCCGACACGCCGAGGCAGAAGATCGTCAGTGCCTGCGGGTTCACCCCGGCGAAGCGGGCCGCGCGCGGCGCCTGACCGGCCAGGCGGATGTGAAACCCGATCCGGTGCCGGTTCAGCAGCCAATAGGCCAGGGCGACAGCGGCCAGGGCCGCGATGACGCCCCAATGGATGCCGGTGCCCGCGATCAGTTCCTGGTTCGCCGCCGCCGGATAGCGCGCCAGGTTGCGGGATCCGGGAAATCCCGCCCCTTCGGGATTGCGCAGCAATCCGAGCGACATCGACGCCAGCAGCTGCTCGGCCACATAGACCAGCAACAGCGATGTCAGGATCTCGTTGGTGTTGAACCGCGTCTTCAGCAGCGCCGGGATCATCGCCCACAGAAAGCCGCCCGCCGCGCCCGCGATCACCGCCAGCGGAAAGACCAGACGCGTATCGGCGGGATACAGCGCCAGCGCCACGGCGGCGCCGCAGATCGCCCCGACGATGTACTGGCCCTCGGCGCCGATATTCCAGATCCCCGCCCGGAACCCCAGGCTGAGGCCGATGGCGATCAGGATCAGCGGCGCCGCCTTCACCAGCAGCTGCCCCCGGTAGTAGAAGGCGAATTCGCCGAAGATCGGATCCCAGAAGATCGTGCGGATCGCCGCCACCGGATCCTTGCCCAGAAGCGCGAACAGCGCGCCGCCGGCGATCATGGTGGCCAGCACCGCCAGAACCGGCGTGACAGCCGCCCATACCTGCGACCGCTCGGGGCGTTTCTCAAGCCGGATCAATTGCCTGCCCTTGTCGGGTCATCACTGCGCCGCATGGGCTGCCTCCATTCCATGGGCGCCGCCCATCATCAGGCCGATCTCCTCGACGCTCAGCCCGCGCACCGGGCGCGGGGGCGTCAGGCGACCTTCGTTGAGCGCGGCGAACCTGTCGGCCACCTCCATCAGCTCGTCCAGATCCTGGCTGATGACGATCACCGCCGCGCCCCGGGCGGCAAGGTCCAGCAGCGCCTGCCGGATCGACGCGGCGGCGGCGGCATCCACGCCCCAGGTCGGCTGGTTCACCACCAGCACCTCGGGGCGCTGCAACACCTCGCGCCCGATGACGAATTTCTGGAGGTTGCCGCCCGACAGCGACCGCGCCGCATGATCCGGCCCGGGGGTGCGCACGTCGAAGCGTTCGATGATCCGTTCGGCGAAATCGCGCGCGCCCCGCCAGTTCAGGATGCCGCGCCGGGACAGCTTCTCGCGCAGCATGCCAGTCAGCAGCGCGTTCTCGGTCAGGGTCATGTCGGGTGCGGCCGCATGGCCCAGCCGTTCCTCGGGCGCCGACAGCAGGCCGAGGCCGCGACGCGTCTGGGGCCCGAGATGGCCGACCGGTCGGCCGAAGAGGCAGACCATCGCCGAGGCGCAGCGCGCCTCGCCGGACAGGGCGGCGAGCAGTTCGTCCTGCCCGTTTCCGGCCACGCCGCCGATCCCCAGCACCTCGCCCCGCCGAACCGTCACCGACACGTCGCGCAGCGTGGTGCCGAAGGGCGAGGCCGAGGGCAGGGTCAGGCCCGCCGCTTCAAGCGCGACCTCCCCCGCCTCGTGCGGCTCGCGCGTGGGGGTGTGCAGCGACTGGCCCACCATCAACTCGGCCAGTTCCCGCGCCGACCGGTCGCGCGGGTCGCATTCCCCCACCACCCGGCCCAGCCTCAGGATCGTCGCCCCGTCGCACAGGGCGCGGATCTCTTCCAGCTTGTGCGAGATATACAGGATCGATGTCCCTTCCTCGGCCAGCTGGCGCAGGGTGCGGAACAGGATCTCCACCTCTTGCGGCGTCAGCACGCTGGTGGGTTCGTCCATGATCAGAAGCCTGGGATCCTGCAACAGGCAGCGCACGATCTCGACCCGCTGCCGCTCGCCCGCCGACAGCTCGCCGACCCGGCGCCCCGGATCGAGCGGCAGCCCGTAGGCGCGGCTGACCTCGGCGATGCGGCGGGACAGCTCGCGCCGGGGCGGCGGCGCCTCCATGCCGAGCGCGACATTCTCGGCCACGTCCAGCGCCTCGAACAGCGAGAAATGCTGGAACACCATGGCCACGCCGGCCGTGCGCGCCTCGTGCGGGCTGCCGGGGGCATGGTCGCGGCCGCCAAGGCGCATCCGGCCCGCATCGGGGCGCACCAGGCCGTAGATCATCTTGACGAGCGTCGACTTGCCCGCCCCGTTCTCACCCAGAAGGGCGTGAACGCGGCCCGCGCCGACCGAGAAGGACACGCCGTCATTGGCGACCACGCCGGGATAGGCCTTGGTCAGCCCCTCGACGGTCAGCAGATCGTCGCGCTCCGTCCTCACCCCACGTCCTTCACCGCAGCCTCGCAAATCCGCTCTCTCAGTAGTCCGGCGGCCACGCCGACGGCAATGGCCTGCGGGTGCTTGCCCAGTTCGGGCATGCCGATGGGGCAGCGGATCCGGCCGATTTGCCCCTCGCCGTGGCCCAACTGCCGCAGCCTCGCGCGGAACCGGGCCCATTTCGTGGCCGATCCGATCAGGCCGAGCGACCCGAAGCCGCGCCCCAGAAGGCGATGACAGATCTCGAGGTCGAGCGCGTGCGAGAAGGTCAGCACCAGATGTTCTGCCGTGGCCGGCGCATGGGGGATCAGGGCCGCCGGATCGGCCGCGACCAGCCGTTCGACCCCGTCGGGGAGCGTTTCGGGAAAGCGGTCGGGCGCCGTGTCGATCCAGGTCAGCGCCAGGTCGGGCAGGGGCGACAGCACCGCCACGAGCGCCCGGCCCACATGGCCCGCGCCCCAGATCCAGATCTTTCGCTGCGGGCGCGTCACCGGCTCGACCATCCAGCCCGCGATCAGCTGCGGGCCGGGCGGCCGTTCCCCGCGGCGCAGACGCGCCAGAAGGCGCGAGACGGCAAGCGGTTCGGCGCCGTCCCCCCGCGCCACCACATCGCCCCGGGCCTGCCGATCGAGCCGGGAGGAATCCCACCGTTCGATCAGCAGCGTGACGGCCCCGCCGCAGCACTGGCCCAGGGCGGGGCCGAGCGGATGCCGCTCCAGACGGTCGCGGCCGCTATCCAGCACCTCCAGCGCATCGGCCATCGCCCGGTGCTCCAGCGCGCCGCCGCCGATCGTGCCGCTGCTGCCGCCGGGCCAGACCAGCATCGCCGCCCCCACCTCGCGCGGGACCGACCCGGCGGTGGCGGCCACGACGATCCGCGCGACCGCCCCCCGTTCGCAGACGGCCCGCGCCAGTGCCTCGCGGTCGAAGCTCATGCCGCTGCCCCCCGTGCCCGGGCCACCGCCGCCAGCACCCGTTCCGGCGTGGCGGGCGCATCCAAGGCAGGGTAATGGGGGCCGCAGGCCGCACAGGCATCGGACAGGGCCATCAGCGCCGAGATCCCCAGCATCAGCGGCGGCTCGCCCACCGCCTTGGACCGATAGATCGTGTCCTCGCGGTTCGGCCGGTCCCACAAGGCGACATCGAACCGGCGCGGGCGGTCGCCGCAGGCCGGGATCTTGTAGGTCGAGGGCGCATGCGTGCGCAGCCGCCCCCTGTCGTCCCAGACCAGTTCCTCGCCGGTCAGCCAGCCAGCGCCCTGGACGAATCCGCCCTCGATCTGGCCGATATCCAGCGCCGGGTTCAGGGACGACCCGCAATCGTGCAGGATGTCGGTGCGCAGCAGCCGGTATTCGCCGGTCAGCGTGTCGACCACCGCCTCGGTCACCGCCGCCCCGTGCGCGAAGTAGAAGAAGGGACGCCCGCGTCCGGCGATCCGGTCCCATTCCAGCTTGGGCGTGGCGTAGAACCCGGTGGCCGACAGGCTGACCCGCGCCATATAGGCCAGCTTGACCGCCTCGGCGAAGGGATAGCTTTCGCCCCCCACGACGACCTGCCCGTCGGAAAAGCGTACCGTCGCCGGGTCGGCCTGATGCCGTTCGGCCAGGAAGGCGGCGATCCGGTCGCGGATCGTGTCGCAGGCCGCGCGCACCGCCATCCCGTTCAGGTCGGACCCGGACGAGGCCGCGGTGGCCGAGGTATTGGGGACCTTGCCGGTATCGGTCGCGGTGATCCTGACCGACGAGATATCCAGCCCGAACCGGTCGGCCGCGACCTGCGCCACCTTGCGGAACAGGCCCTGGCCCATCTCGGTCCCGCCGTGATTCATGCGGATGGACCCGTCCTGATAGACATGGACCAGCGCCCCCGCCTGATTGAGGTGGGTCAGCGTGAACGAGATGCCGAACTTGACCGGGGTCAGCGCCAGCCCGCGCTTGAGGATCGGATCCGCGGCATTCCAGGCCGCGACCGCCCGGCGCCGGGCCGCGTAATCGGCCGATTGCACCAGCCGGTCGGTCATGGCGTTCAGTGCGAAGTCTTCGACCGCCATGCCGTATGGGGTGGTCTGGGCGGCAGCCGACCGGGCGGGGGTCGGCCTTGCCTGCGCCACCGTCGCCCCTTCGGCCCCGCGCGAGGTCAGGTCCTCATCGCTGGCGGCGGCGGCGGCGGATGACGGATCGTCGGTCGCCGCCGACGGCGCCGCCGCGGCGTTCTGCGCGGCCGACGGCGGATCGGTCGCGTCGGCATAGTAGTTCCGCCGCCGCACCTCGAGCGGGTCGCGACCCAGCCTGTGGGCGACATGGTCCATCACCCGTTCGATCCCGACCATGCCCTGCGGGCCGCCGAACCCGCGAAAGGCGGTCGCCGACTGGGTATGGGTCTTCAGCCGGTGGCTTTCGATCCGCACGTGATCCAGAAGATAGGCATTGTCGGAATGCAGCATCGCCCGGTCCGCCACGGGCAGGGACAGGTCCATCGACCAGCCGCAGCGCATGTAGTGCCGGAAATCGACCGCCAGAAGCCGCCCGGTATCGTCATAGCCGACCGAGTAATCGACCCGCAGGTCGTGCCGTTTTCCGGTGATGACCATGTCGTCGTCACGGTCGTAGCGCATCTTGCACGGGCGCCCGGTCAGCGAGGCCGCCACCGCGCAGGCCACCGCCAGATGGTTGCCCTGGCTTTCCTTGCCGCCGAAGCCGCCGCCCATGCGCCGCACCTCGACCCGCACGTCGCTCATCGGCAGGTCCAGCGCCTCGGCCACCTTGTGCTGAATCTCGGTCGGGTGCTGGCTCGAGGAATGGACGACCATCTCGCCGTCTTCCTGGGGCAGGGCCAGCGCGGCCTGACCTTCCAGGTAGAAATGTTCCTGGCCGCCGATCTCGATCCTTCCGTCCAGCCGGTTGGGCGCGGCGGCCAGGGCGGCCGCGGCGTCGCCCTTGGCCCAGATGCGCGGCCCCTCCTCGAACCGGGAGCCGGCCTCCAGTGCCGCATCCACGGTCAGGATGGCCGGCAGCTCGTCATACGAGATCCGGGCCAGCCGTGCCGCGCGGCGGGCGGCAAGGTGGCTGTGCGCGATCACCAGGAATATCGGCTGCCCGCAATAAAAGACCTCGCCTTCGGCCAGCAGCGGCTCGTCATGATTGGACGGCGAGCAATCGGCGGGCCGCGGCAGATCGCCCGCCGTCAGCACGCGCATCACGCCGGGCGCGGCGCGCACCGCCGACAGGTCGACATCCGCCAGCCGGCCGCGGGCGATCTCGGACAGGCCGAAGGCCAGGTGCAGCGCGTCGCCCGGCAGCGGGATGTCGTCGATATACCGCGCCTGACCGGTGACGTGCAGCAGCGCGGCGTCATGGGGAAGGGGCTTGCCGACGGTCATGGCTGCACCTCCAGCACGCTGGTTCGCCGGCCGGCCATGTCGGCCAGGTAACGCCGCAGCATGTTGCGCGCCGTCTCGAGCCGGTATCCGGCCGAGGCGCGCATGTCGCTGAGCGGCGCGAAATCCTCGGCCCAGGCGGCATCCGCGTCCTGGACCGTCTCCTCGGTGAAGGGCCGGCCGGCCAGGGCGGCCTCGACGGCCGCGGCCCGCTTCGGAATGCCGGCCATGCCGCCAAAGGCGATGCGCGCGGCGGCTACGGTTCCGTCCCGCGCCGTGACGTTGAAGCAGCCGCAGACGGCCGAGATGTCCTGGTCGAAGCGCTTTGACAGCTTGTAGCAGCGCAGCGCGTCGGCCTGGCGCGGAAAGCTTACCGCCTCGACGAATTCGCCCGGCGCCCGGTCCTGGCGGCCGTATTCGAGGAAATACTCCTCCAGGGGCAGATCCCGGCGGTTCTGTCCCTTGCGGAGATGCAGCGTCGCATCCAGCGCGATCAGCGCGGGGGGCAGGTCGCCGATGGGCGAGCCATTGGCAATGTTACCGCCCACCGTCGCCGCGCCCCGCACCTGCTCGGACCCGAAGCGGCGCAGCATCTCGGCCAGACCCGGGTGCAGATCGGCGATGGCGGCGCGCAGGGCCGCGACGGTCGCGCCGGCCCCCACCCGCACCCGGTCGTGGCCGATCTCGATCCCGCGCAGATCGGCCACGCCGCCGAGGAAGATCAACGGCCCCAGATCGCGGAGCCCCTTGGTGACCCACAGCCCCACATCCGTGGCGCCGGCCACCAGCGTGGCCTCGGGACGGGCGGCGCAGGCGGCGGCCAGTTCGTCGGTGCTGCGCGGCCGGATCGCCACCTCATCCTTCTGTCCCGGATCCGGCATCCGGGCCGCGCCGGTGGCGGCGGTCGGGTCGCGCCGACCCCAATCCGCGGCAGGCGGCGTGCGGTCGGGCCGCGCCTGCCCCCCGGGGCGCGCCGCACCGGCGCCGGACGCCGCGTCGTATCCCGGAAGCGTCGGTGCCGGCGCGGCATCGCGCAGCCAGTCGGGCACCGGCGCCGCGACCGCATCCTCGGCCGCGCGCACGATGGGCGCATAACCGGTGCAGCGGCACAGATTGCCGGCGAGCTGATCGTCATGGTCGTGCCGGCCGTTCAGATGCGCCACCGCCATCGATACGACGAATCCGGGCGTGCAGAAGCCGCATTGCGATCCGTGCCGGTCGATCATCGCCTGCTGGACCGGGTGCAGCCGCCCGTCCGGCGCCGCCATCCCCTCGACCGTGCGCACGGCCTTTCCGTCGAGCTGCGGCAGGAACAGGATGCAGGCATTCAGCGCCCGCGCCCCGTCGGCATCGCTCACCATCACGGTGCAGGCGCCGCAATCGCCTTCGTTGCAGCCTTCCTTGGTCCCGGTCAGCCCGCGCCGTTCGCGCAGCCAGTCCAGCAGCGTGCGGGTGGGCGGCTGGTCCGCCACGCACACCGTCTCTCCGTTCAGAAGGAACGTGATCGTCATCGAATGGTCCGCCGCTTTCTGTGGCACAGGGCTGTCGCGCCTCCGCCCGATGCGGCGTAAAGCGGACCGGCGCAGCCCGTCGCTGGATACCAGCAAAGCGCCAGCGGGTCGGTCGCGCAACACCCAACTATCGCGCAAATGGCGAAAGTCTTTCATCCGCCGGCGAGAAGCGCCTCCATCTGGTCGGCGGCGGCGGACCAGCCGGCCTGGAATCCCATCGCCTCGTGCCGGGCCCGGGCCTCGGGCGTGGCGTGCAGGGCGCGGGCGCGATAGGCGGTGCCGTCGCCGTCCGGTTCCATGGTTACGATCGCGGTCATGAAGGGTGTGACCGCGGGGCGCCATCCGGGGCCGAGCGCGTCGGTGAATGTCAGCAGCCGCCCCGGCTCGGCGGCCAGGATGCAGCCGTCCGATGCCACGTCCTCGCCCGCGGGTCCGGCCATGCGGGTGTGGAACCGCCCGCCCGGCCGCGGCTCGATCAGCGCGTCCACCATTCGCCAGGGCGCGGGCGTGAACCATTGCAGCAGCAGGTCGCGCTCGGTCCAGGCACGCCAGACATCGGCGGGCGCGGCGCGGATGTGCCGCTCCAGCACCAGATCCAGGTTCGGGTCCATCTCCGTCTCCTCGGCTGCCGCGGACAGGGTGACCGCCGCGCCCGAGTCGCGCAAGGCGCGGGCGACGCCGCGCCCGCCCTTCCGGCCGGTGGCACGGGCGGTTAGGGTGCGGCCATGACCGAGCCGCGATTCATCCATCTGCGCCTGCACAGCGAATATTCCCTTCTCGAAGGGGCGGTGCGGCTGAAGAAACTGCCCGACCTGGCCCGTGCCGCGGGGATGCCCGCCGTCGCGGTGACGGACACGAACAACCTGTTCGCCGCGCTCGAATTCTCGGTCGCGGCCACCGGCGCGGGCATCCAGCCGATCCTGGGCTGCCAGATTTCTCTGGCCTACGATCCGCCCGCGCCGGGCGAGCGGCCGCGCGATCCGGCCGGCATCGTCCTGCTGGCGCAGAACGCCGCGGGCTACGGCAACCTGATGAAGCTGAACTCGGCCCTGTATCTGCGCGGCGATCGCGACCTGCCGCAGGTGACGGTCGAGGATCTGGCCGCCCATGCCGAGGGGCTGATCTGCCTGTCCGGCGGCCCCGACGGGCCCGTGGGGCGGCTGCTGCAGGCCGGGCAGCGCCCCCGGGCCGAGGCTCTGCTGACGCGTCTGGCCGCGATCTATCCCAACCGGCTCTATGTCGAGTTGCAGCGCCACCCGGGCGAGGGGGGCGCCCTGCCGGATGCGGAACGGCTGAGCGAGCGCGGGCATGTCGAGATGGCCTATGCGATGGACCTGCCGCTGGTCGCCACGAACGACGTCTACTTTCCCAGGGCCGAGATGTACGAGGCGCATGACGCGCTGATCTGCATCGCCGAAGGGGCATATGTCGATCAGCAGGATCCGCGGCGCCGCCTGACCCCGCAGCACTATTTCAAGAGCCAGGCCGAAATGGCGGCCCTTTTCGCCGATCTGCCCGAGGCGCTGGAAAACACGGTCGAGATCGCGCGGCGCTGCGCCTACGCCGCCGAGAAGCGCGCCCCGATCCTGCCCCGCTTTGCCGATGACGAGGTCGAGGAACTGCGCCGTCAGGCGCGCGAGGGGCTCGAGGCGCGCCTGGCCGTCATCCCCCATGCCGCCCCGGTCGAGGAATACGAGAAGCGGCTGGATTTCGAGCTTGGCATCATCGAGGGGATGGGCTTTCCGGGGTATTTCCTGATCGTCGCCGATTTCATCAAATGGGCGAAGGATCACGACATTCCGGTGGGGCCGGGGCGCGGCTCGGGCGCGGGCAGTCTGGTCGCCTATGCGCTGACGATCACCGACCTGGATCCGCTGCGCTATTCCCTGCTGTTCGAGCGGTTCCTGAACCCCGAACGGGTCAGCATGCCCGATTTCGACATCGATTTCTGCATGGACCGGCGCGAAGAGGTCATCCGCTACGTGCAGGACAGGTACGGCCGCGACAAGGTCGGCCAGATCATCACCTTCGGCGCGCTTCTGTCCAAGGCGGCGGTGCGCGATGTGGGGCGCGTCCTGCAACTGCCCTACGGCCAGGTCGACAAGCTGAGCAAGATGATCCCGGTCGAAGGGGTCAAGCCCGTCTCGATCGAGAAGGCCCTGAAGGACGAGCCGCGCCTGCGCGACGCCGCCCGGAGCGAAGAGGTGGTGAACCGCCTGCTGACCTACGGCCAGCAGGTCGAGGGCCTGCTGCGCAACGCCTCGACCCATGCCGCGGGCGTGGTGATCGGCGACCGCCCGCTGGACGAGCTGGTGCCGCTCTACCGCGACCCCCGGTCGGACATGCCCGCCACCCAGTTCAACATGAAATGGGTCGAACAGGCGGGGCTGGTGAAGTTCGACTTCCTCGGGCTCAAGACGCTGACCGTGATCCAGAACGCCATCGACCTGATCCACGGCACCGGGCGGCAATTGCACCAGGCCGCGGATGGCAGCACCATCTACGACCCCTTCGCCGGCGCCGAGAACGATATCGGCCAGATTCCCCTCGACGACACGAAGACCTACAAGCTCTATGCCGATGCGAAAACCGTGGCGGTGTTCCAGGTGGAATCCACCGGCATGATGGATGCGCTGCGCCGGATGAAGCCCACCTGCATCGAGGACATCGTGGCGCTGGTGGCCCTCTACCGCCCCGGCCCGATGGAGAACATCCCCGTCTATTGCGAGGTCAAGAACGGGCTCCGCAAGCGCGCCAGCGTGCACCCCCTGATCGACCACATCCTCGAGGAGACCCAGGGCATCATCGTCTATCAGGAACAGGTGATGCAGATCGCGCAGGTCATGGCCGGCTATTCTCTGGGCGGAGCCGACCTGCTGCGCCGCGCCATGGGCAAGAAGATCAAGGAGGCGATGGATGCCGAGCGGCCGAAATTCGTCGAAGGCGCCAAGAAGAACGGGGTAGACGAAAAGAAGGCGACCGAGGTCTTCGACCTGCTCGAGAAATTCGCCAATTACGGCTTCAACAAGAGCCACGCCGCCGCCTATGCCGTCGTCAGCTACCAGACCGCCTGGCTCAAGGCGAACCACCCGGTCGAATTCATGGCCGGCGTGATGAACTGCGACATCCATCTGACCGACAAGCTGGCCATCTATGCCGAAGAGGTGCGCCGCAACCTCGGGATCGAGATCGTGCCGCCCTGCGTCAATCGTTCGGAGGCGGCCTTTACCGTCGGCGACAACCGCATCTTCTACGGGCTGGGCGCGCTCAAGAATGTCGGGCTCGACGCGATGCGCCTGATCGTCGAGGCGCGGCGCGGGGAGGCGACGTCGCCCGGCAGGGCGGAGGAGCGGCCCTTCGCCACGCTCTACGATTTCGCCCGGCGGGTCGATCTCAAGCGGATCGGCAAGCGCCCGATCGAGATGCTGGCCCGGGCCGGCGCCTTCGACGCGCTCGACCCGAACCGGGCCCGCGTCTTCGCCGGTCTTGACGCGCTGGTGGCCTATTCCGCCGCCATCCACGACCAGAAGGCCAGCGCCCAGGTCTCGCTCTTCGGCGAGGCGGGCGAGGATCTGCCCGAACCGCGCCTCCCCGCAATGTCCGACTGGCTCCCGGCCGAGAAGCTGGCCGAGGAATTCAAGGCGGTCGGCTTCTACCTGTCGGGCCATCCGCTGGACGATTATCTTCCCGCCCTCAGGCGCAGCGGCGCGCTGACCTTCGCCGCCCTGCGCGATCAGGCGGCCGCCAAGGGCGCCTGCCTGGCCAAGTTCGCCTGCACCGTCGCCGGCCGGCAGGAGCGGAAATCGGCCAAGGGCAACAGGTTCGCCTTCGTCCAGTTCTCGGACCCGACCGGCGGCGGCGAGATGATGGTCTTCTCCGACACGCTGGAAGCCAGCCGCGACCTGCTCGAGCCGGGGTCGAACATCGTCGTCCAGGTCGAGGCGACCGTCGAGAACGATCAGTTGCGGCTGCTCGGCCGGTCCGTGGCGGCGGTCGACACGGCCGTCGCGGGGGCGGCCGGGGCGGGGCTGCGGGTCTTCCTTCAGGCCGAGACAGCCGTGGCCGCCGTGGCGGCGCTGTTCGACCGCGCCCTGGGCGACCGGGCCGCCGCCCGCAGCCGCGGCCCCGTCCATCTGTGCCTTCTGCATCCCGACCTGCCCGGCGAGGTCGAACTGGAACTGGGCGCGGAATATCCCGTCTCGCCCCAGATCAAGGGGGCGCTCAAGTCTCTCGACGGGGTCATGACGGTGGAGGATCTTTGATGCGGCAGGCTTTGGGAGCCACGGTGCTGGCCCTTGTTCTTGGTGGCTGCGCGGCGGGGCTGGGCGGCGGGCCGGCCGGCCCGGGCGGCGGTGCGGGCGGCGCCGATGCGGCCCCGCAGACAGTCGCGGTGGATCGTGCGGCGGCCGGGCCCCTGGCCTTCGGCCGGGTCGGGCGGATCTGCGGCCTGTCGGGCCGCGAAATGGGGACCGAGGTCGATCGCGCCCCCGAAGGGGCGCGCGCGCGCTGGCGGCTCTTCGACACCCGCCCCGGCACGACCGAACCGCGCACGCTGTATGTCACCGGCTTCGACGATGGCTGCGCCCGCCAGATCACCGCCGCGCTGGCCGTCTTCGGCGCCCCCGCCACCTATGAGGCGACGCGCTTCGGCGCGGGCGCCCGCCCGGTGCGGGACGGGACCGATATCGCCTATGACCGCATCAAGGCGCGGCTCTGCGGCGTGGCGGAGGACATGCCCTGTCCGGCCGACCGGCTGGAACGGGTTGGGGCGCGCACCGCCTTCGTCACCGCCTATCCCAGCTTCGGCCAGACGTCCGGGCGGCAACTGACGCTGCTTCTGGACGACGGCGCGCTGGTGGCCACGAGCATCCCGCGTTAGCGCCGCCGCGCGGCCCCCCGCCCGTGGCGGGCGGCGTCGGGTCTGTCCGGCGCTGCGGGGCGACGGCCCCGGCGCGCCGTCCGCCGCCTGCGGATCACCAATGCGGAGGTTTCTGGTCCGCCAGCGGGACCGTTCCCGCGCCGTCGGCCTCGTGTTCGGCGGCCCGCTCCAGCAGCAGGCGCACCCGCCGCTCCAGCAGGTCGATCCGGCGCGCCTGATCGGCCACCACATCCGACAGATCCTCGGTCTGCCGGATCAGATGCGACAGGCGGTCTTCCAGCAGGGCGCGGTCGTCGTTGGTGAAGGGATCGGTCATGGCCGGGTGATAGCAGGGCGCGCGCGGCCCGCCAAGGCGGCGGCCGCTTGCCCCGATCCCGGGCATCCGCTAGACCCCGCGGCGCGACCGCGACCGGAGACAGCGATGGCCAAGGCCAAGAAACAGCCCCGCCCCAGGGCCGAGACGCCCAAGGGGTTCCGCGACTATTTCGGCGCCGAGGTGACCGAGCGCCAGGCGATGCTCGACACGATCGCCGGGGTCTATCGCCGGTACGGCTTCGACCCGCTCGAGACCTCGGCGGTCGAGACGGTCGAGAGCCTGGGCAAGTTCCTTCCCGATGTCGACCGGCCGAACGAGGGGGTCTTTGCCTGGCAGGAGGACGAGGAGGGCAAGCGCGGCGACTGGCTGGCCCTGCGCTACGACCTGACCGCACCCCTGGCCCGGGTCGCGGCGCAATACCGCAACGATCTGCCGTTTCCCTATCGCCGCTACGCGATGGGCCCGGTCTGGCGCAACGAAAAGCCGGGGCCGGGGCGCTTTCGCCAGTTCTACCAGTGCGACGCCGATACGGTCGGCGCGCCGAGCGTGGCCGCCGATGCCGAGATCTGCGCCATGCTGGCCGACACGCTGGAAGCGGTGGGGATCGAGCGCGGCGACTACATCGTGCGCGTGAACAACCGCAAGGTCCTGAACGGCGTCATGGAGGTCGCGGGCATCCTCGACCCGGACGACCCGTCGAAGCACGAGGCCGAGCGCGGGATCGTGCTGCGCGCCATCGACAAGCTCGACCGACTCGGGCCGGACGGCGTGCGCGCCCTTTTGGGCGAGGGCCGTCGCGACGAGAGCGGCGATTTCACCAAAGGTGCGGGGTTGGGCGAGGAGCAGGCCGAGGTGGTGATGCGCTTCATGGACGCCGGTTTCCTTCCCTTGTCGAACCACCAGGAGATGACGTCGGTCGATCCGGGCTCAGCCCCGCCCGAGCGCCGGAAGGCAGGGCAGCGGGATGTGCTCGAAAACCTGAAAAGACTTGTAGCGTCCTCGCCTGTCGGACTGGACGGTGTGGAGGAGCTTGGGACCATCGCCGGTCTTCTCGAGGCCCAGGGCTACGGCCCCGACCGCGTCGTCCTCGACCCCGCCGTGGTCCGCGGCCTGGGCTATTACACCGGCCCGGTTTTCGAGGCCGAACTGACCTTCGAGATCGTCGACGACGACGGCCGCGCCCGCCAGTTCGGCAGCGTGGCCGGCGGCGGGCGCTATGACGATCTGGTGAAGCGGTTCACGGGGCAGGCGGTGCCGGCCACCGGCGTCTCGATCGGGGTGGACCGGCTGCTGGCCGCGCTGCGGGCCAAGGGGCGCACGGGCGGTTCAGACCGGGGGCCGGTCGTGGTCACGGTGATGGATCGCGACCGGATGGCCGATTATCAGGCGATGGCGGCCCAGCTACGCGCCGAAGGCATCCGCGCCGAGGTGTATCTGGGCAACCCCAAGAACTTCGGCAATCAGTTGAAATATGCCGACCGCCGGAACGCGCCGCTGGCCATCATCCAGGGCGCCGACGAACGCGACCGGGACGTGGTGCAGATCAAGGATCTGGAACTGGGCGCGCGTCTGGCCGAAAGCGCCAGTCTGGAGGAATGGAAATCCCAGCCCGCGCAGTTCGAATGCCCCCGGGCCGAACTGGTGGCGCGGGTGGCCGAGCGGCTGGCGCGCGAATGACCGACAAGTCGCGCATCCGGGCCGAGGCGGCGCGGCTCGTCGCCGCGTTCGAGGCCGCGGGCGCGACGCCGGTGGATCTGCCGATCCTGCAGCCGGCCGACACGTTGCTGGATCTCTACGGCGAGGATATCCGCGCCCGCGCCTTTACCACCCACGACCCGCTGCGGGGCGAGCAGATGCTGCGCCCGGATTTCACGGTTCCCGTCGTGCAGATGCACATGGCCGCGGGCGCGGATCCGGCGCGGTACTGTTATGCGGGCGAGGTGTTCCGCCGGCAGGAAGAGGACGAGACCCGGTCGCCGGAATACATGCAGGCGGGGTTCGAGATCTTCGACCGGGGCGATCATGCCCGCGCCGATGCCGAGGTCTTCGCGCTGTTCGCCGACCTGCTGGCGTCGCTGGATCTGCGCGTGGCGACGGGGGATATCGGGATCCTGATGGCGGCGGTGCGCGGGCTGCACACCTCGGAACGGCGCCGCGCGGCGCTTCTGCGCCATATCTGGCGGCCGGGGCGGTTCCGCGCGCTGCTGGACCGGTTCGGCGGGCAGGGCGGGGGCGATGCGGCGCGGCAGGCGCTTCTGGCCGCCGCCGACCCGCTGAAGGATGCCGGCCCCGAGATCGGCCTGCGCAGCCGCGAAGAGGTTCTGGAACGGGTCGCGGCCCTGCGCGACGAGGCGGGCGAACCGCCGGTGCCCGCGGCCCAGGTGGCCCTGGTCGACGAGATCCTGGACCTCAGGACCGCGGCGCCCGATGCGCTGCGGCGCCTGCGGGACATCGCGCGCGACCTGCCGTCCATCTCGGGTGCGGTCGACGGTCTGGCCGCGCGTCTCTCCGCGCTCGAAGATGCCGGCGTCGATGTCGCCGCCCTGCCGTTCGAGGCCAGCTACGGGCGCACAACCATGGAATATTACGACGGTTTCGTCTTCGGCTTCTATGCCGAGGGGCGGCGGGATCTTCCGCCTGTGGCGACGGGCGGCCGCTACGACGCGCTGACGCGGGTTCTGGGGCGCGGCCGCGTCGGCCCCGCCGTGGGCGGCGTGATCCGCCCGGCCCTGACCCTGCGGCTGGCCGAGGGGGCGGCATGACCATCAAGCTGGGCGTGCCGTCCAAGGGGCGGCTGATGGACAAGACCTTCGACTGGTTCGCCGCGCGCGGCGTCGCGATGGGGCTGAACGGTGCGGATCGCGAATATTCCGGCCATGTCGGCGGTGTCGACGGGGTGGAACTGGTCCTGCTGTCGGCCGGAGAGATACCGCGGGAACTGGCGGCCGGACGCATCCATCTGGGCGTCACCGGATCGGATCTGGTGCGCGAGAAGCTGTCGGCCTGGGATCGGCAGGTCGACGAACTGGCGCCGATGGGGTTCGGGCACGCCGATCTGGTGATCGCGGTGCCGCGCCTGTGGGTGGATGTCGAGACGCTGGACGATCTCGATGCGGTCGCCGCGCAGTTCCGGCGCCGCCACGGGCACCGGCTGCGGATCGCCACCAAGTATCACCGCCTGATCCGGGACTACCTGAAGCGGCACGGCGTCGCCGATTACCGTCTGGTCGACAGCCAGGGCGCGACGGAAGGCACGGTGCGGAACCTGACGGCCGAGGCGGTGGCCGACATCACCTCGTCCGGCGACACGTTGCGCGCCAATCACCTGAAGCCGCTTGCCGACGGGCCGGTGCACAGCAGCCAGGCCACGCTGTTCCGCGCCCGCGCGGCGAACTGGAACGATGGGGCGGTTGCCGCGTGGCGCGGTCTGGAACGGGCGCTCGAACTGTGACGCGACGCCGTCGGCGCTGACACGGCTATCCGGCAAGGCGCCCGCCGCCTAAAGCTGCGGCGGCGGCACCATCACCATCTGGTTGCGCACATCGGGCCAGGCGGTCGCCGCGTCGACGCCGATCAAGGCCAGGGCGTTCATCTCCATCAGCGCCAGGTCGGCGATCCCGCCGGCCTGGGCCAGCATCTGCTGTTCCGTCCAGCCCGCCACCTCCCGCCGGTAATGCGCCCTCCAATGGGCGATGGCCGTCTGCATGATCTCGTCGCGTGTCATCCGCGCCCCTCCCGATTGCGCGATCATGGCGCAGTCGCGCGGGCGGTTCCACCTCGGCCGGGGGCGCACCCGGGGCGACCGATCGGGCTGCACGCCCCGGATGCCGGCGAACACCCGGGGCGGTCCCGCAGAGACCGCGGACGCGCGACCGGCGGCGGGCCGCCGGCCGGGTCAGGCGGCGGGGCGGGCGCGGGTGAGGTCGAGGAACACCTCTTCCAGATGCGCCTCTTCGGTGGCGACGTCGCGGATGCGGATCCCGGCCTCGCGCACGCGGTCCAGAACCGCGCCGGGGCTGGTCCGGGTGCGGCTGTAGGCGAAGGCCAGCGCGCCGTCGCGCCGGCGCTCCAGCGTCACCCCGTCGGGCAGGGCGATCTGCGCCGGCGGCGCGCCTTCGGGATGGATCACCAGAACCTTGCGGTCGACGCGGGCCAGCAGCGATCGGGTCTCGTCCCGGATCACCAGTTCGCCGTGATTGATGATGGCGATCTCGTCGCACATCTGTTCGGCCTCTTCGAGGTAATGGGTGGTCAGGATGATGGTCATCCCGTCCTCGTTCAGCCGCCGGACGTTCTGCCACAGCATCTGGCGCAGTTCGATATCGACCCCGGCGGTCGGTTCGTCCAGCACCAGGATCTGCGGCCTGTGGACCAGCGCCTTGCCCAGAAGCAGACGCCGCCGCATCCCGCCCGACAGCGACCTGGCATAGGCATCGGCCTTGTCCTCGAGCCCGATCATGCGCAGCACCTCGTCGGTGATGCGCTGCGCGCGGGGCACGCCGTAGAGCCCGGCCTGCACCTCGAGCGCGGCGCGCGGCGTGAAGAACGGGTCCATGTTCAGTTCCTGCGGCATCACGCCGATCGCCGCGCGCGACTGGCGCGGGTTCACGTCCTGGTCGAAGCCCCAGATGCGCACCTTGCCGGCGGACTTCAGCACCAGCCCGGCCAGGATGTTGATCAGCGTCGACTTGCCGGCCCCGTTCGGCCCCAGCAGCCCGAAGATGCGGCCCTGGGGGATCGACAGGTCGATCCCCTTCAACGCTTCCTTTGCAGGCTCGCCGCGGCTGGAATAGGTCTTGCGCAGCCCCTCGATCTCGATCGCCTGTCCGCTCATGCCTGCCGCCCCCGCTCTGGCGTCCCGTCCCTTGTTCCGGCGGGACGGATCGCTATCATGCGGCACGATCTAAAGCGTCGCGCGCCCCGCGACAACCTGACCGCCCGCGAAGGAGGCCCGATGCCGTCCGAGAAGCCTGTCGATCCGGCCGCCGAACCGGCTGCCGGTGCCGCCGCCGACCTGCCGCAGGGAACGCCCGTCGAGGCGCCCGAAGTCATCGCCGTCACCTCGCTGCGGGTGGCCTGCGACGGGGGCGAGGGGGCCCTGGGCCATCCGCGCGTCTGGCTGCAGATCCCCGAGGATCGCGGCTGGGTCGAATGCGGCTATTGCGACAGGCGGTACGTGCTCGAGGGGGCGCCGGATCCGGCGCATGGGGCCCATGGAAGCAAGGGTACGGGTTTTCCGGACGAGGCATGACAGGCGGCCCGGCGCGGCGCTTGGGGCCGCGCTCGGCGCGCTGCTGCTGATCCTGGCGGCGCTGCCCCTGCGCGCGGACGAATCGGGGCTGCTGTGGAACCGGTCCGGCCTGCCGGCGACCTTCCCGCTCCAGGTGCGCAGCGATCCGGGGCTGCACTGGCGCGTCACGCTGATCGACTCGGGCAGCGGCGCCCCGGCATTGGCCGCGCATTTCCGCGGCGGCCGGTTCTTCCGGGTGCTGGTGCCGCCGGGGACTTATACCGTGGTGTTCGAGGCCGGCCCCGACTGGCGCGGCGAGGGGTTCGGCGCCGGCGGCCCCACCCGCAGCTTCGCCTATGGCAGACAGCTCGTGTTCGGCGTGCGGGGATTGTCGCGGAAGGTCGGCCATATCGTCGATATCCGAGCGGCAGGGCAGCAGGCGCAGGCGCCGGTCCCGCGCCGCCTGGCGATCTGTCAGCGCCAGCGCCTGCGCCCGCCCGAGGAGATACCGCAATGGCGCCGCCCGGCCGATCCGCTGGACCTGCACCGGTTCAGGTGGCGCCGGGACGTGATCGAGCGCTACTGCTGAGCGGGCGGCGGACGCTCGTCATCCGACGGGTCCTGCGCTAGAAGCCGGCGGAGGGATCGAAACAGCGGGGGCGAGCATGGCATTCGGCAAGGGGCACCACCTGCATCTGGTCGACGGATCGGCCTTCATCTTCCGCGCCTATCACGCGCTGCCGCCGCTGACGCGCAAGTCCGACGGGCTGCCCGTGGGGGCGGTTTCGGGCTTCGTCAACATGATCTGGAAGATGATCGAGGACAACAAGGGGCCCGATGCGCCCACCCATGCGGCGGTGGTCTTCGACAAGGGCAGCCACACCTTCCGCAACGAGATGTACGATCTCTACAAGGCCAACCGCGACGAGATGCCCGAGGAGCTGCGCCCGCAGATCCCGCTGACCCGCGACGCGACCCGCGCCTTCAACCTGGCCTGTCTCGAACAGGAGGGGTTCGAGGCCGACGACATCATCGCCAGCCTGGCCTGCATGGCCCGCGATGCCGGCGGGCGGGTGACGATCATCAGTTCGGACAAGGATCTGATGCAGCTCGTGGGCGACGGGGTCGAGATGTTCGACGCGATGAAGAACCGCCGCATCGATGCCGACGGCGTGCACGAGAAATTCGGCGTGGCTCCGGACCGGGTGGTCGACGTGCAGGCCCTGGCCGGCGACAGTATCGACAACGTGCCCGGGGCGCCGGGGATCGGGATCAAGACCGCCGCGCTGCTGATCAACGAATTCGGATCGCTGGAAGAGCTTCTGGAGCGGGCGGGCGAGATCAAGCAGCCCAAGCGCCGGCAGACCCTGATCGACCATGCCGACCAGATCCGGCTGTCGAAGCGGCTCGTGCAGCTCGATTGCCGGATGGATCTGGGCTACGACCTCGACGCGCTCGAGGTGCGCGAGCCCGAGCCCCAGGTGCTGCTGGATTTCCTGAACCGGATGGAATTCCGCACCGTCACGCGGCGCGTGGCCGAGCGATTGGGGGTGGAGGCCCCGGCCGCGCCCGATCCGGCGCCCGCTGCCGAGGCCGAGATGCCGCCCGCCGCGCCCTTCGATCACGATGCATACGAATGGGTGCGCGACGCCGACGCGCTGGCGGTGTGGATCGACCGGATTCGCGCGCGCGGCTACGTGGCGCTGGATACCGAGACGACATCGCTGAACGACATGCGGGCGGAGCTGGTGGGCATCTGTCTGGCGGTCGAGCCGGGCCAGGCCTGCTACGTCCCGCTGGCGCATCTGGCCGAGGGGTCGGGCGATCTGTTCGGCGGCGGCGGTCTGGCCGAGGGTCAGATGCCCATGGCGCAGGCGCTGGAGATGCTGAAACCGGTGCTTGAGGACGACGCGATCCTAAAGATCGGCCAGAACATGAAATACGATGCCAAGATCCTGGCCCGGCTGGGGATCGAGGTCGCGCCGATCGACGACACGATGCTGATGTCCTATGCGATGCATGGCGGGCTGCACGGGCACGGCATGGACGTTCTGGCCGACCGCTACCTCAAGCATGAATGCATCCCGATCAAGCAGATCCTGGGCACGGGCAAGGCGCAGATCACCTTCGACCGGGCGCCCATCGCCGATGCGGTCCGTTACGCGGCCGAGGATGCCGATGTCACGCTGCGCCTGTGGCAGGCGTTCAAGCCCGGGCTGCACCGGTCCCGTGTCACCACCGTCTACGAGACGCTGGAACGCCCGCTGGTCCCAGTTCTGGGGGCGATGGAGCGGGCGGGGGTGAAGGTCGACCGGGACGTGCTCAGCCGGATGTCGGCCGCCTTCGCCCAGAAGATGGCCGAACTCGAGGCCGATATCCATGCCCTGGCGGGCGAGCCCTTCAACGTGGGCAGCCCCAAGCAGCTGGGCGAGGTCCTGTTCGACAAGATGGGCCTGCCCGGCGGCAAGAAGGGCAAGACCGGCGCCTGGTCGACCCCGGCCGACGTGCTCGAGGATCTGGCGACTGAACACGACCTGCCGCGCCGGGTGCTGGACTGGCGGCAGCTTTCGAAACTGAAATCGACCTATACGGACAGCCTGCAGGAGCACATCCACCCCGATACGGGACGCGTGCATACCTGCTACTCCATCGCCGGGGCGAATACCGGCCGGCTCGCCTCGACCGAGCCGAACCTCCAGAACATCCCGATCCGCACCGAGGAGGGGCGACGCATCCGCGAGGCGTTCGTGGCCGAGCCGGGGAACGTGCTGGTCAGCCTGGATTACTCGCAGATCGAATTGCGCATCCTGGCCCATATCGCCGATATCGAGGCGCTGAAGCAGGCGTTCCGCGAGGGGCAGGACATTCACGCCGCCACCGCGTCCGAGATGTTCGGCGTGCCGCTGGACCAGATGACGCCCGATATCCGGCGACAGGCCAAGGCAATCAATTTCGGCGTGATCTACGGCATCTCGGGCTTCGGCCTGGCGCGGAACCTGCGCATCCCGCGGGACCAGGCGCAGGGCTTCATCGACCGGTATTTCGAGCGGTTCCCCGGCATCCGGGACTACATGGATGCGACCATCGCCTTTGCCCGCGAATACGGGCGCGTCGAAACGCTGTTCGGGCGGCGCATCCACACGCCCGAGATCAATGCCAAGGGTCCCGGGGCCGGCTTCGCGCGGCGTGCGGCCATCAATGCCCCGATCCAGGGGACCGCGGCCGACGTGATCCGCCGCGCCATGGTGCGGATGCCGGCGGCCATCGACGATCTGCCTGCGAAGATGCTGCTTCAGGTGCATGACGAATTGCTGTTCGAGGTCGCGGAAGGCGCCGCCGACGAGCTGATCGCGCGGGCGCGCGCGGTGATGGAGGGGGCGGCGCATCCGGCCGTGCATCTGTCGGTGCCGCTGACGGTGGATGCGGGGCGGGGCCTGACCTGGGCCGCGGCGCACTGACGGGCGCGTCGGCCGGGGCGGGGGCTTGGCGGCGTCGCCAGACGGGATATGTTCCGCGCCATGCCGCACGATCACGCCCATCACGGCCATTCGCATCTGGACCCCGAGGCCGGGGACCGCCGGATCGTCGCGGCGGTCGGGGTCAACCTGATCCTGACCGTGGCGCAGATCGCGGGGGGTATCCTCTCGGGGTCGATCGCGCTGGTGGCCGATGCCATCCACAACCTCAGCGATGCGCTGGCGCTGGTGATCGCCTTCGTCGCGCGCCGCATCGCGCGGCGTCCCGCCGACGATACCATGACCTTCGGCTACGGCCGGGCCGAGACGGTGGCCGCGCTGGTCAATTACACGACCCTGATCGTGATCGGGCTGTGGCTGGGATTCGAGGCGATCATGCGCATGTTCGATCCGCCGGACGTGACCGGCTGGATCGTGGTCGTTCTGGCCGGGGTGGCGCTGGTCATCGACCTGGCGACCGTGGCGCTGACCTATTCCATGTCGAAGCACAGCACCAACATCCGCGCGGCGTTCCTGCACAACCTGGCCGACGCGATGAGCAGCGTCGTGGTCATCGTCGCGGGCACGCTGATCCTGCTGTACGACTGGCGGCTGGTCGACCCGATCGCGACGCTGGCGATCTCGGGCTACATCCTGTGGCATTCCGCGGTCGAGGTGGTCCCGGTGATCCGGCTTCTGATGCTGGGAACGCCGCCCCGGATCGACCGGGACGAGGTGCGCGAGGCGATGGCCGCCATCGACGGGGTCGCCGGGGTGCACCATTTGCATCTGTGGCAGATCGACGAGCGGCGGCTCTCGGTCGAGGCGCATGTGGTCGTTGCGCATGGGCGCAGCGTCGAGTTCCCGGCCCTGTGCCGGCGGATCAAGGCCTGTCTGCGCGACCGTTTCGACATCGCCCATTCGACCCTGGAGATGGAGCTTCCCGGCTCGGGCTGCGCCTGCGGCGACAGCCCCGCCGCCTGACCGTCCCCACGAGAGGTGAAACCCGCAGCCTCCGGCGCCGTTGGGCGGGCATGGAGGACGCGGGATGACATGGCTGAGCGAACACAGCGCCGCCTTGCAGGTGGTGCTGAGCGGCGCGATGACGCTGATCTGGCTCATCTACCTGCAACTGATCCTGATGGGCGTGCTGCGGCAGCGCCATTCGATGATCCTGATCAACCGCAGCGCCGGAGCGGGCGAAAGCGCCCGCTGCTTCATCTCGAATATGGGGGCGGAACCGGTCTATCTGATCAGCGTGATCGCCGATCTCGAATGCGACGGCAAGGCCTTTGCCGCCCTGGTGACCGATCGCGAGGAGATTTCGGCCGATGACCTGCAGACCCCCGCCGAGGCGACGACCCAGGGCCCGGTGGAAAGCGGCGGTTTCGTCGATATCGGCAGTTTCGGCGATCTGATGTGGCGCGCGCTGAGCCATCTGGACATGCCCAAGGATCAGCCGGTCGAGCGGCTGACCCTGACGATCGCGGCCAATTCCGGGCATTCCGCGCTGCTGGTCGCCGGCCGCCGAAGCTTTCGCGTGGGCTGGAACGACGGCGCGCGGGCCTTCGTGCCGGAGACCGTCTCTACCATCCAGATCCGGAACTGGTGGCTGCGCGGCCGGCTGCGGGCGCGGCTGAAGGCCGAACTGGAGGACGAGGCGAAGGCGCTGGAGGATGGCGAGCCGCTGCTCAAGATAGCTCCGCGGCCGGAATGATCGGAAAGAACCGGCCGCCCGACCGCACGCCGAACCAGCGCGTGCCGTCGTATTCCGCTTCCTCGCCCATCTCGACCAGCCGGTAGAAGCTTTTCCGGTCGATCAGCGCATCCAGCCCCGACCGCACGTGGAGATATGGCGCCGGTTCATCCGTCCGCCCGTCGCGGGTGACGCGAATCGGATGGTCACGGCTCGCCACGACCTGCTCGTCCATATTGGTGGTGAAGATCAGGTCCGGCCCCTCTGCCCCCTCGCGCCGGTCGACATCGACGGCGACGAAGGGCGCGTCGTCGACCCGCAGCTTCACCTTCTCGACGGGGGTGACGAGGAAATATTCCTCCCCCTCCCGCTTCAGGATCGACGCGAAGAGGCGCACCAGCGGTTTCCGGCCGATCGGGGTGCCCTGGTAGAACCACGTCCCGTCGCGGGCGATCCGCATGTCGATCTCGCCGCAATAGGGCGGATCCCACAGATGCACCGGTGCGGGACCGCGCCCCGAGGCGCGGCGCGCGCCGGCGGCCAGCGTCTCGGCCGAGGGTGTCACGATGTTTTGTGGCATCTTCCGTTTTGCCATCCCGTCGCAGAGAGATAGTGTCGATCCGACGCCGACATTGCAAGGAAGGGGGCCGCCATGGCCGAAGCGGACGCGCTGGTCGCTGGAATCGAGGAACTGGGCGACCGGCTGCTTGCGGCGAAGTCCAGCATCGAACGGCGGTTCATCGGTCAGGCCCAGGTGGTCGATCTGGTGCTGTCGGCGCTGCTATGCGGCGGCCACGGGCTGCTGATCGGCCTGCCGGGGCTGGGCAAGACGCGCCTGGTCGAGACCCTGTCGACGGTGATGGGGCTGGACGGGGCGCGCATCCAGTTCACGCCCGACCTGATGCCGGCCGACATCCTGGGATCCGAGGTGCTGGACACCGCGCCCGACGGCAGCCGCTCGTTCCGGTTCATCCGCGGTCCGATCTTCTGCCAGCTGCTGATGGCGGACGAGATCAACCGCGCCAGCCCGCGCACGCAATCGGCGCTGTTGCAGGCCATGCAGGAGAAATCGGTCACCGTGGCGGGGCAGCCGCATGCGCTGGACGCGCCGTTCCACGTTCTGGCCACCCAGAACCCGATCGAGCAGGAAGGGACCTATCCCCTGCCCGAGGCGCAGCTCGACCGGTTCCTGGTGCAGATCGACGTGCCCTATCCCGACCGCGCGACCGAACGGGACATCCTGCTGGCGACCACCGGCGTCGACGAGGCGGCGGCAACGCCCGTCTTCGCGCCCGGCGAGCTTCTGGCCGCGCAGACGCTGCTGCGGCGGATCCCGGTCGGCGAGGCGGTGGTCGAGGCGATCCTGGATCTGGTGCGCGCCTGCCGCCCCGAGGATCCCGACGCGCCGGAATCGGTCCGCGCCCATGTGGGCTGGGGGCCGGGCCCCCGGGCGGCGCAGGCGCTGATGCTGACGGTGCGGGCGCGGGCGCTGCTGGACGGTCGGCTCGTCCCCTCGCTCGACGATGTCGCGGCGATGGCGGTGCCGGTGCTGACGCACCGGATGGCGCTGACCTTCGCGGCACGGGCCCGGGGCGAGTCGCTCGGCCGGATCATCGCCGAGGTCACCGACCGGGTGATGCGGGTCGAGGCCGCCGCGTGAGCGACGCCGCCCTTCTCCGCGCGCGGGCCGAAACGCTCGCGGGGCCGCTGCCGCCGCTTCTTGCGGATGCGCAGCATCTGGCCCAGACGGTGCTTCTGGGCGCCCATGGGCGGCGGCGGGCCGGCATGGGCGACGAGTTCTGGCAATACCGGGCGGCCATGCCGGGGGACGAGGCGCGCGCCATCGACTGGCGCCGCTCGGGACGGTCGGACACCCATTTCCTGCGCGAGAAGGAATGGCAGGCGGCGCAGTCGGTCGTGTTCTGGGTCGACGGCGCTCGGTCGATGGAATTCGCATCCGCACCGAACCTGCCGCGCAAGGCCGACCGCGGCCGCCTTCTGGCGCTGGCCGCGGCGGTTCTGCTGATCCGCGGGGGCGAACGTGTGGGCCTGGCCGGCGGCGCGCTGCCGCCGCGGTCGGGCGAGGTGCAGCTTCTGCGCCTCGCCGCGGCGCTGGACCGGCCGGACGACCAGGCCGATTACGGCGCGCCCGAGGCCCGCGGGATGCTGCCCCGGTCGCGCGCGGTCTTCGTCTCGGATTTCCTGGGCGATCCCGATCCGGTCGAGGCGGCGCTGACCAGGGCCGCCGATCGCGGGGTGAAGGGCGCGCTGCTGCAGGTGCTGGACCCGCAGGAAGAAGCGTTTCCCTTCGACGGCCGCACGATCTTCGAATCCGTCGGCGGCAGCATGCGTCACGAGACGCTGAAGGCGGGCGATCTGCGCGACCGCTACCTTGACCGTCTGACGACGCGCAAGGCGCGTCTGGCCGCTCTGTGCCGCGCCACCGGGTGGCGCTACGAGTGCCACCATACCGGCGACGCGCCGGCCCCGGCGCTGCTGTGGCTCTATCGCGCGCTGGAGCGGCAGGCCGGATGACGACGATCCTCGGCATAGGCTTCACGGCGCCCTGGCTTCTACTGGGCCTGCTGGCCCTGCCTGTCCTGTGGCTGCTGCTCCGGGCGGTGCCGCCGGCGCCGATCCGGCGGCGGTTTCCGGGCGTGGCGCTGCTGCTCGGGCTGGCGGATGACGAACATCAGGCCGACCGCACGCCGTGGTGGCTGCTGCTGCTCCGGCTTCTGGCGGTGGCGGCGGCGATCGTCGGCTTCGCGGGCCCCGTCCTGAACCCGCAGGCACCGCAGGCCGGGCGCGGGCCGCTGCTGGTCCTGTTCGACGGGTCCTGGGCCGATGCCCGGGACTGGGCGCGGCGGCTTGACCGGGCCGAGGCCGCGCTGGACGAAGCCGCGCGGGCCGGGCGGCCGGCGGCGGTGGTCAGCCTGACCGACCTGCCGCCGGGGGCGGATCTGCCGTTTCAGGCGGCGGAAAGCTGGACGAGCCGGCTGCCCGGCTTCGCGCCGCGCGCCTGGGCTCCCGGAGACGAGGTCGTGGCCTGGGCGCAGGCTCTGAACGGGCCGTTCCAGACGATCTGGCTGTCGGACGGGGTGGCGCGGGACTGGCGGGCGCCGCTGCTGGCCGCGCTCGAGGGGCATGGCGCGGTCAGGGTGTTCGAGAGCCCGCGTCCCGTCTACGGCCTGACCCCGCCGCGTTTCGAGGATGGCACCGTGGTGCTGCGGGCGCTGCGGGCCCGAGGCGAGGCGGCGGCCGAGGCCGATATCCTGGGCCGCGGTCTGGATCCCAACGGGGTCGAACGCGAACTGGCGCGCGGCACCGCCCGGTTCGAGGCCGGCGCGGCCGAGGCCGAGATCCGGCTGTCGCTGCCCCCGGAACTGCGCAACCGCATCAGCCGCTTCGGGGTCGAGGGCATGCGCTCGGCGGGGGCCGTGACGCTGGCCGACGACACGCTGCGCCGGCGCGAGGTTGCGGTGATCGCGGGCCGCGACGACCGCGAGGGGCTGGAGCTGCTGTCGCCCACCCACTACATCGAGCAGGCGCTGGCGCCCACGGCCGACCTGATCGGCGGATCGCTCGACGATATCCTTCAGGCCAATCCCGACGTGATCGTCATGGCCGATGTCGCGCGCGTCACCGAGGCCGAGACCGAGGCGCTGAGCGCCTGGGTGGATGGCGGCGGCATGTTGCTGCGTTTCGCCGGTCCGCGCCTTGCCGCCAGCGATGTCAGCCGCGATGCCGAGGACCCGCTGATGCCGGTGCGGCTGCGCGCCGGCGGCCGCGCGGTCGGCGGCGCGATGAGCTGGGGCCAGCCCAAGATGCTGCGGCCCTTCGCCGAGGGATCGCCCTTCAACGGCTTGGCCATTCCGCCCGATGTGCGGGTGAACGCCCAGGTGCTGGCCCAGCCCGACCCGGTTCTGGCCGAGCGCACGATCGCGTCGCTGACCGACGGCACGCCCCTGGTCACGCGCAAGCGGGTGGGGCAGGGGCAGGTCGTGCTCTTCCACGTGACGGCCAATGCCGAATGGTCCAGCCTGCCCCTGTCCGGTCTCTTCGTGCAGATGCTGGAGCGGCTGGCGGTGTCCTCTCGTCAGGCGCGTCCGGCCGCCGAGGATCTGGCCGGCACCGTCTGGGTGCCCGACGCGGTGCTGGGCGCCTTCGGCGATCTGGAGGATCCCGGCACGCTGCCCGGCGTGGCGGGCGAGGTGCTGGCCACGGCCCGGCCCGGCCCCGACACCCCGCCGGGCCTCTATGCGGGCGAGGACCGCCGCCTGGCGCTGAACGTGCTGGACGCCGATGCCGAACTGCGGCCGAGCGTCTGGCCGGCCCGGATCCCGGTCGAGGGGCTGGCGGTGGCGCGCGAGACGGCGCTGAAGGGGGCGCTGCTGGCGGCGGCCCTGATCCTGCTGGCGCTGGATCTGGTCGCCTCGCTGTTCCTGTCGGGCCGCCTGACGGCGCGAACCGGCTCTGCCGCGGCGCTGCTGGTTCTGGCGCTGATCCTGGCCCAGCCCCGGGGCGCGGCGGCGCAGGACGGCGACGACGCCTTCGCCATCGCCGCGACGGAAGAGGTCGTTCTGGCCCATATCGTCACCGGAGACCCGTCGGTCGATGCCGTTGCCGAGGCCGGTCTGCGCGGGCTGAGCGAGACGCTGTTCGCCCGCACCTCGGTCGAGCCGGCCGCGCCGATGGCCGTGAACCTGGAGACCGACGAATTGTCGTTCTTTCCGTTCCTCTACTGGCCCATCACCGCGTCCCAGCCCCTGCCCAGCCAGCAGGCCTATGCCAAGGTGAACGATTACCTGCGCACCGGCGGCATGATACTGTTCGATACCCGCGATGCCGATATCGGCGGGCCGGGATCGGGATCCGCCAATGCGCGCAAGCTGCGCGAACTGGCCGCGCCGTTGGACATCCCGCCGCTGGAGCCGGTGCCGGACGACCACGTGCTGACCCGCACCTTCTATCTGTTGCAGGATTTTCCCGGGCGGTTCGCCAGCCGCGACGTCTGGGTCGAGGCGGCGCCGCCCGATGCCGAACGCGCCGAGGGCATGCCCTTTCGCAACCTCAACGACAACGTGACGCCGGTGGTCATCGGCGGCAACGACTGGGCCTCGGCCTGGGCGGTGGATCAGCGCGGCAACTGGATGTATCCGGTGGGCCGCGGTTTCGCCGGCGAACGGCAGCGCGAGATCGCGTATCGCTTCGGCGTGAACCTGATCATGCACGTCTTCACCGGCAATTACAAATCGGATCAGGTCCATGTGCCGGCGCTTCTGGACCGGCTGGGGCAGTAGTGGGGGCGCGGCGTGGATAGCGTGATCTTCGATCCCCTCCTGCCCGACTGGGTCCTGTGGGGCGCGCTGGTGCTGGCGGTGCTGGCGACCGCTCTGGCGCTGTGGCGCGGATTGTCGGGCTGGTGGCTGCGGGGGCTGGCCGCGCTGGCCCTTCTGGCGGCGCTGGCCAATCCGGCCCTTCAGCAGGAAGACCGAACCCCCCTGACCGACATCGTCATCCTGGTCGTGGACGAGAGCGCCAGCCAGCGCATCGGCGACCGCGAGGCGCAGACGCAGGAAGCGGCCGAGGCGCTGGAGCGCCGGATCGCGGCGATGGACAATACCGAGTTGCGTATCGTCACCGTCGGCGATGCCGAGGGCGACGGCGGCACCGAGCTCATGACCGCCCTGTCCGAGGCGATGGCCGAAGAGCCGCGCGCGCGCCTGGCGGGGGCGATGCTGCTGACGGATGGGCGGCTGCACGATATCGAACGCGCGCCCGACCTGCCGGCGCCGCTGCATGTGCTGCTGACCGGCCGCAAGACCGACTGGGACCGGCGCCTGGTCGTGTCGAACGCGCCCGCCTTCGCCATTCTCGACGAAGAGGTGACGCTGACCCTGCGGATCGAGGATCAGGGCCGGGTGCCGGCCGGTGCGGGCGCGACGGCGGATCTGTCGCTGTCGGTCGATGGCGGAGAGCCCTATCGCGTGACCGTGCCGGTGGGGCGCGATCTCGAGGTTCCGCTGACGCTGGACCATGGCGGCATGAATGTCATCCAGCTTGCCACGCCCGCCGCCGAGGGGGAATTGACCGACCGCAACAACTCGGCCGTGGTGCAGATCAACGGCGTGCGGGACCGGTTGCGCGTGCTGCTTGTCTCGGGCGAGCCCTATCCGGGCGAGCGGACGTGGCGCAACCTGCTGAAATCCGATTCCAGCGTCGATCTGGTGCATTTCACCATCCTGCGCCCGCCCGAGAAGCAGGACGGGGTGCCGGTCAGCGAGTTGAGCCTTATCGCCTTTCCCACGCGCGAGCTGTTTCTGGACAAGATCGACGAATTCGACCTGATCGTCTTCGACCGCTACCGCCGCCGCGGCATCCTGCCGTCGCTGTATCTCGACAACATCCGGTCCTATGTCGAAAAGGGCGGCGCGGTGCTGATCGCGGCGGGACCCGATTATGCCTCGGTCGATTCGCTCTACCGCTCGCCGCTTGGCGAGATCCTTCCCGCCGGGCCCACCGGGCGCGTGATCGAGCAGGGATACCGGCCCCGCCTGACCGATCTGGGCGCCAAGCATCCGGTCACGGCCGGCCTGCCGCAGCAGGCCGACCCGGCGGGCGGAGAGGCGCCGGCCTGGGGGCGGTGGTTCCGGCAGGTCGAGCTCGATGCGCCGCGCGGGCAGGTCGTGATGCAGGGCGTCGATGACGGCCCGCTTCTGGTGCTGGACCGGGTGGGCGAGGGGCGCGTGGCGCTTCTCGGCTCGGACCAGGCGTGGCTGTGGAGCCGGGGGTTCGAGGGCGGCGGCCCGCAGCTCGAATTGCTGCGCCGCCTGGCCCACTGGATGATGAAAGAGCCGGAACTCGACGAAGAGGCGCTGACGGCCACTGCCGAGGGGCAGGACGTGACGGTCCTGCGCCGCACCCTGGCGGACGAGGCCGGCGATGTGGAGGTGACGGCCCCCGATGGCAGCGTGTTCACGGTGCCGCTCGACCAGATCGCGCCGGGCCGGTTCCAGGCGATGTTCCGCGGCCCGGAGATCGGGCTCTACCGGCTGAAGGAGGGCGATCAGGAGGCGGTGATCGCGCTCGGCCCCGCCGCGCCGCGGGAATTCGAACAGACCGTCGCCTCTGCCGAGCTTCTGCAGCCGGTGGTGGACCGCACGCGCGGCGGCGTGCTGGCGGTGGAGGACGGCGTGCCCGCTCTGCGCCGCGTGCGCGAGGGGCGGCCCGCCGCAGGGCGGGGCTGGATCGGGATCACTCCGCGCAACGCCTATCAGACCGCCGATATCCGCGTGACGCCGCTGGTGCCCGCATGGCTGATGCTGATGCTGTCGGCGCTGCTGATCCTGGGGGCGTGGCTGCGCGAGGGCCGCCGCTGACGCCTAGTCCCGGGTCTGGGGCGGGAGGGGCGGGTCCAGCAGCACCCGCCGCGGCACCGAGGTGAATTCCCGCGACCACAGGACCCAGCACACCACCGCCGTCGCCGCCAGAAGCGCGGCCGCACCCAGAAGCCAGGCCAGCGAACCGAGCGCGAAATACATCGACCGCAGCCCGCGGTTGAAGTTCCAGGCGGCGCGGATGTTCAACTCGCCCGCCTGCGCGGCGCGGGGAAGGGCCAGCGGATCGTCGGGGTCGTTCGGCACGGCGGCCATGGCGACGGCGCAGTAGCCGAACAGCCGGTTCGCCCAGACGAATTTCAGAAAGCCGTTGGTCAGGAACAGCACGACCAGCAGCAGCTTCATCTCCCATACCACCAGGGGCAGGTCGGCCTCGGTGAAATCGGCGGCCAGCCCCGTCAGGCGGTCGGCATTGCCGATCAGCGCCAGCACCCCGCCGATGGCGATGACGCAGGTCGACGCGAAGAAGGCCGTCCCCGGCCGCAGGGAATCGAGGATGGTCGCGTCGAAGATACGCGGCTGGCGCGTCACCATCTCGCGCATCCAGGCGCGGCGGTAATCGGCCATGAGCACCGTGACCGACGGGCGCCGCGCGCCGGGATGTTCGATCCACCAGCCGATGGCGAACCAGCTTGCGACCAGCAGGGCAAGGGCGGCAAGGTCCAGCGGCGAGAACAGCGACAGGCGGTCGAGCAGCGTCATGCGGCGACACTAGACTGGCCGGCCGCCCCTTGTCAGCGGCAGCAATTGGTTATACTTTCTGACCAATCTGAGGAGACGCCCATGCAGATGCCCGAACCGAGCGCCGGGATCCTGGACCGCAAGCGCCAGATCGTCGCCCGTCTGCGAGAGGAACTGGGTCCGCAGGCGGTCATCGACGAGCCGCACGAGACGCTGGCCTATGAATGCGACGCCCTGACGGCCTATCGCTGTCCGCCGCTGGCGGTCGTCCTGCCCGCGACCACGCAGGAGGTCGCGGCGGCCCTGCGCATCTGTCATGCCGAGGGGGTGCCGGTGGTGCCGCGCGGCTCGGGCACCTCGCTGGCCGGGGGGGCGCTTCCCACCGCCGACAGCGTGATCCTGGGAGTGGCGCGGATGAACGCCGTGCTCGAGACGGATTATCCCAACCGGTTCATCCGCGTGCAGACCGGGCGCACCAATCTGAGCGTCACCGGCGCGGTCGAGGAGGACGGCTTCTTCTACGCGCCCGACCCGTCGTCGCAGCTCGCCTGTGCCATTGCCGGCAATATCGCCATGAATTCGGGCGGTGCGCATTGCCTGAAATACGGCGTGACGACCAACAACCTGCTCGGCGCGACCGTGGTGCTGATGGACGGGACCGTGATCGAACTGGGCGGCACGCATCTCGATGCGGGCGGGCTGGATCTGCTCGGCGTGATCTGCGGCAGCGAGGGGCAGCTCGGCGTCGTGACCGAGGCGACCCTGCGCATCCTGCCCAAACCGGAAGGGGCGCGCCCGGTCCTGATGGCGTTCTCGTCCAACGAGGTCGCGGGCGCCTGCGTGGCCGACATCATCAAGGCCGGCGTCCTGCCGGTCGCGATCGAGTTCATGGACCGTCCCTGCATCCGCGCCTGCGAGGCCTTCGCCCAGGCCGGCTATCCCGATTGCGAGGCGTTGCTGATCGTCGAGGTCGAGGGAAGCCCGGCCGAGATCGACGAGCAACTGGCGGTCATCACCGAGATCGCCCGTCGCCACGATCCGGTCGAGCTGCGCGAGGCCCGGGATGCCGACGAGGCGGGGCGCATCTGGCTGGGCCGGAAATCGGCCTTCGGGGCGATGGGGCAGCTCAACGATTACATGTGTCTCGACGGGACGATCCCGGTTTCCGAACTGCCCCGGGTGCTGCGCCGCATCGGCGAGATGTCGCGCCATTACGGGCTGGAAGTGGCCAATGTCTTTCATGCCGGCGACGGCAACATGCACCCGCTGATCCTGTTCGACGCCAACAAGCCGGGCGATCTGGAACTGTGCGAGGCGTTCGGCGCCGACATCCTGCGCCTGTGCGTCGAGGTGGGCGGCTGCCTGACGGGCGAGCATGGCGTCGGCGTCGAAAAGCGCGACCTGATGACCGCGCAATACGCGCCCGCCGATCTCGAGGCGCAGATGCGGGTGAAGGACGTGTTCGACCCGAAATGGCTGCTGAACCCCGCCAAGGTTTTCCCGCTGGAGACGAGCGCGCCGCGCCGCGCCGCCTGACGGCTCGGCCCGTGCCGCCCCCGGGGGCGGCGTGGCGTCCCGGTCCCCGACCCATCGACATCCAGAAAGGCCCCCGATGCTGAACCCTACCGACGAGCGTGATCTGGCGCAGGCCGTGACGGAGGCGGACGGCCCGCTGCGGATCCGCGGCGGCGGCACCCGCGATCAGGGCCGCCCGGTCGCGGGCAGGGACCTGTCGGTCGCGTCGCTGCGCGGGATCATCCTGCACGAACCCGGCGCCCTGACGCTGGTGGCCCGGGCCGGCACCCCCCTGGCCGAGATCGAGCGCGCTCTGGCGGGCGAGGGGCAGCGGCTTGCCTTTGAGCCGATGGATCATCGGGTTCTTCTGGGGGGCGGGGGCCAGCCCACGATCGGCGGCGCCGTGGCCGCCAATGCCTCGGGGCCCCGGCGGGTGCAGTCGGGGGCCTGCCGCGACTTCCTGCTCGGGGTGCGGTTCGTCGACGGGACCGGCGCCATTATCAAGAATGGCGGCAGGGTGATGAAGAACGTCACCGGCTACGATCTGGTCAAGCTGATGGCGGGGTCCTGGGGCACGCTCGGCGTGCTGACCGAGGTCAGCCTGAAGGTGCTGCCCATCGTGCCCGAGACCGCGACGCTGATCCTGCACGGGCTGGACGACCGGCAGGCGGTCGCGGCGCTGTCGGCGGGCCTGTGCTCGCCCTTCGAGGTCACCGGGGCCGCCCATCTGCCGGCCGAGGGGCGGACGCTGCTGCGGATCGAGGGATTTGCCGATTCGGTCGGCTACCGCGCCGGGCGTCTGCGCGATCTCCTGGCCCGGTTCGGAACGGCCGAGACGGTGCGCGACGCCGAGGCCGGACGCGAGATCTGGGCAGGGATCCGCGATGTCGCGGCCCTGGCCGGGCGGCAGGGCGATGTCTGGCGCGTCTCGGTCAAGCCCTCGGACGGGCCCGAGGTGGTGGCGCGGGCCGGGGCGCTGGCGGCGCAATACGATTGGGGCGGCGGGCTGGTCTGGCTGCTGACGGAGCCGGGCACCGACCTGCGCCCCCGGCTGGCCGGGCTGGGCGGCCATGCGACGCTGGTCCGTGCCGCGCCCGAGACGCGCGCCCGGATCGCGCCGTTTCCGCCCGAACCCGCGCCGCTGGCCGCGCTCGGCCGCGGATTGCGCGCCAGGTTCGACCCCAGGGGTGTCCTGAACCCCGGCCTGATGGATTGAGACAAGCGAGGCCGCGGCGGCAAGGGCCCGGCCAGGAGGCGAGATGCAGACCAACTTCTCCGAGGCGCAGCTGCGCGATCCCGACATGGCGCGGTCGAACCAGGTGTTGCGCGCCTGCGTGCATTGCGGCTTCTGCACCGCGACTTGCCCCACCTACCAGGTGCTGGGCGACGAGTTGGACAGCCCGCGCGGCCGGATCTACCTGATCAAGGACATGCTGGAAAAGAACCGGCCGGCCGACGAGAAGACCGTCACCCATATCGACCGCTGCCTGTCCTGTCTGGCCTGCATGACCACCTGCCCGTCGGGCGTGCATTACATGCATCTGGTCGACCATGCCCGCGCCCATATCGAACGGACCTATCGCCGGCCCTGGCGGGACCGGGCGCTGCGCTGGCTTCTGGCGCGGATCCTGCCCTATCCCGGCCGGTTTCGGCTGGCGCTTCTGGGCGCGAAGCTGGGCAAGCCCTTTGCGGGGCTGGTCCCGGATGCGCGGCTGCGCGCGATGCTGCGGATGGCCCCGGCCCGCATCCCGCCCGTCAGCCGCAACGACGACCCTCAGACCTTTGCGGCCGCCGGTCCGCGCAAGCGGCGCGTGGTGCTGCAGACCGGATGCGCGCAGCGGGCGTTGAACACCGACATCAACGACGCCACCATCCGGCTGCTCACCCGACTGGGCTGCGAGGTGGTCATCGCCGAGGGGGCGGGCTGCTGCGGTGCGCTGACCCATCACATGGGCAAGACCGACGAAAGCCACGACCAGGCCGCCCGCAACATCCGGGCCTTCATGCGCGTGGCCGATCAGCCGGGGGGGCTGGACGCCATCGTCATCAACACCAGCGGCTGCGGCACGACCGTCAAGGATTACGGCCACATGTTCCGCACGACGCCGCTGGCCGAGGATGCGGCGCGGGTCTCCGCGCTGGCCCGGGACGTCAGCGAGGTGCTGGCCGAGCTGATGCCGGGGCACGAGACGGGCGAACGGACCGAGGCGGTCGAAGGGATCGCTGGCACCGATGCGCCCGACGGCGCGGGCGTGCATGCCCCGGCCGCGGCCCAGGGCGCGGGGCCGCTGCGCATCGCCTATCACGCCGCCTGTTCGCTGCAGCACGGGCAGAAGATCCGCAGCCATCCGAAGGAGCTGCTGAAGAAGGCGGGGTTCGAGGTGGTCGAACCCGCCGACAGCCATCTGTGCTGCGGCTCGGCCGGGACCTACAACCTGATGCAGCCCGAGATCTCGGCCGAACTCAGGGACCGCAAGGTTGCCACGATCGAGGCGCGCAAGCCCGACATCATCGCCGCCGGAAACATCGGCTGCATGGTCCAGATCGCCTCGGGCACCGGGATACCGGTGGTGCACACGGTCGAGCTGCTGGATTGGGCCACGGGGGGGCCGAAGCCGCGCGGCCTGTCACAGCCCGACCGTGCCACGGAAGTGCCCCGCCTTCGCTGAGCCCGCGTCACGATCCCGCCCCATCCGGCCCGTAGATCGCCAGGGACACCGGCGGGAGGAGACGACATGACGGGGCGATCCGGATGGGCAGCGGCCTTGGCCTTGGCGCTTCTGCTCCCGCTGGCGGCGGCGGCACAGGAAAGCGGCCTGCGGGCGCTGGCCACCTCGGATGACGGCCGCGGATGGGAGGCGGTGGGCCGGCTCGATCTGGGCGGGCGCGGCTTCTGCACCGCCGCGATGATCGCGCCGCGCCTGGTCGTGACGGCGGCCCATTGCCTGTTCGACAAGGGGACCGGTGCCGCCTTCGACACGTCGGAATTCCGCTTTCTGGCGGGCTGGCGCGACGGGCGCGCCCAATCGTATCGCGGGGTGCGCCGTGCCCTCGTCCATCCCGATTACCGCCCCGGCCCGGGCGATCCGACCGGGCGCATCGCCAGCGATGTCGCGCTGATCGAACTGGACCGGCCGATCCGCGACGGCCATGTGAAACCCTTCCAGACCGCGCCGCGCCCACGGCCGGGCGATGCGCTCGGCGTCGTCTCCTATGCGCAGGACCGGTCGGAACGTCCGGCCCTGCAGGAGAGCTGCCGGATGATCGAACGGCGCGGCGCGGCCCTGATCCTGTCTTGCAGTGTCGATTTCGGCTCGTCGGGCGCGCCTGTCTTCCGCATCGAGGACGGTGTGCCGCGGATCGTCTCCATCGTGTCGGCCAAGGCCGAACTGGGGGACAGCGCGGTGTCGCTCGGTGTCGATCTCGAACGTCCCCTGGCCGATCTGGTGGCGATGATGTCGCGGTCGGACGGGGTCTTTGCCCGGCAGGATACCCCGCGCACCGCCTCGGCGGCGACCGGAGGCGCCAAGTTCCTCAGGCCCTGAGCGTCCGCGGGTCTGAGCCGCCGGAGACCGCCTGTCCCGGCAAAGTGCCGTCCTGCCCGGCCGAACATCCCCAAGGCAGGTCCTTCCCCCCGGTCCAGGCGGCCGGGGGGCTTTTTTATTCGCGAACAAGGCGTTGCGGCGATTGAGCGACCGGCATCGCGGCCCTTGAACCAGGTCGGGGCGCTTCCTATCTCTCGGCTGCCGGATGCCGATCAAGGGTCCGGCAAAGACGAAGATCCCGGCCCGTCCCGACAGGAGGGCCATTCCAGTTATCGCTTCTAGGAGGATGACCTCATGCGTACGTTCGACCTTGCTCCGCTCTATCGCGCCACCGTCGGTTTCGACCAGATGGCCGATATGCTGGACCGGGTTCTGTCCGACAATGTCGGCGCCCAGACCTATCCGCCCTACAATATCGAGAAGAAAGCCGATGATGCGTGGCAGATCTCCATCGCCGCCGCCGGCTTCACCGACGACGAGCTGACCGTCGAGGTCCGGGACCAGGCGCTGATCGTCTCGGCCCGCAAGACCGGCGAGGATGCCGAGCGCACCTATCTGCATCGCGGCATCGCCACCCGCGCCTTCGAGCGGCGGTTCCATCTGGCCGACCATGTCCGCGTGACCGGCGCCAGCTATGTCAACGGCATGCTGAATGTCGATCTGGTCCGCGAAGTGCCCGAGGCGCTGAAGCCCCGCCGGATCGAGATCGCATCCAGCGACACGGTCGAGGCGAAGGCTGTCGAGTCGCAGAAGGACGAGGCGCAGGCCGCCTGAGCCGTATCGGCACCGCGAGGTCGGGCCGCCCGGTCGGGCGGCCCGTTTTCGTTTTTGCGTCCGGGGGCCCGCCGCCGGGGCTGGCGGGCGGCGGCGGGGGCGTGACATAACCGGCCTGTCAGAGGGAGGGCCGACATGAACTGCGTCTTCGTCCAGATCCGGTGCAGGCCGGGCACCACCTACAAGGTTGCCGACGCGATCGTGCTGCGGGAACTGCATTCGGAGCTCTATTCCACCAGCGGCGACTACGACCTGCTCGTGAAGCTCTACATCCCCGAGGATCAGGATATCGGGCTGTTCATCAATGACAGCTTCGCGGGGATCGACGGGATCGAGCGCACATTGACCACCCTTACCTTCCGCGCCTTCTGAGGCTAGCGGGGAATGGACGCCGATCAGGCCTTCGCCAACGGGGCCTTCATCCCCGGATCCGAGCGCTTTCCCGCGCTGTGGAAGGACCGCGCCGCCGCGCTTCGCGTCGCGCAGGCGGATCGCGCCGAGCTGCGGATTCCCTACGGCCCGGCGCCGCGTCAGGTCTTCGACCTGTTTCGCCCTGCGGGCGCTGCGCGGGGGCTGCTGATCTTCGTCCATGGCGGCTATTGGCGGCTGTTCGGCGCCGAATACTGGTCGCATCTCGCCGCCGGAGGTCTGGCGCAGGGGCTGGCCGTGGCCATGCCGTCCTATACCCTCGCCCCCGCCGCACGGATCAGCGCGATCACGGTCGAGATCGCGCATGCCGTCGCCTCGGCCGCGGATCGCGTAGCCGGGCCCGTCCTGCTGGCCGGTCATTCCGCCGGCGGCCATCTGGTGGCGCGCATGATCTGCGCGGACGTGGCGCTGCCCGATGCCGTCGCCGCCCGCATCGCCGGGGTCGTCCCGATCTCTCCGGTGGCCGATCTGCGTCCACTTCTGGCGACGGCGATGAACGCCGATCTGCGGCTGGACGCGGCCGAGGCGCGGGCCGAAAGCCCCGTTCTGCACCGGCCGGGGCGGCCGGTGCCGGTGACGGTCTGGGTCGGGGCCGAGGAGCGTCCGGTCTTTCTGGATCAGGCCCGGGCCCTGTCGCGGGCCTGGGGCGCGGGGTTGCGGGTGGCGCCGGGCCGGCATCACATGGATATCGTCGACGGGCTGGCCGATCCGGGGGACCCGCTGTGCCGGTCGCTCGCGGCGGCGGCGGATCAGTCCGCGCCGTAACGCTCGGACCAGGCGGGCGGACCGACGCCCCCGGCCGGGGCCGCCGCATGCACGGCCCGGGCGATGGCGCGCGACAGGGTGACGGCGGCCGCATGACCGAGCCGCATCAGCCCGGCGGTATCGGGGGCGGGGCGCGTTCCCGTGGCGGCGGCGAAGACGAGATCGCCGTCGAAGGGCGTGTGGCTGGGCAGGATCGCGCGGGCGATGCCGTCATGGGCCGCGACCGCCAGCCGCTGCGCCTGGGCCTTGTCCAGGGTGGCATCCGTGGCGACGACGCAGATCACCGTCGCCGTCTTCGGGTCCAGCTTCGTCGGCAGGTCGCCCGGGGCGGGGGCCGGTCCACCTCCGCCGAACTCGGCCCCGCATTCGAACGGGGCGGCCCAGAACCGGCCGGTGTCCGGGTCGCAGGCGGTGCCCACCGGGTTGACCGCGGCCAGCGCCCCCAGGCGCGCCCCGTCCGCGAGCACCGCCGAGGCCGAGCCGAGGCCGCCCCGCAGCCGCGCCGTGGTGGCGCCGGTGCCGGCGCCGACGCTGCCGATGGCAAAACCCGGCGCGGCGGCATCGAACGCGGCGCGGCCCAGGGCGGCATAATCGGCGCGACCGCGCGTGCCCTCGGCAAGGTCGAACAGGATCGCGGCCGGCACGATGGGCACGCGGTGCCCGCCGGCGGGAAAGCCGCGCCCGCGATCCGCCAGCGCCTCGGCGACGCCGGTCGCGGCCGCCAGACCGAAGGCCGATCCGCCCGACAGGACCAGCGCGTCCACGTGCGTCACCAGGGCGGCGGGGTGCAGCAGGTCGGTTTCCCGCGTCCCGGGCGCGCCGCCCATGACATGCATCGCGGCGACAAAGGGCCGGTCGGCCGTCACCACGGTGACCCCGCTGCGCCGGGCCGGATCGGCGGCGTTGCCGACCAGCAGCCCACCGATATCGGTCAGAAGGTTGCGGGCGCCGGGGGTCATGCGGGGAACGGAAACGCGGCCATGGCCCGATCTTGCGGGCGGCGGCGGCGCGGCACAAGCCGCGCTTTTCGCAGATGTCGAAACGCGCTAGGCTGGGGGCGCACCGGCGATGGCGTCGCCGGAAGGCAGGCTCTTGTCCGTCCTGTACGCCGGGACGCGGGAACAGGAGGCGCCGCCATGTTCGACACCCGCTCAGACCATTACCGGTTCCACAACGGCAGCAAGGATCCGCTGCCCTTCGCGCCGGCCGAATACGAGGCACGGCTGGCCGGTCTGCGCCGCATCATGGAGCGTCAGGGGCTGACTTCGGTGCTGCTGACCTCGATGCACAACATCGCCTATTACTCGGGCTTTCTGTATTGCAGCTTCGGCCGGGCCTACGGTCTGGTCGTGACCGCATCGGATTGCGTCGTGGTGGCCGCGGGCATCGACGGGGGCCAGCCCTGGCGGCGCAGCCATTGCGACGCGATCACCTATTCGGACTGGACGCAGGGCAATTTCTGGCGGGCGGTCGCCGCCGTGGCGGGAACGGCGGCGCGACTGGGGATCGAGGAAGACCACCTGACCCTGTCGCAGCGGCGCGCGCTGGATGCCGAACTGGCGCCCGCGGCGGTCGAGGACGTGGCCCAGGCAGCGATGGCGCAGCGCATGATCAAGTCGCCGGCCGAGATCGCGCTGATCCGGGCCGGAGCGGCGGTCGCCGATTTGGGGGGCGAGGCGCTGCGCCAGGCGATCCGGCCCGGCACGCGCGAGATCGATGTCGCCATGGCGGGGCGCGACGCGATGGAGGTCGAGATCGCCCGGCGATTCCCGCAGGCCGAATACCGAGACACCTGGGTCTGGTTCCAGTCCGGCCGGAATACCGACGGGGCGCACAGCCCGGTCACCGGGCGCGTGCTGGATCATGGCGACCTGCTGTCGTTGAACTGCTTTCCGATGATCAGCGGCTATTACACGGCGTTGGAACGGACCCTTTTCCTGGGCGATCCCGACGCGGCGACGCTGGAATACTGGCAGGCAAATGTGGCCGCGCACGAGCTGGGCCTGTCGCTGATCCGCCCCGGCCAGCGGTGCTGCGACATCGCCCACCGCATCAACGCGTTCCTGCAGGAGCGCGATCTGCTGCGCTACCGCAGTTTCGGCTACGGTCATTCCTTCGGCGTGCTGTCCCATTACTACGGACGCGAGGCCGGCCTTGAACTGCGCGAGGATGTGGACACCGTGCTGGCGCCGGGCATGGTCGTGTCGATGGAGCCGATGCTGACCGTGCCCGAGGGCGCGCCGGGCGCCGGCGGCTACCGGGAGCACGACATCCTGATCGTCACCGAAGACGGTGCCGAGAACATCACCGGCTTTTCCTACGGCCCGGAGCGCAACGTCGTGAACTGAGCTTTCGGCCGGACCCCAACCGCCCGCTCCGCCGTTTTCCCGGGCAGGGCACGCGCACGCCGTGCCGCGGGCGAAGGGTGGCGGACATGGAAGACGAGGACCTTGTCGCGCGGGCCGAGGAGGCGGCCCGCCGACTGCATGACGGGCAGATGCGCAAGGGCGAGGCGGGAGAGCCATACGCCGCGCATCTGCAGGAGGTGGCAACGCTGGTCGCCGCCTGGGGCGGCGATCCGCTGGCCGTGGCGCTGGCCTGGCTGCATGACACGGTGGAAGACAATCCCGGCTGCGAGGTCGAGGATGTCGAGGAGGAGTTCGGTGCCGAGCTTGCCGCGCTGGTGGCCGAACTGACCGATGACGATGCGGTGGACGAGCCGACGCGGCGCCGCCGGCAGGTCGAGGCCGCGCGCCGCGCCAGCCCGCGCGCGGCCCTGGTCAAGCTGGCGGACAAGACGTCGAACCTGCGCGGGGTCGCGGTGGCGCCGCCGGCCGGCTGGAGCCGCGACTACACGCTGGCCTATGTCGCCTGGGGCGAGGAGGTGGTGGCCGCCCTGCCGGAACCGTTGCCGCGGCAGGGACTCGATGCCTTCGCCCAGGCCGCCCATGCGGCGCGGATCGTCGCCACGGCGGCGCCTGCCGCGTGACGGGGCGGCCGCGATGACCTGGACGGCCGCCGTTCTGCCGCCGCTCGCGGCCCTCGGGCTGCTGTCGGTCCTGCTGCCGGCGGGTCTGTTCCGCCTGGGGCGGCCCAGCTACCCGCACCTGCTGCGCGTCGCCGTGATCTCGGTCGTCGCGCTGATACTGGGCTCGGCCGCGAGCTATGGGTGGGCCTATCGCACCGCCGGCGGCGAGGTCGCGGCGGCGCTGTCGGCCCGGCCGGGCGCGGCGGCGGGGTTGCTGCTGCGTCGCAGCCTGCCCGCGGCCCTGGTCTGGGCGCCCCTTCTGGCGCTGACGCTGCTGGCGCTGGCACGGCGGGTCGAGGCGGCGCGGACCGAGGCGCTGAAGGCGCGGCAGGCCGGCTCTGCTGCGCCACGGGCGCGGTTGCGCGACGGTCGCGGCTGACTTACCACGGTTGGACAGGTCAGACAGGGTGCAGCCGATGTGGTGGTATACGAAGCGGATCGTGCAGGTTCTGCTGCTTCTTCTGGCGCTCGCCTTCCTGCATTACTGGCTGCCGCAGCGCGACATCGTGCGCATCGTCGACACCGAGGTGCGGCGCGTCGATTTCGGCAGCAATTCGTGGTTCTGGGCCGCGCCCGATGCCGGGGCGGCCGCCGGCGCCAACCGCGATGTGCGCTTCATCAACGCCATCCGCCCGAACGGCCGGCCGATCGTCTACCGCAACGAGGATACGGGCTGGGGCTGGCCGCCCTATTTCAAGCTCGACAGTTCGAACCTCCAGACCCGCGCGCGCGACATGGTCTCGACGGCCGAGGCGCCGCGATGGGTGGCGGTCCGCCATTACGGCTGGCGCAGCGAACTGCTGACCATCTATCCCAACGCGGTGGGCGTCCGGCCGGTCGCCGGGCCGGATGTCACGCTGATCCCCTGGTTCAACATCGTCTTCCTGACGCTGCTGCTGATCGGGGTGCTGCTGCTGCGCCGGTTCTGGATCATCTTCCGCAGCCATTACATCGACCCGATGTTCCGGCGCGGCTGACCGCTCACTCGCCGTAAGGCACCCAGATCGTCTTGATCTCGGTCGCCGCGGCCAGGAATTCGGCACCTTCCCCGTCAGCCCCGGCCCAGTCGCGGCCCCGCCCGTCATTGACCCAGGTGCGTTTCAGATCCCGCGCGCTTTCGCGTTCGATCACCGCCGACAGCTCGGCCGAGGAAAACGACCACACCGCATCGACCCCCATATGCCCCGCCATTTGCGGCGCAAGTTCGGAATGATCGCCGGTCAGGATGTTCACGACACCGGGCGGAACGTCCGACGTATCGAGCACCTGGTAGAAATCGGTCGCCGACAGCGGAAAGGGCTGCGACGCCACCGTGACCACCCGGTTGCCCATGGCCAGGGCGGGTGCGATCACGGAAACCAGCCCCAGAAGCGGCGCCTCGTCGGGGGCGAACTGGCCGATCACGCCGACGGGTTCGTTCATGGCAAGGGCGATGCCGCGGATCGGCACGCCCTTGGCGCGACCGTCGAACTTGTCGGCCCAGGCACCCCAGGTGAACAGCCGGTCGATGGCGGCCGCGACCTCGGCCTCGGCCCCCTTGGCCGGGGCGCCGGTCATGTCGGCCAGACGGCCCGCGAATTCCGCCGTGCGGGCCGACAGGTTCTCGGCCAGATAGAACAGGATCTGCGCCCGCAGATGTCCGGTGCTGCGCGACCAGCCGGCGGCGGCGCGGGCCGCCTCGACCGCGTTGCGCAGGTCCTTGCGGTTCGCGCGCCCGACATGCCCCAGAAGCCGGCCGTCGCCGCCCCAGACCGGGCGCGAATAGCCGCTATCGGGGCGCGCCTGCTTGCCGCCGATATACAGCTTCGCCGTCCGGTCCAGATCCGGCGCCGCGACTGCCTCGGGCGCCGGTGCGGCGGCGGGGGGGGCGAGCGGCGCGGCGCTGCGCCGTGGACGGGTATAGGCCAGCAGCCCCTCCCACCCGCCTTCGCGGCCGAAGCCGCTTTCCCGCACGCCGCCGAACCCCGCCGCCGCATCGAACATGTTCGTGCCGTTCACCCAGACCACGCCCGCCGCCAGTTTGGGCGCGATGTCGAGCGCGAGGTTCACGTTCTCGCTCCAGATCGTGGCGGCCAGACCGTAGCGCGTATCGTTGGCAAGCTGCACCGCCTCGGCAGGCGTGCGGAAGGTCGTGGCGACCAGAACCGGACCAAAGATTTCCTCGTGCATCAGGCGGCTCGACGACGACAGCCCGGTGACGAGGGTGGGCGGGTAGAAGCAGCCATCGGCCGGAAGGGGCAGATCGGGCTGGTAGACCTCGCCCTCGCCGCAATCGACCAGCCCCGCGATCCGCTGGCGCTGTGCGGGATCGACGATGGCGCCGATATCGATGCTCTTGTCCAGCGGGTCGCCCAGGCGCAGCTTGTCCATCCGCGCGCGCAGCCGGTCGAGGAACCGCTCGGCGATGCCTTCCTGGACCAGCAGCCGCGAGCCGGCGCAGCAGACCTGCCCGCCATTGAACCAGATCGCATCCACCAGCCCTTCGATGGCGCTGTCCTGATCGGCGTCGTCGAAGACGATATACGGCGACTTTCCCCCCAGTTCGAGCGTCAGGGCCTTGCCGCTGCCGGCGGTCGCCGCCCGGATCCTGCGGCCCACTTCGGTCGATCCGGTAAAGGCGATCTTGTCCACCTCGGACGCCACGATCATCTCGCCCACCGCGCCGTCGCCGGTCACGATGTTCACGACGCCGGGCGGCATTCCCGCCTCGCCGCAGATCTGGGCGAAAAGCAGCGCCGTCAGCGGCGTGTATTCCGCCGGTTTCAGCACCACCGTGTTACCCATGGCGATGGCCGGCGCGATCTTCCAGGCCAGCATCAGAAGCGGGAAGTTCCAGGGCACGATCTGTCCGCAGACGCCAAGCGGCTCTCGCTCGGCCAGTTCGGACTGCTGCAACTGGGCCATTCCGGCATGATAGTAGAAATGCCGCGCCACCAGCGGCACGTCGATGTCGCGGCTTTCGCGGATGGGCTTGCCGTTATCGAGCGACTCGAGCACCGCGAACAGGCGCGAATGCTTCTGCACCAGCCGTGCAAGGGCATACAGGATCCGGGCGCGACGCTTGCCGCCGGCCCCGGCCCAGTCGGGCTGTGCCCGGCGGGCGGCGGCCACGGCATCCGCAACCTCGGCGGCGCTGGCCTGGGTGAGCTGGGCCAGCGCCTCGCCCGTGGCCGGATTGCGGGTCTCGAACGTGGTGCCGGGCGCGGTAAAGCCGCCGTCGATGAAATGACCGAACCGCCGGTCGTGGCGGTCCAGCCAGGCCAGCGCCTCGTCCGCGCTTTCGGGGGCGGGTCCGTATTCCATGCTGTCGAAGATCTGCGCAACGGTCATGATCTGGCCTTCCTGTCCGATGGGCCGGGCATTGGCTTGGCGCTGCGGCGGGGGGCGCGCAGCGGGCGGCGTCCGGTCATCCCGCCGGATGCCGCCAGGCAGCCGAGTAGCGGCCCGTCACGTGATGTTCGAGTTGGCGTTCGATGTCGCCCAGAAGCGAGGAGGCGCCGAAGCGGAACAGCTCGGGCCGCAGCCACGCATCGCCCAGCTCGTCCTTCATCAGGGCCAGATAGGTCAGCGCGTCCTTGGCCTTCGAGATGCCCCCGGCGGGCTTGTAGCCGACGCGCCAGCCTGTCGCCTCGTGATAGTCGCGGATGGCGCGGATCATGGTGAGCGAGACGGGCAGGGTGGCATTGACGCTTTCCTTTCCCGTCGAGGTCTTGATGAAATCGGCACCCGCCATCATGCAGACGAGGCTTGCCCGCGCGACGTTGCGCAGCGATCCCAGCTCACCCGTGGCCAGGATCGCCTTCACATGCGCCGGCCCGCAGGCGTCGCGGAAGGCGCGCATCTCGTCATACAGCGCCTGCCAGTCGCCGGTCAGGACGTGCCGGCGCGAGATGACGATATCAATTTCTTCGGCGCCCGCCGCGACGCTTTCGCCGATCTCGGCCAGCCGCAGGCGGAACGGGGACAGGCCGGCGGGAAAGCCGGTCGACACCGCGGCGACCGGGATGCCGGATCCGCGCAGCGCCTCGACAGCGACGGGCACCATTTCATGATAGACGCAGACGGCCCCGGTGGTGATCGGCCCCATGCCGAGCGCGTCGAGGATGTCCGCCCGGACAGGCTGCCGCGCCTTCGCGCACAAACGCCGCACGCGGCCCGGCGTATCGTCGCCGGACAGGGTCGTCAGATCGATGCAGGTGATCGCCCGCAACAGCCATGCCGCCTGCCAGTCCTTCTTAACCGACCGGCGGCCGGGCAATGTGGCGGCGCGACGTTCTATCGCCGAGGTATTGGCCTGCACACGCCGCACCCAGCCCAGGTCGAGCGGCAGGCCCGCATTGCGGTCCGGGTCGTCGGCATGGGGCAGGGTGGCGATCTGCCGTGCGGTATCGGGTGCGTGGGTCCGGGCTGTCATGGCGCTCCTCGGGCTGCGCCGAAAATCGCACGATGCGCCGGGGCGTGGCAAGGCTGACGGCGCGGCCGATGTCAGGTCCACACCCCTTCGGCCGCCCGGCGGATGGCGGCGATGTTGTCAGCATAGACCTGCGGCTGCGCCACGCTGCCGCCGCGGAAGACGGCCGAGCCGGCGACCAGAACATCGGCGCCGGCCTGCGCCACCAGGGGCGCCGTGGCCGGATCGACGCCGCCATCGATCTCGATATGCACGGGCCGGTCGCCGATCATCGCCCGCAGCGCCTGGATCTTCGGCAGCTGCGAGGACAGGAAGCTCTGCCCGCCGAAGCCGGGATTGACCGTCATCACGCAGACCAGATCGATCATGTCCAGCAGACCGGCCACCGCCTCGGCCGGCGTGCCGGGATTGAGCGCGACCCCGGCCTTGCAGCCGGCGGCCCGGATCGCCTGCAGCGTGCGGTGGATATGCGGCCCCGCCTCGACATGGGCGGTCAGGATATCGGCCCCGGCCGCGGCGAAGGCGTCGATATAGGGATCGACCGGCGCGATCATCAGATGCACGTCCATGACCGTCTTCATATGCGGGCGCAGGGCCTTCACCATGGCAGGGCCGAAGGTGAGGTTGGGCACGAAATGCCCGTCCATCACGTCGATATGGACCCAATCGGCGCCCTGCGCCTCGATCGCCTCGCATTCGGCGCCGAAGGCGGCGAAATCGGCGGAAAGGATGGACGGCGCGATCTTGATGCGGCGGTCGGCTGTGGTCATGGCGCTGGCCCTTCTTCTGCGCGGGTCCCATAGCGCGGGGGGCGGAGAAGTTCCAGACGGCCGGGCCCGGCCTCAGCCGCGCGAGAACAGATACCGCGTCTGCTGGCGATAGACCTGGCCGGGATCGAGCCGGATCGACGGAAAGGCGGGGTGGTTCGGCGCGTCGGGCCAGGATTGCGGCTCGATGGCGATTCCCGCATGGGGGCCGTAGGCAATGCCGTCATGGGTGGGGCAGGCCACGGGGGCCAGTCCGCCGGCGGTGTAGATCTGCACCCCCGGTTCCGTCGTCTGCACCTCGAGCGACAGGCCCGAGGCGCCGGTCAGCCGGACCGCCGGGGTCAGCGGACGCCGGGAATCGGACAGGCAGTAGTTGTGATCCAGCGCCACCGTGCCGACGCGCGTCAGCACCTGCCCGCCGCTGAGGTCGTAGGGCGTGCCGGTCACGTCGCGCACCTCGCCGGTGGGAAGGTGTTCGGGCGTCGTCGGCAGGAACCGGTCGGCCGACACGGCCAGGCGGTGCCCCGACCAGTCGGCCCGGCCGTCGAGGTTCCAGTAGGGATGATGGGCGAGGTTCATCAGCGTGGGCGCATCCGTGTCGGCCTGGATCGTCAGATCCAGCGCCGCCCCGTTCAGCGCGTATTCGGCTGCGATCCGCCTGTGGCCCGGAAAGCCGCCCAGCCCGTCCGGCAGGTCCAGTTCCAGGCGCAGCCGGTGCGGGGCGGCCGCCTCGATCCGCCAGAGCTGCGCATGGCTGCCGCCCGGCCCGCTATGCAGCGTATGGCGGCCCGCCTGGTTGGCCGGAAAGCGGCGGCGCGCGCCTGCGATCTCGGCCTCGGCGCCGCCGATCCGGTTGGCGACCGGGCCGATGATCGCGCCGAAATACCCGAGCGGCCCCAGATACGCCTGCGGGTCGGGCGAGCCCAGGGTCAGCGCGTGGCCGATGCCGGTCAGCCGCAGGTCCTGCAGGATGCCGCCCAGGGTAAGCACGCGGGCCACAATGGCGTCATTACGCAGCGTCACCACGTGGATCCGGCGGCTGTCCGCCGTGTAGCCGAAGGGGTCTATGGGCGGGTTCGCGCCGGTCTGCCGCAATCGATGCCCCCCTTGCCGCTGACCCGGAACACGCCCCCCCGACTGCCGATTGAATCCGCATTCGGAGCGCACGGAGCCGGCTGAACGCCGCCCGTCCGCCCAGGTTAGAAAGTGGAGAGTAGGATGAAAACCCGTAATCTTTTCGCGGCCAGCGCGCTGGCCATCGCGGCGGCCGGCGCCGCCTCGGCCGCAGTCGAGGCGACCGCCACCACCGACCTGAACCTGCGCGCCGGTCCCGGCTCGCAATACGTCGTCGACGGGGTCATCGCGGCCCAGGACACGGTGACACTGGAAGGGTGCGAAGAGACGTCGAACTGGTGCAAGGTCGCCTATGGCGACCAGACGGGCTGGGCCTTCGGCGACTATCTGTCCGTCAGCTCGGGCGATGCGCAGGTCAGCGTGGTGTCGCCCGACGCCAACCTCCAGCTCGGCCCGGTGATCTATCAGGAAACCAGCGACACGACCGGCCGGTCGATCGTCGCGGGCGGCGGTGTCGGGGCCGCGGCCGGCGCCCTGATCGGCGGCCCGGTCGGTGCGGCGGCGGGGGCGGCCATCGGTGGTGCGCTCGGCGGAATCGCCGATCCGGGCAAGCAGGTGGTGACCTATGTCGTCGACAACCCGGTCGAGCCGGTCTTCCTGACGGGCGAGACGGTGGTCGGCGCGCAGATCCCCGCCGAGGTGACGCTGACGCCGGTTCCCGATTCGCAGTTCGCCTATCTGTACCTGAACGGGCAGCCGGTGATCGTCGAGACCGAATCGCGGCAGATCGTGCAGATCGTCCGCTGATCGGCGGAACAGCCTGACAGGGGTCGCCCGCAGGGGCGGCCCCTTCTTTGGTCCGGCCTACAGGATGACCTGATGCTCCGGCAGGCCGATCCCCGCATCGGCCAACCGAAAGGTCATGCCGTCGGCGCCGCCTTCGCGCGGGGGCAGCCCCTTGGCCGCCGAGGTGCAGAACAGCGTGCGCAGGTCGGGGCCGCCGAAGGCGGGGCAGGTGGCCTGGCTGGCCGGCAGCTCGATCCGGGACAGCAGGCGGCCGTCGGGGGCGTAGCAGGCCACGCAGCCCGCGCCGTACTGCGCATTCCACAGATTGCCTTCGGCGTCGATGACGGCGCCGTCCGGCCGGCGCCTGGCCTCGGACAGATCGACGAAGACGGCGGGATCGCCCGTCGGCCAGCCATCCGCGTCCAGCGCCACAGTCATGATCCGGTAGGTCGGCGTATCGGCGAAATAGGCACGCTCGCCCCCGGGCGCGAAGCAGATGGCGTTGCTGATGGTGATGGGCGCGAAGAGGCGGCGCAGCTCGCCCCGCCAGTAGCGATAGATGGCCCCGGCGCCCTCTTCGGCATTCCGGCCCATCGTGCCGATCCAGAACCCGCCCTGAGGGTCGGCGCGACCGTCATTCGACCGGGTCACGGGGTTGTCGGCCTCGAGCGGGCAGATCTGCCCGGACTGGCCCGTGGCGATGTCGAAACGCAGCAGCGCCTCGTCCGAGGCGATCAGCAGCGTATCGCGATCCACCCAGCCCGCGGCCGAAACGGGCCCGTCGAACTGCCACTGGCGCCTCTCGTCGCCTTCTCGCGTCAGAAGCCGGCCGCCCAGGATGTCGAACCAGAACAGCTGGCGGCGTTCCGGGTGCCATAGCGGGCCCTCGCCCAGGGCGCAGCGCGTGTCGTCGAAGATCTCCATCATCTGGCGGTCTACCTTTCACCCAGTTCGGTTGCGGATGCCGATATCGGCGTCGCCTGTATGGTGTCCGTAATACAGGCCCAACACATGCTCTGCCTCGGCGAAGAACAGCCAGCGGATCACCGCCGCCCCCGCCGCATGAGCGGCCGCGGCGGCGGCAAGCGATGGCAGCGCATGGGACAGAACCAGCAGCGTGACGGGCAGGACGAAGGCCAGGAACAGGCCGATCGACCGGAGCTTCAGCGCATGGCGCCGGGCGACGACATGCACCATCTCGCGCGTCAGATAGCTGCCGCCGGTATGCGGCGGCTCGAAACTGCGCAGCTGCCCGGCCGCCGCCAGCCCCGTTGCCGTTCCCAGATCCGTTCCCGAGTCCGCCAGCCGCCGGTCGCCCGCCTTCCATGCGAAGAACTGGCCGAAGCCCGCGGCCACCAGCAGGATCACCGCAGCCGATCCCTGTCCGGACAGGAGGGCCCCGCCGGCCAGAGCATAGGCGACGAACAATGCGGGGGTCGACCAATGGTGCCAGCGCGGCACGGTGCGAAGCTGCGCATAGATCATCGATGTCGCGCCCACCGTGGCCAGGGCCAGGGCCGATGACAGCCAGCCGATCGGCGCCAGGCGCCCGCCCGTCGCCAGCGCCGCGAGAGCCGCGAGCGCGGCTGCGGCCAGGGCGGCGGCGGCGGCCCAGGCTTCGCGCGACAGCCAGCTTGTCCGCCATTGGGTAAAGGCCAGCAGCGCACGTTCGGGATGCCCCAGATGCAGCGCCGAGGCCGCCAGCCCCGCCCCCGCCAGCCCGAGGCCGAGCCCGTAGAGCGCGATCAGCGTCCATCCGGTCGCCGGCGGCAGACCGGCCCCCAGGAACGCCAGCAGGCCGAAGCCGAAGCCCGATGCGGTCGTGAAGGCGATCAGCGAACCGGCGGGATGCATCAGCCCCGCGCCCCGCGACCGGCCGGTCCTTCGGTGCCGAACGCCGCCATCAGAGACGCTCCAACGCGCGGTCGAGCCAGGCGAGAAAGCCGCGGGGTTCTTCGGCCACCGGCGCAAGCAGGGGGGCCAGAACGTCGATCTCGGCATCCCGCGGGCGCGGCGGCAGATACTTGTTGACCGGGCGCGTCTCCTGTTCGGGCATCAGGTCGAAGCCGCCGCGCTCGGCGACCAGCCGCGACACGTCGCTGTCGGGATCGCCGAGATCGCCGAAATGCCGCGCCCCGGCCGGACAGGTGCGCACGCAGGCGGGCAGGCGGTCTTCCTCGGGCAGGTTCTCGTTGTAGATCCGGTCGATGCACAGGGTGCATTTCTTCATCACCCCCTCGGCCGGGTCCATCTCGCGCGCGCCATAGGGGCAGGCCCAGGCGCAGAGCCCGCAGCCGATGCAGGCATCCTCGTTCACCAGCACGATCCCGTCCTCGGCCCGCTTGTAGCTGGCGCCGGTCGGGCAGACGGTGACGCAGGGCGCATCCTCGCAATGGAGGCAGGATTTGGGGAAGTGCACAAGCTGCGCCGGTCCGGTTTCGGGCTGCACCTCGTAGCTGTGGATACGATTGAGGAAGCTGCCCGCCGGATCGGGGCCATAGGCGTCGGCATCCGCCAGCGGGGCGCCGTAATTCTCGGTGTTCCAGCCCTTGCAGGCGATCACGCAGGCATGGCAGCCGACGCAGGTGTCCAGATCGATCACCAGGCCCAGCTTGCGGTCGGTCGTCGCGGGGAGGTCGGTCATGTCTTCCCTTGTGTCAAAGCGACGGGCGCGGTCAAGGGGAGGGGGCCGGCCGGCATGGCCATGGCTTCAGCGGTCGCGGACATAATCGCTCATCACCAGCCGGTCGCCGTGCACCACCGTTCCTTCGTGGCGAAAGCGCAGGGGGCGGTCGAGCGTGCCGAAAAGCGGCGTGCCCCCGCCCAGGACCACCGGAAGCCGGGTCAGGATCATCCGGTCCACCAGATCACGTTCCAGGAATCCGCGCACGGTGGCGCCGCCATCGAGGTAGATCTGCCGGTGGGACCGCGCCGCCATCTGGTCGAGGATGCGGCCGGGCTCGCCCTTCAAAAGGCCCGCGGCCCGACCCTGCGGCAGGTGTGCGAGGACGCGCGACAGCACGAAAACCGGCCGGGTATAGGGCCAGGCGTCCATCTCGACGATGGCCTCGTAGCTGCGGCGGCCCATGACGATGGCGTCCATCTCCGCCTCGAAGCGGGCGAAGCCGTAATCGCCCTCATCCGGCGTCGCGCCGTCGGCGAGCCACGAGAGATCGCCGCCCGGCCCGGCGATGTAGCCGTCGAGGCTGGTGGCCAGATAGGCCGTGACCCGGGGCCGGTCGGTCATCGCGGCCGCCCCACCGGCGAGGCCTGCGGTGTCAGCACGGGGTAGCTTTCGCCCGGGGCGGGTACCCGCTCGATTTTCACGCGCAGGTCGAACCAGGCCGCCTGACCGGTCACCGGATCGGAATTCGACCAGCGCAGCCCGTCGCCCTTGGGCGGCAGCAATTCGTGGATGATGTGATTCAGCAGGAACCCCTTCCTTACCTCGGGGGCGGCCGGATCCAGCGACCAGGCGCCCTTGCGCTTGCCGATGGCATTCCACGTCCAGACCGTGTTGGCATTCAGCGCCGCCATATGCGCCACCGGCACGACGATCTCGCCATGCGCCGATGTCACCCGCGCCCAATCGCCGTCGGCAAAGCCCTGTTCCCGCCAGACGGCCGTGGGAACGTAGAGCGGGTTCATTCCGTGGATCTGGCGCAGCCAGGCGTTCTGCGAGCCCCAGGAGTGATACATCGCCATCGGGCGTTGGGTCAGGGCGTGAAGCGGGTATTCCACCGGATCGGCATGTCCGTCTTCCAGGGGCGGGTGCCAGATCGGCAGCGGGTCGAGCGTGGCGCGGATCCGCGCGCGCAGATGCTCGGGCGGCTGGCGGCTGCCCTTGCCCTCGGCCGCCAGCTGGAAGCGGCGCAGCGGTTCGAGCCAGAGCGAGAACAGATAGGGCTCGGGCCGGTCGTAGAGCCCGATTTCGACCGCCCAGTCCTGATAGGCGGCGTTCCACGGTTTGAAATAGCGCGCCTCTGCGGGAACATGCGTCTGCCAGAAGCCGCCATTGCGAATATAGCTGTCGATCTGCGCCCCGTTCGGCGCGCCGCGCCCGTGCGACGGACCCGTCTCGCCGATGCGCCAGCCGGCCAGGGGGCCGATGCCCGGCCGGCGCTCGTGGTTGACCATGTAATCGGCATAATCCGCATAGGCGGGGCCGCCCCCGGGCGCGACCATGCCGGGCAGCCCCAGGCGATGCCCCAGATCCAGCAGCGCCGACTGGAAACCGCGCACATCGCGGTCGGGTTCGACGACCGGCCAGCGGATGGCGTCGCCGGCGGCGTCGGGTTCGGAAATCGGCCGGTCCAGCAGGCTGATGCAGTCGTGGCGTTCCAGATATGTCGTATCCGGCAGGACGAGGTCCGCATAGGCGACCGTTTCCGACGAATAGCTGTCGGCGACGATGATATGCGGGATGACGTAGTCGCCGTTCTCGTCGGTGTCCGACAGCATCTCCATTACCCGGCGCGTGCTCATCGACGAGTTCCAGGCCATGTTCGCCATGTACAGAAACAGCGTGTCGATCGGGTAGGGGTCGCCCGCATGGGCGTTCGAGATCACCATATGCATCAGCCCGTGCGCGCTGAGCGGGTTTTCCCAGGTGAACGCCTTGTCGATCCGCAGGGCGCGGTTGTCGGCGTCGACCAGCAGGTCCTCGGGGCCCTGCGGAAAGCCCAGATGCGGCCCGTCCAGCGGCTGGCCGGGCACCGTGCCGGCATGGGGCCGGGGATGTGCCGTGGCGGGCTTGGGGTAAGGCGGCTTGAACCGCATGCCGCCGGGGCTTTCCACCGCGCCGAGAAGTATCTGCAGAAGGTGGATGGCGCGGGCGGTCTGGAACCCGTTCGAATGGGCCGAGATCCCGCGCATCGCATGGATCCCGACCGGCCGTCCCCGCATCGTCTCGTGCCGCTCGCCGCGGAAATCGGTCCAGGGCTGGCGCACCTCCATGCCGGTCTCGAACGCCGCCCGGGCGAGGTCGGCCGCCAGGCGGTGGATGCGCTCGGCCGCGACCCCCACCCGGTCGGCAACCGCCTCGGGCGCGTAATCGGGGGCGAGGTAGCGTTCGGCGATGTGCTGGAAGACCGAGCGATGGGTGTTTCCCGCGCGGCGCAGCTTTCCTGCAAGGTCGGGCCGCACGCCGGGCGCATCGAAGGGCGCGGGCTTGCCGGTCCGCCGGTCGATCACCAGTTCGCGCCCGTCATCGCTCCGCAGAAGCAAGCCGTGGCAGTCGCTTCTGGGATCACCGTTCACCAGCGCCGGGGCGTTGGTCCAGCGCGACAGGTAATCGAGGTCGACCTTTCCGGCCTTCAGCAGGCAGTGGATCAGCGACAGGACCAGCAGGCCGTCGGTGCCGGGTGTGATCCCCAGCCATTCGTCGGCGATGGCGTTGTAGCCGGTGCGGATCGGGTTGATGCCGACGATCTTGACGCCCCGCGCCTTGAGCCGGGAAAGCCCGATCTTGATCGGGTTGGAATCGTGATCCTCGGCCACCCCGAACAACAGGAACAGCCGCGTGTTTTCCCAGTCGGGCGTGCCGAATTCCCAGAAGGCGCCGCCCATCGTGTAGATGCCGGCCGCCGCCATGTTGACCGAGCAGAAGCCGCCATGGGCGGCGTAGTTCGGGGTGCCGAATGCCTGCGCCCACCACGAGGTGAAGGATTGCGACTGGTCGCGCCCGGTGAAGAAGGCCAGTTTCTGCGGCGCGGTCTCGCGCAGCGGCGCCAGCCATCCGGTCGCGATCTCCAGTGCGTCGTCCCATCCGATCTCTTCGAATTCGCCCGAACCGCGCGGCCCCACCCGCCGCAGCGGCTTGCGCAGCCGCGCCGGCGACAGGTGCTGCATCAGGCCCGCCGATCCCTTGGCGCACAGGACGCCCCGATTCACCGGGTGATCGCGGTTGCCCTCGATATAGGCGACGCGCCCGTCCTTCAGGTGCACGTCGATGCCGCAGCGGCAGGCGCACATGTAGCAGGTGGTCTTGCGGACCTCGTCCGAGACCTGGGGCGACGTGTCGAGCGGCGGCTGTGTCGTCATAGGCCGGCACCTTGGCGCAGCGCCGCGGCGAAGGCCAGAGCGTCCGTAGGGGTCGCGCTGTCGTCGCTTGAAAGGCCCGTTCCGACGCGGAACGCGCGACCCTGCGCGACCCGGCCGCCGGCATCATCTATCGTGCCGCGAAGGTGCGTATGTCGCCGCCGGTGCCCGGCCTTTCGCCCCGGTCGCGACCGGGAATTTCCGGGGGGATGCGAAGTTCGCGGAAACGCAACTCGTGCATCTGCGCGCCGGCCAGTCCTGGGATTCGCGGTTGTCACGATATATGCCTGCCGCCGATGCTGCTGCGCAGGCGCGCCGCGCCCTCGGCCCCGTCGGTGGCGGCGGAACAGGTCAGGCCCGGCGACGGCGCCAGCGGCCGATGGCCTGTTCGTCCAGGCGCGCTGCCTCGGCTTTCTGACGGTCGGCGAGGGCCTTGGCGCGCTGCGTCTGGAGAAGCGTTCCGACGGTGCGCATGCTGCGATACCGCTCGCGCACCTCGTCTTCGAGCGTCGCGCATTTCTCGTCCAGCTCGCCCAGGCGCTCGTCCAGCCCGGCAACCTCGGCCCGGACGGCCCGAATGTAGTCGCCCAGATAGGGCGCGGCCTCGATCATCGTGACATGGGCGTTGCGGTTCATGTCGTCCAGAGTCTCGGTCCGCTGCGCTTCGATCCGCGCGACCTCGCCGCGCAGCAACGCCAGTTCGCGGGCTTCGGATTCCATCTCGTGCCGGCGCAACCGTTCCAGAACGGCCAGGGCGGCGATGCGGCGGGAGCCGGCCGCCATCAATGCCCCGCTTCGGCGGCGGGCTTGGCGGGCGGATCGGCCGCCTCCGGCGCGGCCGGACCTTCGCGTCGGGCGATCAGTCGTTCGCGCATCGCGGCCAGGATCGCGGCCGGAAGCGGGTTGCGGCGGTCGGGCGGCGTGACGAATTGCGGCGGCGCGGGCTCTTCCTGACCGGCCTTGCCCTTCGCCTCGGCGCTCGACGCGCCCTTGTCCTTCGTCCCGGGCGCGGCCATGGCCGGCGCCGATGCCAGCGCCGATGCCAATACCAGCAGGGCCGGGCGGAGGGCGGCGGCGCCTCTCACAGCGCCGGAAGCTCTTTCTGCGCCGCCTCGACCTTGTAGAAGTCGGGCTGCTTCGCGGTGGGGATGCTGCCGCGGCCGATCTCGACGCAGATCGAGGGCGGGTGGTTCGACACCATCGCGACGAAGATGTCGCGGATGATCATGTAGAAGGCGCCGTCCTCGTCCACGATCTGCTTCAGGCGGCCGGAAATGGGCTGCACCATGCAATAGGCCAGGAAGACGCCCAGGAAGGTGCCGACGAGCGCGCCGCCGATCATGCCGCCCAGAACCTCGGGCGGCTGGTCGATCGAGGACATGGTCTTGATCACCCCCAGGACGGCCGCGACGATGCCGATGGCGGGCAATCCGTCGGCCATTGTCTGGATCGCGCTGGCCGAGGCGAGTTCCTCGTGGTGATGCTTCTTGATCTTGCGGTTGATCACGTCCTCGGTCGCGAACTTGTCGTCGAACTGCATCGACAGCATGCGGAAGCTGTCGGTGATCAGCTCGGTCGCGAAGTGGTCCTTGAGGATTTTCGGGTAGCGCTGGAAGATCGCGCTTTCCGCCGGCTTCTCGATATGTTCGTCCAGCGCCAGGATGCCCTTCGTCTTGAACAGCCGCGTCAGCTCGAACATCAGGTTCAGTAGGTCGGTATAATCCGAGGCCTTCCATTTCGGCCCCTTCATGACCTTGCCGATCCCGCGGAGCGACCCCTTCAGCACCGAGCCGGAATTCGCGATCACGAAGGCGCCGAGGGCCGCGCCGCCGATCATCATCCCTTCGAAGGGCAGGGCATAGAGGACGATGTCCATCTTGCCGCCCGAAAGCATGAAGCCGCCGAAGACCAGTCCGAAGACCAACGCCAGTCCGAGGATCAGTGTCATTTGCGTTACGCCTGCCTAGTTCTTGCCGTGTTTGTGTTCTGGGGACTGTTATTCATCCATGGGTCAAGCAACAATAAAAATGTGCAGTGAATAACAAGAATAGAGTCGGTGTGATGCAAGTAGACCTTGATCCCGGCGATGGCGGCGCAGACTGCCTCGCATATTTTCTTGAACGGGCCGAGATCGTGGCGCTCCTGCCTGACTGGCCGCTTGGCATGAACCTCGTCGTCTGCCTGGATGCCGAGGGCGAGTGCGAACTCGTCGTCTATCACGCCGATGAGGGCGACCGCATTCTCGACCGGGTGGGCGAGGTGCTGAACCGCGCGCCGCAGACATTCGCGGTATCGCCGCGGATCGAGGGCTGGCCCACCCGCCGGGTCCTGTTCTCGGAAGAGCGCAAGCTGATGGATCTGGTCCGGGGCGCCGAGCGGCTGTGCGAGACGGCGACCGATTACGAGATCAACTTCAACTTCGCGCGGGAAGAGGGGCTCGACCCGGCCGAGGTCACCCGCGCGCGCGCCGCGGGCGGGCTCGGCGGGCTGGGCCGCCCCCGCGTGCGCCAGCCGGACGAGGTCGCCGAAGCGGACGGCTCGCACCGGGTTCCGCCGGCGCCGAATGCGTCGCGTGGCGGCGACGCGCTTCCCTCGGGCTATCTCTGGGTCGCGTCGGGCGATGCCACGCCGTCCTGCGAATTCCTGTCCGGGCGGATCCTGGGGGTGGGCGAGGTGATTCGCCTTGCCGTCGGACCGTCGGCGATCGAGGCGGATGTCGCGCCGGTGGCCGTCTCGCGCATCGCCTTCCGCGAGGATTTCACGCGCTTCGCCCTTCCGCGTCAGGTTCTCGGTGCGGACTGGACGCCGGGAAAGGCGGTGTTGGTCGACGTGCCGGCCGATCTGTTTCCGGCAGTTCTGGCGAGCCGTTTCCAGCGCCGCCCCTATAGCTGTCACATCACCGTCAGCGATGGCGGCGTCTTCATCCTGCCGGGCAATGCGGTAGAGGCGGCGCGGCGACCGGCCCCGGCCAAGGCCAAGCCAGAGGCGCGGCCCCGGCTGGTCACTCCGGTCCGCGCCGCGGGGCTGGTCCTTGCCACAATCGGACTGGCCGCCGGCGGGCTGGTCGGCGCCATGAAATCCGGCGAACCGGTCGCGGAACAGATGGCGCGGCTGGAGGACCCGGCGCCCTCGCCCGCGCCGGCCGAAGGTGCCATGGAAATGCTTGCGGCCTTTGCCGCCGCGGATCGGTGAGCCGCCCCGGCGCGAGCGAGCCGCTGCCGGCGCATGTGCGCCGGCTGCTGGATGAAATCCGGCTCCTTCTGGCCGAGCACCGCGACCGGGTCGTGTTTTCGAACGACGCGCTGCGCCGGGGCCGTCCGGTGCCGGCGGTGCCGGTCGATCGCAGCGTGCATCGCAACTTCCTGGTCTGTCTGGAAACGGGAACGCGCCTGGCGATGCTGACGCGCCATTTGCAGGTCCGGCTGCGGATGACGCCCGAGGAATACCGGCGGAAGTGGGGGTTGCCGCCGGACTATCCGATGATCGCGTCGGAATATGTGCGCCGGCGCGATCTTGCCGAGGGTCGGGCGGGGCAGGCGGAAACGCGACACCCCGAAGAATAGCGGAGCCGAATCCGCCGGCTGTCGTTGACACCGTATCGGCTGTGCATGACATTTCATAGCAACGCGATAGGTTGCGGGTTCGATCGATGCAGAGGTTTACAGGATGACGGAACGTTTCCCGGACGGGGTGATCGCCAGTATCGCTGCCGCCTACGCCGGTCGGCCGGATGTGAGCCAGGATGACATCATCGCGTTCGTCGCGCGGCTGCGGCAGGAATTCGGGGCGGACGCGTCGGACGGCGAGGGCGCCGGCAAGCCGGCGCCGGCACCCGCTTCGGCGGCGGCCGACCCCGCCCTGCCCATCGACAAGGCCGTGACCCGCGACCGGGTCTTCTGCCTGTGCTGCGGCAAGGGGTTCAAGATGCTCAAGCGGCATCTCGGGGCCGAACACGGGCTGACCGAGGCCGAATACAGGGCGCTGTTCTCGCTTCCCGAAGAGATGCCGCTGGTCGCGCCGAGCTATTCCTCGCGCAAGGCCGATTACGCCAAGCAGGTCGGGTTCGGGCGCTACGACCGCGCCCGCACGGCCGAGCGCGTGGAAGACGACGAAACGGCGGTCTGACGGGACACGGCCGTAACAGGCGTCACGGGCGGATCAACCGCCCGGGCACAGCAGCGGGCAGGCAGGCATGTCGAAAGACAGAGTGAATCATCCGGTCATCATCAGGCGGGTCGAGGAAGACGACCACCACGGCCATCACGGCGGCGGGTGGAAGGTGGCCTATGCCGACTTCATGACGGCGATGATGGCATTCTTCCTGCTGCTCTGGATCCTCGCCGCCTCGGACGAAGAGAAGCTGCGCGGCCTTGCCGATTACTTCACCCCCAGCCTCTCGCAGGCCGGCGGCCGCGGTCAGGGCCTGCTGGACGGCATGGTCCTGGGACCCGAAGGGACGATGTCGGGAACCGACGGCCCGCAGAGCGAGAAGCAGCTTCCCAGCTTCGGGCAGGAAAATCCGCTTGCGGTATTCGACAGCCGGCTGCGGGACGAACCGCAGACCATCGTCGAATACGAGATGGTGCCCGACGGCGTGCAGCCCCGCGATGCGCAGGCCGACCCCGGCACCGCGCCCGAGAATGCCGAGGCGGAGGCCGAGCGGCAGGCCGAGCTGGAGCGGCAGGCGCAGCAGCGCGAGGTCGAACTGGCATCTGTCGAGGATCAGATCGGCATGGCCATCCGGCAATCGCCGGACCTGAACGACTTTGCCAGCAACGTGATCCTGGAGCGCACGCCCGAGGGATTGCGCGTGCAGATCGTCGATCAGGAAGGAAAGTCGATGTTCGCCTCGGGCAGCGCCGCCATCTCGGGCGATGTGCATGCCCTGATCGATATCGTCGGTCAGGCGATCGCGGACCTGCCCTATTCCGTCGTCATCGCCGGCCATACCGACAACGTGCCCTTTCTGCGCCGGTCCGGTTACGGCAACTGGGAGCTGTCGGCCGACCGGGCGAATGCCACGCGGCGGGTTCTTCTCGATGCCGGCGTGTCGCCGAAGCGGATCACCCGCATTTCGGGGCTGGCCGATACGCAGCCACTCGATCCCGCCGACCCGGCAGCGCCGCAGAACCGGCGCATCAGCATCCTTGTGGAATACCCCGAGGCGCAGATGCAGATCGCCGCGCCGCAGCCGGTTCAGTAGCGGCGGCGAGGGGGGGGGCGCTTGCCGTTGCGGCAAGGGTGGCAAATCGGCAACGCCTGAAATCATTAACGATTTCCGCAATATCTCGTTGCGCAAATCGGAATGCTGCTGCTAATTTAATTACATCTCGACAGATATGCATCCCCCGGCCGGCAATGATCGGCATGAGCAGCGGGGGTCAAGAAAGCATACGGAGCAGCGATACAGGCATGAGACCCTCTGATCTTCTTGAATCGGTGTGGCAGGGGCATCTGCACCTTGCCGAAGGCGCCGAAGCGCAGCGCATGACCCGGCTTCTCAGGGCGCTGCTGCCGGGCAGGCTGATCTGCCTGACGGCGCGGGCGGGCGTGGAACGCACCTGCGTGATGTCGGACGAAACCGAATTGATGCCGGCGCTGCCCCTGGGCGACGTGCTGGCCGAGGAACTGGGCCTCGACGTGCCCTACGGCACCCTGGTCGTGGTCGATGCCGATGCCGCGCATTGGGCGGGCGACGACGAGGCGCTGTCCTACCATCTGGGGCATGTGGTGGGCGAGGCGCTGTTGTGTCTGGTGCGGCGCGGAGCCTTTGCGCTGGAGCGCGAGACGGATGCGCTCTACGCCATGGCCTGTTCCTATCACCGGCTGGCCGAGGCCGCGCGCTTCCAGCATCTGGGCCTGCTTCCGCAGGCATTCAGATCGGGGTTGGCGGCGGTGCTGGGCGTCTACTGGTCCGGTGCGCGCAGCAGCCGGACCGAGACCAGCGGCCTGTTCCTGACGCCCGATTTCCTCGTCTCGCCGAAGACGCTGAACTATCTGCGCACGATCGACGGCGGCTTCACCTCGCCGGATCCGGCGCGGATCCATGGCCGGATGATGCTGCTGGACGAGGCGGCGCTGGATCTGGACGATTGGGCGGTTGCCGTCGAGGCCGCTGTCTCGGCCGAACTCGCCGCGCAAGACAGGCTGTCGCCGAAAGTGCGCATCTCGTGACGTTTTCGCACTAGCGGTTGAAAAACAGTTTTCTTGCAATCCTTGCTGTGCTTGCCTGTTTTGCAAGAACAGTCGCGTCTTGCGGCCAGTCTTCGCCGGAGTGACAGTCATGGGTATCGACATCCTTGCCAGCCGTGGTCCGGACCACTTGATGGGATCGGCGCGCCGGTCGGGCGAAGGCGAGGCTCCGGGCGACTTCGACCTGCTGCTCGGCTCGTTGCGCGCGTCTGACGACCGGTCCGCCGGGCGCGACGACGCACCGGGCGCGGGCGCCGAGGCCGACGCTGCGGCCGGCGATCCCTCGGATACGGCGGATGCATCGGCCGGGGACGGTCAACCGGATGCGGAGCCGGCGCCCGATCCAGCGCGCGAGAAGCAGCACGAAGCGCAGCCCGGCCCCTCGGCCCCGGATCGAGCCGCCCGGCCGCAGGGCGATGGATCGGCGCATGAAGGCCCGGCCGCCGGGGGCGATATCGCCGCCGAGGCCGGGGCTGCGGCCGGACCCGCCGACCAGGCTGCTGCGGCGGCGGTTCCGCCGGGGGCCGGTCCCGACGGGGGAGAACCGGGCGCCATGGTGCAGGCGGCACCCGCAGACCAGCCCGTTCCAGCGGCCGGGGCCGACCCGTCCTCGGTCGAGGCAGCGTCTGCGGCGCAGCCTGGCGCATTCGCCGCCATCCTGGCAGGGCCTGCCGATCGCCCATTGCCGCTGGACCCGCAGGACCTGTCGGACGCGCTCGCGACCGTCGTGCGGCAGACGGGGGCAACCTTGGCGGCCCTGCCGCAGGGCGCGCCCGCCGGGACGGTGCAGGGCGTTGTGGCCGATGCAGCGGCCAGGGTGGCTGCGCTGGTTGCCCGTCTGAAGGGGGCCGATGCCGGGCGGCCCGTGCCGGCGCTCGCGGTTGGCGGCGTGACCGGCGGCCCGTCGGCCGCGGGCGAAGGTTTCGCCGCGGCGGTGCAAACGCTGCGCGGCGCCCTGAACCTGCCGGCGCCGACGGCGCAGGGCCCGGTGGTCGAGGTGCTGCCTTCGGAAAATGCCGTCGAGCCGCGGCCCGGGCAGGCTGCTGCCGCGAACGATCTGGCCTCGGCCGGCGCCGACGACGCCGACCCGAGGACGCTGCAGGCTGCGGGCGGCAGCGGGCAGGGGCGGGCGGGCGATCCCGCCAGCCCCGGCGACACCTTCAAGCCGGTGCCGGCCGCCGCCCCCCGCGATGCCGCTCTGCCGCCTCCGGCCGCCGAGGTGCGGGCCGCCGTCGCGCCACAGACCGCCACCGCACCTGCCGCCGCACGGGCCGCCGATACCCCGCCTTCGCCGCTTCCGGCCGAAGCGGCGCAGCAGATCCGCAAGGCGAGCTTCAGCGAAGAGCGCACGCGCATCGAACTGTCGCCGCGCGGCGCCGGCGGGCTGGAAGTGGATCTGGAGCCGGCAGAGGCCGGGAAGCTGCGCGTCGTGATCCGGGCAGAGAATCCGGCCCTGTTGCAGGCGCTTCGCAGCGACCGCGACACGTTGCAGGCGCTGCTGACCGGCAGCGGCCTGTCGGCAGGCGACGGGGGGCTCGATTACGAATCCTTCGGCGACCGGCGCCGGCGCGACCTGCCCGAGACCGCACCGGCCGGCAATGGAGCCGGTTGCGGAGACGAGGATAAGCCGATCGAACCGGCCCGGCGGCATATTGCGGCAGGCCGGCTGGACATCATCACCTAGGGCCGCGACGGCAGGAGACGCCATGACCATCGACACCTCTACCGCGGCAGCCGCGACCGGCGCGAGCAAGCCCGAGACCGCGTCGCAGATGGCGCTGAACAAGCTGGGCTCGGACTATGACAGTTTCCTGAAGCTGCTGACCGCCCAGGTCTCGAATCAGGATCCGCTGGCGCCGATGGATTCGACCACCTTCGTGTCGCAGCTCGCACAGCTGTCCCAGGTGGAGCAGTCGGTCCGCACGAACACCAATCTCGAGGAGATCTCGGCCCGGCTGGCCAGTGCGGGCGCCATGTCGGACGTGCAGCTTATCGGCCGTGACGTGACGCTGGCGACGGACCGGGTGGAACTGGCCGAGGGCGCGGCCCGCTACGATTATCAGCTCTCCGGGCCGGCGGCTTCCGTGTCGGCCGTGATCCGGGCCGCGGACGGCACGGTGCTGCGCACCCTGACCGGGCTGCCCGGCACGGGCGGCGATGCCCATGAGGTGACGTGGGACGGCAAGGACAAGGCCGGGCTGGTCGTGCCCGACGGCAGCTACCGGATCGAGATCAAGGCCGAGGACGCCGAGGGCGAGGCGGTCGGCTATTCCGGCCGGGCCACCACGCAGGTCAACGGCGTGAGCTGGAACCAGGACGGCCCGGTGCTGGAACTGCGCAACGGCGATACCGCGCGCAGCAGCGAAATCCGGGCGGTGTTCTAGGCGGGCCCGCCCTAGCTGCGCGGCACGTCCATCTTGAACAGCGACAGGAACAGCACCTCGTCGATATCGCCGAATTCGGGCTTCAGCTCGGACCGGATCGCGCTGGACAGCGCGTCGGTATCGATCGCCGCGCCCGACAGGACCGGCTTTCCGGCGGCGCGGGTCATCGACAGCAGGATCGCGTCGCGCAGACGGGTCGCGTTCTCGGCGGTCCGGTAGTATTCGGCCTTGTTCTCGGTCGGGACCGAGACGCCGAAATCCGCGACGACATAGGTGACGCTGGCGGGCTTGTAGACCGGGATGGTCATCCGCCCCAGACCCACGACCTGGGGTTCGGGGGGCGCGGTTTCGGCTTTCGCCGCGTACTTGCCCGACGGTTCGGCGGCAGCGGCCGGTTCGTCGATCGGGGCCAGCGCCTCGACCTGGGCCTCGGCCACTTTTTCCGCATCCGCCTCTTGTTCAGCCGCGGCGTCCAGCGCCGATATGGCATCGTCCTTCGGGGGCGGGGCGGCGGCCTCCTCGGCGGTGCCGGCGACAGGGGCCAGCATCTTGCCAGCGGCAAATCCGGCGCCCATGAAGACGACTGGCAGGGCGATGGCGACGATCAGCGACTTCTTCATGACAGGCGGAATTCCCCAGGCGGCGTTGCCCGAGCTATCGCACCCGTTTCAGGCGTAAATTCCGCCTCAGTAGGGCAAAATGATGTCCATGACGTCTTCGCCGTAGCTGCGGGCCTGGGCGCGCGACAGCTCGCCCTTGCCGCCATAGGCGATGCGCGCCTCGGCGATCTTGTCGTAGGGAATGGTGTTGTCCATCTGGATGTCCTGCGGGCGGATGATCCCGGCGACCCGCAATTCCCGCAGTTCCTGGTTGACCTTCACCTCCTGCCGGCCGGCGACGACGAGGTTGCCGTTGGGCAGTTCCTGAACCACCAGCGCGGCCACGCGCAGGTTGATCGTCTCGTAACGCGCGATGGAACCCGATCCGGCCGCCTGCGTCGTCGAGCCGATATCGACGATGTTGTCGCCGGCGGGCAGATCGTTGGGGCCGACACCGGGCAGGATCCTGTCGATCTGCGACCCGTAGCCGAACAGCTTCGGATAGGCGACGGACCCGCCGCCCGAGCGTTGCCGCTGCGTGGCGTTCTTCAACTGCGCCTCGTCGTCGATCTTGATGACGATGGTCAGGATGTCGCCCACCTCGTTGGCGCGCTGGTCGCCGAAGAAGCCGCCCGATTCCCGCTGCCACAGCGACGCCGATTCGGCCCGGTAGGGAACGCGGGGCTGCTGCGGCGGCGGCATCGGCACCTGGACCCGGGCGACTTCGGGCATCACGGCGGAATCGAGGACCAGATCGGACGTGCGCGGATCGCGGTTGAAGGCGGGCGAGCCGCAGCCGGCCAGCGCCATCATCCCGACAAGCAGAACTGAACGGATGCGGCGGCTCAATTTCGGACCTCCACCAGACCCTTGCCGGCGGCGACGCCGACGACCGAGGCATTGCTGACGAGATTGACGATCTTCACCGGCTGACCCAGATGCGCGTCGGCCAGGGCCCGGCCGGGCGCCGACAGTTCCAGCGCCCCGTCGCGAAACCGGATGCTGACCAGATCGCCGCGGTCGATCACCAGCGGCTCGATCACCGATTGCGACATGATCGGGCGCCCCTTGGAGAGCAGGCGGCGCACCTGCATTCCGACCAGGGCGGCACTGTCCAGAACGGCGAAGGCGCCCACGCGGCCGCTGGCCAGACGCACCACTTCCAGATCGGCCTCGGTCAGGATCTCGTCGGGCATGAGGTTGCGCACCGGCACCGGCACCGGGACCGTCAGCAATGCCAGCCCGGCGATGCGTTGGGTCGATCCGTCCGGCAGGACGGCGTTGGCCACGAACTGACCGGTGCTGGCATCCATCCAGAAGGCCGAGAGCATGATCGCCTCGGTCTCGGGGTCGCCCTGAAGCGTGATCTCGAATTCGCCGGCATCGGGCAGGGTGGCGCCGAAGGTCTCGCGCGCCTTCTCCTCGACCAGCACCGACAGCACCTCGGCCAGCCCCAGCCTGGGCAGCATCAACAGGCCGACGAGGACCAGAAGAAGGGTGCGGATGCGGATCATTTGATCTGGTTGGCGGCCGACATCATCTGATCCGCCGTCTCGATCGTCTTGGAATTCATCTCATAGGCGCGTTGGGCCGAGATGAGATCGGTGATCTGCTGGATGATATTGACGTTCGAGTTCTCGAGATAGCCCTGGCGCACGATGCCGATGCCGGGATCGCCGGGATTGGCCGCGGTCGGATCGCCGGACGCCGTCGTCGCGGCCAGCAGGTTGTTCCCCATGGGGCGCAGCCCGGCCTCGTTGATGAAGGTGGTCAGGGTCAGGCGGCCGAGCTCGACCGGGTTCGGGTCGTTCTCGATATAGGCCATGACCGTGCCCTGTTCGCTGACCTCGAGCTGAACGGTGTTGGCCGGCACGTTGATGCCGGGATCGACCTCGTATCCCTGAAGGTTGACGATCTGCCCCTCGGCCGAGAGCTGAAAGCTGCCGTCGCGGGTATAGGCCTGCCCGCCGTCGGGGGTCAGCACGGTGAAGTAGCCGCGCCCGTCGATGGCGACGTTCAGCTCGTTCTCGGTCGCGACCAGCCCCCCCTGGGTGTTCAGCCGCACGGTGCCGGCGGTCTGGACGCCCATGCCCACATCCACGCCCACCGGGCGCGAGGTGCCCTGTTCCGAGGTCGCGGCGCCTTCGCGCTCGATGCTCTGATAGATCAGGTCCTGGAACGCGGCGCGGCTGGATTTGAACCCCGTCGTGTTCGCGTTGGCGATGTTGTTCGAGATGACGTCGACATTGGTCTGCTGCGCCAGCATTCCCGTGGCGGCGATGCCTAGGGCCTTCATGGGCGGCACTCCTTCTGGATCGGGGTCATTGGGTCTCTCCGATGCGGCGCAGCATGTCGCGGCGCAGATCGTCGCCGCTGTTCATCAACTGGACCGAACGTTCATAGGCGCGCTGGATCGAGATCAGGCGCGTCATCTCGCTGACGGGCGAGACATTGGCCCCCTCGACGGCGCCCTGGACCACGCGCGAACCCACCGCCTGCAGCGGCGGCTGCTGGTCGCCCTCGGGCGGCAGGAACATGCCCGCGCCGAGCCGGCGATAGGATTGCAGATCGGGAATGTCGAACAGGCCCACCGTGGCCAGGGCGCCGGCGCCCGGCGCCTGGATCGTGCCGTTCCGGGTGATTTCGACCAGGCCGGCCAGATCGGGCGGCACGGCGATCGGAGCGCCGCCGATGTCCAGCACCCGCGCGCCGCTCGATGTGATCAGATTGCCCTGACCGTCGATGGTGAAGCTGCCGTCGCGGCCATAGACCCGCTGTCCCGTCTCGTTCTGATAGGCGAACCAGGCGTCGCCCTCGATCGCCAGGTCCAGCGGATTGCCGGTGTTGATGATCGCCCCCTGGCGCGTATCCATGTAAGAGCCCTGGTCCAGCACGAAGTTCGTGCCTTCGCTGCCGCCCACCTCCTTGCGCAGATAGGATTCGAACAGCATCCGCTCGGCCTTGAAGCCGGTGGTATTGGCGTTGGCGATGTTGTTCGCGGTCAGATCCATCTCGCGCCGCAGGGCGGAGGCGAGGGAGAGCGACACGTAGGCCGAGTTTTCCATGTCTGCTCCTCTTTATATTGTGGCTTATCTGCATGAACAGCGAAGTTCATCCTGCGGGTCGTTGAGGATGCTGCCAATTATTGTATGGTGAAACAAGGATAGATGGCGGATTGCCAATGCGGCGCGAAGTTTATTCTTGGATGTGTGTTCTTGCGGCAGCGCTGTTGCCCGCTGGTGCCGCGCGCGCGGCGTCGGGGGCCGATGACCTTGCGGTCGAACGGGCGGCCCCCGCCGCGGTCGGGGTGCTCTCGGCTCGGGGCGGTCCGGTGCAGCCGCCGCCATTCGACCTTGCGCCTGTGGACGGGCAGGATTTCGTCGCGGCGCGGCGCGACCTGATGCTGCGCCTGTCGCGGGCCCAGGCGGCCGATGATGCGGCGGCCGCGGATGCCGCGCGGCTGGACCTCGCTGAACTCCATCTGTCCCAGGTGCTGACGGCCGAGGCGCGGTCGATCCTGGACGCGGTCGCGCCCGACCGGCTGGAGCCGCGCCAGGCGGCGCGATGGCGGGCGCTCGACCTCGCGCTGCGGGTTCTGGCGGGCGGGGACGAGCCGCTGCCCGCGACCGCGCCGCTCGGCCCCGATTTCTCGAGCTGGGCCGACGGTCCGTTCTGGCAGTCGCTGGACCTAATCCGCCTGTCCGGCCCGGCCGGGGCGGGGGCCGAGCTTGACCTTGCCGCGTCCCGACTGGATGCGTATTCCCGCCCGTTGCGCGAATACGCGCTGCCGCGACTGCTGGAGGCGGCGATCGAGACGGCGCAGTGGCGCCTGGCGCGCGACCTGGCCGGGCAGTTCGACCTGTATCCCGCGTTGAAGCAGTCGGAATCCTACCGGTTCCTTCTGGGGCGGGCGGCCGAGAAGGGCGGCGACCTGATCGCGGCCTTCGACAGCTACGCCGCGGCGGCGGACGGACGGGGCGTCTATGCCGCGCGTGCGCGGCTGGCCCTGATCGAGATGGGGCTGAGCAGCGAAACGCTGACACCGGACGAGGGCGTCCTGTTGCTGACGGCCTTCACCGGGGACTGGCGCGGCGACGCCTATGCGCTGCGCGGGCTGCAGCGGCTGGCCGACCTGCTGCGCGACCAGGGCGAGACCGTGCGGTCCCTGCTGGTGCTCGGACAGATCGTCACCGACTTCACCGAAACGGATACCGCTTCGCTGGCCCGGCAGCAGGCGCGGACCCTGATCGTCGACTACTACGACAGGGGCGTGGCCGGAGAGATCCCGCTGGCGACGTTCCTGGACGCGCATCGCCAGATCGCCCGCGATTTTCGCTATCTCCCGGTCTTCGCCGAACAGGCGGAACGGTTTGCCGACCGGTTCCTCGCCGCTGGCGCCAGCAGCGTCGCCGAACAGGAATACGCCGCCGTGGAAGAGACCCTGGCCCTGGAGCGCGACCTGGAGATACAGGAGGTTCCGCCCGAACGCCTGGACGCCCTGCGGCTGAAGCGGATCGAGGCGCTGCTGCGGGGCGGGCAGGCCGCGGCGGCGGCCACCCTGGCCGAGCGGGGCATCGATTCGAACCTGCCGGACCTGGTCGTGCAACTGGGCCTTCTGCGGGCGCGCATCTACAGCGATCTTGGGCAGGCCGAGCCGGTCCTGGCCACCGCGGGTGCGGGCACCGGCACCGACCATCGCCGCCTGCTGGCCGAAGCCCATTTCACCCGCGGCGAATGGACTGCGGCCAAGGCGCTGTATTCCGCCTTGTGGGAGGAGCTTGGCGCGGATCTGCCGTTCACCGACGCGCTGCGTCTGCTTCTGGCGGCGCATCGTTCGGGCGACGCGGCCCTGGTCGCGCGGCTCGCCCGGGCGGTGCCGGACCTTGCCGCGATTCCCCAATGGACCACGATCGCCGCCAGTCTGGCGGACAAGGCGCCGGATCTGCTGCCGCTCAGGGCGGCATCGGCGCAGGAGCGTCTGGACGAGGCGGAAAAGACGCTCGATGCGCTCCGTGAAATCGAGGCTACAAAGTCACAGTAGAACGAGCCCCAGGGTATTTTTCGATTTTTCCTTTGGCTTCAAGGAAAGTTCTATGACTAGTTCAAGCAAAATCCGTCTGCCCTTGGCTGCGAGAGGAAGAAATTCATGAGTATCACGAACGCTCTTCAAACCGGCGTCAGCGGGCTGGTCGCCAACTCGGCGAAGGTCGGCAAGATCTCGGACAACATCGCCAACGCCAATACCGATGGCTACAAGCGCAGCTTCACCGACTTCATCACCACCACGACGGTTTCGGGGGCGGCCGGGGCCGGGGCTGCGGGGGTGCGTGCCGTGGCCCGCACCGATGTCACCGGCGAGGGAACGCTGCGCACCACGTCGCGCCCCTATGACATGGCGATCACCGGGCAGGGGTTCTTCGTCGTCACCAAAAACCCGAACGAGACGATGGAATCGAACTACATGCTCACGCGGGCCGGTTCGTTCACGCCCGATGAGAACGGCGATCTGCGCAACGCGGCCGGCTATTACCTGGCGGGCTATCCCTACGGGCTCGACGGCACGATCGGTCAGGTCGACCGCGCAAGCTTCGCCGATCTGGAGACGGTGAACCTGTCGGCGGTCCAAATCGTCGGGTCGCCCACGACGGAGATGAGCCTGTCGGCCAACCTGCCGGCGCAGGAGACGGGGGCGGCAACCCCCGGCGATCCCTTCATCACGACGGCGGAATTCTATTCGCCGCTCGGCGCGGCCGATCGTCTCGAGTTCTCGTGGCAGCCGAGCGCGACGCCCAACCAGTGGGACCTGACCGTGTCGCGCACCGACGGAACCGCCCTGGGCGCCGTCACGGTGGATTTCCGCGATGCCGGTCCCGATGCCGGTTCGCCGCAGACGTATAGCAACGTGCAGAGCTTCGCGACCGCGCCGGCGGCCTTTGCCTTCGACGTCACGACCGGCACCGCGACGGTGACGATCGACAACGGCACGCCGCCGCAGGATGTCAGCATCTCGCTCGGCGCCCCCGGAACCTTCGAGGGCATGACCCAGTTCGCGGGCGACTACACCCCGCCGGTGATCAAGACCGACGGCGCCGAGACCGGAACGCTTGTGCGCACCGAGATCGACGAAATGGGCACGCTGCACGGCGTCTTCGACAACGGCAACCGCAAGCCGCTGTTCTCGATCCCGGTGGCCGAGGTGACGGATGCCGACGCGATGATCGCGGCGGTCGGCAACGCCTATCTGCTGACGCGCGATTCGGGCACGTTCGGCCTGTCCACGGCGGGCGAGGGCACTGCCGGGGTCATCACGGCGGGGTCGCTCGAAGCCTCGAATGTCGAGATCGCCCAGGAACTCACCGACCTCATCCAGACGCAGCGCGCCTATTCGTCGAACGCCAAGATCGTGACGACCATGGACGAGATGCTGGACGAGACCATGCGGCTGAAGCGGTAAGCCCGACAGACCCGCGCAAGGAGAGATGACGGCATGAGCATATCGAGCGCGTTCAACGTCAGCCGCAGCGGCATGACGGCGGCCGAAGCCTGGGCCGATCTGGCATCGGCGAACATCGCCAATGCCAACCGGCCCGGCTATGCCGGCCGCAGCATCTCGTTCACGACGGCGGGCAGCGCCGATGGCGCCTCGGTCGGGGCAACCGGGGTGCGCCGGGCGGTGGACGAGGCGCTGGTCGCCAAGCACCGGGTCGAACTCGCCCGCGTGGGAACGCAGGAGGCGAAGGCCGCCGCGCTCGAAGCCTATACCACCCTTCTTGGCGCGCCCGGCAGTTCGGCGTCGCCGGCCACGACGCTTGCCGGCCTGCAGAATGCGCTGGATCTTCTGGCGAACGAGCCGGGCAATGCCGGCGCGCAGCAGGGTGTCGTCGATGCGGCGGTGACGATGGCACGCGCGTTGAACGACGCGGGCCAGGGCCTGGAGCAGACCGTGGCCGACAACGAGGCGGGCCTGCAGCGCGACGTTCAGGCGGTCAACGACATCATCGACCGGGTGGCGGAATTGAACCGGATGATCCGGAACCAGCCGGAGGCCACGTCGCGGCGCGCGGCGCTGGACGACGAGGTGTCGGTGGCGCTGGACGATCTGGCGCAACTGGTGGATTTTCGCAGCGTGATCGGCGCCAACGGCGAAGCGGATCTGTTCACCGCGAAGGGCACGCCCCTGCTTCAGGACGGGCTGGCCATCGGGCTGACCTATGACCGCAGCACCGGCACGCTGTTCGCCGGGGGCGTCGACGTCACGCCGGGGCAGCCGGGTGTCCGCGGCTTTTCCGAGGGCGCTCTGGCCGGACGGTTCGAACTGAAACAGACGGTGCTGCCGCAGATGCAGCGGCAGCTCGACGAATTCGCCCGGGTGCTGGTGGCGGGCTCGGAATCGGCCGACGGCACGCTGACCCCCGGTCAGGCGGGGCTGTTCACCGACGCGCAGGGCGCGTTTGCGGCGGCGGGGCTGGACGGCCTGGCGGCGCGGATCGAGGTGAACGATGCGGTCCGCACCGAGCGCGGCGGCGATCTGTGGCGGATCCGCGACGGTATCGGGGCCGCGGCGCCCGGCCCCGAAAGCGGCCAGGGCCAGATCGGCGGACTGGTCGCGCTTCTGAGCGATGCACAGGGATTCGATCCTTCGGCGGGGCTGGGCGCGACCCAGACCCTGACGGATTTCGCGGCGGCCATGGTGGCCGACCAGCAGCAGGCGCGCGTCGCCGCGTCGGGTCGCGCGACCGCGCTGAAGGCCGGAGCCGAAGCGGTCGAGGCGAGCCGTGCCGGCATCGAGGGCGTGAACATCGACGATCAGCTTCAGCAATTGATGCAGATCGAACAGGCCTATGCCGCCAACTCGCAGGTCCTCCGCACCCTGGGCGACATGCTCGACACCTTGCTGGAGATCGTGCGATGAGCGAACTGATCCGGTCCGTCCCCTCCTATTTCTCGTCGCTGACCGCTCGGCGGCAGATCGCGGATCTCGGCCAGCAGGTCGGCCGCGCCAGCCAGGAGATCTCGACCGGGCTCAAGACCGACATTTATCAGGCGCTCGGCCGCCGGTCGGCCGAGGCGATCGAACTGCACGGGCGCGCCGACCGCAACGACGGCTTCCTGTCGTCGAACTCGATGCTGCGGGGGCGGCTGGAGACGGCGGCTTCGGGTCTGGCGGGCATCCGCGACGCGGCGCAGGAATTCCTCGACCTCGCCGTGGGCAACCGCGGCGACAAGGGGCCGTCGGTGCGCGAACTCCAGACCGCGGCGCGGGCGGCGCTGGACCGGATCCTGCCCCAGGCCAACCTGGCCTATAACGGCAAGTCGGTCTTCGCCGGTGTCGATAGCGGAACCATTCCGCTGGTCGGCTGGACCGAGGTGAACGCCCAGACCGGGATGTCGCCGCAACAGGTGGTGACGAACGTGATCGGCGGGGGGGTGACCGATGCCGCCGACGCGCAGGCCAAGGTGGATCAGTTGACCGACATCTTCGCGTCGTCCGCCGCGGCGGCGCCCGGCACCGCCTTCGAAGAGACGTTCTATCGCGGCACGCCGCTTCTGGACGGGGCGGGCAACCCGTCGCCGCGGCTGACCGCGCGCGTGGACGAGCGGACGGTGCTGGAACACGGCATCCAGGTGAACGACCCGGCTTTCACCGACCTGTTCCGTGGCCTTGCCATGGTCGCGGCGACCGACGTGTCGGCCATAGACGATACCGGTGCCTATCAGGTCTGGATGAATCAGGCGGTGGACTCGGTGTCGTCGGGTATCGACGGTATCCTGCGGTCCGAGACGATGCTGGGGTCGCAGCAGCAGATCCTGGAGCGGACGGTCGAGCAGCAGGAAACCCGCGCCGATCTCTATAAATCGCGGCTCGTCGCGCTCGAGGCGGTCGATCCCTACGAGGCGGCGACCCGGCTGTCGTTGCTCCAGTCGCAACTCGAAGCGACCTATGCGGTGACGGCCCGGATCTCGCGCATGACTTTCCTGAACTACATGTAAATTCCGGGTCGTGGGCGGGGCGATGTATTGCTTCTGCATCAGCAAGAATAGTTTTCGCGAAATTCTTGCGCATCGCTTGTCCCGGCCGGAGGCGGATGCGAGCATCGACCCAAGTTGTTCTTGCGGATGGAAAGCCGATCCATGACTCGCCTCATGCGCCCGCTCGCGGTCGTCCTTGCCCTGCTCGTGCAATTCCTGGCCGTGGCGGCCTGGGCCGAGGTGCGGATCAAGGACATCGCCACGTTCGAGGGGGTCCGCGAGAACCAGCTTGTGGGCTACGGCCTGGTCGTCGGTCTGAACGGGACGGGCGACCGTCTGCGCAACAGCCCCTTCACGCAGAAGTCGATCGAGGGGATGCTGGAACGGCTCGGCGTCGGCAACCTGTCCGAAGACCAGATGAAGACGCAGAACACCGCGGCGGTGATGGTCACGGCGATGCTGCCGCCCTTCGCGCGGATGGGGGCGACCATTGACGTCGTCGTCTCGTCCCTGGGCGATGCCAGTTCCCTGCGCGGCGGAACCCTGATCGTCACCCCGCTGAGCGGCGCCGACGGCGAGGTCTATGCCGTGGCCCAGGGTCCGATTGCCGTGGCGGGTTACGCGGCGCAGGGCATCAATGCGAGCATCGTCGAGGGTGTGCCGACGGTGGCGCGGATCGAGAACGGAGCCACGGTCGAGCGCGAGGTCAGTTTCCAGCTCGCCAGTCTCGACAGTATCCGGATCGCGCTGCGCAATCCCGATTTCACCACGGCCGAGCGTGTCGAGAAGGCGATCAACGAATCGCTCGGCAGCGGGATTGCGCGGGCGCTGGATTCGACGACGATCGAGGTCAAGCTGCCCGGCAAGTCAGACGTGCCGGAACTGATCGCTGCGGTCGAGCGGCTGACGGTCGCGCCGGACAGCGTGGCGAAGGTGGTGATCGATGCGCGCTCGGGCACCATCGTGATCGGTGCGAATGTGCGCATCGACATGGTCGCCGTCAGCCAGGGCGGGCTGACGGTCATGGTGCGCGAAGACATCTCGGTCAGCCAGCCCGAGCCGATCTCGATAGGCGGCACCACGGTGGTCGTTCCCGAAACCACCGTCGCGGTGCAGGAGAAGCCCGCCGCCTTCACCGTGCTCGAAGGCGATGTCAGCCTTCAGCGCCTGGTCGACGGGTTGAACGCGATCGGGGTCGGCGCGAAGGAAACGATCTCGATCCTTCAGGCGATCAAGGCGGCCGGCGCGCTGCACGCCGATCTGGAAATCATCTGAGGCCCGAAGATGAGCATCACACTTTCTGCAACGGGCGCCCTTCCGGGCGCGACCGGACCGGCGCCGGCCGGCGCCGATCCCGAGGCCCGCCGCGCGGCCCGGGAATTCGAGGCGGTGTTCCTGACCCAGGTGGTCGAAGAGATGATGAGCACCGTCGATATCGGCAGCTTCGGCGGGGGCGAGGCCGAAGACATGTGGCGCGGAATCCTCGCCCAGTCGGTGGCCGACGAGATCGCCGCCCAGGGCCGGACGGGAATCGCGCAGAGCGTGGAAGGAACGATTGCCGCCTATCGCGGCGGGATGAGGAACGGGGACGGACAATGACACAGATCGCCATCGAGGCCGCCGAATCCCTCGACGCGCTCATCGCGCTGCTGCGCCGGGAGACGGATGCGATCCAGGCCGGGAATCTGGAAGTTCTGGCCGAGACCGGACAAGAAAAAGCCACGCTTGCCGCGCGGCTGGAACGGTCGGCCGACGCTCTGGCCCGATCCGACGACCCCGCCGCGCGCGACAAGCTGGCCGAGTTGCGCGACATCGTCGCCCGGAACGAGGCGGTTCTGTCGCGAACGGCCGAAGCGACGGCGGAAATCGTGGCCGACGTCGCCCGCATCCGGCGCCGGCACAGTCTGGACGGACTTTACGACCGCGAGGGCGGGCGCCGTGGCGCCGATGCCACAGCACGGTCCAGCGCTGACAAAACTTTTTAATTTAGGTCTCAATTTGAACAACTTCCGGGGATAGCTTCATCCCCACGGCAGGAGCCGATGTCGTCAGAAAGACGACGTATCGTGATCAGAAAAGAAACGGAGCAGAACATGTCTTCCATTCTCACGAACACCTCCGCGATGAACGCGCTGTCCACTCTGCGCAACATCAACAACGACCTGACTTCGACCCAGAACCGCATCTCGACCGGCCTCAAGGTCCAGTCGGCCAAGGACAACGCGTCGTACTTCTCGATCTCTCAGACGATGAAGGGCGACAGCAACATGTACAAGGCGATCAACGAAAGCCTGACGCTGACCAAGAACTCGGTCGCCACGGCTCGTCTGGGCGCCGAGAGCTTCCAGGAACTGGCGGGCCAGTTCGTCGAGCGTGTGGCCTTCGCGCAGGGCGCCGATGGCGGCCTTGACGAGATCGAGGCCGAACTGGCAAAGATCGTCAGCCAGATGCAGACCACGATCAGCCAGTCGACCTTCAACGGCTCGGATTGGGTGAACGCGGCCGGAACGACCGGTGCCACTGCGGCATCGACCATCGACGCCACGAACGGGACCCTGACCACCCAGGCGACGCGGGTTACCGGCACCAACACCATCGTCACCGGCGTCAGCCGGAGCACGGGCTCGCTGACCACGACCTCGCTGGCGGTCGACACGGTAGACCTGACCGCGATGCTGTCGGATTTCAGCGCCATCGCCACAGGCTTTGCCGCGAACGCGTCGGATGCCACCCCGGCCGGCAGCGAGACGCAGGGCGCCGTCTTCATGCGGGGCGCGCTGGCCACCGCCGAGGCCGCCCAGGCCGAAGCGATCGGTGCCGCCACCGAGATGGGTCTGGCCGAGAAGTCGATCGAGAACCAGCAGGAGTTCCTGAACAACCTGGTCGACAACCTCCAGTCGGGCGTCGGCGCCATGGTCGATGCCAACATGGAAGAAGAGGCCGCGCGTCTGCAGTCGCTTCAGGTCCAGCAGCAGCTGGCCACGCAGTCGCTGTCGATTGCCAACCAGGCGCCGCAGAACATCCTGAGCCTGTTCCGCTAAGGCCGGGCCAGATGACAACCGGACGGAGCCGCCAGCGGCTCCGTCCCCTTGCGCCGCCGCCGCACCCCGTGCGCCGCCGCGCATAACATAACCGCCCGGCAGGCAAGGGCGGAGCACGAGGGGAGCAGTGCTATGAGTGTGGCCGCCTACAAGAGAACCATCCGCGAAAGCGAGAGCCCGCGCCAGATCGAGCGGCGGGTCCTGTCGCAGATCACCGGACGGATGGAGGCCGATGCGGAACGCTACGACATGACGCAGGACCGGCTGGAGCGCGGGGCGATCCTGGCCCAGGGGTTGCGCGATGCGCTGCGCGACAATGCCACCGCCTGGTCGATCATGCGCCATGACCTGGCCGAGTCGGGCAACGCTCTTCCGCCGCAGCTCAAGGCCGGGCTGATCTCGATCTCGCTGTGGGTGGAACGGCAGACCACCGCGATCATGGGCGGCGCCGGCGGCGTCTCGGCGCTGGCCGAAGTCAATCGCAACATCATCGACGGGCTGTCCGGCATCGCACCCAGGACGGCCGCCTGAGGAGGCGCAATGGCACTCAAGCTGACGCTGAAGCCGAACGAACGGATCGTGGTCAATGGCTGCGTGCTGCGCAATTCCGACCGCCGGCACGTGCTGACGGTCGAAAGCCATGCCGATATCGTCCGCGGCCACGATCTGCTTGAGGCCGACGGCGAGGCCACGCCGGTGCGTCAGGCGTATTTCCTGATCCAGACGGCGCTGATCCGGTCCGAGACCCGCGACAAGATCGTGCCGCTGATCCAGAAGCAGCTTGCCGACCTCGCCACCTGTTTCGGCGGCGAGCCCCTGACGAAGGTTTTCGAAGCCGCCAGCTATGTCAGCGTGCGCGACTATTACAAGGCGATGCGCGCGCTGCGCCCGGTGTTGCGGCATGAAGAAGAACTGCTGGCCTATGCCGTGTCCCGGGCCGGGGCGCCGCTGACCCCCGAGGCGGCATCGTGATCCCGCTGGCGGGGATGAGCACCCAGCTTGCGCTGCGGCTGGTCGATTCCACGCGCGACGCGCAGCTCGACCTGATCAAGTCCTCGGCGGAACATTCCCGCGCGATCGACGCGTTCCGCGACCGGATCGCGGACGTGAAGACCGCCGAGCAGCTGACCGAGGATCGCGAGCTCTACGTCTTCGTCATGAAGGCCTATGACCTCGAGGATCAGATCTTCGGCAAGGCCATGATCCGCAAGATGCTGGAAAGCGACATCGACGACCGCAAGGCGCTGGTCAACCGGCTGACCGATCCGCGCCTGCGCGAGTTGCACCAGTCGATGGATTTCGCACCGGGCAAGGACGGGGTCAGCGGCAACACCGACAGCTTCATCTGGCGCGAGATGGTCGTGCGCCGCTATGTCGAACGCCAGTTCATCAATCGGACCGCCGACGAGAATGCCGGCGCGGGCGTGGTGCTGGAGGTGCGCAAGCGCGCGCCCGAGATCACCAGCTGGTTCGACGTTCTGAAGAACCGCGATGTCTCCTCGTTCATGCGCCGCGCTCTCGGCCTGCCCGACGAGATGGTGCAGCTCGATCTCGACCGGCAGGTCGAGGTCTTCAAGACCAAGTTCGATATCGAGAAGCTCAAGGATCCGGCCGAGCTGGAAAAGCTCGAACGGAAATACGCCGCGCTCACCGACGCGCTGGACAATCAGGCGGTGGCGTCCAACGCCGCCGTCACGCTGATGCAGGGTGCCGTCGCCGCCGGGGCCGGCGGCGCGGGCTTCGTGCCGGTGACGATCGACATCTCGGCAATCTCGGCCCTGCCGCGCGGCGCCTATCGCTGACCCGGCTCCGCCGCCATCGGCAGCGGCCCCATGCTCTGACTGAACGTGACCTCAAGGTTCAAGGCGGTGCCGCTCTCGGCTGCGAGGCCTGCCAGATCGCGGCCCAGGGCTTCGGTCGAACGTTCGCTCTGCAGATGCAGCGACAGGGCGTCCCCGTCCAGGATACCGTGCAGCCGGAACGCGCCGGTTTCCGGCAGCTTCCCCTCGACGGACACATGGAGCGGCGCGTCGCCCTCGCCGCCCGACGCGGCCCATGCCGAATGGCGCAGCGTGCCGTTCGCGAAATAGGGCATCGTCCATCGCAGAAAGGCGGGGTCATCGCCTGCGCGGGCGGCGGCGAGGTCCAGCGCCGCCCGCGCCGCCTCCGCCAGCCGCCCCTGTGGGGCCGAGCCCGATTGCCGGGGCGGCACGACGGCGCGCAGCGTGTCGTTGCGCAACACGAGGGGAAACATCGCCGCCAGCCAGGCGAAGGCGGGCGTGCCAGCGGCCGGGAAGATGGCGGCAAGGGCCTGTGCCGCCTGGCCTTCGGCCTTGCCCGCGCCGCCGCTCAGGACCGGCGGCAGTTCCAGCGCGGCGGGGGGCAGGATGTATCCGCTCGACGCCGCGCCGGCCGCGGGGGAGGGGGCGAGCGGCGCAGCCGAAGCTGCCGCCGGCCCCGGCGGCGACGCCGGCTGCAGCGATGCGGCCTGCCCGTCGATCCGCACGCGCAGCATCGCGCCGATATCGGCCTGGGCGCCGGGCACACGCAGCAACACCGACCCGCCGGGCATGGACAGGCGCAGCGTCCCGTCCGGATGGGCCTCGACCACCCGGCCCGTCACCCATCCCGCCCGCGCGGGATGGCCTGCCGCCAGAGCCGACACGAGGCGGGCGGCCGCGACCGGCCCGGCGGCCGGATCGCCCGTCACTCGATGATCTCGTCGTCGTCGCTGTCGGGCAGGCGGATCACCTCCATCTCGGCCAGTTCCTTGGCCGTGTCGACCAGGGCAGACTGGGCGGTGCGCACGTCGCGACCGCGCACCGGGCCCATCGTGTTCATCTCGTCCAGAAGCATCTCGCGCGAGCGGGCGGGAAGCGCGGCCAGGAAGTAGTCGCGTATCTCCTTCTTGGCCCCCCGGAGCGCCAGAGGCAGGATGCTGCCATCGGCGCCACGCATCACCTGGGCCAGCGATTGCGGGTCCAGCTTCATCAGGTCGTCGAAGGTGAACATCTTCTGCTTGATCGAGGCGAACGCCTCGGGCAGCCGGTCTTCCAGCACCTCGGCGATGGATTCGAAGGCATCCTGGTCCAGCCGGTTGAACAGATCGGCCATCCGCTGCTGCACCTCGGTCGAGGTGGGCTGCGACGCCTCGTTCATGATGTCGGCCTGAATCGTCTCTTCGATGTGGCGCATCATGTGCACGGGCACGGCCTCCATCGTGATCATGCGTTCGGTGATCTCGCGCATCTTCTCGTCGCCGAGCAGCGGCAGCACCCGGGCGGCGACGTCGGGCCGCACATTCGACAGGATGGCGGCGGCGGTCTGTGCGTGCTCGCCCTTCAGGTAGTTGGCGATGACCGCTTCGTTGAGGTTGCTGAACCGGTTCCACAGGTCGCGCTCGCGCAGCGGGCCGCGAACCTCTTTCATGATCTCGGCCACCTGACCGTCGGGAAGGAAGTTCTTCAGCAGGTTCTCGGCGGCCGCATAGGACCCGACGACGCCGCCGCCGCCGCGCACGGCCTCGGAGAATTCGCCCATCACCTCTTCCACGCGATTGACGGGGATCACGCCCAGCCCGGTCATGGCGCGGGTGATGCGCTGGATGTCCCGCTCGTCCAGGTTCCGCATGAGTTCGGAGCCGCGCTTCTCGCCCAGACACAGGAACAGGATCGCGGCCTTCTCGGGGCCTTTCAGCCGGCGTTCCGGCAGGTTCTGCGACTTGCGGGCGATGGCTGGCATGCTCATGGGTTTACCTTTCATTGGGGGCGCCGGCTGCGGCGATGCGTTCGAGCAGGCGCGACAGAACCAGGATCAGCGGCGCGCCCTGGGCCGCGCGGCTGCCGTCGAGCTCGGCGATCAGCCGCGCCATGCCGGCCAGATCGCCCGCGTCGATCCCGCGCTCGCGCGCCAGGTCGAGCACCTGCGCCCCCAGGGGGTGCAGGGCCAGTTCGCGCGCCAGAAGGGCATGGGCTGTCGGATCGGCCGTCATGTCAGCCTCCGCCCGCAAGGGGCAGGTAGCTTTCCATCAGGCTGCCCGCCAGCATGTACCAGCCGTCGATCAGCACGAAGAAGATGACCTTGAACGGAAGCGAGATCAGAACCGGCGGCAGCATCATCATGCCCGCGCTCATCAGCACCGAGGCGACGATCAGGTCGATGGCGACGAAGGGCAGATAGATCAGAAACCCGATCGAGAAGGCGCGGCGCAGCTCTGATATCATGAAGGCCGGCACCAGATCGCGCCAGGCCGCCTCCTCGGGCGTCTGCGGCAGCGCCGCGGGGGGCGCATCGTCGGGGCGGTCGCGATTGGCGATGTCGCGGAACAGCGCCAGGTCCTTGGGCCGGGTATTGGCGAACATGAAGGTCTTGAAGGGCGCGCCGACCCGGGTCAGCGCCTCTTGCTCGTCGATGGCGTTGTCCAGAAGCGGCCGCAGCCCGTCCTGCCATGCATCCTCGAACACCGGCTGCATCACGAAGAACGTCATGAACAGCGCCATGGACGACAGCACCATGTTCGGCGGCGTCTGGTTCAGCCCGAGCGCCGAACGCAGCATCGAGAACACGATGACGAACCGGGTGAAGCTGGTCATCACCACCAGAAGGCCCGGTGCGATCGACAGCACCGTCATGAGGGCGATCAGCTGGATGATCCGGCCGCTGAGCGTCGCGCCGCCTTCCTGCCCGGCGGCGCCGCCGAGCGTGTCGGACAGGGCGTTCAGGAATCCGGCCGCATCGCCCGGCGCCTGTTGTGCCAGGGCGGGATGGGCGAGCCACAGCAACGCCGCCGCCGCCAGCGTCGCCGACAGCGGCCCCCGGACGGATCGCCGGATGGCCGGACGCCGGCGGCGCCCGGCAAGGGCGTCACAGCTCCGAGACATAATCCTTGACGATCTCGGTCAGCGTCACGCCGATCCGGTCCTCGCCGACCTTCACCAGGTCGCCGCGCGCAATCAGCCGCTCGTTGATGACCAGATCGACGGGCGCGCCGATCTTCTTGTCCAGTTCGATGATCGCGCCGCGGCTGAGTTCCAGCAATTGCGAGATCGACATCCGGCTGTTGCCCAGGACCACCTGGACGTTCAGCCCGACATTGAGCATGGCGTTGATGTTGCGCCCGCCGCTGGCCGCGGCCCGGTCGCCGACCATCGATTCGATCACCGTGCCCGTCGTCTCTCCGCCCGTTATCTCGGGAAAGACGTCGTCGGCGGTGGAGGCGGCGCCCTGCTCCGGCCCGGCGCCGGCCTGGTCGCTGGCCGGCCCCTGGTCCTCGGGCGGAGTGGTCTTGGTCGTGTCAGCCATTCATATGTCTCCCGCGGGCGCTGATTTCCTCGACATCGCCCCGGCCGCTGGCCCGGAGCGCATCGAGGATGCGGTCGCAGACTGCGCCGAAGCTGTATTCCATGAAGCCGTTATGCCATTCGACACGGGCGTCGCCGTCCTTCAGGGCGGCATCGCCCTGCAGGTCCACCCGGTCGGCCAGTTCGTGCGCCTCGGCCAGTTGCCGGATCCGGGGGGCCAGCGCGGGCAGGGCCGATTCGGCAATGTAGATGCGCAGGAAGGGGCTGCCGAAGGCGATGCGCAGCGTCCGCCTGATCTGGCCGACCGCGCGGGCATGGGCGCGCCGGCGCAGGATTTCGGGCAGCACCTTCTCGCAGACCGATATGGCGAATTCCAGAACCTGCGATTCCAGCGCGCGGCGATGCTGTTCGGATCGGTCCAGCAGGGCCTGCATCCGCGGCCCCAGAACCGCCAGCGCCGCCGATTGCTGCGCGGCCAGGGTGGCGCGGGCCTCGTCCACGCCGGCGGCATGGCCCTCGATCCGGCCCTCGTCGCGGCCGATCTCGGTGGCGCGGGCGATGGCCTCGTCCAGCTCTTCCTGGGTGTAGATGGCGCGCGCGTCGTGATCCGCCCGCGCCCGTTCCTGTTCCAGTTCCTTGTCGAAGTCGCGGTCGAAGACGGGGTGGATCATGCGTCCTCCGCCAGCCAGGCGCTAAGGACCCGCAGCGCCTCGTCGGGCTGGGCCTCGGCCAGTTCGCCCACGTCGTTCAGAAGCTGGCGCCGCACCTCGCCGCTGACTGCGCTGATGGCGATCGTGTCATCGGCGCCGGGGTCGAGCGGGTCCAGCACGGTGCCGGTCGCCACCTGCGGCACGCCGCCAGCCGCTCCGCCGCCCGCTCCACCGGTCGGACCGGCGATCTGCGGCGCGGGCGCGCGCGCGTCGAGCGCCGGCGCCTGCTGTGGCCCGCCGGCGCCAGCGCCGGCCCCGCCGCCGGCCGGAACCCCGGCCGCGCCGGCCGCCGAGCCGTCGCCCCCGCCGGCCAGCATGCCCGCCGGCGCGCCGGCCCCGGCAAGCGCCAGCTCGCCGCCCCCGCCGCCGGCCGCCAATTGCCGCAGCGGCTTGGCGCCGAAGGCCATGATGGTGGCGATGACGGCCAAGGCGAAGAGCGACCGCAGGATGGTCATCAGGTTGTCGGCCAGGATCGTGCCCATCGTCCGGGTCACCGGATCGCCCAGTTCCATGGAATAATCCATGAAGCGCAGGCTATCGATCTGCACCTTGTCGCCCCGGGCTTCGTCGAAACCCACGGCGCTGCGGACCAGCGCCTCGAGCCGCGCGAGTTCCTCGGGCGAACGCTCCTGGTATTCGACGCTGCCATCGGGCTGCACGTTGTAGATCCCGTTGACCAGCACCGCGATCGAGACCCGTTCGATATCGCCGGGCTCGCGGGTGGTCTCGCTCTGGGTCGAGCCGATTTCGTATTGCGTGACCTCGTCGGTCCGGGCGCGCTTGTTGGTCGAGGTGGGCGTGCCGGGGCCGTTCTGCTGCAATGCGTCGGGCACGTTGTTGCCCACGCTGACCTCGCCCGCGGCGGCTTCGCGCCCCTCGACCTCTTCGTCGCGGGTCTCGACCGTGCGGGCCACCTGCTGCGACGGATCGAAGCTGCGCGACACGATGACCTCGCGCTCGGTGGTCAGGTCGACGCTGACCTGCACCCGCGCATTGCCCGCTCCGACCCGCGCCGACAGGATGTCGGTAACGCTGCGCGCCATGCGCTCTTCGACCGAGGCGCGGGCCGATTGCAGCGAATTCTCCATCGCGCCGCCGCCTTCCTCGCCCAGAATCGTCTCGCCGCTGGCCGACAGGACGGTCACCCGCGACGGGCTGAGTTCGGGCACGGCGGATGCGACCAGCGCACGGATCGCCATGGCCTGACGGCGCGAGACCTCCTGGGACGGGCGGCCGCGGACGATGACCGACGCGGTCGGCTCGGGGCGCTGACGCGAGAACGCCTCGCGCTCGGGCAGGACCAGATGGACGCGGGCGGCATCGATCCCGTCGATGGTCTGGATCGAGCGGGCAAGCTCGCCCTCCAGCGCGCGCAGGCGGTTCACCCGCTGCATGAAGGTGTTCATGCCCAGCCCGCTGCCGGTATCGAACAGCTCCCAGCCCGGCACGCCCTCGCCCGGCAGGCCGCCATCGGCCAGGACCATCCGGGCGCGTGCCAGTTGGGCCTGCGGGACGCTGACGGTCCCCCCGTCGGTCGACAGCTCGGCCGGGATGCCGGCTTTCTCCAGCGCGCCCAGCATGTCCGAGGCGCCGGTCGGCGAGAGCTGGCTGTAAAGCGGGGCATAGGTCGGGGCCAGAACGGTGTTCAGCCCCAGCAGCAGCGCCAGCATCAGTCCCGCACCGGTCGCGCCCAGGGCGATCAACCGCCCGCGACCAAGCGTCTTCAGGTTCTCGATTAGCGGCTTCACCGTTCACTGCCCGTATTATTATCTTGCCGTTGAGATGGAAAGTAGCGCCACAGTTTATTGGAAATCAAGCATACATTCCGGTTTATACTTGATCTATCCATGAACTGTGGTGTTGTTGGCCCCAATGGCAGACAGGCAGGCGGAGCAATGAGTGCCAGTGCGGCAAGTTCTCCGGGCGCAGCCGCGCCCGAAGGGAAATCGATGAAGCGGCGCATCCTCGTATGGACGCTGCTCTTGGTGTTGTGCCTGGGCGCGCTCGGCGGCGGGGTCGCCGCGGCGATCGGGCCGTCGACCCTGTTGAACATGCTGACGGGCGGCGAGGACGCGACGCCCCCCGCCGCTGCCGAGGACGCAGCCGAACCCAAGGGCAAGGCCGGTGCCGGTGATGGCAAGGCCAAGGGCGCCAAGGGAACGGCCGGGATGACCGTCATGCCCTTCAAGGAGATCATCGTGAACATCACCGATGTCACCGCCTCGGGGCGCCGGACCACCCGGTTCCTGAAGCTGAACGTCGCGCTGATCTACGACGAGGCGGCCCCCGGTGCGGCGAACGTGGCGGCGCGGCAGCTCTACATGCGCGATTCGTTTCAGGACTATCTGCGTCAGCTCACGGTGCGCGACCTGCAGGGCAGCATCGGACTCGTCACCCTGAAGGCGGAACTCTTGCGCCGGGCCCGCACCATCAGCGGCAGCGACGCCCCGGCCGAGATGCTGGTCGCCGATCTGATCATTCAATGAGGGCGCCATGACCGCACAGGCACAGACCGTCCAGGATGGAAGCGCCGAGATGATCGAAGAGATCATCCGCCTGTCGAAGCTGAGCTATGAACGCCTGCCGATGCTCGAGGTGGTGTTCGAACGCTATCTGCTGGCGCTGGCGCCGGACCTGAAGACCTACACCTCGGTCGCGGCCGACGTGACGCTGGAAGAATTCGAATACACGTCCTGCGCCGAAGCCCTGCAATCGATCTCGGCGCCGTCGTTTCTGGCCGTGACCGAGGCGCGGAACTGGGACGGCACGATCCTGGTCGGGATCGACCCGCCGCTTCTGTTCTCGACGCTCGAGATCATGCTGGGTGGCCGCTCGACCAAGGCGCCGAACGAAGCCTGGTCGCCGCGCGGCTTCACTGCGATCGAGAAACGGATCGGCAAACGCTTCTGCGAGGTCGCGCTGTCGTCCCTGTCCGGTGCCTTCGGGCAGGTCGCCGAGGTGGATTTCGCCATCGACCACCTCGAGACCAGCACGCAATCGACCGTGCTGGCGCCGCCCACCACGCCCTGCGTGAAGGTGGTGCTGAAGATCGCCATGGAATCCCGGGTCGGGCGGCTGACATTCCTGCTGCCCTACAACAGCTTCGAGAAGGTGCGCCCGGTTCTGGCGCAGGCATTCCTGGGCGGCAAGCTGGGCGGCGATTCCTCGTGGCGCGAGCAATTGACCCAGAAGCTGCACGAAACGGACGTGACGCTGGCCGCCAGCCTGCACGAGTTCCGGCTGCCGCTGTCGGACGTGCTGTCCTGGGCGCCGGGGCAGACGCTGGATCTGGGCATCGGCTCGGATTCCGAAGTGACCGTCAAGTGCAACGGTCTGGCGATGTTCCGGGGCGCGATGGGGCGGCGCAAGAACGGCGCGATCGCGCTGCGAATAACCGAAGATCTGGGCGGAAAGGACGCTATCGCCAATGATGTCACAGCTGATTGACGCGCTGATCCTGCTGCTTCTCGCCGGCACGCTCGCCTATGCGTTTCTGGTGGACCGGCGGGTGCGGGGCCTGATTGCCATGCTGCACGAATTGCAGCCCATCGTCGGCCAGTTCTCGGCCGCCGTGGACCGATCCGAAAATTCGGTGAACGCGCTGCGCGACGTGGCCGAGGGGCTGGCGGACGATGCCGCGCAGCCCGCGCCCGCGACGCCCAAGCGCAAGGCCGCCGAGCCGCGCGCCGGCGTGACGCGCGTGACCGGCAAGAGCGATCTGGTGCGCGGCTTCTTCGAGGCGACGCGGGGCAGGGGGGCGTGATGCGCCTGCAACCCTATCGGCTGCTGATCGGCGGCCTTGCGGTCGCGGGCATCGCCAAGCTGGCGCTGTCGGCCGGTGTGATGCCCGATGACACGGCGGTGCTGGAGCGGCTGGCCCTGGTCGGCCCTGCCGAGGCGGCGGCGAACGATGCCGCCGAACCGCAGCCGCAAGCCGCCGCGCCGGTCGCGGGCTGCGAGATGCCCGAAGAGATGCTGGCCGCGATCCAGAAAGAGCGCGAGCTTCTGGCGACGCAGAAGGACGAACTGGCGCAGCGCCGGTCCGAGGTGGACCTCGCGGCCGAGAAGGTGCAGGTCGAGACCGAGCGCCTGACCGAGCTGAAAACCGAGGTCGAGGCGCTGCTGGCGCGGGTCGAGAAGGCGAAGAGCGAGGACCTGGACCGTCTGATCGGGCTCTATGGCAACATGAAGTCCAAGGACGCGGCGGCCATAATGAACGATCTCGATATCGAGGTGACGGTGATGGTGCTGGGCGCCATGCCCGAGCGCGAGGCCGCGCCGATCATGGCGGCGATGAGCCCCGTGCGGGTGCGGGCGGTGTCGAAGATCCTGCTCGAACGGTCCAAGCTGCCCGGCGACCAGAAGCTCGACGGCATCCGCCTGAAGTGATCCGGCCGCCGCGGCCGGGCGCCGGTCAGGGATCGTCGCGCAGTTGCGAGCCTTCGGGCGGCTTGCGGCGCAGGTTGCGGCGCAGATCCATCACGTAGCCGATGATCTCGGCCACCGCCTGCCAATGCTCCGTGGGCACCTGCGCATCGACCTCGACGCTGTCGTGCAGGGCGCGGGCCAGGGGGCGGTTCTCGACGATCGGAATATCGTTCTCCCGCGCCAGCAGGCGGATCTGCTGCGCCATCAGATCGACCCCCTTCGCCACGCAGACCGGTGCCGTATCCACCCCCTGCTGATAGCGCAGCGCCACGGCATAATGGGTCGGGTTGGTCAGGATCACGCTGGCGGTGGGAACCGACGCCGCGATCCGCTGCCGCGCCCTTTGCCGGCGGATGTCGGCCCGGCGCGCCTTGATCTGCGGGTCGCCTTCGCTGTCCTTGTGTTCGTCGCGAAGCTCGCGCATCGACATGCGTTGCTTCTTCATCCATTGCGACCGCTTCCACAGGATGTCGATGATCGCCACCGGCACCAGGAACACCGTGGCGGCGATCAGCACCAGACCCACGGCGCGGCGGGTGTAATCGGGCAGATCCTCGGGCACGAAGCCCGGGGCGTGCCAGATCGCTCCCACCGTCTGCCGGGCGACGACGACGGTGATCGCGCCGATCACCAGCACCTTGGCCACGTTCTTGGCGAATTCCACCAGCGCGTCCGGGCCCGCCAGCCGCTTCAGCCCCGAAAGCGGCGAGAGCTTGGAGATTTTGGGCCGCATCCGTTCGGCCGCGACGGTGGTCTCGCCCTGAATGAGAACGCCGAAGACGGCGGCGATCAGCATGACCAGCAGCGCCGGGCCGATGGCGACGGCCAACTCTCCGCTGAGCCGGCGCAGGATGCCGCCGATATCGCGCAGGCCGGACCCGTCGGAGCCGATCCCGATCTGGCCCGCGGATTGGAGCGGCGCCTGCAGCGCGGCGACCAGGCCCGGCCCGATCTGGGGCAGCATGAAGACCGTCAGGACGAACAGCGAGAACACCGTCATCATGTTTCCGGTTTCGCGCGAACTGGGCACGTCGCCCTTGTCCCGCGCCTTGCGCAGCTTGCGCTCGGTCGGCTCTTCGGTCTTGCTGCTCTTGTCTTCCTCGGACATTCCGCCTCCTACAGGGCGAAGCCTTCGAGCCAGTCGCCGAACTGTGCCAAGAACACTTGCAGCATCGACGGCGCGGCGGCCAGCAGAACGACGATCCCGGCGGCGATCAGCACGGGCGCGGCCACGAAGAACACCGGCAAGGTCGGCATCATCCGGTTCGCCAGGCCCATGCCCATGTTCAGCACCAGCCCCATCACGTAGAAGGGCGCGGACATCGACAGGCCGATATAGAAGCTTGCGCTGGCCGCCCGCACCGTCTGCTGCGCCAGATCGCCCGGCATGATGCCGCCCACCGGGAACACCTCGTAGGACATCAGCAGCGCGCGAATGATCTGGTGGTGCAGGTCGGTCGCAAAGATCAGCGCGGCGCCCGCGATCAGCAGGATCGAGGCGACGACGGTCGCCCCCTCGAACGCGCCGATATTGGGCGCGAAGGCGTTGGCCAGCCCCGAGACCTGGCCGACCTGATATCCGGCGAATTGCAGCGCGCTCATCAGGATGCGGGCTGTCGTGCCGATCCACAGCCCGATGGTGATCTCGAGCGCGAAGAGTCGCAGAAGCTCGACCGGCGATACCAGGCTGACCGATCCGACCGGCGTCGCGGGATAGAGCGCGGCGCTGACGGCGAGGGCCAGGAACAGCCGGTGGCGGATGAAGATCGTGTTCTCGCCGAAGCCGGGCATGAACAGCATCGCCCCGCCGATCCGCGCGAACACCACCGCATAGCCCAGAAGCAACGCAACCAGGGTCTGCGACAGCATCCCTAGCCGCCGATCGTCGCGACGGTGCGCAGCGACGCCTTGCGGTGGATCTCGGTATGGGCGACGACCTGCGTCATCGGGCTGACGCGTTCGAGCATGGAGCGGACGAAGGTCCGCACTTCGGGGCTGACCATCAGCGCCGGCCACTCGTCCTTCTGCGCGAATTGCTGGATCTCCTGCCGCGCCTGCAGGACGAATTCCTGCACCCGCTTCGGCGACATCAGGAAGTTCCGGTCGTCGCCGTTCACCCGGACCGCCTCGGTGAATTCGGTCTCCCAGGCGGGCGACATGACGATGACCGGCATGAAGCCCGACGGATCGGTGAGGGCGTGGCAGATCTGGTTCGACAGCCGCTTGCGGACATGCTCGGTCACGCGTCCGACATTGGTGCTGGTCCGCCCGATCTCGGCCACCGCCTCGACGATCAGGGGCAGGTTGCGGATCGAGATGCGTTCGGCCAGCAGGCCCTGAAGCACGTGCTGAAGCAGGATGGCCGGCGACGGGGTCGAGAGGTCGGTGACAAGCTTCTGGTAGTTGCGATCCAGCCCGTCGATCAGTTCGCGCGTTGCACCGTAGGTCAGAAGCTCGGGCATGTGCTCCTTGATGATCTCGGTCAGATGCGTGGTGATGACGCTTTCGGGATCGACGACGGTAAAGCCGTGGCGCTCGGCCTCGGCGGCGGTGTCGTTGTCCACCCAGACCGCCTCAAGCCCGAATGTCGGCTCCTTCGTGCGCTCGCCGGGCAGGGCGATCGGGGCCTCGGCCGGGTTGATGACCATCATGCCGGTGGGGCGGATGTCGCCGCGCGCCGCCTCGACCCCGTGCACGTGGATTACGTAGCTGTTGGCGGGCAGGGCCGGGTCGTCCTTGATCCGCACCGATGGCAGCACAAAGCCGTATTCCTTGGCGAAGAGGTTCCGCAGGCTCTTGATCTTGCCGGGCAGGGCCGAGTCGCGGCTGTTGATCAGCGGCACCAGCGCATCGCCCATATCCAGGCGCAACTCGTCCAGGCGCAGCCGTTCCTGCATGCTGTCCTCGGCCTCGGCCGCCCCTTCGCGCTCGGCCTGCTTGCGCTGTTCCTCGACCTGCTCTTCGGCGGTCGTGGCGCTCCGCTGCATCGCCCAGCCCAGCCCGGCCATCGCCCCGGCCAGCACCAGGAAGACAATCAGCGGAAAGCCGGGCAGAAGGCCGATCCCCAGAAGGAGCGCGGCCGCCATGTAAAGCGCCTTGGGGTAGCTGCCGAGCTGGCTGAGCACCGCCTCGTTCGCCGCGCCCTCGGTCCCGCCCTTGGTCACGATCAGGCCGGCCGCCAGCGAGACGACCAGCGCGGGGATCTGGCTGACCAGCCCGTCGCCGATCGTCAGCGTCGTGAAGACGTTCGCCGCCTCGCCCACGCCCATGCCGCGCTGCACCACGCCGATGAGGATGCCGCCCACCACGTTGATCAGCGTGATGATGATCCCGGCCACCGCATCGCCGCGCACGAATTTCGACGCACCGTCCATGGCGCCGAAGAAGCCGCTTTCGTCTTCCAGTTCCTTGCGGCGGCGCTTGGCCTCGGCCTCGTCGATCAGGCCGGCGCCCAGATCGGCATCGATCGCCATCTGCTTGCCGGGCATCGCGTCCAGGCTGAACCGGGCCGAGACCTCGGCGATCCGGGTCGAACCCTTGGTGATCACCACGAAGTTGATGACGACCAGAATGGCGAAGATCACCATCCCGATCACGAAGTTGCCCGCCACGATGAAGCGCGAGAAGCCTTCGATCACCCCGCCGGCCGCGTCGGTTCCGGTATGTCCCTCGCTCAGGATCAGCCGGGTCGAGGCCACGTTCAACGACAGCCGCAGCATGGTCACGACCAGCAGCAGCGTGGGGAACGAGTTGAATTGCAGCGGCTTCGGGATCCACAGCGCCACCATCAGGATCAGCACGCTGATCGACAGCGAGATCGCCAGCCCGAAATCCAGGATCAGCGGCGGCAGCGGCAGGAACAGCATCGCCAGAACCAGCGTCACCCCGATGGCGAAGGCGGTGTCGCGGTTGCGCAGGCTGGCCGACAGCAGATCGGAGGTGCGGGTCTGGCTGCGCGCGTCGCTCATCGATTGGCCTCGTTTCCGGGCGCGGCCAGGAAGACCGGCAGGATCGGCTCCATCGGCGCGCCGCTATAGATGCTGCGGCGGGGCGTGTCGCGCGCCAGATCGGCCGACCAGATCGCGCGGTCGCCGGGGTCGCGCCGGGTGGCGCGCCCGCGGCCTTCGCCGGCGGCGGGCGCTGAAGCCCTCTCGGCCGCCAGGGCGCGGAAATCCTCGATCCGCGCATTCGCCACCTCGGTATTGCGGCCGAGCGAGGCGAGGTAGATCTCGCGCTTGTCCGGGCTGAACGAGTGATAGGACCCCGCAGCGATGACCCAGTCGCCGGTGCGGGCATAGAGCCGCTTGAGGAACCGGGCGGCGTATTCGACGTTCGCGGCGGGGTCGAAGCCTTCCTCGAGGCTGGTGAAGGCGTCGGGGTGCCAGCGCAGATTCACCTGCATGCATCCCACATCGATGGAATCGACGCCCGCGCGCTGGCGCTCGCGCACCCAGGCCATCGCCGCCGACCGGCTGTCGAAGCTGCGCCCCTCGCCCGCGGCGTTCACGGCATAGGGCCAGACGGTCAGCTTGCCGTCGCGCCGCATGCCCGCTTCCTGCAGGCCGATGCCCAACAGGATGTTGCCCGGGATCCGGTGGCGGATCTGCGCGCGCAGGATCTCGCTGATGCAGACGCTTCTGGCGGCGTTGTCCGGCTCTGCCGGGCGGGCAGGGCCCGTGTAGAACCCGCTCCAGCCGGGCTGGGCCTGTGCGGGCGGGGCCAGCAGCGGCAGTGCGGCGGCCATGAGGGCGATCAGCGCCGCCTTCACGGTCCGCCACTCACGATCAGGTCGAACACCCGGTCCGACAGCCGGGTGAGCGTGGTATAGGCGAAGGGCAGCGAGGCGAGGAGCGCCACGAAGATCGCGGCGATCTTCGGCACGAAGGTCAGCGTGATTTCCTGGATCTGGGTCAATGCCTGGAAGAAGGCGATGGCCAGACCGACCACGAGCGCCACGATCAGCACCGGCCCCGACGCGAGCAGGATGACCCAGATGGCCTCGGACAGGATCGAATAGGTATCGCTCTCCGTCATATCTCCGGCCCGTCTTGCGCCGTCAGATCGGCATCCGCAGCACTTCCTGATAGGCCTGCACGAACTTGTCGCGCATGGAGACCGCGATCTTCACCGTCGATTCCAGGGCGATCGTCGCTTCGACCACGCTTTGCGTATCCGCCTGGCCGCGCATGCCCTGGCGCGCCGTCGCGTCGGCGCCGCGCACGGTCTCGACCGCGTCGGCGGCGGCATTGCGCAGCGCCTCGGCAAAGCTGGGCGCGTCCGTGGCGGTCGTGTCGAGGGCGACATTGCCGTCGTCCTTCAGCCCGCGGGAATTCAGATAGGCGCCGCGAACGGAGCCGGACGAGATGACAGAGCCGGGTTCGGCCATGGCTAACCCCTTACTTCAGAAGGTCGATCATCAGGTTGCGCATCCGCCGGCCCGCCTCGAACATGTTCATGTTCGCCTCGTAGCTGCGGGAGGCTTCGCGCATGTTGCTCATCTCGATGATCGCGTTGACATTGGGCACCTTGACGTAGCCGTCCTGGTTCGCGGCCGGATGCGACGGGTCGTATTCCAGCGCGAACGGCGTGTTGTCGCGGCCGAATTCGGAGATCTCGACCGTGGACATGCCCGATTGCGTGTCCATCAGCTCGGAGAACGTGATCGTCTTGCGCCGGTAGGGGTCGGCGCCGGGTTCCGTGCCGCGGGAATCGGCGTTGGCCACGTTCTCGGACACGACCTTCAGCCGCTCGCCCTGGGCGCGCATGCCGCTGGCGGCGATGTAACCGATGGATTGAAGCGGGTCCATGGCGGGCCTCCTTAACGGTCGCTCGATGCCGCCAGCGTCAGCAGCTCGTATCCCTTGCGGTAGAGCTGCGCCGCCATGCGGTAATTCTCGGAGATATCGGACGCCTTGATCGTCTGCTGTTCCAGCAGGACCGTGTTGCCGTCGATGCTCTGCTGCCACGCGGCCTCGTCCTGCACCACGCGCACCCCGTCCGGCGTTCCCGCGTCCAGCAGGCCGCCGGCACCGCCGCGCCCGCGCAACATCTCCTCGAACGAGCTGATGTCGCGCGCCTTGTAGTTCGGCGTGTCGGCATTGGCCACGTTCTCGGCCACCACCTTCTGCCGGGCGCTCAGCCACTGCATCCGGTCCGAGGCGAGGCGGAAGAACGACATGGATTCCAAGTTCATCGAGAGTATTCCCTTAGCATCAATTCTTGATTAGCATGGATTTATCCAGCGCGCTACCCGGATTTATCCATGCAAACCGCCTTCTCTGGACTGTCTTCCTTCGCCCGCAACGTGGAAGAGGCGACCGTCACCGGCCGCGTCAGTTCCGTCCTGGGGCTGTCGCTGACCGTGGCGGGGCTGGAACGGGCGCTCGGCGTCGGGCATCGCTGCACGGTCCACGGCGCCTCGGGGCCGGTCCTGGCCGAGGTGGTGGGGGTCGATGACCGGGGCACACATGTGCTGCCCTTCGGGACCTGGCACGGCGTCGCGGTGGGCGATCCGGTCGAGGTCAGCCCCGCCGGCGACCGCATCCGGCCCCATGCGGCCTGGATCGGACGGGTGGTCGATGCGCTCGGCCGGCCGCTCGACGGGCGGGGGCCCCTGCATGAGGGGGCGCGGGCGCGGCCGGTAAAGGCCTCGCCCCCCCGGGCCTTCGACCGCCGCCGGGTGGGCCCCCGGCTGGAAACCGGCGTCCGGTGCTTCGACGTCTTCACGCCCCTTTGCCGCGGGCAGCGCATGGGCGTCTTCGCCGGATCGGGGGTCGGAAAGACGTCGCTGATGGCTATGCTGGCGCGCTATGCGGGCTGCGATGTCATCGTGATCGGCCTGGTGGGCGAACGCGGCCGCGAGGTGCAGGATTTCATCCAGCAGGATCTGGGCCCCGAGGGCATGGCGCGGTCGGTGATCGTCGTCTCGACCGGCGACGAGCCGCCGCTGATGCGCCGGCAGGCCGCCTGGACCGCGACCGCCATCGCGGAACAGTTCCGCGACGAGGGCAAGCAGGTGCTGCTTCTGATCGACAGCGTCACACGTTTCGCGATGGCGCAGCGCGAGATCGGACTGTCGGGGGGCGAGCCCCCCACCACCCGCGGCTATCCGCCCACCGTCTTCGCCGAGTTGCCGCAATTGCTGGAACGGGCGGGGCCGGGGCCGGACGGGGCGGGCGACATCACCGGCATCTTCACCGTTCTGGTCGAAGGCGAGGACATGAACGAACCGGTGGCCGACACGGTGCGCGGCATCGTCGACGGGCATGTGGTGCTGGACCGGCGCATCGCGGAGCAGGGCCGGTACCCGGCGGTGAACCTGCAGGCCAGCATCTCGCGCATGCTCCCCGACTGCCATTCCGAAGGCGAATACACGATCCTGCAGGCGGCCCGGCGGACCCTGTCGAAATACGCCGACATGGAAGAGCTGATCCGCATCGGCGCCTATCGGCCCGGCAGCGACCAGGAGACCGACGCGGCGATCCGCTTCTTCGACCCGGTCGACCGCTATCTCAGCCAGCGCAAGCAGGAATCGACCCCCTCGGCCGAGACCTTCGCCCGCCTCGCCCGGTTTCTGGACGAAGCCGGGGTCAAGGTGGCCGAATAGGGCCGGACGCGGCGCCTAGCGATGCAGCGCCGCCAACTCGTCGATCCAGCCGTCCAGAAACCTGTCGAAGGCCGGGCCGGACTGCCGCGCGGCGAAGGTGGCGGCCAGCGGATCGGGCGCACGGATATCGCTGCCGGCAAGCTCGGCGATGACCTCGTGCCCGCAGAAGGGCACGTAGACCTCGGAATAGCCGCCCTCGTGCACCAGGACCAGCCGGCCGCCGCACAGGTCGTCGGCCGCCGCCATGGCCCGCGCGGTCAGATCTCGGAAGGTGCCGGCATGAGCGAGCATCCGACCGAGAGGGTCGACCGCCGAAGCGTCGTAGCCGCAGGCGACGATGACGGCATCCGGCCGGAACCGCGCGAGGGCCGGCGCAACGATCCGGTCCCAGGCCGCCAGATAGCCGCGATGGCCGGTGCCCGCCGGAAGCGGGACGTTGATGTTGAACCCCTCGCCCCTGCCGTCGCCGCGGTCGCGGGCATCGCCCGTATCCACCGGGTAGTTCCGGTCCTGATGAAGCGAGACGGTCAGCACGTCGTCGCGGCCGTAAAAGATCGCCTCGGTCCCGTTGCCGTGATGCACGTCCCAATCCACCACGGCGATGCGCTCGGCATGCCGGGCGGCAAAGGCGGCCTCGACCGCGATGGCGATATTGGCCAGCAGGCAGAAGCCGTTGGGCCATTCCGGCAGGCAATGGTGCCCGGGCGGGCGCGACAGCGCATAGGCGTTGCGCAATTCGCCCCGCAGCACCGCGGCCAGCGCGCTCGTGGCCAGGCCGGCCGAGAGGGCGGCGATCTCGAACCCGCCGGGCAGGAACGGGGTGCGCAGGCCCAGTTCGCCCCCCTTGTCGTCGGACAGGCGCTTGAACTCTTTCAGGAAGGAATCCGGATGCACGCGCGCCAGATCGTCCCATCCGGCCTCGGGCGCGCTGCGCGCCGAAAGCTGCGCCAGCAGGCCCGTGACCTCGATCAGCGATTTCAGGCGGCGCTTGGTTTCGGGGGCTTCGGGAAGGCCGCCGAAGGTCGGCTGCACCAGACCGCCGGCCGGCAGCGTGAAGGCGTAATTGCCGCCGCCATGCCAGAAGCAGCGTTCGTCCCAGAAAAAGCCCGTGCGCATCCGTGTTCTCCCCACCGGTGTCATGCGGAACGTGGCGCGGCGGCCAAGCCGCGTCCAGAGGTGTTGGCGGTATCGCGGCGGGACCTTTCCATGCTATCGCGGGCGGCATGGCAGTGACGGCTTTCCGCCTTTCCCGTTCTCCGGCGCTCGCCTTCGCCGCGATGGGGGCGATGTGGGGCGCATTCGCCGCGCTGGTGCCCGAACTGAAGGGGCGTCTGGCGGCCGGGGACGCCGAATTCGGCGCAGCACTTCTGTTTTCGGCCTTCGGACTCGTCTTGTCCATGTGGCTCGCCCCGGTCGTGGCCGGCAAGCTGGGCATGCGGGCTCTGTCGCTTTCGATGGCGGCCCTGGCCGGTGCCTTCCTGCTCCCGGCGCTGGCGCCGGGCCTGCCGCTGCTGGCCGCGGCCATGCTCGCCCTCGGGATGATCTCGGGGCTGACCGACATCCTCGCGAATGCCCGGGTGAGCGAGATCGAGGCGCATAGCGGCCGCGCCTTGATGAACCTCAATCACGGCCTGTTCTCGGCGGCATACGCGGCGGCGGCCGTCGCGACGGGTGCCGCGCGCGAGGTCGGGGCGGAGCCTGTGACCGTCTTCGCCGTGCTGGCAGCGGTGACGATCGCGGCGACACCCGGAATGCGGTCGGAGTGGTGCGCGGAGCCGTCGGTGCCGGATCCGGCGCCGCAGGGCGGAAACGGGCGGATCGTGGTCTGGATCGGGCTGATCCTCCTCGTCGCCTTCTTCGCCGAGAACGCGGCCGAGGCCTGGTCCGCGCTGCATGTCGAACGCACCCTTGGCGGGCGTGCGGCCGAAGGCGCGTTGGGTCCGGCAATGCTGGGGGCGACGATGGCGGTCGGGCGCTTTTCCGGCCAGGTCGTGGCCAGCCGTCTGCCCGAGATCGTGGTGCTGAAATGGGCAGCGCTGCTGTCGGCGGCGGGTGCCGCGCTGGCCGCCCTGGCGCCGGTGATCTTGGGGGCCTA
>Ga0189283_10080_pt1 | contig 142033 bp, 144 predicted proteins | sample N26C4minimetaG_FD_130320 | JGI IMG/M metagenome (GOLD analysis project Ga0189283, IMG submission 130320) | Marine microbial communities from the Costa Rica Dome - N26 C4 mini metaG | ecosystem: Environmental > Aquatic > Marine > Oceanic > Photic zone | place: Costa Rica: the Eastern Pacific...
CTGGGGGGCGCTGCTGGCCTGGGCGGCCTCGACCGGGACACTGGGCTGGGCGCCGGTCCTGCTCTACCTCGCCGGTATCGCCTGGACGCTGTTCTACGACACGATCTATGCCCATCAGGACAAGGAGGACGACGCGTTGATCGGCGTGAAGTCCACCGCCCGCCTGTTCGGATCGCGGACGCGGCCATGGATGCGGGGCTTTCTGATCCTGTCCGTCCTGCTCATGGCCGCGGCCATCGCGGTGGCCCTGACCGGCCGCGTGCCGCCCCTGGGGCTGGCAATGGCGTTCGGGGCGCCATGGGCGATGGGCTGGCACCTGGCCTGGCAGCTCGCCCGTCTGGATACCGAGGATCCGGCGCTCTGCCTGCGCCTGTTCCGCGCCAATCGCGATGCCGGCCTCCTGCCTGCGCTGTTTCTCGCCGTGGCACAGCTGGCATGATTGCAGCGCCGCCGCGCCCGGCCTAAGACCCTTTCGACAGAAAAAAGCGGGATCGTTTCATGCCGTTGCGCCGTACCCTCCCTGCCCTCGCCCTCATCTCCCTCGCCGCCGGCGGCGCGGTCCTGACGGCGACGCAGGCGGCCGGGGTGATCGAACGGCAATCGGCCGAGAACGTGCGCGACCGGCTGGTGGCCGAAGGGCATGACTGGGTTGATGTCCAGGCGGACGGGTTGCGGATCACCCTGACCGGCACCGCCCGGGACGAGGCCGCGCGATTCGAGGCGCTGGCGGCCGCCAGCCATGCCGTGGACGCCGCCCGCATCACCGACCGCCTGCAACTGGCCGAGACCGAGGTCGCCGCGCCGCCGCGGTTTTCGCTGGAGATCCTGCGCAACGCCGATGGTGTCTCGGCGATCGGACTGATCCCGGCCGCGACCGATCGCGCCGCGCTGCTCCAGCGCATCGCCGCCGCTACCGGCGGCGCCGAGGTGACGGATCTGCTGGAAAGCGCCGATTTCCCCGCGCCGCCCGCCTGGGCCGGGGCGGTCGATCACGGGCTGACCGCGCTGTCGTCGCTGCCCAAGAGCAAGATCTCCGTCTCGGCCGACCGCGTCGCCGTCACGGCCATCGCCGACAGCCGCGCCGACCAGCGCCGGCTCGAATCCGAACTGAGCCGCGGCGCGCCCAAAGGCGTCCGGCTGGCGCTGGACATCGCGGCCCCCCGTCCGGTCATCACGCCCTTCACGCTGCGCTTCGTGCGCGACGGCGGGGAGGCGCGGCTCGAGACCTGCTCGGCCGGCACGGCCCAGGGGCGCGACCGCATCCTTGCCGCGGCGGCGGAGGCAGGGCTTCGGGGCGCGGGCGAATGCGCCGTCGGGCTCGGCGCGCCCTCGCCCGACTGGGCCGCTGCCGCCGAGGCCGCGATCGGCGCGATCGGCGATCTGGGCGGCGGCAGCGTGACGATCACCGACACCAAGATCGCGCTCAGCGCGGCGCAGGGCACCGAACAGGCCCTGTTCGACCGCGAGGTCGGCGAGTTGGAGGGCGCGCTGCCCGCCGCCTTCCGCGTCGATGCTGTCCTGCCCGAACCGCCCGCGCCCGCCGCCGACGGCACATCCGAGGCGGAGCCGGCGGAATTCGTGCTGACCCGCAGCCCGGAAGGGCTGGTCCAGCTGCGTGGCCGGGTGCCCGATGCGCGCAGCCGTGCCGCCGTGAAGAACCTGGCCGGGGCCCGGTTCGGCGCCGGTCAGGTGACGGACGCGACCCGCACGGCAGAGGGGCTGCCCGCGGGCTGGTCGCCGCGGGTGCTGGCGGGGATCGAGGCGATGGCGCTTCTCAACAACGGGGCGCTGACGGTCACTCCGGACCGGATCGAGATCTCGGGCCGGACCGGCATCCGCGAGGCGCGGGCCGAGATCGCCCGGCTGCTGTCCCAGACGCTCGGCGAAGATGCCGCCGTCAAGATCGACGTCGCCTACGACCAGGCGATGGATGTCGAACTGGGCCTGCCCACACCCGAGGAATGCGTGGCGCAGGTCAACGCCGTTCTGAACGCGCGCAAGGTGACCTTTGCGCCCGGGTCGGCCCGGATCGACGCCGATGCGCGCGACACGCTCGACAAGGTGGCCGAGGTCATGACCCCGTGCGAGGATGTGCCCATGGAGATCGGCGGCTACACCGACAGTCAGGGACGCGAAAGCATGAACCTGGACCTGAGCCAGAGCCGGGCGGATGCGGTTCTGGCGGCGCTGATGGCACGGCGGGTCCTGACCGCGAACCTGACGGCGCGCGGCTATGGCGAGGAAAACCCTATCGCCGACAACGGGACCGAAGAGGGGCGCGAGGCCAACCGCCGGATCGAGTTCCGGCTTCTCGCGCCCGAGGACACGGCAGCGGCCGGCGCCGAAGACGCGCCCGCAGAACAGCAGACGGAGCCTGATCATGAACAGAACTGAACTGATCGCCGTTACCGCGGCGATCCTCTTCGTCGCGTTCCTGTTGGGCTGGTTCGCATCCTGGCTGGTCCATCGCCTGGGCCGGTCCGGCGGCGCGGATCTGAGCGAACTGGACCGGATGGCGCAGCAACTCCATGAGGTCGAGGAGGAACGCGACCAGGCGCTGGCCCATCTGCGGCAGCGCGAGGCCGAGATGAGCAACCAGCTGCACCAGACCGAGGCCGAACTGCGTGCGGCCATGGACGGGCTGCGCGCCGCCCGGCACGAGGCCGAAGAGCTGCGCAGCTATGTCGAACGGATGAACCAGGCGGTCTGACCGCGCGCGAGGATCCGGGCCGCGGCCCGGGCCGGTGCCAGGAGATTCTTTGCCGGCCCGGTGCGCCGCGCGGTCAGGACCAGCGGTCCAGCGCGGCTTCGTCGGCGTCCTTCTGCGCCACCCAGCTTTCGCCGTCGGCGGTGACTTCCTTCTTCCAGAAGGGCGCGCGCGATTTCAGGTAATCCATCAGGAATTCCGCGGCGGCAAAGGCGTCGGCCCGGTGGGGCGCGGCGGTGGCCACCATCATGATCGTCTCGCCCGGCCGCATCCGTCCGTGGCGATGGATGACCAGCACGTCGCCAAGCGACCAGCGGCGCCGCGCCTCTTCGGCCATTGCGGTGATCGCCTTTTCCGTCATGCCCGGATAATGTTCGATCTCCATCTCGGACAGGCGGCCATCGGTATCGCGCACCAGCCCGGTGAAGCTGACCACCGCGCCCATATCGGTGCGCCCGGCCGCGAAGCGCGACAGTTCGGCCCCCGCATCGAATTGCCCGGCCCGGACCGCGACACGCATCCTCAGCCCCCCGTCATGGGGGGGAAGAACGCCACCTCCCGCACGCCGGCCAGGGGCGCGTCGAAATCGGCAAGCTCCTGATCCAGCGCCACGCGCAGGGCCGACACATCGGCAAAGGCCGCGGCATAGCGCTCCTCCCGCCCCGACAGTTCGGCGACGAGACCGGCAACGGTATCGGCGGCGGTCTCGACCCGCTCACGCGGAAGGCCGATCCGTTCGCGCACCCAGGCGAAATAGACGACATCGATCATCGCTGATCATCCCTCAGAAACGGCAGCGCCTTGCGGAAATAGTCCCACCCGGTCTGCAGGGTCAGCGCCGCCGCCACCCAGAGCAGGCCGACGCCGATCCACCAGGTAAGGGTCATCCCCCGCGCGGTCCAGATCAACCCGCCCGGATCGGGCGCCCGCCCGGCCAGCACCGCCTGCACCCCCTCGGGGCCGATCCCGTCGCCGAGACGCAGCAGGTGGTTCTCGAAGATGCCTTTCGAGAACAGAACCGCCAGCGCCACCATCTGCGCCGTCGTCTTCCATTTGGCGAGCTTCGTGACCTTGAGCGTCCCCGCCGTGTCGCCCAGGAATTCCCTCAGGCCCGAGACGAACACCTCGCGGAACAGGATGACCGTGGCGGGCAGCAGGATCCAGGGATCCATCCCGGAGAACCCGGTCACCACCAGCAGCGCGATGATGACCATCGCCTTGTCCGCGATCGGGTCGAGCATCGCGCCCAGTTTCGATTCCTGCTTCCACAGCCGCGCCAGATAGCCGTCGAACCAGTCGGTGACCGCGGCGCCGACGAACAGGACCAGCGCGAACCAGTCCGCCCAGGGCCGGAAGAAGAACAGAAACATCACGGCGACCCCGGGCGCGGCCAGCAGGCGCAACGTGGTCAGGACGTTGGGAATGGTCCATGTCATGGCATCGGTTTATCCGCTTCGCCGGGCGGGGAAAAGGCGCACCATGTCGCCCTGCCTAGCCGCGGTCATGAAAGAAGTCGTAGATCTTCTCGGCCAGCCCCTCGCTGATGCCGTCGACGGCCTTCAGATCGGACAGGCCCGCGCGGCTGACGGCCTTGGCCGAGCCGAAATGCGCCAGAAGCGCCCGCTTGCGGGCCGCGCCGACGCCCGGCACCTCGTCCAGCGGGGTCGCCGCCACCGATTTCGCCCGCTTGGCCCTGTGGGCACCGATGGCGAAACGGTGCGCCTCGTCCCGCAGGCGCTGCACGAAATACAGGACCGGGTCGTTGTGACGCAGCGCGAACGCGGCGCGGCCGGGCTTGTGGAATTCCTCCTTGCCCGCGTCCCGGTCGATGCCCTTGGCCACGCCCACGGTCGGAATGTCCGCGACCCCCAGATCGGCCATGATGCCGTGCACGGCCGAGACCTGCCCCGCGCCGCCATCGATCAGCAACAGGTCCGGCCAGGCGCCCGAGGCGCGATCGGGGTCCTCCTTCAACAGGCGCTGGAACCGGCGGGTCAGGACCTCTTTCATCATGCCGAAATCGTCGCCCGGCGTCAGGGCGTCGCCGCGGATGTTGAACTTCCGGTACTGGCTTTTCAGGAGACCTTCCGGCCCCGCCACGATCATCGCGCCGACCGCGTTCGTGCCCTGGATGTGCGAGTTGTCGTAGACCTCGATCCGCTGCGGCGGGCCGGGCAGATCGAACGCCTGGGCCAGACCCAGGAGCAGGCGCGCCTGGGTGGCCGATTCCGACATCTTCCGCGCGAGGCTCTCGCGCGCGTTGCGGGCGGCGTTGGCGACAAGTTCCGCCTTCTCGCCCCGCTTCGGCACCGCGATCTCGACCCGGCGGCCCGCCTTCTGGCACAGCGCCTCGGCCATCAGGTCGGCATCCTCGATCGGGTGCGACAGCAGGACCAGCCGGGGCGGCTCGCGGTCGTCGTAGAACTGGCCCAGAAAGGCCTGAAGCACCTCGGCCGCCTCGGCGCCCGACCCCGTGCGCGGATAGTAATCGTGGTTGCCCCAGCTCTGGTTCGCCCGGATGAAGAAGACCTGAACGCAGGCCTGCCCGCCCTCCATGTGCAGCGCGATAACGTCGGCCTCGGCCACGCCCTGGGGATTGACCCCCTGCGCCGACTGCACCTGCGTCAGCGCGCGGATGCGGTCGCGCAGCGCGGCGGCACGTTCGAATTCCATGGCCTCGCTCGCCTGGGCCATCTGGGCGGCGAGCTGGCCCTGAACCCGCGTGGACTTGCCCTGGAGGAAGCGTTCGGCATCGGCCACGAGGGCGGCATACTCGCCGTCGGACACGTAATCGACGCAGGGCGCCGAACAGCGGCGGATCTGGTACAGCAGGCAGGGCCGGGTCCGGCCTTCGAAGGTGGAATCCGAACAACTGCGCAGCAGGAAGACCTTTTGCAGCTGGTTCAGCGTGCGGTTGACCGCGCCCGCACTGGCGAAAGGGCCGTAATAGCTGCCCGGCGCGTTCTTGGCGCCGCGGTGTTTCCTGATCTGCGGGAAGGCGTGATCCTTCGACACCAGGATGTTCGGGAACGACTTGTCGTCGCGCATCAGCACGTTGTAGCGCGGCTTGAGCTGCTTGATCAGGTTCTGCTCCAGCAGCAGCGCCTCGACCTCGGTGCGCGTCGTCAGGAACATCATCGACGCGGTTTCCGAGATCATGCGCGCGATGCGCGCCGAATGCCCCGAGGGCCGGGCATAGTTGGAGACGCGGTTGCGCAGATTGCGCGCCTTGCCGACGTAAAGGACGGCGCCCTTGTCGTCGAGCATGCGATAGACGCCGGGCGAGCCGTCCAGCGTCCTGACATAGCTCTGTATGCAGGCATGGCCCCGGAGGGCCTGCTCGGGCGAACGTGTCATGCTATCCCTTCCAGACGATTCCCGATCTGGCTGCCCCGCCGGACCTGCCGCGCGCAAGCGCGAACATGTCCACTGAATCTGGGGATAAGTCTGCGGAAAACCATTGTGACATGGCAGATTTCCCCTTGCTGGCAAGGCCGTCGTTCACACTGCACAAAAAATAGGCATGTTCGCAACGCACTGTTATCGTTTGATATTTTCCGATGCCTGCCGCAAGCACCTGATTATTTTAGGGATTTTGACACCTGTGTGACATGCTGCGCGGGCGGCGTGCACAACTCGGACCGGCCCCTTCCGGTCAGCGGCTGGCGCGCCTTATTCCGGCCCCAGAACGTCAGGCGTCTGCCAGGCCAGATGCTGCCCGCCATCGACGCAGAGAAGCTGTCCGGTCACCGCCGGCGCATCGAGAAAGTATCCAAGCGCGGCCGTGATATCGGCAGGGTCGACCCCCCGGCCCAGGATCGTCGCCGCCCGCTGCGCCGCGAAATGCGCCTCGGACTGGCGGCTGCCCTTCAGTGTCGGACCGGGGCCGATGGCATTCACCCGGACCCTTGGCGCCAGGGCCTGCGCCGCCGTGCGGGTAAAGGTCCACAGGGCCGATTTGGCGATCGTGTAGCTCATGAAGGCCGGGGTCAGTTTCCGCACCCGCTGGTCGATCATGTTGACGACCAGCGCCTGCGCCACCGGCTCTCCGCCCGCATCGTCAACCGGTTCTGGCGCGGCCTGTGCCAGATGCTGCGTCAGGACGAAGGGCGCGCGCAGGTTCGATTCCAGATGGCGGTCCCAGCTTTCCCGGGTCGCCGAGGCGATATCGTCATGCTCGAAGATCGAGGCATTGTTCACCAGCACGGTCAGCGGCCCGCCCAGGGCCTCGGCCGCCCTGGGCACCAGGGCCGCGGTCTCGTCCTCGACCAGCAGGTCGGCCGCCAGCGCGACCGCCCGTCCGCCGCTGTCGGCGATCTCGCCGGCCACCTCCTCGGCGCCCCGGGCCGAGCTGTTGTAATGGACCGCGACGTCATAGCCCCGGCGGCCGAGATACAGCGCCATCGCCCGGCCCAGGCGATGCCCGCCGCCGGTGATCAGTACCCGCTCTGCGGTCATATTGCGGCCCCGTTTTGCATCAGACGATGATGTACAGATACACGGCGTAGACGCCGACGAACAGCATCCCCCATCGGCGGCCGAGGCGCCGGCCCATCAGCACGAACGGCGCCATGGCGACCGACGCGCCGAGCATCACCCACAGATCCAGCGTCAGGAACGACCGGTCCACCGGGATCGGTCCGACCAGCGTGACGACGCCCGTGATCCCCAGCAGGTTGAACAGGTTCGACCCGATCACGTTGCCGAGTGCGACATCGGCCTGCCGCTTGACCGCAGCCACGACCGAGGTCGCCAGTTCGGGAAGCGAGGTGCCCACCGCCACCAGCGTCAGGCCGATCACGGTCTCGCTGATGCCGAAGGTCCGGGCGATATTGGTCGATGCGTCGACCAGCAGATCGGCCCCCACCGGCAGCCCGACCAGACCGACCGCAAGGAATGCCATAATCTTCCACCACCGCATCGACGGGTCTGCGCCCTCGACATCCTGCGCGGCGGCTTCGCTGCGCCGGTGCGACAGCGCCTGGCGCCCCTGATCGGCCAGAACCGCGGTCAGCGCCGCCAGCAGGATCAGCCCGTGAATCCATGTCAGCGGCCCGAGGAAGGCCAGCACGATGAACAGCGCCGATGCCGCCAGCATCACCAGATAGCTCTTGCGGGTGTCCAGCTCGTCGGTCCCCAGCCGAGAGATCAGGGCGGGAATGCCCAGAACGATCAGCACGTTCGCGATGTTCGATCCGACGACGTTACCCAGGGCGATGCCGGGCGCGCCCGTCAGCACCGCCTGCACACCCACCAGGAGTTCGGGCGCCGACGTCCCGAAGGCCACCACCGTCAGACTGACGATCAGGGCGGGAATGCCCAGCCTGAGGGCCGAATTCACCGCCCCCCGCACCAGCGCATCGCCCGCCAGTATGAGGATCGCAAGGCCGAGGCCCGCCCAAAGAAGATCGGCCATCCCCTAGCCCTTTCCGCAGGGACAGGCGCCCCTGCCGATGCGATACCTGCCGCAGGACCGGCACCGCAGATCGGCAAGCCGCTTGGCCCCCGGGAACCGCAGGCGGCCGAACATGGCCAGGGCGACCATCGCGATCAGAAACAGGCTGACGAGCTTGATCATCGGTCAGAGACCGAACCGGGCATAGGCGGCGCGCGCCTCGATCTCGGCGGCGAGATCCGCGGTCAGACCGGCGGCGAAGCGGCCGAGAAACGGGCGGCGGTGCTGATAGGGTACCAGACGCACCTTGTCGCCGAACCGCTCTTTCATCTTGGGCACCACATGCCCGATCCCGTCGATCAGCCCCACCGCTCTGGCGGCCTCGCCCACCCAGACCTCGCCGGTGAACAATTCGCCGTTCTCGGCCAGCCGCTGCCCGCGCCGCGCCTGCACCTGTTCGATGAAGCTGCGATGGACCCGCTCCTGTATCGCGCCGAGCCGGGCCACGTCCTCGGGTTTCTCGGGCTGGAACGGGTCCAGCATGCTCTTCGAGTTCCCGGCCGTATGCACCCGCCGCTCGATCCCGTGCCGGTTGATGAACTTGTTCAGCCCGAAACTCGACGAGATGACGCCGATCGACCCCACGATCGAGGACGGATCGGCAAAGATCTCGTCCGCGGCGGTCGCCAGCCAGTAGCCGCCCGACGCCGCGACATCCTCGACGAAGGCCAGGACCGGGATCTTCTTCTCGTCGGCCAGGCGGCGGATGCGCGCGGCGATCAGCGACGACTGGACCGGGCTGCCGCCTGGCGAGTTGATGACCAGCGCCACCGCATCGGGCCGCCCGCGGCGGAACGCCTTCTCGATCATCGGGGCAAGCGTGGCGTCGTTCAGACGCCCGCGCCCCGCGGTGGCGATGATGCCCTGCAGGCGCAGGACGCTGACCCTTGGTTCGCTTTTCACGAACGGAATGAAACGCTTCATGCGGGGGATGTAATCCGGCGTCGCCCCCGCCTCAAGTCATCGGCCGCCGAAGCTGCCCGCCCGGACCGCCGGCGCCGATTAACCTGACGTCAGGCCGCATTTGGCAACAATCCCGGCTATCGGCCGCGGTTTCGGCCCGGCCGGTCCACAATTTCGCCCCTCGCTCCGCAGAAAAGCGGCCGGGCGGGTAGCGCGGCAACCGATGAAAGCGGGCGGCGCAGGCGCTGCGCAACGGGACGAGGCATGACGAGCAGGACCTACACGTTCAAGGGCTTCGCGCCTTCGGATTTCGAGCAGACGCCGGACGGCAAGTTCCGCATGCGGCCCGATTGGGACGCCGACCGGCACGCCTATACCTTCGCCTTCACCGACGATGACGGCTACCTGGATACCAGGGATAGCAGCGAGGGCGAGGGCGAGGGCGAAGGCAAGGGCGACGGCAGCAGCCAGCGCGGCGTCGTCACCGACGCGTCCGGCGCCAGGGTCGCCGCTGGCGGGGCCAGCCTGAGCGACAGCTACCGCTTCTCGGACGGGAATGGCGGGACGGTCAACGTCTATGCGGTCGAAGTCGACGGCAAGGTCGTGGGCTACGTGGCCGACGGCCCGATCCAGCCGGGGAACAGCTACGACGTAAGCTATGTTGGCGACGGCGCAGCGGACCGGACGGCATATGGGGATCTGGAAAGCCAGACCTACGATCAGGACACGGCCAACACGGCTGCGGGCACCGCGAACGACGACGAACTGGATGGCGGCGGCGGCGACGACACGATCCGGGGCCGCGGCGGGAACGACACGATCCGCGGTGCGGCCGGCAACGATTCGCTGTCGGGCGACGGGGGCGACGACGACCTGTCCGGGGGCGACGGCGACGATTACCTGGACGGCGGCGACGGGGACGACACCCTGCGCGGCGGGGCGGGCGACGACACGCTGCGGGGCGGCGCTGGGGCCGATTCCCTGTCCGGCGGCTCGGGCATGGATTACGCCGATTATCGGGGATCCGATGCCGGTGTCGATATCGACCTCGGCAAGGGCACGGCCAGCGGCGGCCATGCCCAGGGCGACACCTTCAGCGGAATCGACGGCGCCTACGGATCCGATTACGGCGACCGCATGCGCGGGTCGGACGCCCAGGGGGCCGAAGCCGGCAACCGGTACACGACCGTCTTTCACGGCGGCGGCGGCGACGACACGCTGGAAGGGCGCGGCGGCGATGACAGCCTGTACGGCGATGCCGGCTCCGACAGCATCCTTGGCGGCACCGGCGACGATTACCTCGACGGCGGCGACGACGCGGACCGCTTCGTGCAAGAGGACGGGTTCGGCCGCGACACCGTGGTCGGCGGCGAAGGGGGACGTGACGACGACACGCTGGACTTCTCGCGCCTCTCGACCGGCGTGTCGGGCCGGTATGACGGCGATGAGGCAGGCACCGCGACCGGCGGCAGCGGCGGCCAGGACAGCGTTTCCTTCAGCCAGATCGAGAATGTCCGCCTGACGGATCAGGGGGACCGGTTCGACGCATCCTCCACCTCGGGCGGCGTCCGCATGGAGGGTGGCGGCGGCGATGACAGCCTGACCGGCGGCGCGGGCGGCGACCGGATCGATGGCGGAGCCGGCGACGACACGATCCACGGCGGGGCGGGCGACGACACGCTGTCCGGCGGGACCGGCGCCGACCGGTTCGAGGGCGGCGCGGGCGACGACCGGATCGACCTGGGCGGCGGGCCCGACGGCGACGGTGCCGGCGACAGGGTGCTGCTGTCGGGCGGCGGCGGCTCGGACACGATTTCCGGCTTCGAGGGGCCGGTATCCGACGGCGCCGGCGGCTGGACCAGCACCGACAAGCTCGACATCTCCGGCCTGACCGATGCCAGGGGCAACGGCATCCGGTCCTGGGACGTGTCGGTATCGGACGACGGTGCCGGGAATGCGGTGCTGAGCTTTCCGAACGGGGAAAGCGTGGTCATGTACGGGCTGTCGCCCGACCAGTTCGCCACCGCCGGACAGCGCAGCGCCGCCGGCATTCCGTGTTTCGGCGCCGGCACCCGCATCGCCACGCCGCAGGGGCCCGTCCGGGTCGAGGATCTGCGCGCGGGCGATCTGGTCCTGACCCGGGATCAGGGGCCGCAGCGGCTGCTCTGGACCGGTCGGCGCGACCTCGGCCGGGACGAGCTCGACGCCCGCCCCGATCTGCGCCCGATCAGGCTGCGCCAGGGGACGCTCGGCCTGTCCCGCGACATCCTGGTATCGCCGCAGCACGGCATGCTGCTGCGCCTGCCCTGCGGTGCCGAACGGCTGGCGCGGGCGCGCCATCTCGTCGGGCGGCTTCCGGGTGCCAGGGTCGCGCGGGGCCGGCGCCGGATCGGATACGTGCATCTGCTGTTCCGCCGGCACCAGATCGTGCTGGCCGAGGGCGCGCCGAGCGAAAGCCTGTATCCGGGGCCGCAGGCGCTGCGTGCGCTGTGCCCATCGGCGCGACAGACGATCCTGTCCATGTTCCCCGGCCTGTCGGGCGCGACGACGGCCGCGGCCTATGGCGCGACCGCCCGCCCGTTCCTGCGCCGCCGCGACCTTCCTGTGCTGGATCTTCGGGCCGATCGGGCCGAGATGCAGCCAAAGGACACGGGCGGCATTTCCATTGCCGCCCCGGCCTGACATGATCGCGCCGAGCCCCCCACCCTGCGCCGCGGGAGACGCGACAGATGACCACCCTAGCCGTCGGCGATATTCGCATCGCCAACACCCTGCCCTTCGCGCTGATCGCGGGGCCGTGCCAGCTTGAGGGGCTGGACCACGCCCGGACCATCGCCGGGCGCCTGGCCGAGATATGCGCCAAGCTCGAGATTCCCTATGTCTTCAAGGCCAGTTTCGACAAGGCGAACCGGTCCAGCCTGTCGGGGACCCGGGGGCTGGGCCTGGAAGAGGGGCTGGAGATACTGTCGCGGATCGGGTCGGGATACGGCTGCCCGACCCTGACGGACGTGCACGAGGCGGCGCAATGCGCCCCGGCGGCCGAGGCCGTGGACATCCTGCAGATACCCGCCTTCCTGTGCCGGCAGACCGATCTGTTGCTGGCCGCCGGGCAGACCGGCGCGGCGATCAACGTGAAGAAGGGCCAGTTCCTGGCGCCGTGGGACATGAAGAACGTCGCGGCCAAGATCGCCTCGACCGGGAACGAACGCATCCTGCTGACGGAACGGGGGGCGTCGTTCGGCTACAACATGCTGGTCAGCGATTTCCGGAGCCTGCCGATCATGGCCGAGACCGGCTATCCGGTCGTCTTCGATGCCACGCATTCCGTGCAATTGCCGGGGGGGCTGGGCGCCTCGTCCGGCGGGCAGCGCCAGTTCGTGCCGCCCCTGGCCCGCGCGGCCGTCGCCGTGGGCTGCGCCGCCGTCTTCATCGAGACCCACCCCGACCCCGACGCATCGCCAAGCGACGGGCCGAACATGGTTCCGCTCGATCAGATGGAGCCGCTTCTGGCCCGGCTGAAGGAGATCGATGACCTGACCAAGAGCTGAGGCCGGCTCAGCTTTGCCCGGGCAGCATCCGGGCCAGCAGGCCGGTCGTCCGCTCAAGCGGCAGTGCCGCCTGCCGCAGGGCCTGCCGCGCCGCTTCCGTCTGGGCCGCGCGCGCCGCCGGGTCCGCCAGCAGGGCGGTCAGCGTCCGGCCCAGATCGTCTGCGTCTTCGACCTGCCGCGTCGCCCCGGCCGCATCGAGCTGGGCATAGATGTCGCGGAAATTCGCCACGTCGGGGCCGTGCAGGACCAGACAGTCGAGCGCCAGCGCCTCGAACGGGTTCTTGCCCGTCAGCGGCGGCGCGACCGGCATCGAATGACCGATCAGCGCCACCGGCGCCACGCGATACCACAGCCCCATCTCGCCGATCGTATCGGCGATGTAGATTGCGCAATCGGGCGCCGGCACCTCGGCCCGGCTGCGGCGGGCGATGCCGGCGAAGCGCTGGCGCGCCTCGGCCTCGGTCTCGTCCGCCAGCCGGGGCTGCCGGGGCGCAAGGATCATCAGCAGATCGGCAATGTCGCTCCGGGCTCGTGCATGGGCCGCCAGAAGTTGCGCCTCCTCCCGCCGGTCGGTCGGGGCCGCCAGCCAGACGGGGCGCGCCCCGAGCCAGGCTTCGACCTCGGCCCGCGCGGGCGGCAGGTCGGGAAGCGGATCGGCGCCCCCCTTCAGCGGGCCCAGGGTCTCGACCCGGTCGGCCGGCGCGCCGAGCGCGCGAAAGCGTTCCGTCGACAGATCGTCCTGCGACAGGATGCGCTCGGGCAGCGCCAGCAGGGCGCGGATGGCGCCGCCGCTGCGCCGCCACTTGCCAAGCGACCGGTCCGTCACCCGACCGTTGACCACGACCAGCGGGATGCCGCGCCGGGCGATCCGGGTCAGCATGTAGGGCCAGAGGTCCAGCTCGGCGAAGGCCACCAGATCGGGGCGCCAATGGTCTAGGAAGCGGTCCACCGGCCCGGCCGCATCCACGGGCAGATACTGGTGCAGCACCCGGGGCGGCAGGCCGACCTTCGCAAGCGCCTCGACCGAGGCGCGGGTGGTCGTGGTCAGCAGGAAATGCGCATCGGGCCGCGCTGCCCCCAGGCGCCGCAGCAGCGTCACGAGCGCCAGGCTTTCGCCGACGCTGAGCGCATGGAACCACAGCAGCGGCCCGTCGGGGCGGGCCAGCGACGGCGTGCCCAGGCGTTCGGGCAGACGCGCCGGATCCTCCTTGCCCCGCCGGACCCGCGCCGCCAGGGCCCGGCGCCACAGCGGCAGGCCGACACGGGCGAAGGCGAGATAGGCGCGCAGCAGCATCGGCGGACGCGGCGGCTAGCCCGCGCGCCCTTCGGCGGCGGTGCGCAGCGCCTCCTGCCGTTCCAGCCGGCGGTTGTGCCGGATCGAGGACCAGAAGGACAGCCCGATCATCCCGGCGCCGGCCAGCCCGGTGAACAGTTCGGGCACGTGCATGTAGGTCTGCGCGAACATGATGACCGACAGGATCAGGATCGAATAGAACGCGCCATGCTCCAGATACCGGAATTCGGCCAGCGTCTTGCGTTCCACCAGCATGATGGTCATCGACCGCACATACATCGCGCCGATGCCCAGGCCGATGGCGATCAGGAACAGGTTCTTCGTCAGGGCGAAGGCGCCGATCACCCCGTCGAAAGAGAAGCTGGCATCCAGCATCTCGAGATACAGGAACGCGCCCAGCCCACCGGCGCGCGCCGTGTCCCGCGCCGTTTCCCGGGCATCCAGCAGGTTGCCCAGCAACTCGACCCCCAGAAAGCACAGCAATCCCAGTATCGCCGAGAACAGGAAGGTCGCGGCGTCGCGCGGGGCCATGCCGGTGGCGAACAGCGCCACCAGCAGCAGCACCAGTGCGATTTCCAGCCCCCGGACGGATGCGCAGCTCCGCAGGCGGCATTCCAGGACGCCGATCCAGTCCACCTCCTTGTGCTCGTCGATGAAATAGGTCAGCGCCACCATCATCAGGAACGTGCCGCCGAACGCCGCGATCGACAGATGCGCGCCGTCGATGATCCGGGCGTATTCCTGCGGTTCGGTCGCCGCCAGCTTCAGCGCCGCCCAGGGTCCGATATTCGCGGCGACCGCGACAACGGCCAGGGGAAAGACGATCCGCATCCCGAACACGGCGATGAGGATCCCCCAGGTCAGGAACCGCCGCCGCCATTCCGGGCGCATCGTGTTCAGCTTGTTGGCATTCACGATGGCGTTGTCGAAGGACAGCGAGATCTCGAGCACGGCCAGCGCCGCCGCGATGATCAGGAACGACACGGCACCGCCCGGGCCGCCCGCTTCCCATCCCAGAAGGAATGACAGGACGAGACCGCAGAAGGTGACGATGAAGGACCAGAGGAAGTATCGGCGGATAGTGGCGCGCATGATTGCGGACTTGGAACTCTACCGGGCTGGAAGGAGCGTTGACACCCGATGTGGGAGCGGTGCAGCGGCTGCACAACCCGCTGCTTCAGCTTTCCGCACCCGCGGCGCAGGCGGGCGTGTCGGCGACGCAACAGCGGCAGCTTTCCGCCGAGCGTCGCCGCAGCGCGGGTTCAGATCCCCACCTCGGCGATCGCCTGCGCCAGCACCGGCACCGTCTGGCCGTTCAGACCGGCGATGTTCAGCCGGCTGTCGCCGACCATGTAGATCCCGTGATCGCGGCGCAGCGCCTCGACCTGATCGGGCGTGGCCCCCAGGCGCGAGAACATGCCGCGATGATGCGCGATGAAATCGAACCGGTCGGAATTGGTCCGCTGCCGCAGCTCGTCGGCCAGTTGCTGGCGCAGGGCCAGCATCCCCGTGCGCACCTCTTCGAGCTCGGCCTTCCAGTCGGCGGTCAGCGCGGCGTCCTGCAGGACGGTCGAAACGATGCGCGCGCCGTGGTCCGGCGGGAACGAGAAGTTCTGCCGGTTCAGATAGTTCAGCGTGCCCTGCACCGTCTTGCTGTCGGCCGAGGCCGGGGCCAGCGCCATCAGCAGCCCGGCCCGTTCGCGGTAGATGCCGAAATTCTTCGAACAGCTCGCCGCGACCAGCATCTGTTCCATCCGGCCGGCCAGGTGCCGGGTGCCCGCCGCATCGGCCTCCAGCCCGTCGCCGAAGCCCTGATAGGCGATGTCGATCAGCGGGATCGCACCCGTGCGCTCCAGCAGGTCGCCGACCGCCCGCCACTGATCCTGGGTCAGGTTCGCCCCGGTCGGATTGTGGCAGCAGCCGTGCACCAGCACCACGTCGCCGCGCCGGACCTTCTCCAGATCCGCCATCATCGCATCGAAATCGACGCCGCGGGTGCTGTCGTCGAAATAGCGGTATTCGGCCATCGGCAGGCCCAGATATCCCACGATGGACGGGTGGTTGGGCCAGGTGGGGTTCGACATCCAGACCGTGGCCTGCGGCGCGGCCATCTTCACCAGTTCCAGCGCCTGCCGGATGGCGCCGGTGCCGCCCGGCGTCGCGACCGCGGACAGGCGCGCCCGGTCGGCACCGTCGCCCAGGATCATCCCGCTCAAGGCCTCGGCATAGGCCGGATCGCCCGCCAGCCCGGTATAGGCCTTGGTCGTCTGCTCCTCCCAGATGCGCCGCTCGGCCTGCTTGACGGCCCGCATCACCGGCGTTTCACCGGCCGCGTTGCGATAGACGCCGACGCCCAGATCGATCTTTTCCGCACGCGGATCGTCGCGATACGCCTGGATCAGCGCCAGGATCTTGTCGGCGGGCTGCGGGGTCAGGTCGGTCAGCATGTCAGGTCCTCATGAAGGAAGCCGCGCCAGATCGCGGTCTCGGGTCAGCACGCGCCGGCGCGACTCGCTGCGCACCGGGACGAATCCGTGTCTCTGATACAGATCCAGGGCGCGGGGATGGTCGAGCGTGCAGGTATTCACCGTCAGCAGACGGGTGCCGGGCCGGTCCCATCCGGCGAGGATCGCCATGCGCAGCAGCCATCCGCCCAGCCCCTGCCCCACCGCCTGCGGCACGAGGCCGAAATAGGTCAGGTCGCATACGCCGTCGCGGGGGCCGTCCAGCAGGAAGAAGCCATGCGGCCACCCCCGGTCGATGAGGGTGTAGAGCGCCATTTCGTCCCGCGCCAGCCAGCGGGCGATGTCGTCATGTTCGCGCCGGTGAACGTCTTCCCAGGCATAATCCCGGCCGACGGCATCGTAGAGCGCAAGAAAATACCAGACCGGCGGCGCCTCGGCCCGAAGCAGCATCGCCCCCGACGACGCCGGAGGATCGGGCGGCCCGTATCCGGGCCGCTCGGTCATCTCCAGATAGGTGATCGTATAATCCAGTTCGGTGCCGGCCGGCTGAATGGTCATCCCGTCGCGACCTTGAGATCCCCGTACATGCCCCATTCCGCCCAGGACCCGTCATACAGCGCGTGATCGCGATGCCCGGCCCGTTCCAGCGCCAGGCTGAGGATGGCGGCGGTGACGCCCGAGCCGCAGGTGGTGATCACCGGTCGCGACAGGTCGACGCCGGCGGCACCGAAGGCGGCCCTGATCTCCTCGGACGACTTCATCGTCCCGTCGTCGTTCAGAAGGGTCCGGTAATGGACGTTCTTGGCGCCCGGGATATGGCCCGCCCGCAGACCGGGCCGGGGCTCGGCCTCTTCTCCGCGGAACCGGGCGGGCGACCGCGCATCGACGATCTCGTGATCGCCCAGCTTCGCCGCCGCGGCGACCTGGGTCACGTCGCGGACAAGCTGGTTCTGCCGCGCCACGGTGATATGGCGGTCGCGCATCACGGGGGGCAGATCCTCGACCGGCCGCCCCTCGGCGCGCCATTTCGGCAGCCCCCCGTCGAGCACGGCCACATCGGTCTTGCCCATCAGGCGGAACAGCCACCAGATCCGGGCGGCCGAGAACAGCCCGGCCCCGTCATAGACGACCACCTGATGCCCGTCGCCGACGCCCATCTTGCGCATCCGCGACACGAACTTCTCGGGCGGCGGCGCCATGTGCGGCAGGTTGGACCGGTGGTCGCTCAACGCGTCGATATCCACCAGCCGGGCGCCGGGGATGTGAGCCTCGGCGTATTCGGCGGCCGGATCCCGGCGCTCGCCCGGCAGATACCAGCTCGCGTCGAGGATGCGCAGGTCGGGATCGGCCAGGTGCCGCTCCAGCCAATCGCTAGAGACGAGCGTTCGCGGATCGTCCTCGGCCATGCCCCTTCTCCCCGGCAGCGGTGACGTTGCGACGTGCCTAGCCCCGCCGCAGACGCGTTGCAAGGCCGCGCAGCCGGAGGATCAGCCGTCGTGCCGCAGAAGCCGCTGCTTCTGGCGCTGCCAGTCCCGCTTGGCTTCGGTCGCGCGCTTGTCGTGGGTCTTCTTGCCCTTGGCGATGCCGATCTTCACCTTCGCGATGCCGCGATGATTGAAATACAGCACCAGCGGCACCAGGGTCATCCCCTTGCGCTGCGTCTCGTTCCACAGGCGCGACAGTTCCTTGCGGCTGACCAGCAGCTTGCGGCGCCGCCGGTCCTCGTGCCCGAACATCGCCTGTTCGTAGGGCGCGATATAGGCGTTCACCAGCCATAATTCGCCGTTCTCCACGGCGGCATAGCTTTCGGCGATGTTCGAAGTGTTCTGCCGCAGGCTCTTGACCTCGGACCCGGTCAGGACGATCCCGCATTCCAGATCGTCCTCGATCGCATAATCGTAGCGCGCGCGCCGGTTCTCGGCGACGACCTTGTAATTCGGATTGTCCTTCGGCTTGGCCATGAGGGCGATCTAGGCGCTTGTCGGGCGCCTGTCCACCAGCCGCCGCAACCAGTTCCGCCGCGGTGGCGGTGCGGCAACCGCCACGCGCCCCTCGACGACCAGCGCGACGATGGCGTCCTGGCGCGGCCGCGACTGGCCCGGCGGCGCGGCATAGGTCTGCTGGACGATCAGACGCGGCAGCGGCCGGATCCCCACCCGGCCGGCGGCCGTCGCCCGCGCCCCGCAGGCGGCCTGAACGTTCAGCTGCTTGACCACGCGCTCGGGCTTTCCCTCGGGCACGACCACGCGCGTTCCGAACGGGCCGCAGCGCACGCCGTTGCCGAATTCGAACCACAGGCCATGCGCCTGTTCGGCGGCCATCACGATCGCCCCCAGGACCTGCCCGCGGGCTTCGGCCCGCAGATGTCCGGTCAGGGGATATTCGTCGCACGCGATCAGCGAATTGACGAAGCGCACCGGCGCGCGTCCCTCGAACTCGCGAACCAGTGTCAACGTTTCGTCCGCCGCATCCTGCACGACGGGAACGGGCGCGCCGCGCTCGGCCCGTTCGGCCACGCACCCCGCCAGATCGCACAGCAGCGCGTGTCCGGTATCGTAATGGGCGGTGTCGCTGTACAGCGTTGCCGCGTCCGGCAACGGGCCCCGGTCGCGCAGCAGCGCGGCACAGCATACGGGGTCCAGCCCCGCCGCGGCGAACTGCCCCCGCACCGCCTGCAGATACGCATCCTCGTCGGGCGCCAGAAATTGCGGACGGTTATGCATGAGGACGGGCACCATGCCTGCCCCGGCCCGGGCGCACAGGCGCAGCAGCCAACGAAGTTGATGCTCGAGCACCGGCAGCGCAACGCCGGACCGCCAGTGGTTGTATTCGTTGAGCGCGTATTCCCAGACGACCGTGTCGCCGGCGCGCAAGGGATCTGCCGCAAGCAGACGATACAGCCCCATCAGGGTCGTCGCCGCGCCGAGGCTGAGATTTACCACCTCGAACCCCGCCACGCCGCGTTCGCGCAGATGGCTGGTCCAGCCGTCCCGGAGGACGGAGTTCGAACCGCCCAGGACGATCAGGCGGCGCGGCGCATCCGGCATCAGCCGATCAGGCCCGCATGTTCCATCGCGGCGCGAATCTCGGCCCGGGTTGCGTCGGTCAGTCCGACCAGCGGCAGCCGCACCTCGTCGCGGCAGAGACCCAGCAGCGACAGCGCGTATTTCGCCCCCGCCACGCCCGGTTCCAGAAAGATCGCCCGGTGCAGCGGCATCAGCCGGTCCTGATAGTCCAGCGCCTTGGCGTAGTCGCCCGCCAGCGTCGCCTCCTGGAACTCGGCGCATAGCCGGGGCGCGACATTCGCGGTCACGCTGATGCAGCCCGTCCCGCCATGGGCGTTGAAGCCCAGGGCCGAGGCGTCCTCGCCCGAAAGCTGCACGAAACCGGCGCCGCAGGCGATGCGCTGCAGGCTGACGCGGCTGACATCGCCCGTCGCGTCCTTGACGCCCAGGATGCGCGGCAGCTTCGCCAGCTCGCCCATGGTCGCCGGCGTCATGTCGATCACCGACCGCCCGGGAATGTTGTAGATGATGATCGGGATATCCGCGGCCTCGTGCAGGGCACGGAAATGCGCCAGCAGCCCGGCCTGGGTCGGCTTGTTGTAATAGGGCGTCACCACCAGCGCGGCGTCCGCGCCCACCTGGGCGGCGTGCCTGAGCAGGCGGATGCCTTCGGTCGTGTTGTTCGACCCCGCCCCGGCGATGACAGGGATCCGGCCGGCGGCCGTCTTTACCACGACCTCGATCACCTGTTCATGCTCGGCATGGCTCAGGGTCGGGCTTTCGCCGGTCGTGCCGACCGGCACCAGGCCGTGGCTGCCCTGATCCACGTGCCATTCCACGAGGTTCTTCAGCGCTTCCACATCCAGCGCGCCGTCCCTGAACGGCGTGACGAGGGCGGGCATGGACCCTTTGAACATGGAACGCATCCCTTTCGGTTGGGGCAGACTCGCCCGGTCGGAAACGCGGCGGACCCTATAGCCCCTCTACAGCCTTGCCAAGTTCGTGTATTGCACAGCGGATCCCGCCCTCTACCATGCCCGCCATGCACGTTGTCGCCCCGCTTCTTCTGTCGCTCACCATCCTGTTCGGCGCTCCCCTGGACGCCCAGGGCCACGCCCCCGATTCCGGCCCGGCCCGCGCCGTTGCCGCCGCGATGGAGGCCATGCGCAAGGGCGACTGGATCGGCGCCCGGGTCGAGGCGTCCAAGGCGGGCGCCGTCGCCCGGGACCTTGTCGAATGGCAGCGCCTGCGCGAGGGATTCGGCGATTTCGACGAGGTGCTGTCTTTCACCGAGCGGCGGGCGGACTGGCCCGGCCTGCCCTATCTGAAGGAGCAGAGCGAGAAATCCCTGCCCCTGACGGGCCGGGCGCCCGATGTCATCGCCTTTTTCGCCGATACCGAGCCCCAGACCGGTCAGGGCGCCGTCGCCCTGGTCCGGGCCTTCGCCGAGATCGGAGCCGAGGGCGACGCCCAGGCCCATGCGGTCATCGCCTGGCTGAACATGATCCTGACGGAAGAGGCCGAGACCGAGTTGCTGGCCATGTATCCGCAGGTGCTGGCGCCGCAGAACCGGGCGCGGCTGGACATGCTGTTGTGGCGGGGGGCCGAGGCCGCGGCCCGGCGGATGGTGGTGCGCATCGGAGATCCCGGCCTGCGCGCCCTGGCCGAGGCGCGGCTGGCCCTGCGCGCCGAGGCGCCGAATGTCGACGCGCTGATCGCCGCCGTGCCCGAGGCGCTGAAGGACGATGCCGGCCTGGCCTATGAGCGGTTCCGCTGGCGCATGAGCAAGGGCCGCCGCGAAGACGCGGTCGAGATGATCATCCAGCGCAGCGGCAGCGATGCGACGCTCGGCCAGCCGGAAAGGTGGGCCCGGGCCCGGCGCAATTTGGCGCGGGCCGCGATGCTGGAGGGCGAGCCGGCCAAGGCCTATGCCATCGCCGCGCCGCACCATCTGGTCGAAGGGTCCGGTTACGCGGAACTGGAATGGCTGGCCGGGTATCTCGCGCTGCGGCACCTGAACGCGCCCGAAAAGGCGCTGGAGCACTTCCAGCGGTTCCGGGTGGCCGTAGCGACCCCGATCAGCCTGGGACGGGCGGGATACTGGGAGGGGCGCGCGCTCGAGGCGCTCGGGCGGGTCGACGCGGCGCGGCAGGCCTATTCCTTCGGGGCCGAATACCAGACCAGCTTCTACGGGCTGCTCGCGGCGGAAAAGGCGGGGCTGCCGCTCGACCCCGCGCTGATGGGCCGCGAAAGCTTCCCGTCCTTCGACCGGACCAGTTTCCGCGGCAGTTCGGTCCTGCAGGCGGCGCTGCTGCTTCAGGCCGCCGGCCAGCGGGGCCTGGCGACGCGCTTCATGGTGCATCTGGCCGGGTCGCTCGACCGCGACGAGACCGGCACGCTGGCCGATCTGGCGCTGGCGCTCGACGAACCCTACGCCGCGCTGCTGATCGCCAAGGACGCCGCGCAGCGCGGCTGGACGATCGAACGGGCCTATTATCCCGTGATCGATCTGGGCGTGCGCGACCTGCCGGTCCCGCGCGAACTGGCCCTGTCGATCGCGCGGCGCGAAAGCCAGTTCAACCCCCAGGTCCGGTCGCCCGCCGGCGCCGCCGGGCTGATGCAGCTCATGCCCGGGACGGCGCGGGACATGGCGCGCGCCCTGAACCTGCCGTTCTCGGAAGGGCGGCTGTTCAGCGATCCCGGCTTCAACGCCACGCTCGGCAGCGCCTATCTGGCCAAGCTGATCGACCAGTTCGGCGACAACCCGGTGCTCGTCTCGGCCGGATACAATGCCGGGCCGCGCCGCCCCCTGCGCTGGATGGAGCAGAATGGCGATCCCCGCGCCTCGGGCGTGGACGTCGTGGACTGGATCGAGGCCATCCCGTTCGACGAGACGCGCAACTACGTCATGCGGGTCGCCGAATCGATCCCGATCTACAGGGCACGGCTGACGGGGCGGGCGGGGTCGCTGAACTTCAGCGACGAGTTGAAGGGCCGCTGACCGCCGTGCCGGTTCGGCCACGCCGGGGCCGCGGCCGCATACGCCATTTGCCTAGCCCCGCCCCCCTGTCCTATATCGAGCCGGGCGCATGGTTTCATGCGGGCGCCGAGGCATGCGCCACGAGGCCCTCTCGCCGCCCGATTCGAATGCATCCGAAGGCCCGACATGAACGCGACATCCGAAATGCCCATACGTGACGGCGGCGCGGCAGGTCGGGCGCTGCGCGAACGGGACTGGACGTCGTCGCCGCTCGGCGCGCCCGAAGGCTGGCCCGACCCGCTGCGGACGATGCTGCGCCTGGTGCTGTCGACGGAACGACCGGCATTGCTCGTCTGGGGGTCCGAGCGTCTGCTATTCCCCAACGACGCCTATAACGCCGCCTTCGGCGGCGGCACGGAAATCCCGGGCGGCACGCCCGGCCCGGGCAGCGCGATCTGGCCACGCATCGGGCCGCTGGTCGACCAGGTTCTGCGCAGCGGCGCTGAAGCCTGGACCGAGGCGAACGGCAGAGCGGAGGGCTGGGAATGCAGCTACATCCCCGTCACCGGAGATGCCGGCGGGGCCCAGGGCGTGCTTACTTTGTGCACCGGCTCGGACCAAGGCGCCTTCGCCCGCCGCCGTCAGCAGTTCCAGATGGCCTTCGACGAGGCGATGCGCGGGGCGGATACGTCCAATGAGGTGATCGAGACGGCGACGCGGATGCTGGGGCAACATCTGAAGGCGGGGCGCTGCGGCTACGCGGAATTCGACGCCAAGCTCGAATGGGCGACGGTGGCGCACGACTGGACCGACGGCACGATGCCCAGTGCCGCCGGCCGGTGGCGGGTGAGCGATTTCGGCGCCGACGTCATCGCACCGCTGGAAGAAGGGCGCAGCCTGCGCATCCACGATGTTCTCAACGATCCCGATTTCGACGAGGAGGCGGCCGCGAACCACATCGCCGTCGGCGGGATGCGCGCGAACCTGACGGTCCCCTATCTGCGCGAGGGACGGCTGGCGGCCGGCCTGTATCTCCACACGACATCGCCCCGCGCCTGGACGGACGCGGACGAGGAACTGCTTCGGCATGTGGCCGAGCGGGTATGGCATGCGCTTGACCGGGCCCGGAACGAAGCCGAGCTGCGCGAAGGGCGGGCCGTGTTGGATTTCACGCTGCGATCGGCCCAGGTCGGCGACTGGGATCTGGACCTGGTGACCGACACGGCCCGCCGGTCCCTGCGCCACGACCAGTGTTTCGGCTATGACGAGCCGCTGCCGGAATGGGGTTTCGAGACCTTCATCCGCCATGTCCACCCCCAGGACCGCGACCGGGTCGAGCGCGCCTTTCGCGAAGCGGTCGAGCAGTTGACGGACTGGCATTTCGAGTGCCGCGTCGTCTGGCCCGACAATTCCGTGCACTGGATCGAGGCGCATGGCAGCATCTACCGCGCCGAGGACGAGCGACCGACGCGCATGCTGGGCATCGTTGCGGACATCACCGCCCGCAAACGCGCCGAGGCGCTGCAGGCCGCGCAGAAGCGCATCCTGGAACAGGCGGTGCTGGAAGCGTCGCTCGAAACCACGCTGGACGGGTTGATCCGCGCGATCGAAACCGAATCGCAGGGCGGCGTGCTGGGCTCCGTCATGCTGGTGGACCGGGACAGACAGCACCTCAGCTCGACCGCGGGACCCAGCCTGCCGGACGAGTATCTGCGCGCCGTGAACGGAGTGCCGGTCCGCGACGGCGCCGGCTCTTGCGGAACGGCGGCGATGCGGAACCGGCCCGTCTATGTCAGCGACGTCGCAACCGATCCGTTATGGACGGATTACCGCGAGCTTGCGCTGTCGCACGGGCTGCGGGCCTGCTGGTCGATTCCCATCGTCTCGTCCCGCGGGCAGGTGCTGGGCACCTTCGCCATGTATTATCCCGAACCGCGTGAACCGAATCCGGTCGATCTGGAACTCGTCGAGATCTGCATCCGGACGGCGGCGCTGGTCATCGAACGCAAGGCCGTCGAGCAGGCTCTGCAGGAAAGCGAGGCACGGTTCCAGTTCGCCCTCGATGCCGCGTCGGCGGTGGGCACTTGGGATTGGGAGGTGAAGAGCGACACCATCTATGCCGATCGCCGCTTCGCCGAGCTGTTCTCGGTCGATCCGGATCAGGCCAGGGCCGGCACGCCGATTGGCAACTTCCTGGCCGCCATCCATCCGGAGGATGTCGATCAGGTGGGCAAGGAGATCGAGCGTGCCCTCGCCGGCGCGGCGCCCTACCGCGCGGAATACCGGGTGGTGCAGGCCGACGGGACGACCCGGTGGGTGCTGGCGCGCGGACACGCCTATCACGATGCCTCCGGCACGCCCGAACGGTTCCCCGGGGTCGTGCTGGATATCACCGACCGCAAGCGCTCCGAAACCTACCGGCAGGCCCTGATCGAGCTGACGGATGCCTGGCGCGATTGCTCCGATCCGGGCGACATCGCCTATGCCGCCGCCGAAATCCTGGGCCGGACCCTGGATGCCAGCCGCGCCGGCTACGGCACCATCGACCCCGAGGCCGAGACCGTCACGATCGAGCGCGACTGGCGCGTGCCGGGCATGGACAGTCTGGCCGGCGTTCTGAACTTCCGCGACTACGGCGATTTCATCGAGGACCTGAAGCGCGGCGAGATGGTGGTCTTCGCCGATGGCGAAACCGATCCGCGCACCTGCGACTATGCCGATGCCCTGAGCGAAGTCAGCGTTCGCGCCTTGGTCAACATGCCGGTCATGGAACAGGGCCGGCTGGTCGCGGTCTTCTATCTGAACCACCGCGAGGTCCGGCACTGGAGCGACGACGAGCTCCGCTTTATCCGCGAGGTCAGCGACCGGACGCGCACCGCGGTCGAACGGGCGCGGACGCTTCAAGATCTGCACGAAAGCGAGGCGCGTTTCCGCGGAGTGACCGAGGCGATGCCCGGCTTCGTCTGGACCGCCGACGCGGAAGGCAACGTGGATTATACCAGCACCAGCTGGTTCGAGTATTCGGGCGGCGACGAAAGCGTCTATGGCCGGGGCTGGGCGGATTACGTCCACCCTGAAGACCGCGACCGGGTGCTCGGGATCTGGACCCGCGCCTTTACGAGCGGCGAACGATACGAGGCCGAATTCCGGCTGCGGCGCCATGACGGCGTCTACCGATGGTGGCTGATCCGGGCGGTTCCGGTTCAGGGCGGGCAGAACCGCCCGGTGCGCTGGATCGGCTCGGCGGCCGATATCGACCAGATCGTGCAGGCGCGCGAAATCCTGGCCCGATCGCGCGACGAACTGGAACGCGCCGTCGGTGCGCGAACGGCCGAACGCGATCGTCTCTGGACCCTGTCGCGCGATCCCTTCCTGATTGCCGACATGACCGGCAGGTGGCTGAGCGTCAGCCCCGGCTGGACCGGCATTCTCGGCTGGACCGAATCGGAACTGATCGGCCAGACATCGCAATGGCTTCTGCACCCCGACGACCAGGCCGGCACTGCGGCTCTGGTCGCCGACCTGGCGGCCGGGCGGGGCACCGAGCGGTTCGAGAACCGGCTGCGGACCAGGGATGGCGGCTATCGCTGGATCGCCTGGACGGCAGTGCCCGACGACGGGTTGATCTTTGCGGTGGCGCGGGACGTGACGGCCGAAAAGGACGCGGCCGAAGCCCTGCGCCTGGCCGAGGAGCAGTTGCGCCAGAGCCAGAAGATGGAAGCGGTCGGCCAGCTGACCGGCGGTATCGCCCACGACTTCAACAACATGCTGGCGGTCGTCATCTCGTCCCTGAACCTGCTGGAGCGGCGCGTCGGGGTCGACGAGCGCGGGCGCCGCTTCGTCGATGCCGCCGCCGATGCGGCGCGGCGGGCGGCGACGCTGACGCAGCGGCTTCTCGCCTTCTCGCGCCGCCAGCCCCTGCGCCCCGAAGCGGTCGACGCGAACAAGGTCGTCTCGGGCATGGCCGAATTGCTGACCCATTCCCTCGGCGGCGATATCGAGCTTGAGACGGTGCTGGCCGGGGGGCTCTGGCGTACCCATGCCGACCCCCACCAGTTGGAGAATGTCCTGCTGAACCTCGCCGTCAACGCCCGCGATGCCATGGCGGGCGGCGGACGGCTGACCATCGAGACCCAGAACGCGCATCTGGACGACCGCTATGTCGCGCGCGAAATCGGCCTTCCCGCCGGGCAATACGTGATGATCGCCGTCACCGATACCGGTGCCGGCATGAGCGAGGAGGTTCTGGCCCATGCGTTCGAGCCGTTCTTCACCACCAAGGATGTCGGCAAGGGCACCGGCCTGGGCCTGAGCCAGGTCTACGGCTTCGTCCGGCAATCGGGCGGCCATGTGCGGATCTATTCCGAACCCGGCCAGGGCACGACGGTGAAGGTGTATCTGCCGCGCCTGTACGGAACGGTGACCGGCGACGACGGTGCCGCCGCGGGCGTGAAGACCGAGACCTTGGCCGGCGAGGCGCACGAGGTCATCCTGCTGGTCGAGGACGAGCCGGCCGTGCGCCAGACCAGCAAGGATGCGCTGATCGAACTCGGCTACAGCGTGCTCGAGGCCGATGGCGGCGAGGCCGCGCTGCGACTGATCCGGGATCATCCCCAGATCGACCTGATGTTCACCGACGTGGTGATGCCGGGCATGAACGGCGCCGAACTGGCGCGCCGGGCGCAGGCCGCGCGCCCCGATCTGAAGGTGCTGTTCACCACCGGCTATACGCGCAACGCCGTCGTGCATAACGGCGTGCTGGATCCGGGGGTCCAGCTGATCGGCAAGCCCTACACGCTCGAGGAACTGGCCGCGAAGCTGCGCGAGATCCTCGATACGTGACGGCCCGCGGCGGCTGCGCTCAGCGCACGCCGATCTCGGACAGGGCGGCCATCAGCCGCGGCGGCAGGTCCTCGTGATCCCCGCGCGACATGTCCAGATCGGCGGGCGCGTCCGCGGGGGCGAGATACCGCCAGCCCTGAAAGGGCCGCCGCGGCATGGCCTGGGTGCGCAGGACCTTCCCGTCCAGCACGATGCCGCAGCGCCGGATCCCGTCGCCGCGATCCACCTCTTCCAGCCGCAGGATGCGCTGGCGCGCCAGAACGACCCCCTTGAACACCCAGTAGAGCGACCCGCCGGCCAGTATCTCGGCCTCGCGCTTGGGCCACATCCGCGTCACGTGGCGCGGCAGCCCGTCGGCGGCGACCGACCGGCCGGATGCCTGCCAGCGCACCAGATCCTCGACCCCCTCCGCGCCGACGCAGAGCTTCAAGAGGTTGATATGTTGCCCCACCGCTACCCCCAAGTGTTGCAGGTCTGCTAAGATGGCGATCCGCCGGCCGAGTCGCAAGTTGACCCGCCCCGGCCGCCGCAATATCCAGCGCCACCCCGTTCGACGCGCCGAAGGACATCCGCATCATGACCCGCTTTGCCGCCCCTATCGCAGAACAGATCTGGGACATGAAGTACCGGCTGAAGAACCCCGACGGCAGCCCCGTCGACGGAACGGTCGAAGACACCTGGCGCCGGATCGCCCGCGCGCTGGCCTCGGTCGAGGCCGATCCCGCGACGTGGGAGGACCGCTTCTTCGCCGCGCTCGAGGATTTCCGCTTCCTGCCGGCGGGCCGCATCGTCGCCGGCGCGGGGACCGGGCGCAGCGTGACCCTGTTCAACTGCTTCGTGATGGGCACCATCCCCGACAGCATGGCCGGCATCTTCGACATGCTGAAAGAGGCCGCGCTGACCATGCAGCAGGGCGGCGGCATCGGCTACGACTTCTCGACCATCCGCCCCAAGGGCGCCGATGTGAAGGGCGTGGCGGCCGATGCCTCGGGCCCGCTGTCCTTCATGGATGTCTGGGATGCGATGTGCCGCACGATCATGTCCGCCGGCAGCCGCCGCGGCGCGATGATGGCCTGCATGCGCTGCGATCACCCGGATGTCGAGGATTTCATCGCCGCCAAGTCCGATCCGGCCCGGCTGCGCAACTTCAACGTCTCGGTCCTGGTCACCGATCCGTTCATGGAGGCGGTCAAGGCCGACGGGCCATGGGATCTGGTCTTCGACGGCAAGGTCTATCGCACGGTGCAGGCGCGCGATCTGTGGAACCGCATCATGCGGGCCACCTACGATTATGCCGAGCCCGGGGTGATCTTCATCGACCGGATCAACGCGATGAACAACCTGGCCTATGCCGAGACCATCGCCGCCACCAATCCCTGCGGCGAACAGCCCCTGCCCCCCTACGGCGCCTGCCTTCTGGGATCGATCAACCTGGCGCGGCTGATCGTCGACCCGTTCGGCGATGCGGCCCGGCTGGACGAGGACGCCCTGGACGAGCTGGTCGCCACCTCGGTGCGGATGATGGACAACGTGGTCGATGCCAGCCGCTTTCCCCTGGACCGGCAGGCGGCCGAGGCGCGCGGCAAGCGCCGGATCGGGCTGGGCGTGACCGGCCTGGCGGATGCGCTGCTGATGATGCGCCTGCGCTATGGCAGCGAGGCGGCGGCGGCCCGGACCGAGGCATGGATGAAGCGCATCGCGCGGGCCGCCTATCTGGCCAGCGCCGATCTGGCCCGGGAAAAGGGTGCCTTTCCGCTCTTCGACGCCGAGAAGTATCTGGCCAGCGGATCCCTGCGCGACATGGATGCCGATGTGCGCGACGCGATCCGCAGCCACGGCATCCGCAACGCTCTGCTGACCTCGATCGCGCCGACGGGGACGATCAGCCTCTATGCCGGGAATGTCAGTTCGGGGATCGAGCCGGTCTTCGCCTATGCCTATACCCGCAAGGTGCTGCAAAAGGACGGCAGCCGCACCGAGGAAGAGGTGGTCGATTTCGCGGTGCAGGCCTGGCGCGACCGGTTCGGCGACGGCGATCTGCCGGACTATTTCGTCAATGCCCAGACGCTGGCGCCGCTGGACCATGTGCGCATGCAGGCGGCCGCGCAGAAATGGATCGACTCGTCGATTTCCAAGACGATCAACTGCCCCGAGGATATCGGCTTCGACGCCTTCAAGGACGTCTACATGGCCGCCTATGAACGCGGCTGCAAAGGCTGCACCACCTACCGGCCCAACGCGGTGACGGGGAGCGTGCTCAGCGTGGGGGAGGAGAAGAAAGCGGCTCCTCATCTCTCTTCGGCCCACGAAAGACTCGCCTGGGCGCAAAATCACGCGGGCTACACGACGCAGAAGGATGCCGCCGAAGCCATCGGGGTGCATGCGACGCGGTATTCCAACTGGATCACCGGCGTCAGTAATATTCCGCGCGACGCCGCTGCGGAGATCGCCAAGACATTCGGCGTTCCTGCCGGCTGGCTCTTGTATGGCGAGCGCGACGGGGGGCAGGAAGTTCTTGCTAAACCCGGCGGCGCCGAACCGGCCGCGCCGCATGGCGACGTCGTCTACATCTCGGAGCCGCTCGACCGGCCCGAGGCGCTGGAGGGCGCGACCTACAAGCTGAAATGGCCCGGCAGCGAACACGCGATCTACATCACCATCAACGATCTCGTGGTGAACGGCCATCGCCGCCCCTTCGAGATCTTCATCAACTCGAAGAACATGGAGCATTTCTCCTGGACCGTGGCGCTGACGCGGATGATCTCGGCCGTGTTCCGGCGCGGCGGCGATGTCAGCTTCGTGGTCGAGGAACTCAAGGCCGTGTTCGACCCCCGCGGCGGCGCCTGGATGGAAGGGAAATACATCCCCTCGATCCTGGCGGCCATCGGCGGCGTGATCGAGGACCACCTGATCGCCACCGGCTTCATCGCCGGCGCCGGCCTGGGCCTGAAAGCCGACCCCGAAGCCCGCGTCGTGAACCTGGGCCCCACCGCCCGCGCCTGCCCAAGCTGCGGCGCCTACGACATGCGGATGATCGAAGGCTGCATGACCTGCGCCGCCTGCGGCCACAGCAAGTGCGGGTGAGGCAGCCGGAGGCGCCGATGTGCCGCCAAGCAAAGTTTGCACTTTTTGGGCAGTGTCGCGCACATTTTACAAGAATTCGTGCACATTGAGGAACAGGCCGTAGTCCGGGAGCGTCGGCACCGCATCATCACTCTACAGACGTAAACCGGGTCCAGGACCGGAGCAAGTCACCTCTTCCGACCCCGAGAAGCACGAAAAGGGCCGCGGATTTTTCCGCGGCCCTTTCAGGTTCCGGTGCCAGCTTTCGCAGGGCTTCGACCCATCTCGAACGAATGGCGGCCGTCGCTCGAAGACAGATCATGTCGACTCCGATGGTCCCGCAGCGGCAACCACATCACGATTTGCGAGCACCGTCCGCGCCATAAGCAGATCGGTGGTGCGCCATGCCTGGCGGAGGAACTCGTTGAGACATTCGAGCAAGATTTCGACCCGTCGTCCGGTCTCGGTCCCACCAATCGTATAGGAGTCACCTTCCTCCGTGTGGCACAGCGTGGGAGCCCCTCCCAACTCTCGGATCAGGGACCGAAGACGCGGCGATACCTCGCTGGCCTCCTCCAATCCCGAGGACGTCATGAGCTCCTCCGGAGGCGCCTTGCACGCGCGGTCCAAGGCGAAGCGCGTTGAGAGGGGCAGACCCTCGCGGACATCGAAAACCGCACCTCGAAGCCGACGCTGCCATCCAATCAGGTCTGCCACCTGCTGTTCCACCACCGTTACATTCGCAGTGGAATTGAGCGACATATCGTTCTCCTTGCCTGGTGCCGACAGCATGCCGGCACGTCAAGCCGGCGCACGCATGCGCCAGGATGGCTCAGGCGGCCACGTCCGCAGTTTGTGCTCGGGCTTGCCGTGATCCATCCAGAAATAGGCAGATCCCCTCGACGAGAGGATCAGAAGGATCGATGCGCGCAAAGCGCGCCGCTTCTATGCTGTCCATATCCTGGACGTTCTCCAGGCCAAGCAGATCTTCCAGAGCATCGAGATCTCGTTCCGTCCGGCTGGTGAGCGGTGATGCAAGGCTCGCATCGTCGATGAGACGACGGACGCGCGCTTCGGCGGCCGATCCGCCGCGACAGGATGTGCCATCTCCTCACCCTGTGGACTCCGATGCTGCCGCGGGCGCATCTGCTTCGCGCAAGGCGGTTCTCGGCCCTCGAAGCGGATCGGCGGCAAGGCCCTTGATAGCGGGCCTCGTCGGCGTCGTGCGGCGCACTCAGCCCGCGCTCTTGCCGAAGGATGTTGGTCGGACGGAGCCTGCGAACCTGCCATCGGCGGGATGGAATCTGCCGATCAAAGCCCGAAGCAACCGGGGGAAATTCCTCAAGAACCTCGGTCGAGCCGGAAAACGCGCCGCCCGGAGGTTGCCGGGCGCGATGGACTTAACGGCAGCGCGAGGTCACAGTGCGATCGCAAGTCGCCTTTTCCCTCGGCGAAAGCGCGGTCAGGAGACCCCCCAGATCATGACATCGCAGAACACGGACGCGCTCACCAGAGCGGCGACGGGCATCGCCGGGCTGGACGAGGTCCTTCGCGGGGGGCTGCCTCAAGGCGAGATGCACGTCATCCGCGGCGGCCCGGGGACCGGCAAGACGACGATCGGGCTGCAATTCCTTCTGGAGGGGTCCGCGAAAGGAGAAAAGGTCGCTTTCATCACGCTGTCGCAGACGGAACGGGCGCTGCGCAAGATCGTGGCGTCTCACGGCTGGGCGCTTGACGGCGTGGACGTCCGCGAGCAGAGCGCGATGCAGCCCTCGGGCGATGGTGTGGAGCAGACGCTCTTTCACACGGCGGACGTCGAACTGGGCGAGACGATGGACGCCCTGCTCGCCGAGGTCGAGCGGCTCGATCCGGACCGGCTCGTCCTCGATTCGATCGGCCAGATCCGTCATCTGGCCGATACCCGCCTGCGCTACAATCGTCAGCTTCTCGCGCTCAGGGATTACTTCGCGAAGCGATCCACCACGGTCCTCATCCTGGACAGCTCGGAGGAGGGCGAGGACGCCCTGGAAGATCTCACGCACGGGACGATCAGGCTGGATCGAAACGTTCCCGAGTATGGCGATGTCCGGCGGCGCATCTACATCGCCAAGATGCGCGGCATGGACTTTCACGGGGGCATCCACAACTTTCGCATCCGCACCGGCGGCCTTGACGTCTATCCGAGGCTCGAGCCGAGGGCCGACGACGGCCATGGTTTCGGCGGCGATGTCGTCAAGAGCAGCGCCGAAGAGCTCGACGCGCTGCTCGGCGGCGGCCTCGAGGCCGGCACGGCCTGCATGCTCGTCGGCGCCACCGGAACGGGGAAGACGTCCGTCGCGACGCTGTACGCCTATGCCGCCGCGAAGCGCGGCCAACGCGCGGCGATCTTCAGCTTCGACGAACGGCCGGAGACCTTCTTCAAGCGGTCAGAGGGGCTGGGCATGGACCTGCGTCCCCTCGTGGAAGACGGCCTCATCATCCTGCGAACGGTCAACACGGCCGAGCTATCGCCGGGCGAATGCGCCCAGAACCTGCGCGACGCGGTCGAGCAGGACGACGTCAAGCTCGTGATGATCGACAGCCTGACCGGCTATTTCCACGCGATGCCGCAGGAAGAGGCCCTGCTGGCGCAACTACACGACCTGCTGGCCTTCCTCAGCGAGCGTGGTGTTCTGACGCTGCTCGTCGTCGGTCAGCACGGCATGCTGGCGGAAGCGGTCAAGGCACCGCTCGAGGTCAGCTACCTCGCCGACACGGTGATCGTCATCCGCCACTTCGAAGCGACCGGGGCGTGCGCAAGGCGATCTCGGTCCTGAAGAAGCGCCATGGCCCCCATGAGACGACGATCCGCGAATTGCAGCTCGCTCCCGGCTCCATCTCCGTCGGGGCGCCGATTGAGGATTTCACCGGCGTGCTGTCCGGCCGGCCGCACTTCCTGGGCCGGGCGAGCGAGCTTCCCGAGTGAGGGCCGTGCCGTAGTGACCGACAAGGCTGGCGATCCGGAAAACGCCCTGATCCTCGCGCCCCTGGGGCGCGATGCGGATGTCGCGGCGACGATGCTGACGCGCGCGGGACTGAACTGCACCACAGGGCATGATCTTGGTGATCTGGAAGGCGTTCGGCTGGAGGACCTGAGCACGATCGTCCTGACCGAAGAGCTTCTGACCGCCGAAGGAGTACAGACCCTGACCGCGCTGCTCGAAACGCAGGCCGCCTGGTCCAATCTGCCCGTCATCCTTCTCATCGACCAAGATCGCCGGCGCATCGGCATTAACCGAGCGAACGAACTGGAGGCGTTCTGCACCCGTGTCGGGGTGATCCTGCTTCAGAGACCCATGTATGCCGCCAGCTTCGCCTCGGTTTTGCGCTCCACCATGCTGGCGCGCCGCAAGCAATACGAACTCCGCGACACGCTCGAGGCGCACCGGATGGCCGAGGAACGCGCCACGACGCTGGCGGAAGAGATGAAGCACCGTGTCAAGAACGCCTTCGCCGTCGCTGCGAGCATCGCCTCGCAGACCTTTCGCACGTCCGAAACGACGGACGGGGCGCGGCAGACCTTGTCGGGGCGCCTTGCCTCGATGGCGCAGGCGCAGGATCTCGTTTTTGCAAACGGCGGCGGCAACGCGGATCTTCGATCTCTGGTCGAACAGGTGCTCGAGCCTTATGGGAACAGCGAAGAGCGGGATCGGATCGAACTCGCGGGCCCTGACGTGAACGTCAATGCGCAGGCAGCCACGGCGATCGCCATGGCGTTGCATGAGCTTTCGACGAATGCGCTGAAATACGGCGCTCTGTCGGTCGCGTCGGGCCGCGTTTCGATCGGTTGGCGCACCGGGAACGCGGAAGCCGGCGTTTCCTTGATCGTCCAATGGCGCGAAAGCGGCGGTCCGCCAGTCTCACCGCCACAGCGGCGCGGCTTCGGCTCCCTTCTGGTGGAACAGTCACTTGCGTATGATCTGAACGGTTCGGCGCAGATGGATTTTCGACCAGAGGGGCTTGTCTGCACCATCCGTGCGGCAATCAGCAACTGACTCGCATCGGAGGCGCCGCAAGCCTCGATTTAGCCGCTACTCGCCGAACGGCCTCGAAAGCGAGTTCGGGCGTGACGATGGCGGAGGACTCGGCCTCGGTGATCAGGATCACGTCGGTCTCCTTACCAGCCGCCGAAGCGGTGCCAGGTCTGCATGGGGCCGCCGTCCAGCGGCAGCACGTTGTAACGATCATGCTGCGCGGCGGTCGCGCAGGCGTGGTTCGGCAAGATGCGCAGGCGTGTCCCCACGGGCAGGTCCGGCATCGGCCCGTCCGCGCCGGGGCGGAGCGAGATGATCCCGTGCTCCTGATTGACACTGCTCACAATGAGGTCGGGCAGGACGTGGCCATTCTCGTCGCACACGAGGCCGTAGCCCTGATCCACGTCCTGCGCCGCCGTCCCGCGATCGCGCGACAGACCCATCCAGCCGGCGTCGATCATCGTCCAGCCCTTGGCCGGCTGGTGTCCGATCACGGTCGTCAGCACGCTGAGCGCGATGTCGTCCACGGTGCAGACGTCGATCCCGGCCATCACGAGATCGAAGAACATGTAGACCCCGGCCCGCAGCTCCGTCACGCCGGTCAGATCGCGCGCGGCATGGGCAGTCGGCGTCGAACCGACACTGACGACCGGGCACGGCAGGCCAGCGTCACGCAGCGCCTCTGCTGCGGCGACGGCGGCCTTGCGCTCCAGTTCGGCGAACTCGGCATGGGCGGCGTCGCCGCGCACGCCATAGCTTTCGCCTGCATGGGTCATCACGCCGCGCAAGCACCCGACCGTGTTCAAGATGCGCCCGATCTGGATCAGCGCCGGATCATCCGGTCGAAGCCCGCCACGATGGCCGTCGCTGTCGATCTCTATCAGCGCAGGGAGCTCGGCCTGCGCCACGGCCCGCGCCTGCACCTCGCTGTCGAGGATCACCACGAGGTCGCAGCCGCGGGCGCGCAGCGCCTGCACGCGCTCCAGCTTCTGTGGTGCGATCCCGACGGCGTAGAGAATATCCGCGTGCCCGGCCCCGTGGAACGCTTCGGCCTCCGCCAGGGTCGAGACGGTGATGGGACCTTCGGTCCCGCCGGTCAGGCGGCGTGCGGCCTCGACGGACTTCGCCGTCTTCAGATGGGGGCGCAGCGAGACGCCGAGGCTTTTTGCGCGCCCGGCCAGTCGCGCGATGTTCCGCATCATCTTCGCCTCGTCCAGCAGCAGCGCGGGTGTGGGCAGGGCATTCCGGCTCGACAGATCAGGCGCTGTCATCGGGGTAATCCTCCAGCATTGCACGGGGTCTACGCTTGCAATCGTTCGGGGCATATTCACACGATCTGAAGCCGGCATTAAGCTGTGCCTTAATGCTTGATGTCTCCGATCTCCGCTTTCTCACATGCAGGCGTCGGCGGTGTCGTTCTTGCCGGACGCTCCTGAACATGGCGGTCGCGCAGTAGAATTGCCGTGGCCGCTGGCAGTGCGGCTGTGCCGAGAAACATCGCGTCGGCTCCGAAGGCACTGGAAGCGAGCCCCGCGATAGCCGGTCCCAGGACGCTGCCTGCCGCGGCGGCCAGGAGCGCAGTCGTGAAACTGAGCGACGGGAGCGACGGAAACAGGCGCTCCGACCAAAACGCCAGGACTGCGCTCGTCATCATAACATGGATGCCTTGCAGGCCGGCCGACGATACCAGCCCGGCCCAGGTGCCCTGTGCGAGCGCCAAAAGAGCAAGGGAGAGGGCACCGGCCAGCATGAGAAGACGCAGCAGCATCGGCAGACCCATCATGTCCTTGATGCGTCCGGTCAGTACGCCCGCGAGGCCGAACAGACCGTAGAAGATGTAGACGAGCGCGGGTGTGACGCCGACCGGGACGCCCGGCACACCGCCGGCCTCGACCAGGTGATCGGCGGCGAAGGAGATGTAGATCGCCGAGTTCGTGCCGTAGGCAAAGCCGATCGCGTAGAGTGGGATCGCTACGGTGCCGGCCAGATCCCTCCACCCCTTCTCCTGCCTGCCGTTGGCGTCTCTTTCGATGCCCCTCAGGGCGATCCAGTTGCCAAGGAAGGCACAGGCGCTCGCCCCCGTGAAGAACGCCCAGCAAATTCTCCAGGACAAGCCGCCGGTGACCATGACGAACGCCGCGAGCCCGGCCAGCACGATACCGACGCCCGTGCCGGTGCTGACCCCCGACAGCGCGGCTGGCCGGTCGACGTCTTCGACCTTGCGGTGTATGGCGTCGTTGAACGGGGTCCAGGCGAGGCCGGCACTCGAAGCCGCGAGAAATACCCCGACCGCCACGATGGGCACGTTCGGCGCAAGAGCCACCATTCCCATTCCGACAGTGGCGGCAGCCAAGCCTGTCAGCACTGGCGATTCCGCCCCCCGTCGGGCAAGCAGAGCCGGCGCGATCAGTAGACCGATGAAGAATCCAAGGAAGCCGAGACTGGAGACGAAGCCGACGGTCGAGGTCGACATGGAGAACGCCGACCTGAACTCGGGGACGAACAGGCCAAACCCCATGCGTCCAGGCCCGAAGGCGACGGCGGTTGCGGCGAAGCCGGCCGCGGACAGGCTCCAGAACGGTTTGATGATGCTGCCCTCCTCCATCCCGTAATGTCCAGACAACGGGTAGCGTGGATCACGCGCGATCGTCCGCATTGGCGATCGGCGGGCGGGGCCGCAGCCGATCCTTCGGCAACGGCGCCGACGCGGGGTCCTCGGTCTCGACGTAGTCGCCGGTGATCAGGCGCGCGCCCCGGTCATATGTGAGGTAGCGCCAGAGCCACTGCGCCGAGACCAGGAACCGGTGCTGGAAGCCGACCAGCAGGTAGACGTGGATCACCGCCCAGGCGAGCCAGGCGAACCAGCCCTTCACCTTGAACCGCCCCTGCTCGAAGACCGCGGCATGCCGGCCGACAATGGCCGTGTTTCCCCGGCCGTGATAGCGGAAGCGCGCCGGCGGGTCGCCGTTTCGAATGTGCGCCGCCAGCGCCCGGCCGAGGTGGAGGCCCTGCTGCTTGGCGACCTGGGCGAGCCCCGGCAGCGGCTTCCCGTCCTCGCCGGTGAAGTCCGCGACGTCGCCCAGGGCGAACACGTCGGTCTGGTCCCGAACCGCCAGAGTCTCGTCGACCGCGATGCGCCCGGCCCGGTCCGTCTCGCCGAGCTGCCCTGCGAGCGGCGATGCCGTGACTCCGGCCGCCCAGATGACCAGACCCACGGGCACCTCCTGTCCGGCGATGATGATCGCGGTGGGCCCGACGTCCTCGACCGCCTCGCCGGTCCGCACATGCACGCCCAGCCGCTCCAGCCGCGCCCTGGCGAATGCCGAGGCCCCTTCCGAGAAGCCGGAAAGCAGCCGCGGCCCCGCCTCCACCAGGGTGACGCGGGTGGCCTCGGGCTTGATGCTGCGGAAGTCACGGGCGAGCGTGAAGCGGCTGAGTTCCGCGATCGCCCCGGCAAGCTCCACCCCCGTTGGCCCCCCGCCGACGATCGCGATGCTGAGCAGGCGCTGCCGCTCGGCCGGGTCCGCCGTCCGCTCGGCCCGCTCGAATGTCAGGAGGAGTTGAGAGCGGATGTGGCGCGCGTCCTCGATGGTCTTCAGACCCGGCGCCCATTGCGCCCACTCGTCACGGCCGAAGTATCCGTGCCCGGCGCCGCTGGCGAGGACGAGGTAGCGGTAGCCGAGGCGATGCCCGCAGGTCATCACGACCTCCCGCGCCTTGGTATCGATCCCGGCGACCTCGCCGAAAAGCACCCGGACCGATTTCTGGCGCCGCAGGACCTTGCGGATCGGTTCCGCGATATCCGTGGCGGACAGGGCCGCAGTCGCGACCTGGTAGAGCAGCGGCTGAAACAGGTGGTGGTTGTGCCGGTCGATGACGGTCGTCTCGATGCCGGCGCGGCCGAGCCCCTTTGCAACCTCCAGGCCAGCGAACCCCGCTCCGATGACCACGACCTCCGAGTGCGGCGGGGAAGTCGGCTTGCCGGTGCCGTCGCGGTTCTGCTCCGGGTTCACTTTGCGGCCCCCATCTTCCTGGTCTGGTCGACCTTGCGCTCCGCCACGACGTCACCTGGCGCAATCTTGTTCAACGGAGGGCGCAGGCCCTGTGTTCCGGCGGCGCCGCGCCGACGGTCTCGAGATAAACAGGGTGACTGCATGCAGGTTGTTCCTCCGACCTCACCCGAACCAGAAGCATCCGATGGTGGACACCGCGAACGCACGAGGTGTCTTCCTCGTCGGCCTCAAGAACGCGCACGCCGTGGAAAGCAGGCGCTTTCGATCATGCAGCCGCAGGTCAACCGCCTGATGCACTACCCCGACCTTCATCAGCGCCTGGAGGCCCACATCTCCGAGACGGAGACGCAGATCTCTCGCCTGGACGAGACGTTCATTTCGCTAAACGGCTCGGGCGAGACCGCCAAGAGATGGAACGCGCGGAGACAACCGTGCTCCATGGCCTCGAAGGCACCGAAATGTTGTTCGGCTTCGGCGGCGGCGACGCGCCAGCGAAGGTCCGCCAATGACCGGTTTGGGGACTTGCAGTGCAGTGCCGAATTGAGCGGTCGAGGGCGCCCCCGGGCCGAACACAGCTTTCGCTACAGGAACGGACTGGCTTGCCGCGCATCCGAAAGCCGGCACTCGCTCACCTTTCGCGCCGCGCGGGATCGGACAAGCACAAAGTCTGTCGATAGACGAGTGGTGCAGAGCTACACCCAATGGCAGCAGCAGCCTCTATCGCTCCGCGTGGTCATTCGCTCCAGTCGGCGCGATTGCCCAGCTTGCCGATCAGGAAATCCATGAAGATTCGCGTCTTCGGGGTCAGCACGTTGGTGCGCGGATAGACCAGCCAGAGCACCGAGCGGTCGTTCATCTTCCAGTCGGGGAGAACCCGCACCAGCCGGCCCGCCGCGATCTCGTGGGCGACATTCCAGAGCGAGTTCATCGACACGCCGGCACCCGCGCGGGTCGCCTCGCGCTGCGCGTCGCCATCGTCGACGATGGTGCGGCTCGTCATGCGGTCCGGGTCCAGCAGCGCCGTTTCGCCTGCGGCGTTCACCAGTTCCCGCGCCTCGAGATTGCTCCAGGCAATGAGCCGGTGGCTCGTCAGATCCGCTGGCGCGGCCGGGGTGCCATGCGTGTCGAGATAGGCCGGCGATGCGCAGAGAACGCGGGTGTCGTCGGCGAGCTTGCGTCCTTTCAGGCTGCTGTCGCTCAGCGGCCCGCTGCGCAGGGCGAGATCGAAGCTGCCCTCGATCGCGTCGAAACGCGTGTCGGACAGGCGCAGGTCGAGGGTGAGGTCGGGATAGAGCTCGTGGGCTTCCGGCAGCAGCGGCATGATGTGCAGCTGCGCGAAGCTGCTCGGCGCCGCGAAGCGCAGAGTGCCCTTCGGGCCAGTGTCGGTGCCCCCGAGGACCGCGCGCGCCGCATCGGCCTGGGCGAGGATCTCGCGGGCATAAGGCAGGAAATCCGAACCCTCCAGCGACAGCGAGACCTTGCGGGTGGTGCGGCGCAGAAGCTCCACGCCAAGCTCCTGCTCCAGCTTGGCCAGGCGCGCGCTCGCGACCGCCGGGGCGAGGCCCAGCTCGCGTCCCGCGGCAGATATGTTGAGCCGCTCGGCCGCCATCACGAAGAGGCGCAGGTTGTCGGTATCCATTTTATGCGATTCCGGAAAACTGAAACCGGATTGCCGCCGGTTTCTGCGGGATTTGCAAGGGATATGTCCGATCTGCCAGACCGAACGCAAGCTGGCAGATCGCGATCGGGTGAGCGTTCGGATCAAGGAGGCGTAGATGCTGCACGATTCGAGAAAGGGATCCTTTTCGAAGCTCAACCCTGCCTACAACACGGTCTTTCGCTCCGAGCGGGTGAGCCTCGGCCTCGTGTTGCCGCTCGAGAGCTACGCTGACAGAGCGACGCCAAACATGGCGCGTCATGCCGAGCGCGCCCGACTGGCCGACAGCCTCGGCTTCTCGGCGCCTGCCCAAGCCGACCGCAGGTCGGTTGCCGCTGCTGATCACCGGGGGCAGCCGGCAATCGCCAGACTGGCTCGCCCGCAACGGCGACGGCTGGATGACCTATCCGCGCGAAGCGTTCGCGCAGGGCCGCGTGGTCGACGGTTATCGCCAGCGGATCTCCAAGGCCGGCCTGCCCGACAAGCCGGTGATGCAACCGCTTTACGTCGACCTCGTGGCGCAGGCGGATGCGCCGCCCAGCCCGATCCATCTCGGTTTCCGGTCGGGCACGGACCACCTGCGGCGCTACCTGATGCAGCTCCGCGACCTCGGCATCAACCACGTCGCCCTGAACCTGCGGTTCACCGGCACGGATATCGAGGACATCATGCAACGACTGGCGGACGAGGTCCTGCCCGAGTTTCACAGCTGAGGAGGCCCCAGATGGCCAAGACGATCCTGATCACCGGTGCGACCGACGGCATCGGCCTGCTGACCGCCAAGACGCTTGCCGCCCAGGGCCACACCGTCCTGCTTCACGGGCGCAGCGCCGAAAAGCTGGAGGCTGCCGCGCGGGAGGTGGACGGCGCGCCGGAGACGTTCCGCGCCGACCTGTCCCAGCTCGACGAGGTCGGGACGCTGGCCGAGGACATCCGTCGCGGCCACGAGCGTCTCGACGTGCTGATCAACAACGCGGGCGTCTACAAGACCTCGCAGACCCGGACCGCCGACGGGCTCGACACCCGCTTCGTCGTCAACACCCTCGCCCCCTACCTGCTGACGCAGCGCCTGCTGCCGATCCTTCCGAAGGATGGCCGCGTGGTGAATCTGTCCTCGGCAGCGCAGGCACCGGTGGATGTCGACGCGCTGCGCGGAAGGCACGCCCTCGATCACATGCAGGCCTATGCCCAAAGCAAGCTGGCCATCACGATCTGGACGCAGGAGATGGCCCGCGCCCATCCCGAGGGCCCGGCCTTCATCGCCGTGAATCCCGGCTCCCTGCTGGCCTCGAAGATGGTCAGGGAGGGCTTCGGCGTGGCGGGCAACGACCTGTCGATCGGTGCAGACATCCTGTGCCGGGCCGCGCTGTCGGACGAGTTCGCCAACGCATCAGGCCGCTATTTCGACAATGACAGCGGGGCCTTCTCCGAGCCTCACCCGGCGGCGCGAGATACCGCTCAGCTGGCCGAGGTGATGGGCGCAATCCGCGATCTCTCGGGCAAGAACGGGCGCGCATGACCTCTGCATTATACTCCTGCACCGAAAACTGAAGTCGGAATAATCCTGATTATACATCAGAACGCGGAAGCGTATCTGGGGGTCAACGCAACCTTTCTCTGGAGTTCCCGATGAAGACGATGATCCTGCACGATTACGGCCCCGACGCCGCCTTCACCCCGGCGGAATTGGAGCGCCCCGCAGTGACGTCCGGGCAGGTCCTCGTCCGCGTCAAGGCGACGAGCGTCAACACGATCGACACGATGATCAGGGAGATGGGCAAGGACCTGCCCCTCTCGCCCGATCTGCCCGCCGTGCTGGGCATGGATTTCGCCGGCGTCATCGAGGAAGTCGGTGAAGGCGTGACCGGTTATGCCGTGGGCGACGCGGTCTATGGCTGCGCCGGCGGGCTGGCCGATCTTCAGGGCGCTCTGGCGGAATTCGTCCCCGCCGACGCCCGGCTGATCGCGCACAAGCCGGAGAAGCTCTCGATGCGCGAGGCCGCAGCCTTGCCGCTGGTGGGCATCACGGCCTGGGAAGGGCTGGAACGCGCGGGTGTCGCCTCCGGCCAGCAGGTGCTCGTGCAGGGCGGCGCCGGCGGCGTGGGGCATCTCGCGGTGCAGCTGGCGCGCCATCTCGGGGCCGAGGTGTCATCGACGGGCACCGGCGACAGCCAGCTTTCGGTGATCGAAGGTTACGGGGCCCGACCCATCGACTTCACGGCCGAGAAGATCGAGGACTACGTCGCGGCCCATACCGGCGGGACCGGCTTCGACGCGGTTTTCGACACGGTCGGCGGGGCCAACCTGACGAATTCCTTCGCGGCGGCGGCGCTGAATGCCCATGTGGTCACGACGGTCGCCCTGTCGGAAATCGAGCTGTCGCCCGCCCACTTCAAGGGGCTGTCCCTGCACATCGTCTTCATGCTGCTTCCCATGCTGCATGACGTCCGGCGCGAGATTCATGGCGAGATCCTCGCAAAGCTTGCCAAGCTGGTCGATGCCGGTGCCGTGAAGCCGCTGCTGGATGAACGGACCTTCACATTGGCGCAGGTCGGCGAGGCCTATGCCCGGCTGCAAAGCGGCCAGGCCCTCGGCAAGGTGGTCGTCGAGGTCTGATGCAAGGCGCTGACCGGGCGTTCACGCGACCGGTCTCCACCTGCACAGCGCGTCGCCCTGTGCTGGACGAGTTCAGGGCAGCCCTATATCTCCGTGTAGTCGGTCACATCCTGTTCGGCTTTTTCGTACGGCTAGAGTCTCTCAACCGTCAGATGGAGTTCGGTATGCTCATGCGAATAAAGATTTTCGTGTACGCAGCCCTCATTGCCATCGGAGCTACCACCGCTTTAGCGCAAGATAAAAGTCCGATGGCGCGCGCTTTGGACAAGTTCAGCGAAACATGCCAAAAGGCAATGGTCGACCCCACAGCGTTCATCAAAGAGGCGCGAGCCCAAGGCCAGGAGAGCGAAATCGCAGTAGCCCGGGTTCCGAATGAGCCGGTATACTGGGTACTGGACCTAGGGTCACCGGGCGAGATGTATGTGCTTATTGGAGAAATCGCCGAGCAGACCCGAGTATACTGCTACATGGGTCTGATGAATGAGCCTGCGGCCATGAACGCCGAGGTAACGAACGAGGCCTTTCTCGCGTGGAGCGAAACGAAGAAAGGGCTAGAGCGGTCCGGTGGCCCCGTCGGCCTCCAGGCGTTGATGGCCGGCGACGAGAGCGGGGCCGGCCAAGAACTCGAGATGACTGTACAGGTTTTCCATTATCTCGTTTCGGGATGGTCTGACGCCGACGTAGTAGCATCCACTGCCATTCAAGCAGGAATGATCGAGGTCGATGCCGAACACCTGATCCCCAAACCGCTTCAACTAGACGAGTAACTGGGTCTCCTGAACCGGCCATGGGCCCCAAAGCTGGCCGGGGCTGCAGGACGTCAATGCCCAGAGGTTACGGCATCGGCGCCGAGATTGCCATGAACGGCGACCTCTTCAGCCGGCCCACTGCCCCAGCCAGTTGCCGTGCACCCAGCCTTTCTGACGAGGCTCGCCATAATATACGCCCCACCAGTTGCCATGCCTCGCACATGGGCGAACTCGATCGCCATTATGCAATTCATCGATCTTGGCATATTGCGTTCCCGGCCCCGTGCGGACAGCGAGGAAACCATCGCCATTCGGGTCAAGCCCTGTCACTGTGGCGCCAGAACATCCGGCAGCCTGACTATCTTCCAATACCTGAAATTCCACATCGAGTTGCTGCGCCGTCAAAGGAGAGCATATTAACGCCATTGCGGCTGCGACTGCATAGACCCTCATGTCGATCTCCTGCTTTACTTCGGGACCACCATACACCCGGACGCCGATTCCTCTAAGAGGCGTCACGCTCGGCTCGCCTCATGGGTATGTGCCACGCGACTTCTCATCGATCCCGTGGGTCATCGCGACCGCAGGGCAGACGACTGACCCGCCCAGAATTTCGAACCGGGGCGGTCGCGGGCAGTTCCGACAACTGTGTTGTCTCCATCGTGACAGATCGTCCCAAGCAGCTACGCAACCTTTTCCAGACCAATACGCGCGAGGCGGCATCCGGCCTCATACGAACCGCCATGAACGCGCGGGGCAGGTCGGGTGAACACTACCGCCCGTTCCTTGCCGCCATGGCAGCGGAGATTGAGCCGCGCGATGCGGTCGAGGCCATGTTGGTCGTGCAGATGACAACGACCCATACGGCAGCAACAGAGATGGCTAGGCGCTTGGCTGACATGTCGAGCAGCTGTCAGGTTCGGGAAAGCCTGGAGCGATCGATGTCCCGCCTGCGATGTCCCGCCTGAGTCGCACCTACCTCGCACAGATGGAGGCACTGAAGAAACACCGTGCCGAGGCACAGCAAACCGTCCGAGTCGAGCGTGTCACGGTCGAGAGCGGCGGACAGGCTGTCGTCGGCAGCGTCCAGTATGGGGCATTCTCATGGCGAACAATGACGACAACCCCATGAGCAAGGCCCATGCGGCCCCTAGATGCGCTGCTACGTCCAAGCGAACGGGCATGAGGTGCAGGGGGCCAGTTGTCTGTATAGAAATGTTGCGTCTGATTGGCGGAAGGGGTGGGATTCGAACCCACGGATGCTTGCACATCGCCGGTTTTCAAGACCGGTGCAATCGACCACTCTGCCACCCTTCCCGGGCCGGGGACATTCGCGCGGCCGAAACGCCGCGCCTCCGGCCCGGCTTCCTCTAAGGGCCGCGCCGCGATTCGGAAAGCGGCGCCGCGCCGCTCAGGCGGCAGGCCGGGCTTTTCTTGCGGCCCCGGCGCGGCTAGGCTCCGCCCGGCCGCTCCGGCAAGGAACAGGCGCAGACGGCCGACGAAGATCGGCTGCAAGGGGGCACAGATGAGCATGACGACCACCGGACGACTCGCATTGCTGCTGTCCGGCGCGCTGGCGCTGGCCGGCTGTGCGGACGGTGCCGGGTCCGGCCTGTTCGGCGGCGGCGACCGCGGCGGCGCCACCCGCGCCGCCGGCAGTCAGGCGGTGGAGCGCGATGTCGAGGCGCCCGAGATCTTTCAGCAGACCGCCCTCGGGCTGTGGGACGGCCGCCCGTCGCTCGGCGGGGTGTGGGTGGCCCATCCCGACGTGGCCGAACCCGAACGCGTCATCATCAGGACCGACGACAACAGCAGCTTCGTGATCGGCGCCCTGTTCCGGCGCGAGCGTGAGCTTTCCGGCCCGCCGTTCCAGATCTCGTCGGACGCGGCCGAGGCGCTCGGCCTTCTGGCGGGGCAGCCGGCGCGGATCAACGTCACGGCGCTGCGGCGCGATGCCGGCGGCAGCGCGGCCGCGGAAGCCGCGACGCCTGTCGACACGGCCCCGGCCGCTCCCGCCACCGTCGAGACGACCGCGCTGCCGCCCGTCGCCGCGCCCTCCGCTGCGCCCGCCGCACCGAAGCCGGCCCCGGCGCCGGCACTCGAAAAACCCCTGATCCAGATCGGAATTTTCAGCATCGAGACGAACGCGCGCAACACCGCCACCGCCTTGGCCGGGCAGAACATCGCCGCCAGCGTCAAGACCCAGTCGCTGCAGGGCAAGACCTATTGGCGGGTGGTCGCCGGCCCCGCCGCCACGCGTGACGAACGCGCGACGCTTCTCGACAAAGTGAAGGCGATGGGCTTCTCCGACGCGTATTTCGTGGCAGATTGACCGCTCGCCCCCGCGACAAGGAGGTTCGCGCATGATCCTGATCGCCCGCCTCGTGGCTGCCTGCCTGCTGTTTGTGGTGGCCGTCCCTCCGGCCAGCGCGGCCTTCGAGACCCGGGCGGGTTCCGCCTGGGTCTATGACGTGACAACCGGGACCGAGCTGCTGAACAAGGCGGCGGACGTCCCCCTGCCGCCGGCCTCGATGTCGAAGCTGATGACGCTGAACATGCTGTTCGAGGCCCTGCGCGACGGCCGCGTCAGCATGGATACCCGGTTCGGCGTGTCGGCCCGGGCCGCGGCGATGGGCGGCTCCACCATGTATCTGGACGAGCGTGACCGGCCCACGGTGGAAGAGCTGATCCAGGGCATCATCGTCATGTCGGGCAACGATGCCTGCGTCGTCGTGGCCGAGGGGCTGGCCGGCTCCGAGGACGCGTTCGCCCGCCTGATGAACCAGCGGGCCGCGGCCCTGGGGCTGGAAGATTCCACCTTCGCCAATGCCAGCGGCTGGCCCGACCCGAACCAGCGGATGAGCACCCATGATCTGGGGAAACTCGCCGTCCGTCTGATCACGGAGTTCCCCGAATATTACGGCTACTTCTCGGAAAAGGAATTCGCCTTCGACGGCCGCGCCCCGCAGAACCGGTTCAACCGCAACCCGCTTCTCGGGCTGGGGATCGGGGCCGACGGTCTGAAGACCGGTCACACGGTCGAGGCCGGCTATGGCCTCGTCGGGTCCGCCGCCCAGGGCGACCGGCGCATCGTCTTCGTGATCGCCGGGCTGGAATCCGAGAAGGCGCGCGCCGACGAGGCCGAGCGGATCGTCAACTGGGCCTTCCGCCAATTCGTCGAGAAAACCGTCGTGCCCCGGGGCCGGCGGATCACGACCGCCGATGTGTGGATGGGCGAACAGGCGCAGGTCGGGCTGATCACGCCCGAACCGGTGTCGTTGCTCCTGCCTGCGCTGCAACAGGACGAGATGGTGGCGCAGGCGGTCTATACCGGTCCGTTCGAGGCGCCGATCGAACAGGGTCAGCAACTGGGCGAACTGGTGATCCAGCGCGAGGGCCTGCCCGACATGCGCGTCCCGCTTGTGGCGGAAAAGGCGGTTGGCAAAGGCGGCTTCGTGCCGCGGCTCAAGACCGCGGCCCGGGTGCTGATCAGCGACTGGATGGGCGACGCCCCCGTCTTCCAGTGACCGGGCGCTGCCGTTTCATCTCGTTCGAGGGGATCGACGGGTCGGGCAAGTCGACCCAGGCGCGCCGGCTGGCCGAACGGCTGCGCGCCGAGGGGCGCGAGGTCGTCCTCACGCGCGAACCCGGCGGCAGCCCTGGCGCCGAGGAGATCCGGCGCCTCGTGCTTGAGGGCGCGCCCGAGCGCTGGTCGGCCGAGACCGAGATCCTGCTGTTCACTGCCGCCCGCCGCGACCATCTGGAACGGGTGATCCGGCCGGCGCTGGACCGGGGCGCCACGGTGATCTGCGACCGTTTCGCCGATTCGACCCGCGTCTATCAGGGCACCCGCAGCGGCGATCTGATGCGGCTGGTCGACCGGCTGCACGATCTGATGATCGGGGCCGAGCCGGACCTGACCTTTCTGATCGACATGGCGCCGGACGCTGCGCTGGCGCGGGCCCTGGCCCGGCCGGACGCGGAGGCGCGGTTCGAATCCTTCGGCGCCGACCTGCAGGCGCATCTGCGTCAGGGCTTTCTCGACCTCGCGCGGCGGATGCCGACCCGGTGGGAGGTCGTCGACGGCGCCGGAACGGCCGACGAGGTGGCCGACAGGGTTGCGCGGCGCCTGGTCCTGCGCTGCGGGGATCCGGCACGCGCATGAGCGACGAGGTTCTGCCCGAGGCCGACCGGATCGACGGCGCGCCCCACCCGCGCGAAACCCGGCTTCTGCGGGGCCAGGAGGCCGCCGAGCGGGATTTCCTGCACGCCGTGAACACCGGCAGACTGCATCACGGCTGGCTCGTTACCGGTCCCCGCGGCGTGGGCAAGGCCACGCTGGCCTGGCGGCTGGCGCGGTTCCTGATCGCGGGTCAGCCGGGCGATGCCCGGCCGGGGACCGATCCCGCGGATCCCGCCGTTCTGGATCTGCCGGCGGATGATCCGGTGATGCGCCGCACCGCGGCACTGGCCGAACCGCGCCTGTTCCTGCTGCGCCGGGGCTGGGACGACAAGGCGAAGCGGCTGAAACAGGTCATCACCGTCGACGAGGCGCGGCAGCTTCGCGGGTTCTTCGCCATGTCGGCCGCCGATGGCGGGCACCGTGCGGTCATCGTGGATGCGGCGGACGACCTGAACCCGTCGGCGGCGAATGCGCTGCTGAAGCTTCTCGAAGAGCCTCCGGCCAGGACGACCCTGTTTCTGGTGTCCCACGCGCCGGCCCGGCTGCTGCCGACGATCCGGTCGCGCTGCCGCGAGCTGCGCTGCCTGCCGCTCTCCGCCCCCGACATGGCCCAGGCGCTGATGGCCGCCGGGGGCGATCCGGGCTCCGACGCCGCCGCGCTGGCCGAATTGTCCGGCGGGTCGGTCGGCGAGGCGCTGCGGCTGATCCGGCTCGACGGTCTGGGCATCTATGCCGAGCTGGTGGCGCTGCTGGCCGCCGCTCCCCGCGGCGACCGCCCCCGCGCCCTGCGGCTGGCCGACAGCATGGCCGGTCGCGACGCCGCCGACCGGTTCGATCTCACGTTGCGCCTGGTCGATCTTCTGCTGGCGCGCCTGGCCCGGGCGGGCGCAGGGCTGCCCCCCGCCGTGGAAGTCGTGCCCGGCGAAGCCGAACTTCTGACCCGTCTGTCGCGCGGCCCGGTCGCGGCGCGGCACTGGGCCGACCTGCAGCAGACCCTCGGCGCGCGGGCCCGGCACGGGCGGGCCGTCAACCTTGACCCTTCGGCGCTTCTCCTCGATATGGTCATCAGAACTAACGAAAAGGCGGCCGACCTCGCCGCCGGCTGAGGTTCCATGACCCCGCAGATCACCGACAGTCATTGCCATCTGGACTTTCCCGATTTCGAGGGCGAGGTGGACGAGATCGTGTCGCGCGCCCGGGCCGCCGGCGTCGCGCGCATGGTCACGATCTGCACCCGCCTGCATCAGGAGCCGGCGGTTCGCGCCATCGCCGAAGCCCATGACCGGGTCTTCTACGCGGCGGGCATCCACCCCATGAGCGTGACCGAGCAGCCGCCCGCGACGGTCGCGGAACTGGTGGCGATCGCCCGGCACCCGAAGATGGTCGGCATCGGGGAAACCGGGCTCGATTATCACTACACGGCCGACAGCGCGGAGGCGCAGCAGGAAAGCCTGCGCGTGCATATCGAGGCGGCGCGCCAGACCGGCCTGCCCCTGATCATCCATGCGCGGGCGGCCGATGCCGACATGGCCGAGATACTGACGGCCGAGCACCGCGCCGGCCGGTTCGACTGCGTGATGCACTGCTTCTCGTCCGGGCGCGCCCTGGCCGAGGCGGCGCTGGATCTGGGCTTCTATCTGTCGATGTCGGGCATCGCGGCCTTTCCCAAGTCGCAGGAGCTGCGCGACATCTTCGCCGCCGCGCCGGTCGAGCGGATCCTGGTCGAAACCGACAGCCCCTATCTGGCCCCCCCGCCCCATCGCGGGAAGCGGAACGAGCCGGCCTATACCGCCCACACGGCCCGCATCGGCGCCGAGCTGTTCGCCATGTCCTATGCCGATTTCGCCCGGCAGACCGAGGCCAATTTCGACCGGCTCTTCGCCAAGGCGGCGGCATGGGCGCAGGCCGCCTGAATGGGGGAACGCCGCTTCACGATACTGGGCTGCGGCTCGTCCGGCGGGGTGCCGCGTCTGGGCGGGCTCTGGGGCGAATGCGACCCGGCCGATCCGCGCAATCACCGCCGCCGCTGTTCGCTGCTGATCGAACAGACCGGCGATGCCGGAACGACGCGCGTGCTTATCGACACCTCGCCCGACCTGCGCGCGCAGCTTCTGGATGCGAATGTCGGGGTGCTGGACGGCGTGGTCTACACCCATGCCCATGCCGATCACGTGCACGGGCTGGACGATCTGCGCCAGATCGTCTTCAACACCAAGCGCCGGTTGCCGGTCTGGGCGGACGGGCCGACCCAGGACAGCCTGCTCTCCCGCTTCGGCTATGCCTTCGTGCAGCCCGAAGGCTCTCCCTATCCGCCGATCCTCGAGATGCACGGCATCGACGGCGAGGTGACGGTGGACGGCCCCGGCGGCACGGTCCGGCTCCAGCCGTTCAAGGTCGCGCACGGCGCGATCGACGCCCTCGGCTTCCGCGTGGGCGATGTGGCCTATCTGCCCGATGTGGCCGAGATCTACGACGCCGCCTGGCCGCTGCTGGCCGGGCTGGATTGCTGGATCGTCGACGCCCTGCGCCGCAGGCCGCATCCGACCCATGCGCATCTGGACCGCACGCTTGGCTGGATCGCCCGTGCCGCGCCGCGCCGGGCGGTGCTGACCAACATGCATATCGACCTGGATTACGCGGCCGTCGCGGCAGAGACCCCCGATCACGTCGTTCCTGCGCATGACGGGATGGTGCTGAGCTTTCCCTGCTGATGCAGGCCCTGGTCGAGGTCATCCTTCCCGTCTTTCTGGTCCTCGGCTTCGGCTATCTTGCCGTCTGGACCGGCCTGTTCGATCAGGCCGGGGTGGATGGCCTGATGCGCTTCGCCACGACCTTCGCCATCCCGCTTCTGCTGTTCCGGGCCATCTCGCAGCTCGATCTGCAACAGCAATTCGACATCCGGCTGCTGGCATCGTTCTATCCCGCCGCCGCCGCCGGGTTCGCCGCCGGGATGTTCGGCGCCCGCTACCTGTTCGGCCGGCCATGGGAGGACAGCGTCGCCATCGGCTTCGGCGGTCTGTTCTCGAACGCGGTGCTTCTGGGCCTGCCCATCGTCGACCGCGCCTTCGGCCCCGAGGCGCTGCGCTATGGCTATGCCATCGTCTCGATCCACGCGCCCTTCTGCTACGGGCTGGGCGTCACGGTGATGGAGATCGTGCGCAATCGCGGCGGACGCCCGTTCACCACCGCGCGGCGGGTCCTGTCGGCGATGTTCCGCAACGCCCTCGTCATCGGCATCGCCCTCGGCTTCGCGGTGAACCTGTCGGGGCTGCACCCGCCCGAGATCGTGCTGGACGCGGTGGATCTGGTGGTGCGCGCGGCGCTGCCCGCGGCCCTGTTCGGGCTGGGCGGCATCCTGGTGCGGTACCGCCCCGAGGGCGACCTGCGGATCGCGGCATATCTCTGCGCCGTCTCGCTCGTCCTGCATCCGGCCATTGCCTACGGTCTGGGGCTGCTCTTTGACCTGTCCGCGGATGCGCTTCGGGCGGCGGTCGCCACCGCCGCCATGGCGCCGGGGGTGAACGCCTATATCTTCGCCAGCATCTACGGCCGGGGCAAACGGGTGGCCGCCACCACCCTGCTGATGGCGACGGGCCTGTCGATCCCGACGGTCTGGATCTGGCTGGCGATCCTGCCCTGACCCGCGCCGCTCAGCCCGGAGACATGCCGCGCAGGCGTTCCGACCGCCGGCGCAGGACTTCCACCGTCGTCAGCAGCGCGATCGAGATCACGACCAGGATCGTGGCCACGGCCAGGATCGTCGGGCTGATCTGTTCGCGCAGACCCGTGAACATCTGCCACGGCAGGGTCTTCTGACCGGCCGAGCCGACGAACAGCACCACCACGACCTCATCGAACGAGGTGATGAAGGCGAACAATCCGCCAGAGATCACGCCGGGCAGGATCAGCGGCATCTGCACCCTGAAGAAGGTCCGCACCGGCCCCGCCCCCAGATTGGCGGCCGCACGGGTCAGCGAGCGGTCGAAGCCCACCAGCGTCGCCGTCACCGTGATGATGACGAAGGGAATGCCCAGGGCGGCATGGGCCAGGACGACGCCGATATAGGTGCCCTGCAGACCGATGCGCGAATAGAAGAAATACATCCCCGCGGCCGAGATGATCAGCGGCACGATCATGGGCGAGATCAGGATCGCCATGATCGCCCGCCGGAACGGCACATGGGGCGCCGACAGCCCGATGGCGGCCAGGGTCCCCAGGGACACCGATAGCAGCGTCGCGACCGGCGCGATCTGCACCGAATTGCGCAGGGCCTGCTGCCAGTTCGCGTTGGTGAAGAAGTCGCGATAATGCTTCAGCGAATACGCCTCGGGATCGAAGGCCAGCATCCCCGGGGTGAAGGTAAAGAAGTTCTCGGCGTTGAAGCTGAGCGGGATGATCACCAGGATCGGCGCGATCAGGAAGAACAGCACCAGGCCGCAGATCACCAGGAAGGTGTAGTGCCAGATGCGCTGGCCGACCGTGGCATAGGGGGGAAGTTCCATGGACATTTCCGGTCTCCTCAGCCCAGCGACACGTTATCGATGCCGACGATCTTGTCGTAGACCCAGTACAGGATCAGGACCACGGCCAGCAGGATCGACCCGAGCGCGGCTGCCAGGCCCCAGTTCAGCGAGCTGGAGATGTGATAGGCGATCCGGTTCGAGATGAAGGTGCCGGTCGTGCCGCCCACCAGTTCGGGCGTGATGTAGTAGCCGATCGACAGGATGAAGACCAGAATGCTGCCCGCGCCGATCCCGGGCACGGATTGCGGGAAATAGACCCGCCAGAACGCGGTCCAGTTCGTCGCGCCCAGGCTTTTCGCGGCCCGCACATAGGATGGCGGGATCGTCTTCAACACCGAATAGAGCGGCAGGATCATGAACGGCAGCAGGATATGCGTCATGGCCACGATGGTGCCAAACTGGTTGTTGATCATCACCAGCCGGTTGCCGTCGGCGACGATGCCCAGCCAGACCAGGATGTCGTTGATGACGCCCTGTTGCTGCAGAAGCACCTTCCAGGCCGATGTGCGGACCAGAAGCGATGTCCAGAACGGCAGCAGCACCAGGATCATCAGCAGGTTCGACGTGCGCAGGGGCAGGTTCGACAGCAGGTATGCGATCGGATAGCCCAGCAGGATGCACGAGAACATGATGGTGAGGCTCAGGAACAGCGTCCGCTTGAACAGCAGGATGTAGATCTGCTGGTCCTCGGGCTGCGCCGCGACCCCGTCGGGGGTCTTCTTCAGGTCCACCGCCGTCAGGAAGTAGCCGGGCGTGTATTCCGGCGAGAAGGCCTGGATCGTCGCCCAGACCTCGGGATCGGCCCAATCCTCGTCCGAGTCCAGGAACGCCGCCTTCATCGTCGGCGCCTCGAAGCCTTGCACGGCCTCGGCGGCGGCGGCGACCAGGCCGGAAACCTCGCCGTCAAAGCTGCCGGCAGCCGAGGGGTTGGCGACCAGATCCTCGTAGAGAGCGGTATAGACCACCGGCCAGGGCTCTTCCCCGATGGGGCTGTCGCCGTCCTCGACCTGAATGAAACGGGCGAAGTCCTGATAGATCTCCGCCGTGCGCGGCAGGGCGGCCCCCACCCCGTCGCGCAGCGCAAAGGCGGGCTCGGCGGCGCCGCTGTCGGCCGCCTGCCAATCTGCCTGGTCGGCGATCCAGTCGGGGCTGGCCATCAACGCGACCCATGTTGCCGGCTCTTCCCAGGCGGGATCGAGGTCGACGAACTGGTCCATGTAGACTTCGCCCATATTGTCCATGTCCCGCCCGGTGCGGCGGAACAGCGACGATATGCCGGTCACCTCGTAATTCAGGCGCGTGCCCAGACGGGTGTGCAGCTTTCGCTGCGCGGCCAGGGCCATGTCGTAATAGAAGGCGCGGAACACGTCCTCATTCGGCGCCTCGCCGCTCGTATGGTCCCAGTCCTGCAACGCGGTCGTGGTGCGCGGCAGCGTCTCGGACACGATATCGTTCTCGACCGACCGGAACAGCATGTCGGCGATCGGCGCGATGAAGGTGACGAGGATGAAGATCAGCAGCGGGGCGATCAGCGCCAGCGCCCGCAGTTTCTGCGCGCGAAGCGCCCGGTTCAGCGACCGCTTCAGCGGCCTGCCGTCGGCGGCCAGCATCGGCCCCGCGGCGCGTTCCTCGGCGTCGGCCGTGCGGATGGCGGTGTCCGGCGTGGTCCCGGTAAAGGCGTCGGGGCCGGTCGTGCCCGTGCGATCGGTCATTCAGACCCCCTCGACAAGAACAATGTCACTTTCAGCGGTGGCGCGGCGGATTTTCAGGACGTCCTGATATTCGGCGGAATGATAGGCCCGGCGCGCCGCCTCGAAATCCGGAAATTCGACCACGACATGGCGATCCTTCATCGGACCCTCCGGCGCCTCGGACCGGCCGCCGCGAACGATGAAGCGCCCGCCGAAGCCTTCCAGGATCGGCGTGTCGCGCTCGACATATTCCTTGTAGGCATCGGGATCGGTGACGGTGATATGCCCGATGATATAGCCCTTTGGCATCGCGATCACCCTCCTCGTCCCTCGTCGGATCGGCGCGGGGCGAAGGCCGCCCCGCGCCAGCCGTCACAGGTTTACTGCGCCAGCCATGCCTGGAACTTGGCGTCCAGATCGTCGCGGTAATCCGCCCACCATTCGTAGTTATAGAGGAAGGTGTTCTTGGCGTTCGCCGGATCCGTCGGCATGTGCGGCGCCATGTCGATCCCCAGTTCGGCATGCTTGCCGACCAGCGGCGCCGAGCTTTGACGCGCGGGGCCGTACGAGATGTATTTCGCCTGATCGGCCAGACGCTGCGTGTCGGTCGCGAAGCGGACGAAATCCTTGACCCGCGCCAGACGATCCTCGGGCAGACCCTCGGGGATGATCCAGCCATCGAGATCGAACACCTGCGCATCCCACAGCATCGCCACGGGCTGGTCCTGCTCTTCGATCAGGCTGAACAGACGGCCGTTATAGGTCGAGCCCATGAACACTTCGCCGTCGGCCAGAAGCTGCGGCGTGTCCGCCCCGGCCGACCACCAGATCACGTCGTCCTTGATGGTGCCGAGCTTCTTGAAGGCGCGGTCCTGGCCCTCGTCGGTCTCGAGCACGTCATAGACCTCGTCCTTCGGAACGCCGTCGCAGAGCAGCGCCCATTCCATGTTGTTGATCGGGCGCTTCTCGAGGCTGCGCTTGCCCGGATAGGTGGCGGTGTCGAACAGCGCGCAGATATCGCTCGGCGGTTCGGTGCCATCGGGCACCATGTCGCTGCGATAGCCGACGGTGGTCGAGTAGACGATCTGCGGGATGAAGCAGTCCGAGACGATCAGGTCGCCGAAATCGTCGGACGCGTCGCTGCCGTCGTCGCCCTTGGCCAGAAGCTCGTCGGGGTCGTATTCCATCGCCAGGCCTTCGTCGCACAGGCGGATGGCATCCGAGGCCACCACGTCGACCAGGTCCCAGGTGATGTTGCCGGCCTCGTTCATGGCGCGCAGCTTGGCAACGGCTTCGTTCGAGCTCTCGTCCCAGATCACTTCGACGCCGGGATTGTTCTCCATGTAGGGTTCGGCATAGGCCTTGCGCTGCGATTCCTGATAGGCGCCGCCCCACGACACGATCGTCATCTGGTCTGCCATCTCTTGCGCGGCGGCCGGCAAGGCGGCGAACGCCGCACCGGTCATCAGCATCACGGTCTTCAGCTTCATATGGTTTCTCCTTGTTATCGCCCGTTCTTGGTCTTGTCGGTTCCCTCCGCCCGCGGGCAGGTCACGGAGGGCGGCGCGCGCTCTCAAGCGTCGAGCGCGCGACAATCCTGGGGAAGCCAGCCGATCCGGACCTTCTGGCCCGGACGCAGGCGCACCTGGTCGGCGCGGTTGCGCGTCTTGACGATGAAATCGTCGCGGCCCGCGACCCGCAGGCGCGTGCGGAACACGTCGCCCATATAGATGAATTCGAGCACCTCGGCTTCCAGCGTATGGGAATCGGGTCCCAGCTCGGGGTCGATCTCGACCCGTTCGGGCCGGATCGAGACCAGCGTGCGCTGGTCGGGCTGGTCCACGTTCACCGGCACTGCGTCGATCAACTCGCCATTGTCCAGGCGGACGACGGCCCGATCCGCCGATAGCTGTTCGACAGCCCCTTCCAGCGTGTTGTTCTCGCCGATGAACTGCGCGACGAAGCTGTTCTCGGGCGCCTCGTACAGCACGTCCGGCGCCGCAAGCTGCTGGATGCGGCCATCGTCGAACACGGCGACCCTGTCCGACATGGTCAGGGCCTCGGTCTGGTCGTGGGTGACATAGACCGTGGTGATGCCCAGATCGTGCGCCAGGCGCGTGATCTCGAATTGCAGCGTCTCGCGCAGCTGCTTGTCCAGCGCGCCGAGGGGTTCGTCCATCAGAACCAGTTCCGGCTCGAACACCAGGGCACGCGCCAGGGCGATCCGCTGCTGCTGACCGCCCGACAACTGGGTGGGGCGGCGACCGGCGAAATCCTGCATCTGCACCATGCCGAGGGCGCGCTGGATCTTCTCCTCGCGCTCGGACTTGCCGATCTTGCGCACCTCCAGCGGGAAGGCGAGGTTCTCGCCCACCGACATGTGCGGAAACAGGGCGTAGTTCTGGAACACCATCCCGATCCCGCGCTTGTGCGGCGGGATGTTGTTGATCTCGCGCCCGTCCAGCCGGATCTGGCCGTGGGTGGCGGTTTCGAACCCGGCCAGCATCATCAGGCAGGTGGTCTTGCCCGACCCGGACGGCCCGAGCATGGTGAGAAACTCACCCTTGGGCATCGACAGGTTCAGGTCTTTGACGACCAGCGTCTCGCCGTCATAGCTTTTCTGCACCCGGTCGAATTCGACGAATGCCTGCGCAGCTGCATGTTCGGCCACTCCGGTCTCCCTGTCTGGTCGCGTCTGCCGTGCGATCTCTGGCTCGCGACTAAAGCCAATGACCGCCCGCAATGCAAGCTATAGGATGGAATTTTGCTCAAACCGGTCCGAATTCAGGAGAAAAGACCGATACCGATGCGTTCGGCAGCCGATATGGCTGATGACGCTACGTCGCAAATCGGCCCTGCCGCCGCGACGCGGGGCCGCATCGGCGCCCGAGGATAGCGGCGTCAGGCTGGCCGCAGGTCCAACCGCCGCCCGCGGCGGGCACCGGAATGGAGATTGCATCATGGCCGCCACGCCCCCCGTTTGCGACTTCGGGCAGCCCGCCCCGCCCTTTAACCTGCCGGCCACGGACGGCCGCATCCTGACATTGTCCCGGGTCGCGGGGCCGCGCGGCGTTCTGATCGCCTTCATCTGCAACCACTGCCCCTATGTGCTGGCGGTGCTCGACCGGCTGGTGCGGGATGCGCGCGATTTGCAGGAACTCGGGATCGGCGTCGCCGCCATCTGCTCGAACGACGCACGGGCCTATCCCGCGGACAGTTTCGACAACATGGCCCGGATCGCCCGCGACCGGCGCTTCACCTTCCCCTACCTGCACGACGAGGATCAGAGCGTGGCCCGGGCCTATGGCGCCGTCTGCACGCCCGACTTCTTCGGCTACAACGCGGACATGGCGCTGCAATACCGCGGGCGGCTGGACGCATCGCGGAAAGAGGCGGCGCCGCAGGATACCCGGCGCGACCTGTACGAGGCGATGCGACAGGTCGCCGAGACCGGGGCGGGCCCGGCCGGGCAGATCCCGTCGATGGGCTGTTCGATCAAGTGGAAGGGAGCGGCCTAGACCGCCGCACATCCGCCGCGTCGCCCGCTCGGCGCGGGACAGACCGCCGCAGCCGGACTATATGTGGCGGGCGGCGGCGCGGGACGGCAGCGGGCGCCGCTTTACCGGGATCGGCACGGGCGGCAGGCTTGACGACGGAAACCACAGACGGGACGGAAGGTCCGGCTCGGGCCGCCGGGGGCGGGCAGCTTTCGCCGTTCCGGTATCCCGCCTTCGCCACGATCTGGACCGCCTCCCTGGTCTCGAACACCGGGACGCAGTTGCAGCAGGTCGGCGCCGGCTGGCTGATGACCAGCCTGACCGCCTCGCACGACATGGTCGCATTGGTGCAGACGGCGGCGACCCTGCCGGTCATGGTCTTCGCCCTGCTGGCGGGGGCCTTCGCCGACAACATGGATCGGCGCCGGATCATGCTGGCCGCGCAGGGTTTCATGCTGTTGGCGGCGCTGGCGCTGGCGCTGATGACATGGGCGGGGCAGGTCACGCCCTGGCTGCTTCTGCTGTTCACCTTCCTGATCGGCAGCGGCAAGGCGCTCCACAACCCCGCATGGCAGGCCTCGGTCGGCGATCTCGTGCCGCGGTCCGACCTGCCGCAGGCCGTGCTGCTGAACGGCATCGGCTTCAACATGACCCGCAGCGTCGGCCCGGCTCTGGGCGGGATGATCATCGCGGCCACCGGCGCGGCGGCGGCGTTCGCCCTGAACGCCGCGAGCTTCCTGTTCATGCTGGGGGCGTTGCTGCGCTGGCGCCCGGCGCCGCGCCCGACCCACCTGCCCCGCGAAAACATCTGGCGCGCGATCTGGGACGGGATGCGCTACGTCTCGATGTCGCCGAGCATACAGCGGGTGATCCTGCGCGGCACCGTCTTCGGGCTGGGCTCAACCTCGCTTCTCGCGCTTCTGCCGGTGGTCACGCGAGAGTTGCTGCAGGGCGGCCCCACCAGCTTTGGCCTGTTGCTCGGCTTCTTCGGCCTTGGCGCGATCGGCGGCGGTTTCGCGAATGGCTGGCTCAGGACGCGCCTGTCGCCCGAGGGGCGGGCGCGGACGGGGTTCGTGCTGTTCGCGCTGGCGCTGTTGTGGATCGCGGCCAGCCCCGCCATCTGGCTGACGGCGCCGGCCATGGGCGTGGCCGGGGCGTCATGGGTGCTGACCCTGTCGCTGCTGAACGCGACGGTGCAACTGGCCACGCCCCGATGGGTCGTCGGCCGCGCCATCTCGATCTACCAATCGGGGGTGTTCGGCGGCATGGCCCTGGGCGCCTGGGCCTGGGGCGCGGTGGCCGATGCCGCCTCGATCCCCGTGGCGCTGTCGCTGGCGGCGCTGGTGCTGCTTCTGGGGGCGCTGGCGGGGGCCGCCCTGCCGCTGCCGGATGCCGAAAGGCTGGACCTCGACCCGCTGGACCGGTTCCGCGAACCGGCGCTGCGGCTGGACATCCGCGCGCGCAGCGGACCGATCGCGGTGATGGTCGATTACGAGATCGATCAGGCGGATGTGGACGCCTTTCTTGCCATCATGGCGATCCGGCGCCGGATCAGGCTGCGCGACGGCGCCCGGCGCTGGTCGCTGATGCGGGATCTGGAAAATCCGCGGCTCTGGACCGAAAGCTATCACGTCGCCACCTGGACCGAATACGTGCGGCACAACCTGCGCCGGACCAAGGCCGACGCCGACAGTGTGGACCGGCTGCGCGCGCTGCACCGGGGAAGCGGCCGGCCGCGCGTGCACCGGATGATCGAACGGCCCACCGTGCCGAAACACGACGACATGCCCCTGCGCGACGACGGCCATCTGGGCCATTGAACGAATGCCCGGAGCCGGCCGACCCGGGCCTAACGCGCCAGCATCGGCCCCAACGGACGGCCGGCAAGGATGTGCAGGTGGTAATGCGGAACCTCCTGCGCCGCATCCGTCCCGGCATTGCCGATCACGCGGTATCCCGACCCGCCCGCGCAGGGCTGCACCCCCAGCATCCGGCAGATCTCGCCGCTGATGCGCATGAAATCCACGATTTCGGCCTCGGTAGCCTCAAGGCAGAAATGGTCGTGGCAGACATACCGGCCCTTGGGAATGACCAGGACATGCTGCGGCGCCTGCGGGCGGATATCGCGGAAGGCCAGCGAATGCTCGGTCTCGGTCACCGTGTCGTTGGGGATCTCGCCGCGCAGGATCCGGGCGAAGATGTTGTTGTCGTCGTAGGTATAGGCCATGCAATCGTCCTTCAGTCGGTGAAAAGCGTGTCGAGCAGTTCGGGCGCCAGCGCGGCGGCGCCCGGCAACGGCAGGAATCGGGCCAGCGCCGCGGCATTCTGATCGTGCGGCGCGGCTTCGTCGACGACCTCGATCGGTCCGGCAGCACCGTCTCGCAGCGCGCGGCTTTCATCCGTCAGGCTGCGGCGCAACGCGGGAAGAACCGTGTCCAGATGCGCGGGCCGGGCGGCCGGAGCGGCCAGCCCCACCCGTTGCGCATGGGCGGCAAGGTCGGCGTCCGAGAATGCGCAGGCCAGATCGAGGATGCGGATCCGCGCGCCCCCCTGGCGCAGGTCGCGCAGCAACTCCGCGTTGGCCGGGTCCAGGCAGATCGCCATCCGGTCGGCGCCGCAGGCCCCGAACAGCAGCTTCACCAGCGCCCGGCGGTGCCGCGTCCGTTTGGCAAGCGACGTCTGAATCCCGCCCAGATCGGGCAGCGCGCATACCTCTTCGTCGAAGAGATAATCGAAGGCCGGCAGATCGGTGCGGCTGCGGATACGGGCCATCAGCCGCTTGCCGACATGCCATTTCTTGCAGGTGACTATCAGCAATTCCCGGTCGGCCCCGAGGGTCGTCGCCCCCTCCCAGGCACGGGGGGCGAAGCGGCGCCCGACCCGTCCGCGCGCGGCAAGGAAGGTGTAAAGCGCCCGCCCGTCGCCGGTGGCGGTCATCTCGACGCCCCGCGCGGCATACAGCTCGCCCAGCCGCCGCCTGAGATCGTGCGCCTCGTTGCTGATCTTGCGCGCGAACAGAAAGTCCTGCCCGACCAGCAGGTCGTAGTGATCGTTGTAGAAGCTGACCGGCATCCCGTAATCGGAAAACATGAGAAAGGTCGGGCTGCGGCCGCGTATCTCGACCGCCGGAACCAGATGGCGCACCAGCGTCTGAAAGAACGTCTCGTCAGGGATCCAGGTGCGCCGGAAGAACCGCACGATGTCGGGCCGGGCGCGGCAGAGATCCAGCACCGCCTCGACCGTGCGCCGGCGCAGGCACCACCACTGACTGCCGATCATCACCCGCAGATCGTCGGGGACGCGGCGCCGCAGCCCCAATCGCTTCTGGATGTCCAGGGCGGTGTAGAACAGCCGCTTGCTGCGCCGCTCGTTGAACCAGTGACGATAGATCAGCCGTTCGTCCCGCAGGCCGGTCTTGATCCAGCCGCCATCGTGAAAATCCACGCATTCGACATGGTCCACGTCGTCGGCGTCCAGCACGGCGCGGATGCGCTCGGCCGGCTTGATCGGCATGCAATCGCCGGAAATCATGTAGAAATGCGTGGCGCGGGGAAACGCCGCCTCGGCCGCCTCGACGGCTAGAAGCGTCGCCGCCACCAGGCTCCACTCACCCCAGCCGCAGCGCAGGCGGCGCCGCGCAAAGACGACGTTCGGATTGTCCGCCAGCGCCTGGCGCAGCGACGCATAGGCGGCGCGCGGCGCACGGGCATCCAGATGAATCGCGACGAAATCGCCGGCGGCGGTCAGCCGCTCGGCCTGCCGAATGATGGATTCGGCATCCTTGTGACACAGCAGGATGTAAGCGATGCGCGCCATGCCACTTCGCTAGCCGTGCCGCGGGATGCAATCAATACGCGTGACGCGGTGCCGACGCCACAAGACCCCGGCGGCGGGGCTAGGCAAGGTCGCGGCCGGTGGGCATAACGGGCGCCGATACCCGTCAGAAGGCAGGGCACGGCATGGGCTTTCCCGGAACCTGGATGACCGAGAGCGAAAGCCTCGTCTACCGCGTCGTGCCGAAATGCGCCTGTTCGACCATCGGGCAGGTGCTGCACTATTCCGATCACGGCCGGTTCTTCGACGGCGACATTCACGATGCGACGGCCGGCCTGCACAAATGGGCGCAGGACCGCAGCCGCCCGGCGATCGAGGCGGTCGTCGCCGCCCACGGCGCCTACAACTTCACCTGCGTGCGGAACCCGTATTCGCGCATCCTGTCGGCCTTCTTCGACAAGATCTGCGGCATCCAGCGCAACGGCCGGCGGTATCGCGGCAATCTTGTCCCGCTTCTCATGCAGAAATACGGGGTGGAGGTCGGCGATCCGCAATCGGGGTTCGAGTTCGACCAGATCGCCTCGTTCCGCCGGTTCCTGCTATTCGTTCGCGACACGATCCGCTGGCGCAAGCCCATGGACCCCGACATCCATTGGTCGGGGATGCATGGTCACGTGGCGACCTTCATCGTCAATGGCGGCCGCTACGACAGGATTTTCTGGACGGAGCGCTTTCAGGAGGGGATGCAGGCGGTGCTCGATGCCGTCGAGACGCCCCATCCGGTCGACCTGAACGCGATGCCGCGGTTCAACGAAAGCGAGGGGCACGGTCCGAAGCGTGCCCATCCGGTGGCCGACTATTTCGACGATCTCGCCATGCACCTGATGTACGAGATCTACCACAAGGATTTTCGCCTGTTCCGCTACGATTTCGACGATCCCGGCAACCCGCTGCCGGTGGGCGAGATCGACCTGGACGAGGTGCATGCCAAGCTGGGCGACTGACCGCTACAGAACGCCGTGCTTGCGGAACAGGCCGGCCAGATCCGTCTGGGCCCGCGCGCCGATGTGGGAAATCACCTCGGACGCGGCGATGCAGCCCATGCGGCCCGCGTTCTCGGCGCCGTGCCCCTCGACCAGCCCCCACAGGAACGCGCCGGCGAACAGGTCGCCCGCCCCTGTCGCATCGACCACCCGGGTGGGGATCGCGGGAACATGCATCCGGGTCCCGTTCTCGACGATATGCGCGCCCTTCTCGCTTTCGGTGCAGGCGACAAGCTCCACCTCGGCGGCCGCGCGCGCGATCGCGTCGTCCAGGTCGTCGGTCTGGTACATCGACAATATCTCGGCGCGATTGGCGAACAGCAGATCCACGTCCTCGGCGATCATGCGGCGAAAGGCGTCGCGGTGCCGTTCCACGCAGAACGGGTCGGACAGGGTCAGCGCCACGCGGCCGCCCGCCCCCCTGGCCGCCGCGATCGCCTTGGCAAAGGCCGCATGGCTGCCCGGCCCATCGAACCGGTAGCCCTCGAGATATATCCACTCGGCCTGCGCCATCTGCGCCTCGTCGATATCCGACGCTTCCAGAAACTCGGTGACGCCGAGATAGGTGTTCATCGACCGCTCGCCGTCGGGCGTGACCAGCACGATGCAGCGCCCCGTCTCGGCCTCGGCCTCGGCCTCGGGCCCGGCGAACCGGGTTTCGTAGACGGCCCCCTGGGCGCGCAGGTCATGGGCGAAGATGTGGCCGAGCTGGTCGTCCTTGACCTTGCCGACATAGGCCGTGCGACCGCCCAGATGGGCGATGCCGGCGATGGTGTTGGCCGCCGAGCCGCCGCTGATTTCCTGGGCCGGCCCGACCCGGTCGTAGAGCTGGACCGCACGGTCCATGTCGATCAACTGCATGATCCCCTTGTCCACGCCGTTCTCGGCCAGGAAGGCCTCGTCGCAATTCGAAAGCACGTCGACCAGGGCGTTGCCGATCCCGACAACCTGAAACTTCTTCATACCGTCTTGTCCTCGTATTGGCACAGATCGCGGATCAGGCATTCGGCGCAGCGCGGCCGCCGCGCCAGGCAGACATAGCGCCCGTGCAGGATCAGCCAGTGATGGGCGTGTTTCTGGAACTCGGCCGGGACATTGTCCTCGATCGCGCGCTCTACCGCCTCGGGCGTCTTTCCGGGGGCGATGCCGGTGCGGTTGCCGACGCGGAAGATATGCGTGTCGACCGCCTGGGCCGGATGGCCGAACCACATGTTCAGGACCACGTTGGCCGTCTTTCTGCCGACACCGGGCAGGCTTTCCAGCGCGGCGCGGCTGGACGGCACCTGCCCGTCGTAATCCTCGACCAGGATGCGCGACAGCTTGATGACGTTCCTGGCCTTGTTCCGATACAGGCCGATGGTCTTGATATGCTCGATCAGCCCCTTTTCGCCCAGGGCCAGCATCTTTTGCGGCGTGTCGGCCACCTGGAACAGGGCGCGGGTGGCGCGGTTCACGCCGGCATCGGTCGCCTGCGCCGACAGGGCCACCGCCACGACCAGGGTGAAGGCGTTCAGATGTTCGAGCTCGCCCTTCGGCTCGGGCTCGGCCGCCTGGAACCGCGCGAAGATCTCGCGCATGTCGCGATAGGGAAGTTGCCTGGCCATCCGCAGGGATATGCCCGCTGTTCCGCCGGACGTCCAGAGCGTGCATTATCCGCAAAATCCGGGTCGCGCGGGACGCGATGTGCCTCTAGCTGTGACGGTGGAGGACCGACCGATGAACCAGCATATTCCGCCGCGCCTGGAAGACGCCTATCACTGGAAACTGATGCGCAGGGCGATCGCCCTGATCGACACGCCCGAAGGCCGCCGCATGCCGCTGGAGCAGATCGCGGCCGAGATGCAGATGTCGCCGGCGCATTTCCAGCGCATGTTCTCGCGATGGGCAGGGACCTCGCCCAAGCGGTTGCAGCAATATCTGGCCCTGGGCCATGCCAAGCGTCTGCTGTCGGAACGCTTCACCGTGCTCGACGCGGCCGAGGGCGCGGGCCTGTCGGGCGGCGGGCGGCTGCACGACCTGTTCCTGCGGTGGGAGGGGATGAGCCCCGGCGAATATGCCCGGCGGGGCGAGGGCCTGACGATCCGCCACGGCTGGTTCGACGGTCCCTTCGGCCGGATGCTGACCATGGCGACCGACCGCGGCCTGTGCGGCCTGGCCTTTGCCGAGGAGGTCGGCGAGCACGCAGCCTGGGCCGACATGGCCGGGCGCTGGCCGGCCGCCAGCCACACCGAAGATGCCGCGGCGCTGGCCCCGGTCATGGACGCGCTTCTTGCCGGTAGAGGCGAGGCGCGGCTGCATCTGATCGGCGCGCCCTTTCAGATCAAGGTCTGGGAGGCGCTGCTGAACATCCCCTCGGGCCATGTCACGACCTATGGCGAAATCGCCCGGGCGGTGGGGCGCCCGCGCGCCGTGCGCGCCGTCGGCACGGCCGTGGGGCGCAACCCCGTTTCCTGGCTGATCCCCTGTCACCGGGCGCTGCGCGCCACCGGCGAGCTGGGCGGCTATCATTGGGGCCTGCCGGTGAAACGCGCCATGCTGGCGCGCGAATCGGCCGACACGGCGCTCGACCCCATGACGCAAACGTGACGGCGGAACTTCGCCGGTGTCGCAAATTCGACTGAACAATTGCCCCCCTTTGCGTATTGAGCGCGTTGGAGATGTGTGACCGATTGACGAGGACGACATGAACATTTCGAAGAAACCGCTTATCCTGGCCGTCGCCGGCACGCTGACCCTTGGCGCCTGCGCCAACCCCGCCTTCGGCCCTGGGGGCGAGCGTGAGAGAACCGGCCAAGGCGCCCTGGCCGGGGCCGTTGCCGGCGGCGTGCTGGGCGCCGCGGCCGGCGACAAGGACCGCGGCAAGAGCGCCGTGATCGGTGCGGCCGTCGGTGCCGGCGTTGGCGCGGCGATCGGCGCCTCGCTCGATCGGCAGGCCGCCGAACTGCGCGGCGGGTTCGGCAATGGCGCAATCGACGTTGTGAATCTGGGCGACCGGCTGCTGGTGCGGATGCCCCAGGACATCCTGTTCGCCACCGACAGCACCGCCGTTTCCGCCGGCCTGCAATCGGACCTGCGGGTCCTGGCGCAGAACCTGAACCGGTATCCGAACTCGACCATCCAGGTCGTCGGCCATACCGACAATACGGGCTCGGCCGCCTATAACCAGGATCTGTCCGAACGCCGTGCGCGGGCCGTGGCCAGCATTCTTGCGGTCAACGGCGTGTCGCAGGGCCGTCTGACCGCGGTCGGCCGGGGCGAGGGCGAACCGATCGCCTCGAACCTGACGGCGCAGGGCCGTGCCCAGAACCGCCGGGTGGACATCATCATCCGTCCGACGCGCTGACAGGCGCGCCAGACACGCACGACGAAAGGCCGGGCGAGAGCCCGGCCTTTGCTGTTGTGAGCGGCCGATGTGGTCATATATCCTGACCGCATTGCCCCGGAGATCACATGCCGTTCCAGAAAGTGCAGCCCGAACGCCTGGCTCAGGCTGTTGTCAAGCAGATCGAACTTCTCATCCTGCGCGGCGTCCTGCGCCCGGGCGAGCGTTTGCCGTCGGAACGCGAGATGGCCGAGCGGCTCGGCGTGTCGCGGCCGTCGCTGCGCGAGGCGATCGCGGATCTGCAATCGCGCGGCCTGCTGGTCAGCCGCGCGGGGTCGGGCATTTTCGTGGCCGAGGTTCTCGGCTCGGCCTTCTCTCCCGCCCTCACCCGGCTGTTCGCCACCCATGAAGAGGCGGTGTTCGATTACATCGCCTTCCGCCGCGACATGGAGGGGATGGCCGTGGAACGGGCCGCCATGGCCGGTTCCGAGACGGATCTGAAGGTGGTGGACAGCATCTTTCGCAAGATGGAAGCGGCGCATCGAAAGCGCGACCCGTCGGACGAGGCGCGGCTGGACGCCCAGTTTCATCTGGCGATCATCGAAGCCAGCCACAACGTCGTCATGCTGCACATGATGCGGTCGATGTTCGAGTTGCTGCGCGAGGGCGTCTTCTACAACCGCCGCATCATGTTCAAGCAGCGCACGACCCGCGACACCCTGCTGGACCAGCACCGGGCGATCAACGACGCGCTGCAGCGGCGCGACGCAGCGGCCGCCCGGGCCGCGGCCCATGCGCATCTGAGCTATATCGAGACGGCGCTTCTGGCCCAACAGCGGTCGGACCGGAACGAAGAGGTGGCCCGGCAGCGATACGAACACGAGCAGTTCAGGCCGTAGGCGGTTCAGCCAACAAAGAAGGGCCGGCACCCGACGGTGCCGACCCTCCGGAACCTGCTGTGTCGGCGCCGCAGCCTCAGTGCAGCTTGGCCTGCACCGTCTTGATCGAATCCTCGATCAGTGCGTTCGCCTTCTGCGCGCTCAGTTGCTGCGCGATCACATCGCCCGCAGCCGCGACGGCAACCTGGATCGCCCGGTCGCGGATCGCGCGAACCGCCGATGCCTCGGCCTGCGCGATCTGATCCTCGGCGCCCTGCAGACGCCGCGCGATCGAGTCCTTCAGATCCTGTTTCGCCTGATCGGCGGCGGTCCGGGCTTCCTCGCGGGCATGGGCGACGATACGCTCGGCCTGCTCCTGCATCTCCGCCTGCTTGCGCTCGTAGGATGCCAGCATCGTCTGCGCCTCTTCGCGCAGCGCCTTCGCCTCGTCCAGATCCGAGCGGATGCCGTCGGCCCGCTTGTCGAGCATGCCAACCAGCAGGCGCGGGACCTTGAAGTAGATCAGCACGCCCAGGAACAGCAGGAACGCCAGGATCACGACGAAGTCGGTGTTCGCCAGCGAAAAGAAGGGCTCGCCCACCGCGGCCAGCGCGGGGCTGGCCGTGAGGCTGAGAAGTACGATCAGCCGTTTCATGCGGCACCCCCTTTGACGCGCGCCTCGACAGCGGCGTTGACGGCCGACGGATCGGCCGAGGCGCCCAGAGCCTCGACGATGGCGGTGGCGGTGTCGCGTGCCACCTCTTCCACGCTCTGCATCATGCCGGCGCGGATCTCGGCGATCCGGCGCTCGGATTCCGCCGAGCGTTCGGCGATCTCGGCATCCGCTTCGCGGATGGCGGCGTCGAGCTCGCCCTGAATTTCGGCCCGCGCCTCGGCGGCGATGCGCTGCGCTTCGCTGCGGGCATCGGCGAGCGCCTTGTTATACGCGGTCTCGGCCTCTTGCGCCTTGAGCTTCAGCTCTTCCGCGGCGGCCAGATCGTTGGTGATCGCGCCCTGCCGTTCGGCCAGCACCGCCGCGATACGCGGCAGGGCGATCCGGGACAGGACGTAGTAGACGGCGGCCAGGGCCACCAGCAACCAGAAGATCTGGTTCGGAAAGGTCGAAAGGTCGAGCTGCGGCATCCCCACAGCCTTTGCGGCCTCTCCGGCGCCATCCGCCGTTTCGGCGGCAAGGCCGGTCTCGGCCGGGACCTCTATCGTCGTTACAGCCATGTGGTTCCCCTGGCGCCGATCGTCGATTTCGGGCGGCCCCGCCTGCGGCGCCGCCCATTTGGTCGAAGCGGCCGGATCAGACGGCGAACATCAGCAGAAGCGCGACGAGGAACGAGAAGATCCCCAGAGCTTCCGCAAAGGCGATGCCGATGAACAGGGTCGCGGTCTGGCCCGCGGCGGCCGACGGGTTGCGCAGCGCGCCAGCCAGGAAGTTGCCGGCCACGTGGCCGACGCCGATGGCCGAGGCGCCCGAACCGATACCGGCCAGACCGGCACCGATGAATTGACCCATTTGCGCGATATCGCCTTCCATATCCGGTTCTCCTTGCGTTGGAATTGGCAGATGTTGGGTGGTCCCGACCGCCGTCAGTGCGACGGATGCAGCGCGTCCTTCAGATAGACGCAGGTCAGGATGGTGAAGACATAGGCCTGGATGAAGGCCACCAGCAGTTCGAGCGCGTAGATCGCGGTGATCGCCAGGATCGGCACGAAGGACACGGCGCCCAGGGCGGCGGCGAAGCCGGCGAACACCTTGATGACGGCGTGACCGGCCATCAGGTTGCCCGCCAGTCGGATGGAGTGGCTGACCGGCCGCACGAAATACGAGATCACCTCGATCACCGCCAGGATCGGGCGCAGCGCCAGCGGCGCCGACTTGACCCAGAACAGTTCCAGGAACTTGGTGCCGTTCAGCACGAAGCCGGTGATCGTCACCGTCAGGAACACCGCGAGCGCCAGCACCGCCGTCACCGCGATATGCGAGGTGAGCGTGAAGCTCATCGGCAGCAGGCCCAGCATGTTCGCCGTCAGGATGAACATGAACAGCGTCATGATATAGGGAAAGAAGCGCAGCGCCTCGCGCCCGGCCACGTCTTCGACCATCTTGTGGACGAAGCCGTAGGCCAGTTCGGCGATCGACTGGTGGCGGGTCGGCACGACGTTCCGGCCGCGGGTGCCCGTGACCAGCAGCAGGATCACGCCCAGAACCGTCACTGCCATCCACAGCGTCACGTTCGTCGGGGTGTACCAGCTCACCTCGTCGCCGCCGAACAGCGGCTTCACCACGAACTGGTCCATCGGATGGATCGCCAGTTCGCGGTTTTCCGGCACTGCCAGGAACGAGGCGAGCAGCACGATCACCACCGCCGCCCCGAGGGCGATCTTGCCGATCATGTTCGTGTCGTTCTGCCGGGTGCCGCTGTCGTTCGCCACGTTCTCAATCCCTCTCGTCGTCGTCCCCGGGGGGAAGCGCCGTTCCCAAGTCGTCGGTCTTGAGCCCGCGGGCCGTGCGCAACATCACGTTCACGCCGGCCGCGAAGCCCAGCAATACGAAGAGCACCAGAAAGACGGGCAGCGTGCCGAACAGCACGTCCAACCCGAATCCGATGCCGAAACCGATCGCGAGACCGGCCACAAGCTCTGTCACCATGCGCCAGGCGATTTCGCCCTGCGAATGCATGTCCTTCGACCGGGGGGCCGGCGCATGCGCCTGGCGGGCCTTGGCTATCCGTTCCTCCAACGCGCGCATGCGGTCGGGATCGGGATCGTCAGCCATGTCCACCGCACCCCTTCGATCGGTCCGGCGGAACCTAGAAAGGTGCCGCGGCCAAGTCAAGCTGGCGCGACATTCGGCTATCCATAGGAAAAGACTATATTATCTTGTAGCGAGGTCATTTAGCCGCGCCCGACATGGCCGGCCGGCGCGCCGACCGTCATTCAACCGGAAAGTTGACCATCGGGCGGCGCGCTGCCATCTGATGGCAATGTCCCACCGGCTCGACCTCGTTTTCGCCGCTCTGGCCGACCCGACCCGGCGGGCGATCCTGACGCTGCTGCTGGAAGACGACATGGCGGTCACCGATGTCGCGGCCCCCTTCCGCATCTCGCTGGCGGCGGTGTCGAAGCATCTGGCTATTCTCGCCGCCGCCGGATTGATCAGTCAGGAGAAGCGGGGGCGCATCAACTGGTGCAAGCTGGAACCCGACGCGCTGCGCGAGGCGTCGATCTGGATGCAGGGCTTCGGTCAGTTCGAGCCCGTGAACCTGGATGCATTCGAGGCGTTCCTGCGCCAGGAACTGGCAGCGCTTTCCGAGCCGGCGGCGCGCGGGGAGGCCGAAGGTTAGGCGACGGCCCGGAGGGGCCGTCGCGCGGGCGGGCTCAGGCCACCAGATTGATGACGGCCAGCACCACCACCACCAGTCCGACGAGGTAGATGATCGCGTTCATATCGCTCTCCCTAAGAGGTTCCTAGGGCGAACGCGGCCGTGATCCGAACTGTTCCTTCGGCGGAAGGGACGCCCCAAAGGTGTCTGCAATGCAACAGGGGCCGGTCCGAAGACCAGCCCCTGCGCATGATTTGATCGAAGGGTGCGCGCCGGTGGCGCGGCAGCCTCAGTTCGTGGTGGTGGTCGCGCCGGATTCGTCGTCGCTGGCCACGGCCACGATCACGGCCACGGCCGCCAGGCCGGCCGCAACCGCGGTGGCACCGGTCATGGCGCCGGCACCGCCGGGCAGACCGGGCTGGCCGGTCACGGTGGCGGTCGTGATGCTCGCACCGGTGTTCGAGAACAGCGAGGCGTCGCAGTTCGGGATCACGACGTTGACCGAGGCGCCGCCTGCGGCCGGGGCGGTCACCGCAACCGACGGATAGTTGGCGTTGATGATGTCCACGATGTTCTGGTTCACCGCGGCAGCCGCGGCATTGGCCGGGGCGGGCAGGCTGACATTGCACTGCGCGGCGGAGGCCGAAGTCGCAACGGCGACAGAAGCGATGGCGGCAATCGCGGTGGACGTAGCGATCTTCGTGAAATTCATGGGGGTCCTCACATCAAAAAACAGGACGGCTTCGTTCGTCCGAGGCATATACCGCAGCGACCGTCCGATCAAGCTGAAGCATCAACTTAGCCCGGCCTCAATGCGGTAAAAACCGTTGCAGGTCCCGAATTTCGGGGATTTCCGCTACGGCGTTGCGCAAAATCATCAGCGGGTTTCCGCCACCCGGCCGGCGCGTCGCCCCTCAGGCCGTCCCGCCGGCCGCGCGCAATCTGTCCTTGAGGAATGTCAGCACGCTCTGCACCTTTGCGGTGCGGTGCAGGTCGACATGCGTGACCAGCCAGAAGCGCACGGCCCAGTCGGGCCGGGGCGGCAGCACCTCGACCAGATCGGGCAACGCCGCCTGCTCGCTGCGGGTGACGAAGCCCAGACCCGCCCCGGCCGCCACCGCATCGCGAACCACACGTTCGTCGCTGCCGCGAAAGACGATGCGGTCGGCGGGGACGGCGCGCTCCAGCCAGCGCGCGAAGGGCGCGCGGTGGGCGGGCGACGTCGCATCGACGCTGACAAAGCTGTGACGCGCCAGATCCCCCTCGCCCTCGGGCCGGCCGTGCCGGTCGACATACCCCTTGCTGGCGCACAGGGCGGGACAGAACTCGAAGAAGGGCTGCACCACGTTGTCGGGCTGCTCGGGCGCCGCACCGGCCCGGATGGCGACATGCGCCTCGCCGTATTCCAGGCGGAACAGCCGCTCGCTCGTCAGGAAGCGCACGCGGATGCCGGGATTCTCGGCCTGGAACTCCGCCAGAAGCGGCACGAAAACATGTGCGGCCGATGAAACCGAGGTGACCACCAGATCGCCCGCCACCGTTTCGCCCCGCCCCCGGATGCGCCCGACGAGCTGGGTGAATTGTTCGTCCGTGGTCTGGGCGACCTGCAGCAGGTCCAGCCCCGCCTCGGTGGGCGTGTATCCGCGGGCATGCCGCTGGAACAGCTTTACCCCGAGCGCCGATTCGAGCGCGTCGATATGACGGATCACCGTGGCATGGTGCACGCCCAATGCCTCGGCCGCGCCGCTGACCGTGCCCAGCCGGGCCACGTGAAAGGCTGTCCGGATCTCGTCCCAGTTGCTGACGGCCATGCGTGCATCTCCGCTCCCGGCCCCGGTCGTGTCGCTTGAACGGCAAATGGCCGCGGGATGCAAGGGTCCGCCGGGGGCAGCCGGTCGGCCCGGACTTGACTCTGTCCAGCGGTTGCGGCATCCCGCCCCCCGATTCCGGAAGTTGCCAGGGCTTCCGGTCCCCGCCTGGGCGGGGATCGCCTCCCGCCAGCGCGTTGCGCCCGTGGGAGCGTTTGGCGTTTGAGCGGGGCGTGCCCATCTGTCGCCCGGAACAGCAACGGTCGCAAGGAGCCGAAATATGTTCGAAAGCCTTTCAGACCGCCTGTCCGGCGTCTTCGACCGCCTGACCAAGCAGGGGGCGCTGAGCGAGGACGACGTCAGAACCGCCCTGCGCGAGGTGCGCGTGGCCCTGCTCGAGGCGGACGTGTCCCTGCCGGTGGCGCGGGACTTCGTCAAGCGCGTGCAGGACAAGGCGACCGGACAGGCGGTGACGAAGTCGGTCACGCCGGGGCAGCAGGTGGTCAAGATCGTCCATGACGAACTTGTCGCCACCCTGACCGGCGAGGGCGAGCCCGGCGCGCTGCGCATCGACAACGCCCCGGCGCCGATCCTGATGGTGGGCCTTCAGGGGTCCGGCAAGACCACGACCACCGCGAAGCTGGCCAAGCGCCTGAAAGAGCGCAACGGCAAGCGGGTCCTGATGGCGTCGCTCGACACCAGCCGTCCGGCGGCGATGGAACAGCTTGCCATTCTCGGGCAGCAGATCGGGGTCGACACCCTGCCGATCGTCCAGGGCGAGGATCCGGTCGCCATCGCCAGGCGGGCCAAGACCCAGGCCTCCCTGGGCGGCTACGACGTCTACATGCTCGACACGGCCGGGCGGCTGCACATCGACCAGGAGCTGATCGCCCAGGCCGCGGCGGTGCGCGACACCGTTTCCCCGCGCGAGACGCTGCTGGTCGTCGACGGGCTGACCGGGCAGGACGCCGTGAACGTCGCCCAGGAATTCGACGGCAAGATCGGCGTGTCGGGCGTGATCCTGACCCGGATGGACGGCGACGGGCGGGGCGGCGCGGCCCTGTCCATGCGCGCCGTCACCGGCAAGCCGATCAAGTTCGTCGGCCTGGGCGAACGCATGGATGCGATCGAGGAATTCCACCCCGACCGCATCGCCGGGCGCATCCTGGGCATGGGCGACATCGTCAGCCTGGTGGAAAAGGCGCAACAGACGCTCGAGGCCGAACAGGCCGAGCGGATGATGAAGCGGTTCCAGAAGGGTCAGTTCACGATGAACGACCTGAAGATGCAGCTGGAGCAGATGCTGAAGATGGGCGGCATGCAGGGGCTGATGGGCATGATGCCCGGCATGGGCAAGATGCAGAAGCAGGTCGAGGAGGCCGGCTTCGACGATTCCGTCATCCGCCGGCAGATCGCGCTGATCAACTCGATGACCCGCAAGGAGCGCGCCAATCCGCAGCTTCTTCAGGCCAGCCGCAAGAAACGCATCGCCGCCGGCGCCGGGCTGGAAGTGGCCGATCTGAACAAGCTGCTGAAGATGCACCGGCAGATGGCCGACATGATGAAGAAGCTTGGCAAGAAGGGCGGCAAGGGCCTGATGAAACAGGCCATGGGCGGGCTGTTCGGCAAGGGCGGCCCCAGCCAGGCCGAGATCGAGGCCGCGCAGGCGCAGATGGCCTCGGGCAAGATGCCGGGCGGATTTCCCGGCATGGGCGGGATGGGCGGCGCGCAGCTTCCCCCCGGCCTGTCCGGCTTCGGGAAGAAGCGGTGATGCGGCCCTGCCTCGCAGCCACGATCCCGCCCGTCCGGCTGGCCGGCCACCCGCGCGTGCCCGCCGCCTGCCCTGAGCGGAGAGATGCCCGATGACCGCTGCGCCGCACGACCCCGTCGCCCGCGCCGCCGCCCTTCTGCGCGAGCATCGCGAATCCATCGACCGGCTCGACGCGATCCTCGTCTACACCCTGGGCGAGCGGTTCAAGCACACGCAGGCGGTCGGGCGGCTGAAGGCCGAGCACGACCTGCCGCCGGCCGATCCCGCGCGCGAGGCGCAGCAGATCGCGCGGCTCGAGGATCTGGCGCGCGCCGCCGATCTCGACCCCGATTTCGCCAAGAAGTTCCTGGCCTTCATCATCCGGGAAGTCATCCATCACCACGAACAGCAGCGGGTCTGACGCCCCTGCCCCTCATGCCAGTCAAAGGAGAAATCACATGGCCATGAAAATCCGTCTCGCGCGCGGCGGCTCGAAGAAGCGCCCGCATTACGCCATCGTCGCCGCCGACAGCCGCATGCCCCGCGACGGCCGCTTCATCGAGAAGCTGGGCACCTACAACCCGCTTCTGCCCAAGGACAGCGAAGACCGCGTGAAGATGGATATCGAGCGGGTGCAGCACTGGATCGCCCAGGGCGCCCAGCCCACCGATCGCGTCGCCCGCTTCCTCGAGAATGCCGGTCTGCGCGACAAGGCCGAACGCAACAACCCGAACAAGGCGAAGCCGGGCAAGAAGGCCGAGGAACGCGCCAAGGAACGCGCCGACAAGGCAGCCGCCGCATCCGAGGCCGGCGCGGAGTAATCCGCGCCACCGTCATCCGCCGGGAGGGGTGCGCATGGCCGAGGACCGCATCTGCGTGGGCGCCGTCGCCGGCGCCTATGGCGTGGGCGGCGAGGTGCGGCTGAAAAGCTTCTGCGCCGACCCCGCCGCCATCGCCTATTACGGCCCGCTGACGGCCGAGGACGGGCGCAGCTTCGATCTGAAGCTCATGCGCCCGATCCCGGCGGGGTTCGCCGCGCGGCTCAGCGGCGTCGCCACCCGCGAACAGGCCGAGGCGCTGCGCGGCCTGCGCCTGTTCGCGCCGCGGGACCGGCTGCCGGCCCTGCCCGACGACGAATTCTATCATGCCGATCTGATCGGGCTGGCGGTTCTGGATACCGGCGGCGCGACACTCGGCACCGTTCGCGCCGTGCTGAACCACGGCGCGGGCGATCTTCTGGAAATCCACGGGCCGGACCTGAAGGCACCGGTCCTTCTGCCCTTCACGCGCGACGCCGTGCCGACGGTGGACATCGCGGCCGGACGGCTGGTGGCCGATCCTCCGGACGGGCTGTTCGAATGACACGCGCGGAACCCTCCGCGGCGCGAACGGTTTTCCGTGCATCGACGCCGTGCAGCGAAAGGGGCCGTCATGCTGGAACTCATCCTGATCCTTCTGGTCGTCGCCGCGGTCGCCGCGCTTCTGGGTTTCGGGCGGATCTCGGGCGCGGCGCTGACCGGGGCGAAGTTCCTGATCGGGATCGTGCTCATCCTCTTCCTGCTGGTCCTGCTCGGCGTGATCGCCATCGCCTGATCCGGCGGCGGGACCGGTTCGGCGGCCCGAGGGCCGGACGGCTTGCAGCGCGCCGCCTGTCCGCAAGGCCTGCGCCATGACCGACACGCCCCGGTCCCACGGCCGCCGGTCCATCGCCGCGACCAGCCGCCCCCGCGAATTGTCGGGCGGCACGCCCGAACTGGCGGGGGCGTGGCAGGCCCGTGTGATCACCCTGTTCCCCGAGGCCTTTCCCGGCGTTCTGGGCGCCTCGCTGACCGGGAAAGCCCTGCGCGACGGGCTGTGGCGGCTGGAGCCGGTGGATCTGCGGCTGTTCGGCGAGGGCAAGCACCGGAATGTCGACGACACGCCGGCCGGCGGCGGCGCGGGGATGGTGCTGCGCCCCGACGTGCTGGGCCGGGCGATTCGCTTTGCGATGGCCGACACGCCGGCCGACCGGGCGCGCTGGCCGCTGATCTACCTGTCGCCCCGGGGACGCCGGTTCGATCAGCGCATGGCCGAACGCTTCAGCCGCAGCGACGGGATCACCCTGATCTGCGGCCGGTTCGAAGGCATGGACGAACGCGTGATCGAGCATTTCGGGGTCGAGGAGGTCAGCCTGGGCGACTTCGTCATGACCGGGGGCGAGATCGCCGCACAGGCCTTGATCGACGCCACGGTCCGCCTTATACCGCGCGTGCTCGGGAATCAGGCGTCGACCGAAGAGGAATCCTTTTCTGCCGGTCTGCTGGAGCACCCGCAGTACACGAAGCCCGCCGTATGGGAAGGCCGCGCGATCCCCGAAATTCTCCTTTCGGGCCATCACGCAAAGATCGCCGACTGGCGGAGGGACATGGCCGAGAGGCTGACCAAGGAACGTCGACCTGACCTCTGGCGGGCTTACCGTGATCTTCACGGTGGGGACCCGGAAGGAGACCAAGAGCTCTGAGGGCGCGCCAACTTCGCGGAAAGAACCGCGAGCCAGAAAAGGAGTGATCGGATGAACCTGATCGCGCAACTCGAAGCCGAGCAGGTCGCCCAGCTCGGCAAGGACATCCCGGATTTCAAGGCCGGCGATACGATCCGTGTGGGCTACAAGGTGACCGAGGGCACCCGCACCCGCGTGCAGAACTACGAAGGCGTCTGCATCAGCCGCAAGAACGGCGAAGGCATCGCCGGCAGCTTCACCGTCCGCAAGATCTCGTTCGGCGAGGGCGTCGAGCGGGTGTTCCCGCTGCATTCGACCAACATCGACTCGATCACCGTGGTGCGCCGCGGCCGCGTCCGCCGGGCCAAGCTGTATTACCTGCGCGCCCGCCGCGGCAAGTCGGCCCGTATCGCCGAGGTCACGAACTACAAGCCGAAGAAAAACGGCGCCGAAGCCCAAGCCTGAGGAGACGATCGATGAAAGCGGACATCCATCCCGACTACCACCTGATCGACGTCAAGATGACCGACGGCAGCGTGGTGAAGATGAAATCGACCTGGGGCGGCGAGGGCGATCAACTCGCGCTCGACATCGACCCCTCGGTGCATCCTGCCTGGACCGGCGGCTCGACCCGCCTGATGGACCAGGGCGGCCGCGTGTCGAAGTTCAAGAAGAAATACGAAGGGCTCGGCTTCTAAGAGCCGCCCGCCGGACGAACCCGAACGCCGCCCCGCCACGCGCCGGGCGGCGTTTTCCGTTGAGGGGGCGATATTCCCGCTGGCAGGCGGAACCGGGGCGCCCGGCCGTCCTTGACCTGCCACGCCGGCCCTGCTGCGGGCAGCATCCTGGCCATGACGGACCGCCGATGGACCTTCTCCCCGACGCCGCCCAGCCGATCGCCGCGCTTGCGATCCTCGGGCTGCTTTTCGTGGCTTTCCTGCTGGAGCGCTACCCGCCCGAGGTGACGGCCACGGCCGCGGCGGCGCTGTTCATCGTGCTGGGACTGGTGCCGCAGGACGCGGTGATGGCGGTGTTCTCCAACCCCGCGCCCATCACCATCGCCGCCATGTTCGTCCTGTCGGGCGCGCTGGTGCGCACCGGTCTGCTGGACCGGCTGGCGACGCTGGTGATCGGCCGGGCGCGCGACCGGCCCCTGCTGGCCGTGGCGATCTTCCTGGGGGCGACCGTCACCGCCTCGGCCTTCGTCAACAACACGCCGGTCGTGCTTGTGCTGATCCCGGTGGTGGTGCGGCTGGCCGGCAGTATCGGCCTGGCCCCCACGCGGCTGCTGATCCCGCTGAGCTATGCCGCGATCCTGGGCGGCACCTGCACGCTGATCGGCACCTCGACCAACCTTCTGGTCGACGGCCTGGCGCGCGACGCCGGGCTCGCCCCCTTCTCGATCTTCGAGATCACGCCGGTCGGTCTGGTCGTCGCGGTCGCGGGCGGCGGGCTGATGATGATCCTGTCGCGCTACCTGCTGCCCGACCGCTCGGCCGCGGCCATGAACGGGGCGGCATCGGGGGCGGAGAGCGTCTTCCTCTCCGAGGTGCGGGTGACGGACGGGTCGGACCTGATCGGGCGGCCGCTCTCTGCCGCGTCCGCCTTTGCCCCCGACGGGGTGCGGGTCACGGCGCTCCGCCGCGGCGGACAGCTGTCGCGCCGCGCGATCGACGACCATGTCCTGCGCGCGGGCGACGTGGTGGTGGTGCTGGCCAGCACGTCCGAACTGCTGACCCTGTCCGAGACGCCGGGCCTGTCGGTGGGTCTGCGGAGCGGGGTGGAGATCGACCCCGAGGCCAGGCTGACGACGGCCGAGGCGATCCTGACCCCCGGCTCCACCCATACCCGTCCGCGCATCGCCGATCTGGCCATCGGGCGGCGCCACGGGATGCGGGTTCTTGGGGCGCATCGGCGCGGCCACATCGCCGGCCCGGATCTCGTCACCGCGCGTCTGCGGCCGGCCGACAAGCTTTTGCTGCAGGGCACGGCCGAAGGGTTCGACGCGCTCGGCCAGTCGGGCGACCTGCTGTCGGTCGCCCGGCCCGGCGGCCGCGCCTACCGCCGCGCCCAGGCCCCCGTGGCCCTGCTGGCCCTGCTGGCTGTGGTGGGCCTTGCGGCTTTCGGCGTGATGCCCATCGGCATTCTGGCCCTTGTCGCCGTCGCGGTCATTCTCGTGCTGCGCTGCATCGACAACGACGAGGCCTGGGCCTCGATAGACGCATCCGTGCTGGTCCTGATCTTCGCGATGCTGGTTGTGGGCGCGGGGCTGCAGGCGACGGGGGCCGTGGAATTGCTGGTGACGTGGCTGGCCCCCGCGCTGGACGGGCTGCCGCCCTTCCTGACGCTGATGGCGGTCTACCTGCTCGCCTCGGTGCTGACCGAGATCGTCACCAACAACGCGGTCGCGGTGGTCCTCACGCCCCTGGTGATCAGCCTCGCCCAGTCGCTCGGGCTCGACCCCCGCGGCTTCGTCGTCGCGGTGATGTTCGCGTCCTCCGCCAGCTTCGCGACGCCGATCGGTTACCAGACCAACACGCTGGTCTACGGCGCGGGGGATTACCGCTTCGCCGACTTCCTCAAGATCGGCGTGCCGATGAACCTGTTCGTCGGTCTGGCCTCGGTCACGGCCATCGGGATCTTCTTTCCGCTCTGACGCGCCATTCGCGCAACGGAACGGCCGGCATGCGGTCTGGCGCCCTTCCATTGGCGGCGGGCCGAAAATATGGTGCGCCGACATTCGCGCAGAACCATCGGGGCAGCCAGTGGCGCATATCATCGTCGTCGGGAACGAAAAGGGCGGGTCGGGCAAATCCACGACGTCGATGCACGTGGCGACCGCCCTGGTCCGCATGGGGCACCGCGTGGGCGCGCTGGATCTGGACCTGCGGCAGAAAAGCTTCGGGCGCTATGTCGAGAACCGGCTGGCCTATATCGAGAAGGCCGGGCTGAACCTGCCCTCGCCCGAATACCGCGAATTGCCCGAGGTCGACCATGCCTCGCTGGCCGAGGGCGAGAACCCCCAGGACCGCCGCCTGTCGATGGCCGTGGCGGGGCTGGAGGAGACCTGCGATTTCGTCCTGATCGATTGTCCCGGCTCGCATACGCGGCTCAGCCAGGTCGCGCACAGCCTGGCCGACACGCTGATCACGCCGCTGAACGACAGTTTCGTCGATTTCGACCTGCTGGCGCGGGTCGATGGCGAGACGAACCGCATCCTGGGCCCGTCGGTCTATTCCGAGATGGTGTGGAACGCCCGGCAGTTGCGGGCGCAGGCGGGGCTCAAGCCCATCGACTGGATCGTCGTGCGCAACCGTCTGGGCACGCAGCAGATGCACAACAAGAAGAAGATGGGCGACGCGCTCAAGACGCTGGCACGGCGCATCGGCTTTCGCGTCGCGCCGGGCTTCTCGGAGCGGGTCATCTTCCGCGAGTTGTTCCCGCGCGGTCTGACCCTGCTGGATCTGCGCGATCTCGGGGTCGGCAACCTGAACCTGTCGAACGTCGCGGCCCGGCAGGAAGTGCGCGACCTGCTCAAGGAGCTGCGGCTACCCGACGTGGTCCCCGACTTCTAGCCTGCCGCGCCCCGGAACGACGGCGACCGTTACCGGCCGCCGCTACCCAGACGCTGAAGCAGGCCCGGGCGGGGCGGCGGCGGGGGCGGCGACAGGTCCGATTGCTCGACAAGCGGCGCGAAGCGGCTGCGCGCCTTGTCGGTCGAGGGGCGCCGCGGCGCCTGTTTGACGGCCCCGCGCATCGCCTCACGCGTGGCGCACATCTTGTCCTCGGATGGCTGCGGCACGCGGCGACGCAGGACCAGGCCAGCGACCAGCGCCAGCCCCGCGGCCAGTAGCAGCGCGGCCGGAACGGGCGACCCCCGGTCCGCCCCCGGTCCGGGGCGGCGGCCGCCGGGATGCGCCTCCAGCACCAGCGCCCTGTCCGCCGGACCCGCGATCCCCGCGGCCTGCCGCGTCTCTTCCGTCACCGCGTCGGACGGCAGCACCCGGCCCGCGATTTCGACGATGGGGCCGAACGGGCCCTGCGCCACCGGCAGGGGCAAGAGCTGTTCGGGCCGCAGGGCGGCATCGCGCGGCGCCATCCGCGACACGATGACCAGCCCCACAGGATCGTCCGCGGCGACCGCCGCGACCGGCAGCAGCGGAAAGACGACGCTGTCGACGCCTTGGCTCGCATCGGACGCGATCGGGGAGACAGGATGATCGGTGGCGATCTGCGCACGCAGCACCACCTCGCCGTCCTGGCCCAGATCCAGCGCCGGATCGAAGACATCGACGGCCACGGGGGCCGGGCCGCCGTTGCGAAGGGCGATCAGCCGCGCCGCATCGCGCTGCGCCTCCAGGTAGCCCGCCACCAGGGCCAGAAGCAGAAGGATGCCGGCCAGCAGGGTGCAATGGGCCGGCGCCGGACGGTAGGCAAGGCTGCCAAGGCGGAACGTCATCTGATCTCTCGGCTTTGACTGGTGCGCTCATCCTTCTGCTGCAAGCGGGCAGGAGTAAGGCAGGTTGAGGGAATGGCTGGGATGCCGGCACCGATCCGCCGCCGCCCGCGCCACAATCGGCGCGAGCCCGCTTGCGAGAGCGCAACTGCGGGATGCTCGGAACCGCGCCGGATGTGCGGGATTGACCGGGCAGAGCGACTGAGGGGCACGGCTCCCCGCCGGCAGCGGCCGAGAGCGCCCTGCCCCGACGCCCGACCGGGCGGAAGGCGCCGCCTCCGCCTATCCGCACATCACGCCGGCCCGGACCGGCATCCGAAAGGAGCCCCACATGGCAGAAACCGTTGCGCAACAACTGCTCACCCGCCTCAAGGTCTGGGGCGTCCGCCGCATCTACGGGTTTCCCGGCGACGGCATCAACGGCATCGTCGGCGCGCTGGAGGAGTTCCTCGACGACATCGAATTCGTACAGGCCCGGCACGAGGAAGAAGCTGCCTTCATGGCCTGCGCCCATGCCAAGTTCACCGGCGAGGTGGGGGTTTGCATGGCCACGTCCGGCCCCGGCGCGATCCACCTTCTGAACGGGCTGTATGACGCCAAGCTCGACCATCAGCCGGTCCTGGCCATCGTCGGTCAGCAGGCCACCACCGCCCTCGGCGGACACTACCAGCAAGAGGTCGATCTGATCTCGCTCTTCAAGGACGTGGCCGGGCGCTATGTCCATATGTGCACCGCGCCGGCCCAGCTACGCCACCTGGTCGACCGGTCCCTGCGCATCGCCAAGGCCGAGCGGGCGGTGACCTGCCTGATCCTTCCCAACGACGTGCAGGAAGAGCCGTATTCCGACCCGCCCCACGCCCATGGCGCGCTGAAATCGGGCACCGGGTATGCCGCGCAGCCGGTGGGCGTGCCGCACGAGGCGGCGCTGCGACAGGCGGCCGAGGTCCTGAACGCGGGCAAGAAGGTCGCCATTCTCGCCGGTGCCGGTGCGCTTGGCGCCAGCCGCGAGGTGGCCGAGGTGGCGGAAACCCTGGGCGCGGGCGTGGCCAAGGCGCTTCTGGGGCGGGCGGTGCTGCCCGACCACCTGCCCTATGTCACCGGGTCGATCGGCCTGCTCGGCACCCGTCCGTCATGGGACATGATGCAGGATTGCGATACGCTTCTGATGATCGGGTCGGGTTTTCCCTATGCCGAATTCCTGCCCAAGGAGGGGCAGGCCCGCGGCGTTCAGATCGACATCGATGCCGGCATGCTCTCGATCCGCTATCCGATGGAGGTGAACCTCAACGGCGATGCCGCCGCGACCCTGCAGGCCCTGCTGCCGATGCTGCAGCGCAAGGAGGATCGCAGCTGGCGCGAGGACCTCGAGAAGAAGATCGCGGCATGGTGGGAGGATGTCGAGGAGCGGGCCATGCAGGAGGCCGATCCGATCAACCCCGAGCGTCTGTTCTGGGAGTTGAGCCCCCGCCTGCCCGACCGGGCGATCATCACGGCCGATAGCGGTTCGTCGGCGAACTGGTTCGCCCGGGCGCTGCGGCTGCGCGAGGGCATGATGGCGTCGCTGTCGGGTGGTCTGGCGACGATGTGCCCCGGCGTGCCCTACGCCACCGCGGCGAAGTTCTCGCATCCCGACCGCGTGGCGATCGCCTTCGTCGGCGACGGCGCGATGCAGATGCTGGGCAACAGCGCGCTGATCACCGTCGCGAAATATTGGCAGCGCTGGAGCGATCCGCGGATGATCGTCGCCGTCCTGAACAACGGCGACCTCAATCAGGTCACCTGGGAGTTGCGCGCCATGGGCGGCTTTCCCAAGGTCGAGGCGACACAGAACGTGCCGGACTTCAACTATGCCCGCTATGCCGAGCTGATCGGGCTGAAGGGGATCCGGGTGGAGCGGCCCGAGGATCTGGGCGCCGCCTGGGACGAGGCGCTGGCCGCCGACCGGCCCTGCGTGATCGATGCCCTGGTCGATCCCAACGTCCCCACCCTGCCGCCGCATATCACCGCGGCCCAGGCCAAGAGCTTTGCATCCTCGCTGCTCAAGGGCGACAAGGACGCGGGCAGCATCATCCGGCAGGCGTTAAAGCGATCCTGGACATGAGGGGCGAGGCCCCGATCCGCGACGTCCGGGCCCGGGCCTACACCATTCCCACCGACCGCCCGGAATCGGACGGGACGCTGCAATGGTCGTCGACCGGGCTGGTGGTGGTCGAGGTCGCGGCCGGTGGCGAAAAGGGGCTGGGCTATACCTATGGCCCGCCCGCCGTCGCCTCGGTCGTCTCGGCGGCACTGGCCCCCGTGCTGGACGACATGGAGGCGCTGGATGTTCCGGCCGCCTGGACCGCGATGATCGGCCGGATCCGCAATATGGGACGTCCCGGCCTTGCCTCGATGGCCGTCGCGGCCTGCGACATCGCGCTCCACGATCTCAAGGCGCGGCTGCTGGACCTGCCCCTGTGCCGCCTTCTGGGGCAGGTCCGGCCCCGTGTGCCGGTCTATGGCAGCGGCGGCTTCACCTCCTATTCGGATGCCGAACTGGCCGCGCAGATGGGGGGCTGGGCGGATCAGGGGCTGAAGGCCGCCAAGATGAAGGTGGGGCGCGAGCCCGGGCGCGACGCGGCGCGGGTGCGCGTGGCCCGCGACGCGGCACCCGGGGTCGAGCTGATGGTGGATGCCAACGGCGCGTATTCGCAGAAGCAGGCCGTGCTGCTTGCGCAGGATTTCGCGGCGCTCGGGGTCGACTGGTTCGAGGAACCGGTCTCGTCCGACGACCGGGCCGGACTGGGGCTGTTGCGCCAGGCGGTGCCGCCGGGAATGGAGATCACGGCCGGCGAATACGGCTATGACCTGCCCTATTTCCGCGACATGGCGGCGGCGGTCGACGTGCTCCAGGCCGATGCGACGCGCTGCGCCGGGTTCAGCGGGTTTCTGATGGTCGATGCGCTGGCCCATGCCCATCAGCTTCCGTTATCCAGCCACACCGCTCCGGCGGCTCATCTGCACGTGGCCTGCGCCAGCCTGCGACTGCGTCACATGGAGTGGTTCCACGACCATGTCCGGATCGAGCACATGCTGTTCGACGGGGCCCCGGACCCCCGCGACGGGGCCGTGACGCCCGACCTGTCGCGCCCGGGTCACGGGCTGCGGTTGCGCGAAGACGCCGCCGAGCGCTACGCCGCCTGAAGGCTACAGCGACGGCGGACGCCGCTGCGGCCAGCGGGTGACCTCGTGATAGGCCTCGCCCAGGGCCAGCACCGTCGCATCCGCGCCGCGCCGCCCGATCAGCTGCATGCCCATCGGCAGCCCTTCGGGGCCGAAGCCCGCCGGCACCGCCAGCGCCGGCAGCCCGGCCAGCGACGCCGGGATCATCACCTCCATCCAGCTGTGGTAGGTGTCCATCTTCCGGCCGGCCACCTCCTCGGGCCAGTCGAGCGCGGCGTCGAAGGGGAACATCTGCGCCGTCGGGGCGGTCAGGATGTCGGGGCGCATCTCGGCCGCCTCGCGGAACCAGCGGGTCCGCACCCGCCCGGCCTGCGCGATCTCGGCCCCGGAAAGCGACAGGCCGCGCTCGATCTCCCACTGGACGGCCGGCTTCATCGCCTCCCGCTTCGCCGGATCGGCGAAGGCATGGCGGAACTTCTCGGCCATCGCCCAGCTTCGCAGCACGGTCCAGGACTGCCACAGCGCCTCGGGCTCGATCTGCGGGCGGTGGGGCCGCACATCGCAACCCAGATCCGACAGGACGCCCAGGGCGGCCTCGCACAGATCGGCGATGCCCGCTTCGTAGGCGTAATGGCCGCCCCAATCGCCGAGCCAGCCGATCCGCAATCGCCGGATGTCCGGCCGGTCCCCGCCGTCATGCCGCGCGCCGCTGAGCGGATCCTGCGGATGCGGCCCCGCCATCGCCCGCAGCAGCAGGTCGAGATCCCGCACGTCGCGCGCCATTGGCCCGTCCGTGGACAGGGGATGCAGGAACCCTTCGTCCGAGGCCAGCGACGGGACCAGGCCGTGGCTGGGCCTGAAACCGTAGACATTGTTCCACCCGGCGGGGTTGCGCAGCGATCCCATCATGTCGGACCCGTCGGCCAGGGGCAGCATCCGGGCCGCCAGCGCCACCGCCGCGCCGCCGCTGGAGCCGCCCGCCGTGCGCGATGGCGCGTAAGGGTTCAGCGTGGCGCCGAAGACAGGGTTGTAGGTGTGCGATCCCAGTCCGAATTCCGGGGTGTTCGTCTTGCCGATGATGATCGCTCCCGCGGCGCGAAGCCGTGCCGCCAGCAGCCCGTCCGCAGCAGGAACGTGGTCCTTGAACAGCGGCGAGCCATAGGTCGTGCGCAGCCCGGCGGTGTCCGCCAGATCCTTCACCGCCACCGGCAATCCGTGCAGGGGACCCTTCGGCGTCGCCTCAGCCGCCTTCTGCGCCTCGGCCAGAATCTCGTCCCGGGGCCGCAGCGACACGATGGCGTTGACGCGGGGATTGGCCGCCGCGATCCGCTCGAGCACCGCCTCGGCCAGGACCACCGGCGACAGGCGACCGGCGGCGATGTCGCGGCACAGGTCGGTGGCCGGGCGGTCGTGCAGCGGTCGTTCCACGGGCGAACCCTCCTGTCAGCCGATCGGCCGCGATCTGATCACGGGCCGGGCCGGTGCGCCAGCCGCTTTGCGCGGGACCGGCCGGGGATTGTGCCCCCCGGCGGCGGCGGGCAATCATGCCGGCATGACCAGAACCGCGCCGCCGCCCGAATACCTGACCGTCCGCGAGCTTGCCGATCTGCTGCGCATCAAGGAGCGCAAGGTCTACGACCTGGTCGCGGCGGGCGACGTGCCCTGCTCCCGCGTTACCGGCAAGCTGCTCTTTCCCGAACGGGCGATCCGCGACTGGATCGCCTCTGCCAGCAGCGGCCCCGGCGCCGCCTCGCCGCGGCCGCTGATCCTTCTGGGCAGCCACGATCCGCTGCTGGAATGGGCCCTGCGGCAATCGCGCTGCGGCCTGGCGACCTATCTGGACGGCAGCCTGGACGGGCTGGCCCGCTTCCGCGCGCGCGAAGGCATCGCCACCGGCCTGCATGTGCATGAGGGCGATGGCGGCTGGAATCGCGGCACCGTCGCCGGCGCGGGCATCGCCGACGCGGCGCTTGTGGGCTGGGCGCGGCGCCGGCGCGGGCTGGTGGTGCGGCCCGAGGATGCCGGTCGGATCGGCGGCATCGCCGATCTGCGGGACAGGCGCATCGCGCGCCGCCAAGCCGAATCGGGCGCGCAATCCCTGTTCGCGCGGCTGGCGGAGGAAGCGGGCCTCGACCCGCGGACGCCCGCCGGACCGCTTGCCCGCAGCGAAAGCGACGCCGTGCAGGCCGTGGCGCAGGGACATGCCGACGCGGCCTTCGGGCTCGAGGCCCTGGCCGCGCAGTTCGGCCTGCACTTCGTGCCGGTCGCCGAGGAACGGTTCGACCTCCTGGTCGACCGGCGGGCCTGGTTCGACCCGCCGATGCAGGTCCTGCTCGAATTCTGCGCCGGTCCGGATTTCCGGAACCAGTCGGCGGCCATGCCCGGCTACGACATCGCCGAACTGGGCCGGGTCCGCTGGAACGGCTGACGGGGCCGCGACCGGCATTGACAATTCCGAGTGTTTTTATCAGGTGTAGCGAAGCCGAGCCAGCAACAGCCAGGCGCAACCCATCGCGGCCACAGCCGCGGGAAGCGAGGTCGCATGGAGATGAGCCGAGAATTGCACGCCGCCGCCGATCGATCGGGGGCCAAGACGCCTGCACATGATGCCCGGTCCCTGACCGATGGGGGCGCGACCGCCGCCATCCTGCTGGACGGCAAGACCTACGTCCTGCGGATCACCCGCGCCGGCAAGTTGATCCTGACGAAATGAGCCTGCAGCGAGAGATACGCGGCGGCACCCCGGTGGGAACGCTGGACAACCTGCCGTCATCCGAGGCGCGGCTGATCCGCATGTTCCGGGGCTGGTGCGACGGTGCCGACAGCCAGGCCGCGATCTGGAACGACCTCGCAGCCGCCCTGGGGCCGGGCGCGGCCCGGTCGGCTCTGGCATCGCTGGAACATCTGCTCCGCCTTTTCGCCGAAGGGGGCCGGCGGCCGCTGATGCGTCACCATGGCGCCTGCCGCTGCGTGGGTTCGGACGAAGCGGTCTTTGCCCGCCTCGTCGCCCTGGCGGCCGGGGGCGAGCGGGAAGACGCGATGCTTCTCGCCTCGCACCTGCTGCGGGCCGATCTGCTGCCAGCCGCGGTGGCTCTGGCCCAGACCCTCGGCCTGCACCTCGTGCGGATGGACCTGCGCCAGGCGCCGCCGCGCGCCCGGCCGGCCGGGCAGGTCCTGCATTGACGCCGGGCCTGACCCGTTGCGATGGCCCGGCGATGCCCCGGGCGGCCGTCGGTGCCGCCGGGGCCCCGCCCCGCCGCACCCGCCCCGAAGGGGCCGACCCATGATCGTCTGCCATTGCAACGGCATCACCGACCGCGACATCCGGGCGGCGATCGACTGGATGCGCGCGGCCGATCCGGCCACCGTGATCACGCCGGGCAAGGTCTATCGCGCCCTCGGAAAGCGCGCCGATTGCGGGGGATGCCTGCCGCTGGTCTTGTCGACCATGCGGGACTGCCCCAGTTTCCAGGTACCGACGGACGCGCGCGACCGGGTTCGCGCCAGCATGGAGGGAGAACGATCCGATGAAAGGCGACGATAAGGTCATCGAATATCTGAACAAGGGGCTCAGAAGCGAACTGACCGCCGTCAGCCAGTATTGGCTGCATTACCGCTTGCAGGAGGATTGGGGCTGCGGCCGCATCGCCGAGAAATCGCGCGCCGAAAGCATCGAAGAGATGCACCACGCCGACCGGCTGATCGAGCGGATCATCTTTCTCGAGGGGCATCCCAACCTTCAGAAACTGGACCCGCTGCGCATCGGCCAGACCCTGCGCGAGACGCTGGACGCCGATCTTGCCGCGGAAATCGATGCCCGCAACCTCTACATGGAGGCGCGCGACCACTGCGAAAGCGTGCGCGACTATGTCTCGAAGAACCTGTTCGAGGCGCTGATCGCCGACGAAGAGGGTCACATCGGCTATCTCGAAATGCAGATCGACCTCCACGACAAGCTGGGCGAAGAACGCTATCTCCTGCTTCAGGCGAAGCCCGCCAACGAGGCCGAGCAATAGACGCTCAGGCGGCGGCTTTCGCCCGCGCCGCGGCCCGGCGTCCGGCCCACCGGCCGGTCGCCAGGCAGCCGGTCAGCAGATAGCCACCGGTCGGCGCCTCCCAGTCCAGCATCTCGCCCGCCGCATGGATCCCCGGCAGCGCGGTCAGCATCAGGCCGTCATCCAGCCCGTTCCAGGCGATGCCGCCCGCGGTAGAGATCGCCTCGTCCAGCGGGCGCACGCCGTCATGCGGCACCGGCAGGTCCTTGAGGCGCGCCGCCAGAGCGGCGCCCTCGGGCAGCGGCCGACCGAACTCCAGAGCGAGGGCCAGCCGGACGGGATCGAGGCCGAGCGCCTTTCGCAGCCGGTTGCCCACCGAATCGCGGCTGCGGCTGCGCGCCAGCCGCGCCGCCACGTCCGCGTTCGTGCGGTCGGGAAGCAGGTCGACCCGCAGCGCGGCCCCCCTGCGCAGGGCCGGCGTGAGCGGATAGAGGCCGCCGCCCTCCAGTCCTTCGCGCCCGATCACCAGCTCGCCGCGCGACGTCAGATCGCCCGCCCGCAGCGCCACGCCCTTCACCGGGCGCCCCAGATGCGGCCGCATCGCCTGAGACCAGGTCAGGGTCAGCCCCGCATTCGCCGGTGCGAAGGGGGATAGCGGAACCCCGCGCGCGGCAAGCAGCGGCGCCCATGCCCCGTCGGATCCCAGGCGCGGCCAACTGGCCCCGCCGAGCGCCAGAACCGTTGCACGCGGAAGCAGCCGCTGCGGCCCCTGGGGCGTGTCGAACAGCAGCGTCCCGCCGTCCCAGCCCACCCAGGACCAGCGGGTGCGCACCGTCACGCCCATCGACCCGAGCCGGGCAAGCCAGGCCCGCAGCAATGGCGACGCCTTCATCGCGACCGGAAACACCCGCCCGGTCGATCCGACGAACAGATCCTGCCCCAGCCCCCGCGCCCATTCCTGAACCCGCTCGGCACCGAACTCGGCCAGCATGGGAGCGACCGCCTGACGGTGCGAAAACGCCCGCAGGAAGGGTTCCGGCTCTTCCGCCTTCGTCAGGTTCAACCCGGACTTCCCCGCCATCAGGAACTTGCGTGCGGGCGACGGTTTTCCCTCGGCCACGGTCACCGACAGGCCGGCCCGCGCCATCTCTTCGGCCGCCATCAGGCCTGCCGGGCCCGCACCGATCACCAATGTTTCGACCATCGCCCTCCCCCGTGGTGCCGCCGGTGCTACATCACCCCGGCGCGGGACGACAGGGACAGGCCGAGTCGGGACATTTGCGCCGTCGCGGCGATACCTTCATACATAGGAATACGTGCGGCGCCATCCGCCGCCGCAGGGAGGAGTGACATGATAACGCGCAGACAAATTCTGGTCTCGGGCCTGGCCGGCGCCGCGGCGGGCCTAAGCCCCTTGCGCCTGTGGGCCGAGACGACACTGGAGATGGGACAGGCCCGACTGACGACGCTGAGCGACGGGTTCCTGCAATTGCCCGAAAGCTTCGTGTTCGGCGACCTCGACCGCGAGGCGGCACGGGAGGTTCTTGCCGCCATGCAGATGACGGACACGGCCCTTCAGCCGCCATGCAACGTGACGCTGCTGCGCCGCGACGACGCGGTGATCCTGTTCGATGCGGGATCGGGGCCGGCCTTCATGGACAGCGCCGGCAAGCTGCCCGAGGCGCTGGACGCGGCGGGACTGGCCCCCGAGGACATCACCCATGTCGTCTTTACCCATGCTCATCCCGATCACCTGTGGGGTGCGGTGGACGATTTCGACGAACCGACCTTTCCCGAGGCGCGGTATCTGATGGGCGATCGCGAGCACGCGTTCTGGACCGATCCGGCGGTTCTGGACAACCTGGCCCCCGATCGCCAGAGCTTTGCCGCCGGTGCCGCCCGACGCCTGGAGATCCTGGGCGACCGCGTCGAGACCTTCGGCGACGGCGACGAGCTGCTGCCGGGCCTGCGGGCAATGCTGACGCCCGGCCACACGCCCGGGCACATGTCGTTCGAACTGTCCTCGGGCGATGTGACTGCGCTGGTGGTGGGTGACGCCATCGGCAACGGGCACCTGGCCCTGGCCCGGCCCGACTGGGACGCGCCCGCCGATCAGGATCCGGCCCTTGGCGCCCAGACCCGGGTCGCGCTGTTGAACCGGATTGCGGAAGCGGACATGCCAATCGTCGGCTTTCACCTCCCGGGCGGCGGGCTGGGCCGTGTCGCCCGCTCGGGCGATGCCTTCGCGTTCACCCCGGCCGGTTGACGCGACAACGCCGCCGCCCCGAACCGGGACGGCGGCGTCTATTCGCGGCGGGTGCCGCGCCGTTGGGCGAAATCACTGGCCGGCGGCTTCGCGGGCGACCTCGTCCAGGAGCGACTGCACCTCCTGCATCGGGCCATCGGGATAGGTACGGTAGCCGATCACCACCTCGCCCTCCCGGTCGGCGACGAAGACGCCATAGGGACAGTAGGCGATGTTCTTCCAGTCGGCTTCCATCACGCTGCGCGAGGTGACCGCCGAGCAGAACAGGAAGACGTCGGCCTTGTCGAACAGCTTCACGTCCGATCCGACATCGCCGCCCGTGCGCGACAGCATGTCGCCCACGCGGCTGACATAGTCGATCACCAGACCCTTGTTGGTGATGGCGGATTCCAGGCCGAAGGTCGCATCGTCGAAGGACCCGTCATAGGTGTAGGTCACGACCTCCTGCCCGTCGCCGGCGGATGTGCCGCTTTCCTGGGCAAGAGCGGGCGCTGCAAGCAGGGCGAGGCAGAGAGCAAGTATATTGCGCATGGTTTCTCCTCCAGCTTCAACTCGCTACCGGCCGATCCGACGCGAGGATATCGAGAAGACTAGCCGCCCGGGCAAACATTCCCAAAGCGGAAATCGCGGGATCGGGGCCGCCCCGGGGGCGGCCCCGCCGCATCGGCTTACTGGCTGTGCGACTTGAGGAATGCGACCATCGCCGCGATATCCTCATCCGACTTCAGGCCGGGGAAGGACATCTTGTTGCCCTTGATGTAGCCCCTCGGGTCGGCGAGGAAGGCCGAGAGCGTTTCCTCGTTCCAGACGAGCCCCTCGCCCCCCGCATCCTTGAGCGCCGAGGAATAGCGGAAGTCGTCGAAGGTCCCGGCCGTCCGCCCCACGACCCCGTTCAGGACCGGGCCCGAGCGGTTCTTGGCGTTGTCGCCGATCTGGTGACAGGCCTGGCAGCGCTTGAACAGCTTTTCGCCGCTTGCCACCAGTTCCGGGTCCGGAGCGGCATCGCCGGCATCGGCTTCCGCCGCGCCATCGGCCGCCGTGGCGCCCGGGGTCGGCTCGGCGACCTCGGCGGCTGCCATCTCGGATGCCTTGGGCTCTTCCGCGGCCGGAGCGGCCGAAGCTTCGTCCTGCGTGGCGGCATCGGCCGGGGCTTCCGTCGCCGGGGCTTCAGAGGCGGCACCGTCCGATCCGGCATCTTCGTTATCGTCGGTCGTGCCCGGTGTCACATCCAGAATCGCGGCCCGCATCGTGATCTCGACCGAGTCCTTGCAATTCTCCATGCAGGCGTCCTGCGAGAATTGCGGCAGCTCGGTTTCGGGCCGGTCATCCGGTTTGAAGCCTTCTTCGTTCGGCATCTGGATGTCGGTGAAGTTGGCGTCGCTCAGCTCGAAATCGTCTTCGACGATGTTGTTGAGATACAGAAGATAGGCCGTGATCGCGTAGACCTCGTCGTTCGTCAGCGACTGGGCGTCCCCGAACGGCATGGCGCGGTGGACGTAATCCCAGACGGTCGAGAGATAGGGCCAGTAGCTGCCCACCGTCTTGACCGGGTCCCTGCGATCCAGCGTTTCGAACCCGCCGGCAAGCTGCGGCCAGCGGCCCACCGCCTCGCCGAAATCTCCGTGGCAGACGGCGCATTTCTCGACAAAGACCTCTTCGCCGGTGAACACGTCGCCCTTGCCCTTCGGCAGGCCCTGACCGTCGGGCCGGACATCGATGTTCCAGGCGTCGATCTCTTCGGGCAGCGCCTCGCGGCCCACGCCGAAGCCACCGTCACGCGACGGCGCCGGATTCTCGGCAGCGGCGACCTGCATCGGTTGCGGTTCGGCCGCATCGGCCTCGGGCTGCGCCTCCTGCGCGTTGGCGACGGCGACGAAGCCCGACTCCACCGGCGCGTTCAGCTCGGCCACGAACATGTCCGACGCGGCATGCGCCACCGCCAGCACGCCCGCGGTGCCCAACAGGGCCGGCGTGAAGACCTTAAGAAACTTCGACATTCTCCGCCTCCCCGTTTTCGTTGATGGCCCAGGTCTGGATGCCGTTATTGTGGTAGATCGAGTTTTCGCCGCGCACCTTGCGCAGCATGTCCTTGGTCGGCTGGACATATCCGGTGGAATCGTGCGCCCGGCTTTGCAGGAGCAGCGGTTTGCCGTCCCAGTCGAACTCGAAATAGAAGCGGTGCATCGACTTGTCGAAGCTCGGGCCCGACATCCGCGCCTTGTGCCAGTTCATGCCGCCATCCAGCGTCACGTCCACGCGCGGGATGGTGCCGCGGCCGGACCAGGCGATGCCGGTCAGGACGGTCGGTCCCGGTCCGGTGGTCAGCGGCGCCTGCGGGCTGGGATTGGTGATGACCGACTTGGCGTCCATCTCCCAGGTGAACCGGCGGGCAACGCCGTTATCCAGCAGATCGGTGTATTTCGAGGTCTCTTCGCGCTGGTGCCAGGGCTTGTCGCCCACTTCCAGGCGGCGCAGCCACTTGACCCACATATTGCCTTCCCAACCGGGAACGAGCAGCCGGATCGGGTAGCCCTGTTCGGGGCGCAGGGCCTCGCCGTTCATCTTGAAGGCGACCATGCAATCGTCGAGCGCCTTTTCCATCGGTATCGACCGGGTCATCGCCGATGCGTCGGCCCCTTCGGCCAGCAGCCAGGTGCCCGACGTCTTGACGCCCGCTTCCTCAAGCAGCAGCCGCAGCGGAATGCCGGTATACTGGAGGTTGTGGATCATGCCGTGGGTATACTGGCAGCCGTTCAGCTGCGACCCGGCCCATTCCATGCCGCTATTGGCGGCGCATTCCAAGAAATAGATCCGGTTTTCACGCGGGAACCGCATTAGGTCCTGCATGGTGAAGACCAGCGGCTTTTCCACCAGACCGTGGATCATCAGCCGATGCTCGGCCGGATTGATCTCGGCGATCCCGGCATGGTGGCGTTCAAAGCACAGCCCGTTCGGGGTGATGATCCCGTCCAGTTCGTGGATCGGGGTGAAGTTCACCGAAGAAATCGGATCGGCGGTCAGCCAGGACACATCGCGGCGGACGACGTTCTGTTCGTATTCCGACGGATAGCCATAGGGCCGGGCATCGACGCCATCGCCCAGATACTGGGTCCAGGGCTGAAGCGTGGTAATAGCCGGATCCGGGGCGGCGGCCAGACGGGTGCCGGCGACGGCGCCGCCAGCGGCGACTGCCGCGCCCGTCAGAAACCTCCGACGAGAGGTCGCGGGAAGATCGTCGGGATCGTTCATCGGGTTCATCCTCTTTTGGAGAAAGGGTTCAGTCGGCGTGGACCGCCACGGTGGTGTTCTCGGGGACGCTGACCGTCCCCTTCTTGCTGACGTAGGATTCGAGCACATCCCAGATCGCCGGCCCCTCGGTGCCTTCGTTGACGCTCGCCCATCCGGTGATGACGTAGTTGCGGGTCGGGTCGACCAGCTCGCCCGAGGACAGCAGCGTCATCTCGGTGATGCGGGCGCCCTGCGGCTGGCGGATGTCGATGCGGTAGCCAAGACCGCCGACGCGCACCATGTCGCCCCCCTGCTGGTAGTAGGGTTCCGGGTTGAACAGGTTGTCGGCCACATCCTCGAGCACGATCTTCAGGGTCTCGCCCGACATCTCGTTGCGATAGGCGTTGGGATAGCTCATCGCCGTCGCGTTGAAGATGTCTTCGCGGGTGATGTCCTGACCCGGCATCAGCGACGCCCCCCACCGGAAGCCCGGCGACAGCGCGATCTCGGCGTCGCGCTCTGCCAGAAGCGCGTCGCAGATCAGGTCGTCCCAGGTGCCGTTGAAGTTGCCGCGGCGATACAGCAGGCTGTCGGTCTGGCCGATCACCTCGGCCATCTCGTCCTTGAACGGCGCGCGGGTCTCCTCGACCAGGGCCGTCATTTCCGGATCCGGCGCGATCACGTCCGAGAAGATCGGGATCAGACGGTGGCCGAGGCCCTTCAGCGCCCCGTCCTGCACGTCGAGGTCGACGCGGCTGACGAACTTCCCGTGCGAGCCGCTGGCGATCAGGAAGGTGTTGCCGACCTGAATGGGTTCAGGCAGCGCGTCATGGGTGTGACCGGTCAGGATCACGTCGATCCCGGGCACCGAAGCCGCCATCTTGCGGTCGACGTCGAAGCCGTTATGGCTCAGCACGACGACCACGTCGGCGCCGGCGTCGCGCGCTTCCTGCACCACCTGCGCCATCCGTTCCTGCCGCACGCCGAAGCTGAGGTCGGGGAACATCCATGACGGGTTGGCGATCGGAAGATAGGGGAACGCCTGACCGATGACCGCGACCTGGCTGCCGCCCCGTTCGAACATCTTCGTCGGCTCGTAGACGGGTTCGTCCCATGTCGCATCGAAGATGTTCGCGCCCAGGAAGGCCGGCTTCAGTTCGTTCTCGATGATCTCGTTCACCCGGTCGATGCCGAGCGTGAATTCCCAATGCGAGGTCATCGCGTCGGTGCCAAGCGCGTTGAACAGCCGGACCATGTCGGCGCCTTCGGTGCGCAGGGCGGGCAGCGAACCCTGCCAGGTATCGCCGCCGTCCAGAACCAGCGCATCCGGCGCATCGGCCTTGATCGCCTTGACCACGGTGGCGATGCGGTCGATGCCGCCCATCTTTCCGTATTCGCGGCCGAGGGCGACGAAATCGTCGGCCGTCAGCGCGTAATCCATGGCCGAGCCCTTCTCGATCCCGAAGAGCTTGCGGAACGCGTCGCCCGTCAGATGCGGCGGCAGGCCGTTCACCTCGCCGACGCCGAGATTGATCGAGGGTTCGCGGAACCAGATCGGCTGCGTCTGGCCATGGATGTCGGTGATGTGGATCAGCGTGACATTGCCCTCGCCGCCGCCGCCGATCAGGTCGTCCTGGCTGAGCCGTTGCTGAGCGGCCAGACGGGACCAGTTGCCGAATCCGGAGGCGCCCCAGAGAGCGGATGTCGCGAATGCAGCCTGCAGGAAATGGCGGCGGGCAATCATGCGCGTTCCTTTCGCAATAACACATTCCGATTAGTGAATGCGTTGGTTCGGAAAAAAGCCCCGCTCCGGAATGACCGGAGCGGGGCCGATGACATCAGTTGCGGACGGAGGGGCCTTCGACCGAAAGACCGTTCCCGCGGGACGCAACATAAAGTTCGAGTGCCACGAATTCCGGGCTGCCCGGCTTGAACGTTTCCGCGCGGGTATCGCGTATGCACCCCTTGAACCGGTCATGGACCGCATTCAGCTTGGCGTTCTTCAGCCGGTAGACCGGAAAGCCGTTGATCTGACCCTGGCTCAGGTGATCGGCCCGGATGTTGTTGTCATAATTGTCTTCGTGACAATTCGCACAGGCGAGTTCGAGCTGGCCGAAGCGGGTGTAGTACAGATCCTTGCCCTTCTCCCAGGTCTCGCGCGCCGGTCCGTCGACCGCGACATCGACCGGCATTCCGCGCGACACCGACGAGATCAGTGCGACCATGTCGATCATCTGGCTGCCGGTATAGTTCCACTCCTCGGCGCCCATCCGCTCGGTCACGCATTCATTGACCTGCATCTCGACCGTCTGAACCGTGCCCCGCTCCTCATCCCATTTGGGATAGACGGCGCGGACCCCTTTCAGATCTTCGGGCGATTCGTGGCAGGCGGCGCAGGATTTGCCTTCGGACCCCATCGCCGTCTCGAACACCTCGCGGGCGTTATCGACACCGATCATTCCGGGGTTCTCGAAATCGTCTTCCTGAACCGACTGGGTCTCGGGCGACCGGAATTCCCAGCCCGAGATCACCTCGGACAGCCCATCGATATACTCGGGCGCGGGCGCCCGGGTGATCATCTCGATCTCGCCGTTCACGACAAGCTTGCGCTCGCCCTCCTGAGCAGCGGCTGCCGAGGCAGCGAAGGCCAGCCCGATCGCTCCGGCTTTCATCCAAAATCGCATTACCGGTCTCCTCCCTGTCGACCTTTGCCAGGCCTTTTAGCTTACGGTGATCTCCTTGCTCTCCTCGTAGACCGAACCGTCGTCGTCATACCAGGTGAACTTGAACGTTCCGCTTTCCGGCACCTTGGCCGCGAACTCGAAATAGGGGTTGGTGGAGATGGCCGGTTCCATCGTCACGTCGATCACGCTCTCACCGTTGAAGTCGCAGGTGAAGCGGTGGATGATCGACCGCGGGATGACGTTGCCTTCCTTGTCCTTGCGCTGACCGCTCTCCATCGGGTGCGAGATCAGCGTCTTGATGGCGATGGTATCGCCGGCCGATGCCTTGCTGGGCACCCGCACGCGGGGAGTGACATTCTCTGCCATGTTCGTCGTCCTCTAAATAACTCGACCCTGGATCAGCCGCCGCAGCCGCCGATGGTGACTTTGACTTCCTGGCTGGCGCGCTGGAAGCTGCCGTCGGGCATCTTGGCGATGGCGATGACTTCCTGCGTTCCGGCAAGGCGGATACGGGTCGAGGCCATCTGCTCGCCCGAAAGCGGGCCGAACTTGAATTCACCGACTTCCGGAGCGGGGTTGCCAGCGGCGAGCACGAGAATCGCCTCGGCGCCCGGCGCGCTGACCTCGATCGGAACGGTGTTGCCGTTTTCCGCGATCTCGGGGGCAGTCAGCGTCAGGCCGTCGCCCGCCTGCGCCTCGGCGCCACCGGTGAAGGCCGCGATCGCATCGTCCGTGGCCGAAGCCCAGCCCAGGCTGGGAACGACAATGGCCGCGGCCGCGCCCATCAGAATGGTCTGTCTACGTGTGATCTTCATGTTTTCTCCTCTCGCGCCGCTCAGCTCTCGCGCAGCGTCATCAGATAGGCCACCACGTCCTCGATCTGCTGCGGGGACAGAAGGGGCTCCAATTCTCCCTTCGCCGCCTTTCCGGTGAAGCCGTCACCGGGGCGGATATAGCCAGAATTCTTGTAGAAGGCAGGCATGATCGTGCCGGGGAAGGTCTGCTTGGCATTCGCGACGATGCCGCGCAGCTCACCCTCGCTCCAGCGGTCGCCGACAGCGTCCAGCGACGGCCCGACATTGCCCTGGAAGGGGACGTCAGGCATCGAAGAAAGCTCGTGGCAGGCCACGCAATTTCCCAGGCTCTTGTCCGAGATGACCTTCGCCCCCTCGGCCGGATCACCCGGCTTGCCGGTCAGCGATGCCTCCACCGCGCCGTACTCGCTGTAACTCACTTCCGACGGCGTCGGAACATTCTGGGCCAGGGCGGCCGTGCCCGAAAGCATGGCCAGCCCGGTTACGATCCGGACCAGTTGGTTCATGTCTCCTCCCTTTGGCGTCGCTGCGCCTCCAAACACGCTACACGGACTCGGCGCATCGACGCAATCTCATATTTATTTATTTGAATTTCAGCAGTCTGCATGTCACTCGCCGCTGGCCTGTGTCGAAAGCATCCGGGCGTGGTACTTCTGGAAGCTCTCATCGGTAGTGTAGCCGTCTTCGAGAACCCAGTTCAACAAATTGAGAGTGGTCAGGGTTCCGAAGGCGCCCGGCATGGTGGCCACCGCCGCCGTGGTTGCGGTGGCGTCGGCGGGCACATCGCCGGGTGTCGCTGGAAAGAACATCAATGTGGGGGTGAACAGCAGGCCCCACCGGCGCACCATCTCCTTCTCGGGCAGGGCGGTGCCGTCGAAATCGGTCACCTCGACATCGCCGAACATGTTGATCTGAACGACATAATACTTCTCGCGCAGCAACCGGTCGATCTCGGGAACGACGAACACCTCCTCGTGCATCTTCTTGCAGTAGATGCAGCCGCGCTGTTCGACCATCAGCAGCAGGCGGCGGTCCTCGGCCGCGGCGTCGGCCATGTCTTCGCGCAGGTCCTTGAAGGTGTCCTGCTGCCATTCGGACTTGTACAGGCCGTCGTCGCCCATCACCGGCGCCGGAACGTCCTGGGCGTGGGCTAGCTGCGCGGCCAGCAGGGCGGCGGCCGTCAGCGCCGCGCGAATCAGTCTTGGTCTCATCACAAGCTCCATCATCCGAAGCGGAGGAACACCGGAAACACGTCGATCATCCACTGAGCGATGTAGTTCACGGAATTGGTGGCGATCAGGATCCCGAAGACGATCAGAAGCGCGCCCATCGCCTGTTCGACCCGGTGCAGGTGCCGGCGGAAACGGCGCATGAACCGCATGAACGGGCCGATGAAGGCGGCGGCGACGATGAAGGGCAGCGTCATGCCGACACCATAGACGAAGAGCAGCATGGCGCCGCGCGCCGCGGTTTCCGAACCGGAGGCGACGAACAGGATCGCGGCCAGCGCCGGCCCCACGCATGGCGTCCAACCAAAGGCGAAGGCCAGCCCCACCACATAGGCGCCGGCCAGAGACAGATCGCGCACATCCCCGGCATCCGCGCGAAACTGCCTGTTGAGGAAGCCGATGCGCACCACCCCGAGAAAGTGCAGCCCCATCGCGATGATCATCGCGGCCGCGATCCAGCGCAGCACGTCGAACCACTCGCGCACCAACTGCCCCAGAACCGAGGCCGACGCCCCCAGGGCCACGAAGATGGTGATCACCCCCGCCGCGAACATGAAGGCACCGGCCATTGCCCGGGCGCGCAACGCCGGCGAGACGGCACCGCCGGCCGCGACCTGGTGCACCCCTCCCCCGGCCAGATACCCCAGGTAGAACGGAACCATCGGCAGGACGCAGGGCGTTAGAAAGGATAAAAGGCCGCCCAGAAGCGCGCCCCACAGCGTGATGTCGAGCATCAATCGCCTCCTCGCGATTGAAAAATCGATACATTCAGATTACATATTATGAAATCCGACAGGTCAATGGGAACGCTCATGTCACAGATCCGCACTGTCCTGCTTACGGCGCTGCTGGCGCTCGCCCCGCTGCGTGCCGCGGCCGAACTCAGCCTGATCATGGTGCAGCAGGATGGCTGCCCGTGGTGCATGAAGTGGAACGAGGAGATCGGCCCGATCTACCCCAAGACGGAAGAGGGCAAGACTGCGCCGCTGCGCCGCATCGACCTTCACGAGCCGGTGCCCGAGGATCTGACGTTCAAGAGCAAGGCCCGGCTGACCCCCACCTTCATCCTCGTCGACGACGGTATGGAAATCGCTCGCCTGGAGGGGTATCCCGGTGAAGACTTCTTCTGGGGCATGCTCGACCGGATGCTGGATCAGGCCGAGACGGGCGACGGCGCCCCGGATGAAGCCACGAAGCCGGAAGGATGACCGCGGGGTCTGCTAGTGCGGGCGACGGCATCCTCTCCGGTCTGGGGATGGGTGATGCGTCGGTACGCGACGGTGGCGCGGATCGGCGGGAGCATGGGGGCACGATGGGGCTGCCCAGACTAGACGAGACCTTCAGCGACGAAGATCTCGACCTGATGGTGCGCAATGCGCGCGATGCGGCGGATTTCCTCAAGGCCATCGGCCATGAGGGGCGCCTGATGATTCTGTGCAATCTCGCGACCGGAGAGAAATCGGTCACCGAGCTGGAGCGACTGCTGTCGTCCCGCCAGGCGGCGGTATCGCAGCAATTGTCGCGCCTGCGGCTCGAAGGGCTGGTCACACCACGTCGTGAGGGCAAGACAATCTACTACAGCTTGACCGACGACCGGCCCCGCCAGATCATAGAGCTTGTCTACGACCTGTTCTGCAGGTCCGGATGACCAGAGCGCCGGTCCGGCCGGCGCGGGGAGGACCACGGATGGAGACGCTCGGCGAACCCGCCGTCGCGGCACTGATCGGCCTTGGTGGCGGCATCGCCCTGGGTCTGGCGGCGCGCATCGGCCGATTCTGCACCCTCGGCGCCATCGAGGATCAGCTCTACGGCGGCAGTTCGGCGCGGCTGCGGATGTGGGGTCTCGCCATCGGCACCGCGATCGTGACGACTTTCCTGGCCTACGGGGCCGGATGGATAGATCCCAGTCGCGCCTTCTACCTCGCGGAGGGCTGGAGCCTCGCCGGCGCCGTGCTGGGCGGGCTGGTCTTTGGCTACGGAATGGCCCTGGCGGGGAATTGCGGCTACGGCGCCCTCGCCCGCCTGGGCGGTGGCGACATGCGATCCTTCGTCATCGTGCTGGTCATGGGCCTGACCGCCTATGTCACCCTTTCGGGTCCGCTGGCGAAGTTGCGCATCACCCTCTTCGCACGCACGCCGACGGAGACGCCGCCGGGCCTTGCGCATATACTGGGGGGCGCCCTGGGCCTGTCGGTGGCGGGGATCGGCGTGGTGATCGGACTGGCACTGATCGCGCTGTCGCTATGGCGCAGCCGCGCGTCCGAAATGAGCGGCAGCCAGATCTTCTGGGGCGCCGTGGTCGGGCTGGCGGTGTCCTCGGGATGGCTCGGAACGCACTGGCTTGCCACGACGGGCTTCGACGACCTCCCGGTCGTCTCCCACACCTTCTCGGCGCCGATCGGCGAGTCGCTGCTCTATGCGATGACCTCGAGCGGGGCGCATCTGAGCTTCGGCGTGGGCTCGGTGCTGGGTGTGCTCGTCGGGTCGTTCGCCGGCAGCCTCTGGAAAGGGCGGTTCCGGTGGGAAGCGTGCGAGGATCCCCGCGAACTGCGCCGCCAGATCCTGGGCGCCGGGTTCATGGGCTGGGGCGCCGTGACCGCGGCCGGGTGCAGCATCGGCCAGGGCGTGTCCGCGTTCTCGCTGCTGGCCGTCAGCGCCCCCATCACTGTGGCTGCCATCTTCGTCGGGGCGGCCCTGGGGCTGCGGCAGCTCATCGCCGGGTCGGTTCTGGTGCCCTGACCATGTCGCGCGGCATTCCATCGCCCACGCATCGGGTGTAGAGGGCGGCCCGCGTCCCCTTCGCCAGATGCGAGCCCTTCATGTCCGACGACATCTATTCCGGCCTGACCCAGCTCGGCCAGACCACCGCGATTCCCGCCAGCCCCGGCGATGCCGTGCTCGAACGGGTTCCGAACCCGCAAAAGGGCGTGCGCTATGCCGTGCGCTTCACCGCACCCGAATTCACCTCGCTCTGCCCGATGACCGGACAGCCGGATTTCGCGCATCTGGTGATCGACTACCTGCCCGGCGACTGGCTGGTGGAAAGCAAATCGCTGAAACTCTACCTGACGTCGTTCCGCAACCACGGCGCCTTCCACGAGGATTGCACCGTTTCCATCGGCCGGCGCCTGGTGGATCTGCTTGCGCCGGAATGGTTGCGCATCGGCGGCTACTGGTATCCGCGGGGCGGCATCCCCATCGACGTGTTCTATCAGACCGGGCCGGCCCCGGCCGATGTCTGGATCCCCGATCAGGGCGTGCCTGCCTATCGCGGTCGCGGCTAGCCCGACCCGATCAGGATGCCGGCCGCCAGAACCAGCGCGCCGCCCAGAACCACCTGCACGCTGGCCCGCCAGAACGGCGTGTCCATGTAGCGGTTCTGGATCCAGGCGATGGCCCAGAGTTCGACGAAGACGACGATGGCCGCCACGACCGTCGCCGTCCAGAATTGCGGGATGAGATAGGGCAGCGCGTGCCCCAGCCCGCCAAGCGTGGTCATCAGCCCGGTGACCACGCCGCGTTTCACCGGCGAGCCGCGCCCCGAGATCGTCCCGTCATCCGATGCGGCCTCGGTGAAGCCCATCGAGATGCCCGCACCGACCGATGCCGCCACTCCGACCAGAAAGGTCTGCCAGGTGTCCTGCGTGGCGAAGGCGGCCGCGAAGATCGGCGCCAGCGTCGAAACCGACCCGTCCATCAGCCCGGCCAGCCCCGGCTGCACATAGGTCAGGACGAACTGGCGGTGGGCGGTCCGCGCCTCGTCCTCGCGGGCGCCGTCGCCCAGATGCGTCTCGATCAGCCGGTCGGCGGTCTGGCCGTGCCCGGCCTCGGCGGCGGCAAGATCGCCCAGCAGGCGGCGCGTTTCCGCATCCGAGGTTCGGGCCGCGGCCGCCTCGTAGAACCTCTGGGCGGCGCGCTCCATGTCCTCGGCTTCGGTTCGGATGCGCTCGATCCCCAGATTCTCGACCAGCCAGACGGGTCGGCGCGCGTAATAACCCGCGACGTGTTCCCGCCGGATCAGCGGGATCGTCGGGCCGAACCGCCGCGTATGCAGATCGATCAGGCGTCGCCGGTGATCATCCTCTTCCGCGGCCATGCCATCGAAAACCGCGGCGGTCCCGTCATACTCGCCACGCAGCCGTTCGGCATAGTTGCGGTAGATGCGGGCGTCGTCCTCTTCCGACGAGATGGCAAGAGCCAGAACTTCCTGTTCGCTCAGGTCCGAAAAGCGGCGGCGCGACGCTAGACCGGGAATCATCGGCATCCTCACAACTTAGAACGCTTCTAATATGGCGGCGCCTGCCCCGGGGGCAAGGCGCTTGCCGCATATGCCCGGGGCGCCCATCTAAGGGGGACCGGCCGTTGCCGCCGACCGGGTGTTGCGGCTAAGATCGCCAGGGGCGAGGGAGAGCGATGAACGCACCGCAAACGGGTATCAGGAAAGGCCGAAAGTTCGATCAGGTCGTCGAAGGCGCGCGCAGCGTGTTCATGGCCGACGGCTACGAAGGCGCCAGCGTCGATGCGATCGCCCGGCTTGCCGGGGTGTCGAAGGCCACGCTCTACAGCTACTTTCCCGACAAGCGCCTGCTGTTCACCGAGGTCGCCCGCCGGGAATGCCGGCGCCAGGCGGAAGAGGCCGTCGCCGCGATCGACATGTCCGGCCCGCCCGCGATCGTCCTGCATCAGGCCGGCCGGCACATGCTGCGGTTCTTCCTGTCCGATTTCGGCCAGCGCGTGTTCCGCATCTGCGTGGCCGAGGCCGATCGCTTTCCCGAACTGGGATGCCAGTTCTACGAAAGCGGCCCCAAGATCGTGGAAGAGACGTTGAGCGGCTATTTCGACCTGGCCATCGGTCGCGGCGAGCTCGATGTGCCGGACAAGCGTCTGGCGGCGCATCAATTCGCCGAATTGTGCAAGGCCGACCTGTTCCCGCGCCTGATCTTCGGGGTCCAGGCCCGGTTCTCGGACGACGAGACCGAACGTGTCGTGGCCGGCGCCGTCGCGATGTTCATGGCCCGCTACGGGCGATAACGCTCAGTCGCGCCGGCGCACATGCAGCTGGTTGCCGATTCGCCGCGTCTCGAACCGTTTTATGTCCTGCACCAGATCGCTCAGCTTGCGCTTGCCGTAGGTGCGCGTATCGAAGTCGGGATGCTCGGCGACGATGTACTGCCCCAACGGGCCCAGGGCATACCATTCGTCGTCCTGGTCGATCTTGTCCATCGCCTGAAGGATCAGCGGCACCGCCTCTAGGGGCGCGCGCTTCTGCGAGGACGGCGCCGCGTCCGCTTCGGTCGGCGCGGGCTCGTCCACGATGTTCTCGATCAGGATGAACCGGTTGCAGACGTTGCGCAGGCTTTCGGGCGCCTTCTTCTCGCCGATGCCGATCACGTCCAGCCCCTGTTCGCGGATCCGGTTGGCCAGCGCGGTGAAATCGCTGTCCGACGAGACCAGGATGAACCCGTCGAAGCGGCCGGTATGGAGGATGTCCATCGCATCGATGACCAGACCGATATCGCTGGCGTTCTTGCCGACGGTGTTGGCCGATTCCTGATGCGCCACCAGCCCCAGATTGCGCACGACCTCGGACCAGTTCTTCAGCCGGCCGGACGACCAATCGCCATAGACACGCCGCAGCGCCGGTTCGCCGAGCGACGTGATCTCCTTGAGAATCGGCGCGGCGAACTTGGCCGGAATGTTGTCGGCATCGATCAGCACGGCGTAAAGCGGGCGGTGGCGGTCTGGCATTGGCGTCTCCTGTCTGCGCCGTGTCTGGGCCGCGGCGGCGGGTGGGGTCAAGGGGGCGGCGGGCCGGATCGCGGCATGCGCCCCCGCCCGGCCCGGCGCGACCCTGCCGGACGTTGTCTCCGAGGGCCCGACGCCCCCGTCCCTCAATACACCACCACCGACCGGATCGACTTGCCTTCATGCATCAGATCGAACCCCTCGTTGATGTCGTCCAGCGGCATCGTGTGGGTGATCATCGGGTCGATCTCGATCTTTCCGTCCATGTACCAGTCGACGATCTTCGGCACGTCGGTCCGCCCGCGCGCGCCCCCGAAGGCGGTCCCTTTCCAGACCCGGCCGGTGACCAGCTGGAAGGGGCGCGTCGCGATCTCGGCCCCGGCCGGCGCCACACCGATCACGATGCTTTCGCCCCAGCCCCTGTGGGCGCTTTCCAGCGCCTGGCGCATCACCGTCACGTTGCCGGTGCAGTCGAATGTGTAATCGGCACCGCCGATCGTGTCGCCCCGCCGCTTCGTCAGGTTGACGAGGTGGGGCACCAGATCCCCCCCGACCTCGCGCGGATTGACGAAATGGGTCATGCCGAAACGCTCGCCCCATTCCTTCTTTTCGTCGTTCAGGTCCACCCCGACGATCATGTCCGCGCCCGCCAGCCGCAGCCCCTGGATCACGTTCAGGCCGATGCCGCCCAGACCGAAGACGATGGCGGTCGATCCGATCTCGACCCGGGCGGTGTTGATCACCGCGCCGATCCCGGTGGTGACGCCGCAGCCGATATAGCAAATCTTGTCGAATGGCGCGTCCTCGCGCACCTTGGCCACCGCGATCTCGGGCAGGACGGTAAAGTTCGAGAAGGTCGAGCAGCCCATGTAATGCAGGATCGGATCGCCATCGAGCGTGGTGAAGCGCGACGTGCCATCGGGCATCACGCCCTGCCCCTGCGTGCCGCGAATGGCGGTGCACAGGTTGGTCTTCCGGCTGAGGCAGGACGGACATTGCCGGCATTCCGGCGTGTAGAGCGGGATGACGTGATCGCCCGCCTTCACGCTGGTCACCCCGGCGCCCACCTCGCGCACGATGCCCGCGCCCTCATGTCCCAGGATCGCCGGAAACAGCCCCTCGGGATCGGCGCCCGACAGGGTGAACTCGTCGGTGTGGCAGATGCCGGTCGCCATCACCTCGACCAGAACCTCGCCCGGCTGCGGACCGGCAAGGTTCACCTCCATCACCTCAAGCGGTTTGCCCGCGGCGAGCGCCACGGCGGCACGGGTTTTCATGTTGCGCCTCCTTGCCTATCCTTTCGCGACACTGGTCCGAAAGGAGACGGGAATGCAACTGTGCAAGGCGCTGGTGCTGACCCTGACGCTGGCCGCCTGTCAGCCGGCCCCGCCGCGCATCGGCGGTCCGGCCGGCACCTGCGATGCGGGGGCGTATTCGTCGCTGATCGGCAAGCCGCTGGCCGCGGTCACCCTGCCGGCGGGGCTGGATCTGCGGGTGATCGAACCCGACACGGCCGTGACGCAGGAATTCCGCGCCTCTCGGCTGAACCTGCGCCTGGACCGGCAGGGCCGGATCGAGATGGTCTATTGCGGCTGAGGGGGAGTGCGGCGGCAGGAGGCTTCCCCCGGCCCCGCGCGAGGTGGGGGCAATTGATGCGCGGGACCGGGAAGAGCGTCTTGCTGACAGGACCTGTATCGCCCTTCAACGCGGCGCCGATGCGAAAGGGGCGGGGCGGTGGCCGGGTCATTTCGCGGCCATTTCCGGGCGGAACGCTTGATTTCGGGCTGGCAGGGCGCCACTCTTTCCTTTCATGACGATCCAGTCGCCCACGCCCTTCCCCGCCCGCCGGACCGAGCCCGACCGCGTCGCCTTCGACCGCACCGAACTCGGCATGATCCTCACCTTGTACGGACGGATGGTGGCGGCCGGCGAATGGCGCGACTACGCCATGTCCTTTCTGCGCGACGTCGCCGTCTTCTCGATCTTCCGGCGGGCGGCGGAACATCCGCTCTACCGGATCGAGAAGCGGCCGCAGCTGCGCAACAGGCAAGGGATGTATGCCGTGATCGGCATGGACGGTCAGGTGCTGAAGCGCGGTCAGGATCTGCGGGTCGTCCTGCGGGTGCTCGAGCGCAAGCTGATCCGCTCGGTCGACTAGCCGGGCCGGCGCCGTGCGGTGACCGGGCCGCCGCCCTGAGCCTCGATCCGGGCCAGGGCCGGGGCCAGCGGCTCGTACCGGACCGCCATGTGATGCGCATTCGCGTGCAGGATCAGGTCCGGCCCGGCCACCAGCGCGACATGCCCCTTCCAGAACAGCAGATCGCCCCGGCGCAGTTCGTCCCCCGCCGCCAGGCCGCGGCCGACCGTCTCGGCCTGAAGGTCGCTGTCGCCGGGGCACGGGATGCCGCAGGCCAGCATCGCCGCCTGGACCAGCCCCGAACAGTCGATCCCGTCGCCGGTATTGCCGCCCCACAGATAGGGCGTTCCCAGAAACAGATCGGCCACCGCCACCGGGTCTTGCGGAGATGCCGCATCGGCGCGCAGATGCCCGGTCGGCACGTAGCCCGCGCCGCCGGGACCGGCTATCGCCGTCCAGCCCGCGTCGGCCGCGGTGGCGCTGACGCCGGCGCCGAAGGGCAGGCGCAGCAACGGCGGGCGCTTCATGTCGCGCGCGGGATAAAGATGGCTTTGCCGCAGCGCCACGCGATGGGTGATCGCCTGCGCGGGGCCGAGCGCGCCTTGGGCGACATAGCCGACATAGCCGTCCTTCGCCGCCTCGACGAAGGCCCATCCGGCCCGGCGCTCATAGACGGTGACCCGATCGCCGAACAGAAGCTGCCGGTCCTGGGGGCCATCGGGTGCCGCCAGCAGCGGCGCCGCGAAGCGCGCGATCGCCGCCGCCTCCCCCTCGACGAAGGTCTCTGCCGCCACCTGCCCGCGCAGCCGGGCGGCCGCAACGCGCCCGTTCGCCGGCGTCAGACGGCGGTCGCTCACAGCGACAGCGCCCGCGGCAGCGCCGCCAGCAGCGCGCGCCCCCCCTGCCCCACGCCCCCCTTCGGGCGGCCCGGCGCCGCCGAGGGCTGCCAGCCATAGATGTCGAAGTGCAGATACCGCTCGGGCGCGAAGCGCCGCAGGAACAGCGCGGCGGTGATCGATCCCGCGAAGCCGCCCGAAGGGGCGTTGTCGAGATCGGCGATCCCCGGCTCGATCAACGCCTCGTAGGGGTCCCAGAAGGGCAGCCGCCAGACCGGATCGCGCACCGCTGCCGCGCCCTCGCCCAGTTGTTCCGCCAGCATGTCGTCATCGGTGTAGAACGGCGCGAGGTCGGGGCCCACCGCCACCCGCGCCGCGCCGGTCAGCGTCGCCATCGAGACGGTGAGCGCGGCCTCGTCCTCCTCGGCCGCATAGGCAAGCGCGTCGGCCAGGACCAGCCGCCCCTCGGCATCGGTGTTGTTGATCTCGACCGTCAGGCCCTTGCGCGAGGTCAGGATGTCCCCGGGCCGGAACGACGCGCCGCCGACGGAATTCTCGACCGCCGGTATCAGCACGCGCAGGCGCAGCGGCAGGTGCAGCGCCATGATCATGCGCGCCAGGCCGAGGACGGTCGCGGCCCCGCCCATATCCTTCTTCATCAGGCCCATCGAGGTGCCCGGCTTCAGGTTCAGGCCGCCCGTGTCGAAGCAGACGCCCTTGCCGACGAGCGTCAGAAGCGGCCCGGCCCCGCCCCATCGCAATTCGATCAGGCGCGGCACCCGGGGCGAGGCACGGCCGACCGCATGGATCATCGGGAAATTCCGCTCGAGCAGCGCCGCACCCGCGATGCACGTGCATTCGGCCCCGAACTCTTCGGCCAGGGCGCGGGCGGCGGCCTCCAGTTCGTCCGGCCCCATATCCGAGGCGGGCGTATTGATCAGGTCGCGGGTCAGAGCCTCGCCGGCTGCGATGGCTTCGATGCGGGACACGTCGGCACCGTCGGGCGCCACCAGCCGCGCCGCCGGCGCGGTCGCCGCGGCATAGCGGTCGAACCGGTAGCCTTCGAGCAGCCAGCCCAGGGCGGCCTCGTCCCGGTCGGCCGGGTCCAGCGCCGTGGCAAGGGTCCAGTCCCCCGGCGGAAGGAGCGCCCGCGCCCGCGCCACCGCGAACCGGTCGCGCCCGCGCCGCCCGGCCTCTCCGAGCCCCAGCACCGCCGCTTCGGGCCGGCCGTCCGGCCCCGGGATCAGGGCCAGCGACCCCGCCGCCCCGGTGAAACTGACCGCCTTCAGCCAGTCCTGCGCCGGACCGGACAGCGTGGCGGTGAGATCCGCAAGGCCGCCGACCGACACGACGTGAAGTGGCCGTGCCGCCCCCGAGGCCGGCGCGAAGGTCATGGACATCGAACGCTCCCGCTTGTGCGGGGGCGAGACTAGCCGCCGCGCCGCCGACCGCAAGCCCCGACGCCCGCGCCCCGGCATCGGCGCCGCGACCTCGGCGCCCCGCCCTCGCCGTGCGCGGGAAGGGGAGGACGTGCGGGATCGGCGAGCGGCGTCGGAACTCTCCGGTGCGGACGGTCCGGGAAGGCGGGATCGGGCCGGATCCGCGGCGGCGCTCCGGCGCGGCCGGTCCGGGGGTTACTGCCCCGCCTCGCGCAGGTCCCACAGCGCCGCCAGCGCCCCCTCGCCCAGGCGCATCAGCCGCGCTGTGTTCGCGGCCAGCGCCACATCCCCGGTCCGGCCGGAGAGCATGGCCGTGGTCCGCGCGACCCGGCCCAACCGGTCCAGCCCAACCGCCCTGGCCGCATCCGCCACATTGCGGCAGGCCTGCGCCATCCGCTCCCAGTGACGGGCATCATAGGCCGCGGCCGCCCGCGACAGATGCGCGGCCAGATCCTCGAGCGTGGTGTGCAGCAGCAACTGCGCACCTTCTTCCCCCATGCGCCGCTGCAACGCCGCCAGCCGCGCCGGATCGACCGTCGCCACCTCGCGCAGATGCAGCGGCACGACGTCTGCGACGTTCCCCATGCCTGCCCTCGCTTTCCCCGCGCCGAATGTCGCACGGCCGCTTTTACCAATCGCTGAACGCGTCGCGAAACGGGTCGATATTCCGCCCGATCCCCGCTAGATCGGGTCGGACCCATCTGTGAGGGATGAAGAATGAACGAGCACGTCAAACCCCTGCCCAGTTACCTGGTTCAGCGCTACCACGGCTGGAAGGCGACCACCTTCGCCGAAGACCCGGCCTGGTTCCGGCGCCTGGCCGAGGAGGGACAGCGCCCCCGGGCCATGGTGATCTCGTGCTGCGACAGCCGCGTGCACGTCACGTCGATCTTCGGCGCGGAACAGGGCGAGTTCTTCATCCACCGCAACATCGCCAATCTGGTTCCGCCCTACGAGCCGGACGGAAACCAGCACGGAACGTCCGCCGCCATCGAATACGCCGTGACCGCGCTGCGCGTGACGCATCTGGTGGTGCTGGGCCATTCCCGCTGCGGCGGCGTGCAGGGCTGCTACGCGATGTGTTCGGGACAGGCCCCCGAGCTGGAGGAGAAATCCAGCTTCGTCGGCCGCTGGATGGACCTGCTGCGCCCGGGCTTCGACCGACTGCCCGACGGCGACGAGGCCACGCGCGCCCGTGCCCTGGAACACGAGGCGGTGCGGGTGTCGCTGGACAACCTGATGACCTTCCCCTTCGTCCGCTCGGCGGTCGAGGCGGGAGAATTGTCGCTGCACGGGTTGTGGACCGATATCGGGACCGGCGCGCTGCTGGAACTCGACGGCGCGACCGGAGCGTTCAAGCCGGTCTGACCTCGCGTTAAGTCGGCGTTAACCACCGGCGCGGCAGGCTGCGGCATGTCCTGCGCCGTCACCCTCACGCTTTCCGACCCGCTCCTCCGCGCGGCGCGCGACGTCGCTTCCGCGCGCGAGATCACGCTGCAGCAGTTGCTGAAGGATGCGCTGGCAACCGAACTGGCCAGGGCGCGGCGGCAAGCGAGCTCGCCCGTCCGGGCGGACGAGCGGTTCATCTCGATGCTGCGGGCACGGCTGGTGGGCGACTTCGCGGCGGCGACGGACTGGTTCGATCTTCAGCACCGGCTGCTGAAAAAGGGCGTCCGGCTGCGCGAGGCGGGGGGCGGTCTGGCGCTGTTCGTCGCCCATGACGGCGCCCGGCTCTGCAAGGCATCCGACATGGGCTACAGCCTCAACACCCTGGCGCGCCGGTTCGGGGCGCCCTTCCCGGGCGAGAAAATGGGGCGGCGCAACCTGCATGCGGTCACCGCCCCGGCCTGGCGGTCCGAAGTGCTGGACCGCGAGATCGACGTTTAGCTGAACCGGCGGGGCATCGGGCACGGCGCCTGCCCCCGGCGTCAGATGGCCGGCCGCGCCTACAGCGCCGCCCAGGCCGGTCCCGCTGGCCGGCGTTCCCGGCCGGTCTGGCACATCCGCGGCGGGGACATGCAGCCCGCGGGCTGCGCGGGCGCCGGGCTTGCGCGGCGCCATCGCGCCTGACGGCGCCGCATCTCCTGGCGGGCCCGGCTGGAGCCGGCACGCGGCCCGGATTGGGCCGGGGGACAGGCCAGGTGCCCGGTTGCGGCCGGGGCGGCAGGCGGTCCGCCGCCCTTCGGCCGCCGCAACCGGGAGCCGGATCAGCCCTTTTTCAGCACCCGGGCCCCCAGGACCTCGGCGATCTGCACGGCATTCAGCGCCGCCCCCTTCCGCAGGTTGTCGCTGACGCACCACAGGTTCAGCCCGTTCTCGATGGTGCTGTCCTGGCGGATCCGGCTGACGAAGGTCGCGTAATCGCCGACGCATTCGATCGGGGTGACGTAGCCGCCGGCCTCGCGCTTGTCGACGACCATGATCCCGGGCGCCTCGCGCAGGATGTCGCGCGCCTCGTCCTCGTCCAGGAACTCCTCGAACTCGATATTGACCGCTTCGGAATGGCCGACGAAGACCGGGACCCGCACGCAGGTCGCGGTGACCCTGATGGCCGGGTCGATGATCTTCTTCGTCTCGGCGACCATCTTCCATTCCTCCCTGGTCGAGCCGTCCTCCATGAAGGCGTCGATATGGGGAATGACGTTGAAGGCGATCTGCTTGGGGTAGACCTTCGCCTCGCGATTGTCCGTGGGATTGTAGATCGACTTCGTCTGATCCCACAGCTCGTCGATCGCTTCCTTGCCCGACCCCGAGACGGATTGATAGGTCGAGACCACCACCCGCTTGATCCGGGCCCGGTCGTGCAGCGGTTTCAGCGCCACCACCATCTGCGCGGTCGAGCAGTTGGGATTGGCGATGATGTTCTTCCTGGCATAGCCTTCGATCGCGTCGGCATTCACCTCCGGCACGATCAGCGGCACCTCCGGGTCGTAGCGATAGAGCGACGAGTTATCGATCACCACGCAGCCCGCGGCGGCGGCCTTGGGCGCGTATTCCTTCGTCGCCTCGGACCCGACGGCGAACAGGGCGATGTCCCAGCCCGCGAAGTCGAACTGCGCAAGATCCTTCGTCTTCAGCGTCTTGTCGCCGAAGCTGACCTCGGTCCCGAGAGACTTGCGCGAGGCGAGCGCCACGATCTCGTCCACGGGAAACTGGCGCTCGGCCAGGATGTTCAGCATTTCGCGGCCCACGTTGCCGGTGGCGCCCGCGACGACGACTCGATAGCCCATATGGCTCTCCTTTCGGGGCAGGAAGACGCGGCCTCTTATCGCAGGCCGGCCGCCTAGGGAAGGGGCGGCGCCTCGTCCAGCGGCGCCAGCAGCCCGGCGATGAGGTTGCGCAGCCAGCGATGCCCGGGGCTCGTCTCCGACCGGCGGTGCCAGACCATGCAGATCGCGGCGGGTTCGATCGGCATCGGCGGACGGTAGACCGACAGCCCCAGGCGCGGCGCCAGCTCATGGGCGAGCTGGGTCGGCAGCAGGGCGATCCGGTCGCTGGTTCCGACGGCCCGCGCCACCCCCCAGAATACCGGCAGGGTCATGACAACCCGGCGCCCGCGCCCCACCCGTTCCAGCGCCGCGTCGCCCATGGCACTCAGCCGTCCCTCGGGCGAGAACAGCACATGACCCAGTTCGCAGAACAGATCCATCGGCACCGTGTCCCCCGGCCCGACCCCCAGTGCCGCGAAACGCGGATGGGCGGCGGCGGCGATGACCGAAAAGCCCGAAAGGAAAACCGGCTCGTGCACGACCCAGTCGGGAAAGTCGGCCCGCGGGATCAGCGCCAGATCCACCTCGTAGCGGTCGAGCGTGTCGACATAGCTGTCGGGCACCAGGTCCACCAGCTGCACCTTCAGGCCCGGCGCCTCGCGCGACAGCAGGTCCGCCAATCGCGGCATCAGCATCTCGGCGAAGAAATCGCTGCCGGATATGCGAAAGCGCGCGGTGCTGGTCGCCGGGTCGAAATGCTTGGGCGCGTCCAGAAGCGCCGGCAGCCCTTCGAGCGCATCGCGCAGCGGCGCGGCAAGCGCGCGGGCATAATCCGTCGGCTCCAGCCCCGCACCGCGACGGACGAACAGCGGATCGTCCAGCGCGTGACGCAGCCGTCCGAGCGCGGCCGACACTGCCGGCTGCGACAGGCCCACGCGTTCGCCCGCCCGCACCGTCGACCCCTCGCGCAGGAGCGCGTCCAGCACCTTGAGCAGATTGAGGTCCAGCCAGGCGAGGTTCATTTTCTGGCAGCCGCTCCCGGACGCGCGAATAGATACCATACGATCATTCAATTTCCCGAAGCTTCCCGCAACCGGCATGCTGGTCGCGCCGGGTCGGAATGGGCGCCCCGATGGCGGCGGCTCCCGGCTCCGGCGATTTGAAGTCAGCATTTCACGGCTCCGCGGGTGCGGCGGACCCGTTCCGGCCGCACCCGCCATTTCGGATACGGAGAGGAACACGCGGATGAAGGATCTCGACCACGCTGCCGACGCGCGCCACTGGCAGGGCGTCAGTTACAAGATCATCCTGTCATCGGCGGAGACGGACGGGATGATGTGCATCGTCGACAGCACCTCGCCCCCCGGCTCTGGCCCGCCGCGGCACCGGCACGAGGCGGAGGACGAGACCTTCGTCGTGCTCAGCGGCGAGATGCTGGTCTGGATCGCGGGCGAGACGCGCCGCCTGGGCCCGGGCGAGGCCGCGCAGATCCCGCGCGGGGTGGAACACACGTTCCAGCCCGTGGGCGACGCACCCGCGCGCCATCTGGTGATCCTGACTCCCGGCGGGTTCGAGCGGTTCTTCGAGGAAATGTGCGACAGCAATCCGCGCATTCCCGAGGATCTGCCGCGTATCGTCGAGGCCGCCGAACGCCACAACTGCTATTTCACCGGGCCGCCGCTGGAAAGCTGAGCGAGGCAAGCGTGCGGCGGCGCCCTCCCCGCCCGCGCCAGCCACCGGACGGCAACTTTTCCGTCACGGGAAACCTCGTGGCGCATCGTGCGCTTAGTCAGAGCGATGCACATGCGGGGGAGTTCATGGCCGACGGGTCGAACGACATCACCGATATCCTTGACGATCTGGCCGAGATGTCCCGCAAGGGGGACGAGGTCAGCGTCGGCGCCACCGTCGATGCAATGGGCGGCCGGGGCCACGGCCCGCTGCTTTTCGTGCCGGCGCTGATCGAACTGTCGCCGATCGGGGGCATTCCGGGCGTGCCGAGCCTGCTGGCCCTGATCATCGGCTTGATCGCGGGGCAGATCGTCTGGGGACACGAGGCGGTGTGGCTGCCGGACTTCCTGCGCCGGCGCTCCATCTCGGCCAAGCGGATGGGGGGCGCGGTGGAGAAGCTGCGCCCGCCCGCGCGGTGGCTGGAGCGATGGTTCGGACACCGCCTGCCGCGCCTCGCCGGGCCGCGTGCGGTGCGGGTCGCGGCGGCGGTGTGCCTGCTTCTGGTTCTGGCCGTCCCGCCGCTGGAGATCGTGCCCTTCGCCAGTTCGGGCCCGATGGCCGCGATCGCCATGTTCGGCCTCGCCTTCACGCTGCGCGACGGTCTGCTGATGGCGTTGGGCTTCGCGATGGCGGCCGGCGCGGCGGCGCTTGCGTTTGGACTGGTCGGAGGATGACCTCGGGCTCTGGCAATGGGGCCGGTTCGGCGCCATAGCTGGGGCCGAACCGCAACCGGAGGAACCGCCGTGCCGTCCCTTGTCTATGTCATCAACGGGCCCAACCTGAACCTTCTGGGCAAACGCCAGCCCGAGATCTACGGCCGCGAGACCCTGGAAGATGTCGGCACCGCCTGCGCAGACCTCACCGCCGGGACCGGCCTGTCGGTCAGGATGCTGCAATCGAACCATGAGGGGCAGATCGTCGACTGGATTCACGAGGCGCGGGAGGACGCGGCCGGGATCATCATCAATCCGGGGGCCTATTCCCATACTTCGGTGGCGATCCTGGATGCCTTGAACACCTTCGAAGGGCCGGTGATCGAGGTGCATATCTCGAACATTCACAAGCGCGAAAGCTTCCGGCACCACTCCTATGTCTCGCTCAGGGCCGACGGGGTCATCGCCGGGTGCGGCACCCAGGGTTATCTGCTGGCGCTGCGCCGGATCGCCACGCTTGCCGCCTGAAGCGCCGGGCATTCCCAATCCGGCCGCCGCGGGCTAATCCCCCGGGCAAGGCCGGTTCGGGGGCGGCGCGGTGACGGCACGGGTGATCTTCCAGCAGCACGCCTTTCGCGATCCGCGCCGGATCGTGACGGCCGAGCGGCCCTGTCAGGTCGCGGCGGCGCTGCGGGCGCTGGAAACCGCCCGAGCGGCAGGCAGGTGGATCGCCGGCTACGCCTCATACGAGATGGGCTATTGCCTCGATGCCCGGTTGCGCCCGCTGCTGCCGCGCCGTCGCGCCCTGCCGCTGCTGCGGTTCGGCGTCTTCGACGGACCCGCAGAGGCCCCGCCGCCGAAAGGCGGCAAGGCCGAATTGACCGCGCCGCGCCCCCTGTGGTCGGCGCGGGACCACGCCGCCGCCTTTGCCCGCGTACATGACTATATCGTCGCCGGCGATGCCTATCAGGTGAACCTGACCTTTCCGATGGCGGCCCGGTGGCGGGGGGATCCCGCCGCCCTTTATGCGGCGCTGAGCAGCAAGCAGGCGGTGCCGCACGGGGCGCTGGTCGATCTGGGCGGTCCGGTGATCCTGTCGCGGTCGCCGGAACTGTTCTTCCGCACCGGCGCCGACGGCACGATCCAGACCCGGCCGATGAAGGGCACCGTCGCGCGCGGCACAGACGCGGCCGAGGACGCGAGACGGCGGAGCTGGCTTGCCGCCTCGGCCAAGGATCGGGCCGAAAACCTGATGATCGTCGACCTGCTGCGCAACGATCTGGCCCGCATCTCACGCCCCGGCACGGTCCGGGTGCCCGATCTGTTCCGCATCGAGGCCTATGACACCGTGTTCCAGATGACGTCGACCGTCACGGCGCGCCTGCTTCCCGCAACGGGGCTGGCCGGCATCCTGGCCGCGATGTTTCCCTGCGGATCGGTCACCGGCGCGCCCAAGATCAGGGCCATGGAGATCATCCGCGAGGTCGAGCCCCATTCCCGCGGGATCTACTGCGGCAGCATCGGATGGGCGGCACCGGACGGGCGGATGGAGTTCAACGTGGCGATACGCACGCTTGTCCTGCATCCCGACGGCGAGGCGCGGCTGAATGTCGGCGGCGGCGTGGTCTATGACAGCCGGGCCGAGGCGGAATACGAGGAGGCGCTGTGGAAAAGCCGGTTCGCGGACCTGTCCCGCCCGATCTGAAGCTGATCGAGACGATGGCCCTTGGCCCCGGCAGCCCGCCGGAGCGGCTGGCGCTCCATCTGGACCGGATGCAGTCGGCTGCGCGGGATCTCGGGATTCCGTTCGACCGGACCGGCGCCCGAGCCGCGCTTGGCGCAGTCGCGCCCGCGGGCCCGACCCGGCTGCGCGCGACGCTGGACAGGGCGGGACGGTTCGAGATCGCGACGGCACCGCTTCCCGCCGCGCCCGCGATCTGGACCGTCGCCATCGCCACCCCCCGCATCCGCGCCGACGATCCGTGGCGGCGGGTCAAGTCCACCTGCAGAGAGACCTACGACCGGACCCGTGCGGCCCTGCCCGCCGGAGTGGATGAGGCGATCTTTCTGAACCTGGCCGGCGAGCTGGCGGAAGGGACGATCACCAACCTTTACGTGGAACGGGACGGTATCCTGCTGACCCCGCCCCTGACCAGCGGCGCCCTTCCCGGCACGATGCGCCGGGCGTTGATCGCCGAAGGCAGGGCGCGCGAGGCGACGCTGACCCCGGCCGATCTGCGCGAGGGGCAGATGTATCTTTCGAATGCCCTGCGGGGGCTGGTCCCGGCGCGCCTGGTCCGGTGACTGCCCGCCCCCGGCTAGCGGGCGAAGACGTCCATGTCCTTGAACGCCTCGGGCGGGATGTCGTCGGGCAACACGACGAAGTTCTCGGCGCCCAGAAGCGCGCCGACCGGCACCAGGGTCGTCTTCTCGCCCAGCCCGACAAAGCCGCTATGGGCCACCTCGGCGAACAGCCCCTCGCCTTCGCCCCTGAAATCCTCGATTTCGCCCAGTTTCTTGCCGGCGGCGTTCAGCAGCTTCAGCCCGTCCGCCTTGGACAGCAGGCTTCGCGGCAGCGACGCCTCGGCCCCTGACAGATCCGCGCTCTCCCCATCCGCGCCGCGCGACAGGATCGCCGCCGCGTCTCCGGGCCGCCCCATCTGAACCTCGTGCCGCGCGGCCTTCACACTCTCCAGCGCCGCGTCGAAGGGACGCCTCTGGCTGGCGGTCAGGCCATAGGCGCGGGTTCCGAACTCGGCCAGACGCAGGGACGCATCCAGCGTCTCCATCGCCAGCTTGCGCTGGCCGCCCGCCTTGAGATGCTCGCCCGCCTTGCGCATCTCGTCCCGCAGGCCAGCCAGGACGCGCGCGATCGGCGCAGGCGGCTGCGCGGCGACGTTCGGCGCGGGCGTTCCGGTTCGCGCTCCGGTATCGCCGCCGCCGCCATCGCCGCCGCGCCCGGCATCCGACGCTTCGGGCCCGCCATCCGGCGCTTCGGGCCCGGCTTCGCGCGGCTGGCGGCCATCGACGACCGAGGGCGGAACGGTCTGCACGCCGATCGACGGTTCGGCCTGCGCGCCCGTCGCACCGGTCTGCGCCTGCCGATCTGTCGGCGTCTCCCCCTGCTGCGCCAGTGCGGCCGCCGGCAGGAGGAGCGCGGCAAGGGCGATGGCAGCGCCCCTCATGCCCGTGCCTCGCGGCCTCGGGCGGGCTCCTGCCTCGCCTCGTCCTCGCCGCCCTCTTCGTCGCCGTCTTCGTCGTCGAGCATGAATTCGTGGCCCTGGCCGTGCTTCCACCCGATCGACACCAGCCACCAGTTCATCGGATAGGTCAGCACGAAGCCGACCATCAGGCCCAGGGCGCCGAACATCCAGAACGCATAGGTATCGGGCAACGGCTGTTCTCCCACCGTGATCGGCGTGACGAACCGCATGATCAACGCCATGCCAAGCATCACGGTGATCATCGAGAAGAATTCCGCGCGGCCGCCCATCCACAACGACATCAGCCAGCCATTGCCGTGCAGCCGCATCGCCCAGGTCTGGAACAGGATCCAGCCCAGAAGGTAGCCGATCAGGTACTCGAACCAGAATTCTTCCCAGAAGGTGAAGCCCCACAGACGGGCGCCGACCATCGCCGTCATGATCCCCAACCCGTCGCCGCCGACGCAATGCGCGGCCGAGGCCACCACCTTGCGCCATTTCGGCTTCGAATATTCGGTGAAGCGGCGCATCTTCGCCTCGCGCCCGTAGTATCGGCCGATATCGCGCGGCCGCGACGTGACCAGGTAAAGCGCCAGCCCGACCGCCGAGAAGAAGAAGACGATGATCGGCCAGCACGCCTTGAGCGGCGGGTTCAGGGCCGTATTCGCCGTCATCCAGTCGAAGATCACCCACAACGCGCCGGCGATGCCGATTGCATACCACGGCAGGGCGAACCAGGGATCGACAAGGAATGTCAGGCTGTTTGCGATGGCGTCCATGTGGCTGCTCCCACTGTCACTGCAGCAAGCCGAAAGCCCCGCCGCCGGTTCCACCGGCAGGCGATCAGCCGCCGGTGCCGCCGCGAAAGTGCAGGGTGACGCAGAGGCCGGGCCGGTTGTCCGACAGAACCAGATCCGCGCCGTGCAGGTCGGCGATGGCCGCCACCAGGCTCAGGCCCAGACCGCTTCCCTCGCTGGTCCGGCTCCGCTCCAGCCGGTATAGCCGGCGCAGGACGTTCTCGCGCTCGTCCTCGGGCACGCCGGGGCCGTCGTCGCAGACGCTCAGCAGCACCGCGTCGTCGCGATGGGCCACCATCACGACTATTCCGCTGCCGGCAGGCGTGTGGCGCAGGGCGTTCTCGATCAGATTCGCGATCACTTGCCCCAGAAGATCCCGTTCGCCCTGAACGACGGCCGGTGCGGCGTCCAGTTCAACGGTCAGGCGGTGGCCCGTATCCTCGGCCGACGGGGCATAGACCTCGGCCATGCCATCGGCGAGCCGGGACAGGTCCACCGGCGCAAAGCGCTGCCGCGCGCCACCCCCTTCAAGCTGCGCGATCCGCAACAGCGCCTGGAAGGTGCGCACGATCTGGTCGGTCTCGTCCCGGGCCCGCCGCACCACCTCCCGCGCGGCGGGGTTGAGGTCGCGGCCTTGATCCAGCTCCTCCAGCAGGACCGAGACCCGCTGGATCGGCGTCTTCAGGTCATGGGCGATGTCGGCCGAGACCTGACGCAGCGATTCCATGCTGGCGGCCAGGGATCCGGCCATTTCATTCACCGCAAGCCCGATCTGCGCGAGATCGTCGGCCGCACCGCCCATATCGGGGACGCGCGCATGCAGCCGCCCGGCCGTCATCTGAGTCAGCGCGCCGTGGATCGCCTCGACCCGGTTCTGCGCCCGGCGCGCGGCCCAGAACCCGATTCCGGTGGCGATCACCAGCGCCGGCACGAAACTGATCAGCAGGACCGACGAAAAGATCTCGCGCAGTTCCGCGATCTGTTCGCGCCCCTTGGCCAGCAGCACGCGCCCTCCGGGGACATCGGCGCTGCTCACGAGGTAACTGTCGGCGGCGCCTTCGCCCAGATCGATCCCGTCCAACTCGCCCTCGCGCAGGATCCGCGTGCCGCGGAGATCGGGAAAGGCCGGAACGTTGGATATGCGGCTGCCATCGGATCGGGTGAAGACGATGACCGTGCGACGGGGATCGGCCGCGGTGACATCTTCGGCCAGACGCTCCTCCAGCTCGTTCACCCGCGCGATGGCGGTATAGGCCGCCAGCGACTGGGCAAGCTGCTGTTCGAGGTCCCGGCCGAGCTGCACCCGCACCACCCAGAAGGCGCCGCCGAATCCCGCCAGGATCGCCACCGAGAAGACCAGGATCAGGATACCGGCCAGACGCAGCGGGGTGGACCGCAGGGGCGGTGGCGCCAGCCGCAGGCTCATTCCGCCTCGATCCGGTAGCCCGCGCCGCGCACCGTCTGGATCAGCTCGCTGTCGAAGGGCTTGTCCACCTTGGCCCGCAGGCGGCTGACATGGGTCTCGACCACATTGGTCTGCGGGTCGAAATGGATGTCCCACACCGCCTCGAGAAGCATCGTGCGCGTCTGCACCCGCCCCTTGCGACGCAGCAGGTGTTCCAGCAACGCGAATTCGCGCGGCAGCAGGTCCACCGGCTGCCCCGCGCGCACGACCTTGCGGGTCAGCAGGTTCATCTCGAGATCCCGGGCCCGCAGCACGGTCGGCTCTTCCGACATCTGCGGGCGCCGGCCCAGCGCGGCGATCCGCGCCGACAACTCGCCGAAGGCGAAGGGCTTGACCAGATAATCGTCGGCCCCGGCATTCAGCCCCTCTATGCGGTCGTCCACGCCGTCGAGCGCCGTGAGCAGCAGGATGGGCGTCCGGTTCTTCGCGCCGCGCAGGGTGCGGACCAGCGAAAGCCCGTCCAGCCCCGGCAGCATCCGGTCCACCACCATGACGTCGTAGGCGCCGACGCTGGCCTGGATCAGCCCGTCCGAGCCCGAGGTCAGCAGATCGACGGCATGGCCTTCGCGCTTGAGCCCGTCGGCGACGTAGCTGCCGGTCGTCTTGTCGTCCTCGATCACCAGGATTTTCATCTGTCCCTCTCTGACGGGTGCCGGCGGCGCAGGACGCGCCGCCGGCGGATGTCGCACCGTGAGTGGCGGTGGATCAATCGTCGTTCATCTCTCCGTCGCCGTCATCGGCATCGCCCGACTGCCGGTCGCCGTCATCGGCCTTGGCCTGAACCTTGACCGCTCCGGTCGCCGGGTCGACCATGGCGTAGATCTCGCTGCCATCCGTCTTCACCAGTTCGACCTCGTAGGTCGCGCCCTGTTTCTCGCCCGACTCGAAGCCGGCATCCAGAGCCTTGCCGCCGGTCTTGCTTTCGGCCGCGGCGATGGCGTCGGTGAGCGACACCTTGGCCGACTGGAACGCCTGCAATTCCGCGGCGTTGGCCGCGTCCTCGTTACCGTTGCTTGCCGCGCTGGCCGCGGTGACGCCGGCCAGGCCGAGCGCCATCATGGATCCGGCACCGAGGGCCGCGATGATCTTGCGTGTCATGTGTCTCTCCTTTGTCTCAGGCGTCTATGCGTTCGCCCATGACATCCAGATGCGCACCCGGTCCGACACGCGCCTGACGAAGGAATTACAGTGCTGCAATCCCGGGCGGCCCGGCAGGAACGGCAGGAACGGCAGAAGGGGCGGCCGATGCCGCCCCTGCTTCTCATTGCCTCCGGCCGCGGATCAGCTGGCCACGATGGTTCCATTGGCCAGCGCCGCCTCAAGCTCGCTGCGGCTCGCCTGGCCGTCTCCGTTCTCGTCGATCGCCTGGAACACAGCCGAATTGATCGCCGGGTAGATCTCGTCGAGCGTCTGGAGGCTCCAGTGATCCCCTGCCGGCAGCCGCGCCAGCGAAAAGTCGGCAATCCGCACGCTGCCCGTCATCTCGCCGGCCCCCATCTCGGAGGCGGCTTCAAGCTCGGACCGGCTGAGCCTTCCGTTCCCATTCGCATCCAGCGCTTGGAACGTGGCCTGGTCCAGACCCGGCAGATAGGGGGCAAGGGTGGCGCGGCTCCATTCATTGCCGGCGGGCAGCTTGTCCAGGTTCCCGTCCGCGCCGGCGACCTTGGCCGCCGCGGTGCCCGGCCGCCGCGCACTGGCCGCGGCATCCAGTTCGGTGCGCGAGACGTAGCCATCGGCGTTGCTGTCGAGCCGGCGGAACCCGACGGCGTCGAGCCCGGGGATGTATTCCTTCAGCGTGGCCAGATCCCACTGGTTGCCCGCCGGCAGATTGGCGGCCGTGGTGGCGGCCTGTCCCGTTGCGGCGGTGGCCAGCAATGCCGCGGTGGCGGCGGCGGTGAAGAGCGAGCGTTTCATGTCGTGTCCTTTTCTGTATCGGGCGACGCGCCTGTCGCGGCGCGGACGTGCCGGTTTTTCCGTGCTTCTGGCGGGGCGGCATCTGCGTCGTCGGCGCTGCGCCCTCCGCCGAACCGAGATGGAGCGGCAGCGCGACGGGCGCCTGTCAGCGCCGTTACAAGGGCGCAATGGAGCGATCTCGCCGTCGATTGCGCAGACGTAATGCCGGGGCAACACGGTCGAGATCTGCGCCGCCCACCCCTGATCCCAAGGACGGCGCGGCCGCCCGGCCATCGAAGGATCATCATCATGTCAGTTTCCGAAGAATACGCCCCCGCCGGCCCCTCGGCGCACGAGGTCTTCAACAAGGTGCCCGAGGTCACCGCCTATTTCTGGATCATCAAGGTTCTGGCCACGACCGTTGGCGAAACGGCGGCCGACTTTCTGAACGTCAATCTCGGGCTGGGCCTGACCGCCACCTCGGCCGTCATGGCGGTGGGCCTGATCGCCGCCCTGGCCTATCAGTTCCGCACCGACCGCTACACGCCGTGGATCTACTGGCTCAGCGTCGTGTTGATCAGCATCGTCGGCACGCTGATCACCGACAACCTGGTCGACAATCTGGGCATCAGCCTGGTGACGACGACCGTGGCCTTCTCGGTGCTGCTCGCCCTGACATTCGCCGCCTGGTACATGTCGGAACGCACCCTGTCGATCCACAGCATCACCACCACACGGCGCGAGGCGTTCTATTGGAGCGCGATCCTGTTCACCTTCGCGCTCGGCACCGCGGCCGGCGATCTGGTGGCCGAGGGGCTGGGGCTGGGCTTCGGCGTCTCCGCCGTCCTGTTCGGCGCGCTGATCGCACTGATCTATATCGGCTATCGCAGTGCGGTCCTGGGGCCGGTCCTGGCCTTCTGGGCCGCCTATGTGCTGACGCGGCCGCTTGGCGCCTCGATGGGCGATCTGATGTCGCAGGCTCCGGCGGATGGCGGGCTGGGTTTCGGCACCGTCGCCACCAGCGGCCTGTTCCTGGCGATCATCCTGTCGCTGGTCGTCTATCTGTCGATCAGCCATGTCGACCTTGAGCAACAGCGCGGCGGCACCGCCTGACAGGCCCCCGCCACGGCACCGGCCCTGCCTGGAAACGGCAGGGCCGTGATCTTCTCGACCCGGCAAGGGCCGGTCCGGAACATGCCCGTCAACGCAAGGCTGTGGCCATTTCCGTCCCGATCGTTCAAATGCGGACTCGCCGCCGCGCGGTCGGACCGCCGCAGCCGGCCGGCGCAATGCAAGGAAAGAAGGGCACCGTCAGCCGATGCCGCATTCGCTCGACCAGCTGCTCCCGTCGCTCCAGTCGCTCGGCGTCTGGAGCTACTGGCTCCTCGCCCTCTTCGCGATGCTCGAAGCGGTGGTGCTGACGGGCATCGTCGCACCCGGCGCCCTGGCCGTGATCGCGGGCGGCATCCTGGTGCAGCGCGGCGCGATCGATTTCTTCGACCTCGCATGGTTCGTCGCGGCCGGAACCGCCCTGGGCAGCGAAATCAGCTATCGTCTGGGCCGGCTGGCGCGGGCCGGGCTGGTCGGGCGGCGGCGGCTGGCCACATCGGCCCATGCCGAGCGGGCGAAGGCGATGCTGCACCGCTATGGCGGCTTCGCCATGGTCATCGGGCGGTTCTTCGGGCCGCTTTCGGCCTTCGTGCCCTTTGCGGCGGCCATGGCCGACATGCGGCACCGGCGTTTCACGATGTGGAACCTGGCCAGCGCCGTGCCCTATGCGCTGGTCCTGCCGGCGATCGGCTACTTCTTCGGATCGGCCTTCGGCCGCTTCGGCGCCGCCGCGCCCCGGATCGCGCTGTTCGCGCTGGCGGTGCTGGCGGTCCTGGCCCTGCTATGGGTGCTGTTCGCCCGGCTCCGCCGCGCCCTGCCCTTTCTGGGCGGGCTCGTCGCCTCGGTGGCATCGGCCGTGGGCGCCTACCCGCCGGTCCGGCGGCTGGCGGCCCGTCATCCCAGTGCGGCGGGTTTTCTGGCGCGGCGGTTCGACACGTCGCACCCCTCGGGGCTGACGGCGACGGTTCTGGCGGCCCTGTTCGTCTACCTGTTCGGCGTCTATCTCGATTCCGTCTACGATTTTCTGGGCGACACGGCCGTCACCGATGCCGATACCCGCCTGGCCAATCTGATCTACGCCTTCCGCGACCCGCGCCTGATCACCGTCTTCGCCTGGATCACCGCCTTCGGCGGGTGGAAGGTGATCGTCGTGATCCTGCTGGCCGTGACGGCGGCGCTGGCGGCCCTGCGCCGCCGCGGCCTGATCCTGGCGCTATGGGCCACGGTGATCGGCAACCAGATCACCGTCACCCTTCTGAAGATCGGCTTCGGCAGGCCGCGTTCGGGGCTGGGCTATTTCATCGAGACCTCGAACAGCTTTCCAAGCGGCCACGCCGCCGCCTCGGCCGCGATCTGGGGCCTGCTGTTCTATATCGCCTGGCGCACCCGGCTTCTTTCGGGGCTGGCGGCGGGACTGGCGGCCATCACGGTGGCGTTCCTGATCGGGCTGAGCCGCGTCTATCTGGTCGAGCACTATGTCAGCGACGTGGTGAACGGCTGGCTGGTCGGCGGCCTGTGGCTGATCGTCGGCATTTCGCTGGCCGAATGGCTGCGCCTGCGGGACAGGCCCGTGCCCGACCGGCGCGGGCAGAGGCTGGGGGGCGCGGCCCTGATCGCTGGTCTGGTCGGGGCTCTGCTGGTCGCGGCGCTGTCATCGCCCGCCATCAGCCCCGCCCCGGAGCAGGTGCAGGCCACGGTTGCCGACCCCGCCACCCTGTGGCGATCGCCCGATTTCCAGCGGCGCACCACATCGGTCACGGGCGGTCGACGCGGGCATATCGCGGCGTTGGCCGCCGCGCAGGACGAAGCGGCGCTGACGGCGGCGTTTCGTGCGGCGGGCTGGCACCCCGCCGCCGCCTTGTCGCCGGCATTGCTGGCCGGGGCGTTCTGGGCCGACTGGCGCGACGCGCCGGCCCCTGCCGGGCTGGTGCTTCCGACCTTCTGGCAGAAACGCCCCGACGATCTGGCATTCGAGCGACGGGATGGAACGCTTCAGGTTCGGGTCTGGCGGACCGACAACATTACCGACGGGGGCGCGCGGCTATACGCCCTGACCGTCGAGCCGCCGCAGACGGGCGACTCCCCGCCCGAGGAACCGGCGGCGGCCGCCCGGACCCTGCTGCGGGATCTGGAGGCGACCGGCCTTCGCATCTGGGCCGTACCGCCGCCGCAGGTCTAGCGCCCCGTGAATCGGGCTGATTCTGCCCAAGCCGGGATCCCGCTGAAAAAACGTAAACAGCTGCCGCCGACGGATACTAACGTCGCGTCAGTTTTGCCTATTTGGCGACAATAGCCCTTCTGCCCGGGCCTCCAGCCAAATTCCTGCCCAAAGCAAGCCCACTTTCCCGCGCAAGAATGTTTCTGCGGCCGGTCGAGCCGCGGCAGACGAAATCTCAGGCGATCGAGAAACAACAATCAAGAACGATGGATGCCAAAATGGTTAACAAGAGCCGCCGCCAACGCCGACTGTTTTGTCCGCACTTCGTGATGATCGCGCTGATCGCGGTTGGCGGTCTTGTCGCCGGCGTCCACCTGGTCCGGCTCGATCACAAGAGCTACCAGACCGCGGTGCACACCGCCGCACATGATACCGGCACGGTTCTGGCCGAGCGTCTGCGCCGCGAGGTCGCCGATCTGGAGCTTGTCGCGCAAGGGCTTGTCTCCTCCATCTCGGTCTCGCCCGACCTTTCGGACGGAGAGTTCGACCTGATCGCCCGCCGTCTGGTGCGCGACAACCGCATGATCAAGAATATCGCGCTGGCGCCCGATCTGCGTGTCAATCAGGTCTTCTCGGACGCCGTCTCGCAGAAGGTGAAGGGCCTGGATTATCGCGAGGTGCCGGCGCAGTTGGCCGGCATCAACATGTCGCGGCGCAGGAACGCCACCGTCTTCACCGGCCCGGTGCAGCTGGTCCAGGGAGGCAGCGCCTTCATCATGCGCAGCCCGGTCTACGTTCCCGAACCCGAAGCCGACCGCCAGCGCTTCTGGGGCGTCGTCTCGATCGTCGTGTCGCAGGACGAACTGTTCTCGCGCGCCGGGCTGATGCGCGACAACCTTCGCATCGCCGTGCGTCGGCTGACGACTGCGGGGCAGCCCGGCCGCGTGCTGTACGGCGATGCCGATGTCTTCGACAGCAGGCCCATCACCCATACGGTGAGCCTGCAAAGCAACAACTGGCAGATCGGGCTGCTTCCGGTGAACGGCTGGCCCACCGTATCGCCGCAGCGGATCAACATCATCGCGATCACCCTCGCCTTCAGTCTGATCCTGATCGCCTCGGTCATGATCTCGCACCGGCTGATGCGCGAACGCGAAAAGGCGCGCGACCTGCTGACCCATGCGGTCGAGTCGATGGAGGACGGTTTCGCCCTGTTCGACCCCGAGGACCGGCTGGTGATGTGCAACCGCCGCTACCAGCGCCGCTGCGGGATTCCGCGCAACCTGATGCGCCCGGGCACGCCGTTCGAGACGCTGCTGCGCACCGCCATCGCCAAGGGCCGCTTCGTCGACGCGATCGGCCGCGAGGAGGAATGGATCGAACAGCGTCTTGCCGCCTTCCGGGGCGAGGCCGAAATGCCCCAACAGCGGTTGCTGGGTGACCGGTGGGTGCGCCTGTCCGAGACCCGGACCCCCGAAGGCTTCACCGTGTCGATGCGCATCGACGTGACCGAGCTGGAAAATGCCCGCATCGCCGCCGAAGAGGCGAACCGCAGCAAGACGAACTTCCTGAACAATGTCAGTCACGAATTGCGCACGCCGCTGACTGTGGTTCTTGGCTACACCCCGTTCCTGGCGCAGCCCGAACGCCTGCCGCATATCCGCAAGCTGCGCGACAGCATGGCCGCCGAAGGCGTGTCCGATACCGTGAATGCGGCGCTGGACGAGGCGCTGACGGGGATCGCAAGCCATGCCGGCAAGATCCAGCGGTCGTCGCAGCACCTGCTGAAGATGGTGAACGAGATCCTCGACTGGGCGAAGATCGAACACGGCGAGCTGGATATCGCGGCCAAGCCGACCGATGCCGCCGCGCTGGTCCGCGAGATCGCCGAGGAATTCCGCCCGCAGGCCGAGGCCAAGGGGCTGGAATTCGACTGCCAGTGCGCCTGCGGCACCGTGGTCATGGATCCCGTCCGCCTGCGTCAGGTCCTCTACAACCTGGTGGGCAACGCGCTGAAATTCACCACCCAGGGGCATATCCGCCTCAGCGCCGAATGCCGCGGCACCACCGCCACCTTCACCGTCGAAGATAGCGGCTGCGGGATCGAGGCGTCGCACAAGGACATCATCTTCGAACGCTTCCGGCAGATCGACGGATCCTGCACCCGCCAGCATGGGGGCACCGGGCTGGGCCTGGCCATCGCGAAGCACATCGTCGAACTGCACGGCGGCGCGATCGGCATCGAAAGCGTCCACGGCGAGGGCAGCCGCTTCACCGTCGTGATCCCCGACGCGGCCCTTCCCATGGCCGAGGGATGCCAGTCCGTGCATACCGCCGCCTGACGCCACGGGGCGGGTCCGCCGGGACTGCCCCGTTGCGCGCGGCCGCCGCGCCCGCTACGAGGCGCCAAGCGCGTATGGGGGCATGCCATGACCAACCATCTGCACAAGGGCGATCTGCCGGACGGGCTGGAACTGGGCCCCGTCGTCGCCATCGATTGCGAGACGATGGGCCTGAACCCGCACCGCGACCGGCTGTGCCTGGTCCAGCTTTCCTCGGGTGACGGTCACGCCCATCTGGTCCAGATCGAACGCGGCCAGTCCGAGGCGCCGAACCTGGCGCGCCTGCTGAGCGATCCGGCGGTGCTCAAGCTGTTCCATTTCGGTCGTTTCGACATCGCGGTGATGTATCACGCCTTCGGCGCGCTGGCCGCCCCGGTCTATTGCACCAAGATCGCCTCGAAGCTGGTGCGCACCTATACCGACAGGCACGGCCTGAAGAACCTGCTGCAGGAATTGCTGGATATCGACATCTCGAAGCAGCAGCAGACCAGCGACTGGGGCGCCGCGGATCTGACCGGTGCGCAGCTCGACTACGCCGCGACGGACGTTCTCTATCTGCACCGCCTTAAGGACAGGCTGGACGAACGGCTGGCGCGCGAAGGACGGGCCGACCTGGCCCGGGCGGCGTTCGATTTTCTGCCCACGCGGGCGCGCCTCGACCTGGCCGGCTGGCCCGAGACCGACATCTTCGCGCACTGACGTCTTCGCAAGCCGCCCGCGCTGCCTTACATCACCGGCAGGAAGGGAGGCGGGTTTGGCCGCATATGACAACCTCTATTCAAGGCTGGTCGCCTGGCTGAAGGTGATCCTTCCGCTGGCGGCGCTGGCCATCCTGTCGACGGTCTTCCTCGTCTCGCGGCGCTACGATCCCGAAGCGTCGATCCCCTACAGCAAGGCGGCGATCGACGAGCTCCTGCGCGAGCAGCGCATCAGCGCGCCGCGCTATGCCGGCATGACCGATGACGGCGCCGCGATCAGCATCGCCGCCGCCAGCGCGCAACCCGATCCCGGCGATGCGGCACGGCTGACGACCGAGTCGCTGTCCGCCCGGGTTGAAACGCCCGGCGGCGGGCGGCTGGACATCGTGGCCGGTCGCGGCAGCATCGACCAGGCGCGCGGCCTGGCCCGGATGGAGGGCGACGTGCGGCTGGATTCCTCGACCGGCTACGACATCCGGGCGCCCGCCGTGACGGCCCGGCTGAATTCGACCCGGGTCGAGACCGAGGGCGGCGTCCGCGCCGAGGGGCCGCCGGGGCGGATCACCGCCGACAGGATGATCCTGACCCGCGACCCCGCGGATCCGCAGGGCGATTACGTTCTGGATTTCGCCGGGAATGTTCGCCTGATATACCAGCCCCCGTCGGTTAAGGAGTGATCACATGCGCCGTATAGGCCCCTTCGCCTTTGCCCTGGCGCTTGTCGCGCTTCCCGTCGCGGCGCAGGAGGCCGGCGTGTCGTTCGGCGGGCTGCGCCAGGATCCCGGGCAGCCGGTCGAGGTCTCGGCCGACAGCCTGCAGGTCAGCCAGACCGACGGCAGCGCCGTCTTCACCGGAAATGTCCGGATCGATCAGGGCGAGATGCGCATGGAGGCCGGCCGGGTCGAGGTGCGCTATGGCGGCGGCGACGGCGGCATCGAGAGCCTGCACGCCACCGAGGGCGTCACGCTGACCGCCGGAAGCGAGGCCGCCGAGGCGCAGGAGGCGCTCTATACCATCGCGTCGGGCGCCGTCGTGATGACCGGCGACGTGCTTCTGACCCAGGGTGCGGCGACGCTGAGTTCGGACAAGCTGACCATCGACCTGACCACCGGCACCGGCACGATGGACGGGCGGGTGCGCACTGTCTTCCAGCCCGGCAGCAAGTGACATGCCCGCGCCGGAACTGACCATCGCCGCCCGCGGCACCGGCCTGCAGATCCGCAACCTGCGCAAGAGCTACCGGCGCCGGCCGGTGATCCGCGATGTCAGCCTGGAACTGGCACGGGGCGAGGTCGTGGCGCTGCTCGGACCCAACGGCTCGGGGAAGACCACGTGCTTCTACTGCATCGCGGGGCTGATCGGTCCCGAGGGCGGCCAGGTGCTGATCGAGGGGCGCGAGATCACGCGCCTGCCCATGTACCGGCGGGCCAAGCTGGGAATCGGCTACCTGCCGCAGGAGGTCTCGATCTTCCGCGGCCTCACGGTCGAGGACAACATCCTGGCCATTCTCGAGATCAGCCAGCGCGACCCGAAGAAGCGGCGCGAGCGGCTCGAGGAATTGCTCACCGAATTCTCGATCACCCATCTGCGGCGAACGCCGGCCCCGGCCCTGTCCGGCGGCGAGCGGCGCCGGGCCGAGATTGCGCGCTGCCTGGCCGCGGACCCGAAATACCTGCTGCTCGACGAACCCTTTGCGGGGGTCGATCCCATCGCCGTGGCGGAAATCCGCGGCCTCGTCGCCGACCTGAAGACCCGCGGCATCGGCGTTCTGATCACCGACCATAACGTGCGCGAGACGCTCGGCATCGTCGACCGGGCCTATATCCTGCATGACGGGACGGTCCTGATGAGCGGCACCAGCGACGAGGTGGTGCAGGACGAGAACGTGCGCCGGGTCTATCTGGGCCAGGGCTTCCGCATGTCCTGACCGCCCCCGGGGCACCCGCGCGATGAGGCGTTGACAGGCCGGCGCGTTCTGTCGCCAAATGACGGGGATGGAAGATTTCGGCCGTTGCATCAGCGGAAGGCGGCGCAGCCCGCTTCAATCTCACGGCGCCAGGAACACGCCGTCGCAGGACGGAATTTCCCTACCACGATCCAGTTAACTCGTGGCGGGGTGTTCGTTCCGCGACCCCTGCCCCAACTGCCAGGAGGTGCGATGCGGTACCAGATCAGCGGCAAGCAGATCGACATCGGGGAGTCTCTGCAAAACCACGTGCAGTCCGAAATCGAGACGGTCGTCGGAAAGTATCCGGGCCGTCCGACGGATGCGCTCGTCGTCTTCTCGAAATCCGGCCACCAGTATTGCTGCGAGACGGTGGTTCACCTGTCGTCCGGGCTGACGGTGCAGGCCAAGGGCGCGGCAACCGAAATCTACGGCGCCTTCGATCAGGCCAACCAGAAGATGGAAAAGCAGCTTCGGCGGTACAAGCGCCGGCTGAAGGACCACCACAAAGAGCGCATCCAGCCGGTTGAACTCTCGATGGGGGCCTCGTATATCCTCGCCGGCGGTGAGGACGGCGAGGATTATGACGAGCCCGAGACGCTGCAACCTATGATCATCGCCGAGATGGAGACTCAGATACCCTCTCTCTCTGTCGGAGAAGCGGTGATGCAGATGGAACTGGCGGGGGCGCCTGTCCTGGTCTTTCGCAACGAAAGGCAAGAGGACGGCGTGAACATCGTGTACCGCCGCGACGACGGGAATATCGGCTGGATTGACCCGAACGGTAACTGAGCGGAGGGCGGCACCCGAAGGTGCCGCCGGCACTACAGGACACCATGGACCTCACGACAATTCTGAAGCCGACGGCCGTCAAGGTCGTCAGCAGCCTTACCAGCAAGAAACGCCTGTTCCACGAACTGGGCGATATCGCTTCCAGCTGCTACGGCATCCCCCCGAGCAAGGCGGTGGACGCCCTGCTGGAGCGGGAGAGTCTGGGTCCCACCGGGGTGGGTCACGGCGTGGCCCTGCCCCATGCCCGGCTCGATTGCATCGACCGGGTCTGCGGCGTGTTCCTGCGGACCGACCGGCCGCTGAACTTCGATGCGGTCGACCGGCAGCCGGTCGATCTGATCTTTGCCCTGTTCGCCCCCGAATCGGCGGGGGTCGAACATCTCAAGGCGCTGGCGCTGGTGTCGCGCACCATGCGGGATGCCGCGCTATGCGCGAAGCTGCGCGCCAACGACGATCCGGCGACCCTGCATGCCGTCCTGACCGAAGGGCCGCGCATCCAGGCGGCCTGACCGGCGCAGAAAGACGGCGAGCACCGGTCCGGCCGTCACGGCCGGTCGGAGAACCCGAACATCACGTAATCCCGCGCATAGACCTGGCGCACCGCGGCGGCGATCTCGGGATCGGCGCCGATGGCGTCCTCGGGTGTCGGCGGCGGCGGCGGCGGCCGGATGCCGACCCGGCGCGCAAGCTCGGCCAGCCCCTCGGCCAGATCCGCTTCGCGCAGGATGGCATCGGGCAGCATGACCCCGGCCATGCCCTGCAGCACTGCTGTCTGACTGGCCCATTCTGGCCTGACCCTGAGCCCCGATTGCCCGGCAAGGGTGGCGCCGACGACCCGCAGATACGCCAGAAACGCCTGCCGGAGCCGCGGCCGGTCCGCCGCCGCCTGCGCCCCTTCGAGCATGGGCACCCCGTGATGCCGAATCAGAACCTCGCGCAGATCGGCGTCGCCGTCCGGGTGCACCATCGTATCGCAAAAGGCGGCATAGGCGCGATCGACGGGATGGCGCAGCACGGTGAAGCTGCGATGTCCGGGGGTCCGCCGCTTCCATCGGCGCAGGTCCCTCTGCGTCAGGCCGCGGCGGAGCGCGTCCGGCGCGACACCGTCCAGCCCGGCCAGCCAGGCCTCGACCCCGGCCCAGGACCCGCCCGGGACCGGCATGAACAGCAGCGACGTTTCTGCCGCGGCGACATGGGCGCGCACGGCCGGGCCGCGGCGCGGCTCGTGATTGCGGGGCAGCGCGGCGTCGAACGGGTCCAGTTCGGCCAGGGCGCGGCACATCTCGTCGTAATTCGTGACCCGCTGCGCAAGGGGGGCCGGATTCTGCACCAAGGTGCCGGTCGGGATCCGCTCAAGCCGCCCGGCCACGCCCAGGAACATGGCCAGCCCGTTGATGACCCCGAGATCGCCGATCTGGTCGTAGGTCAGCCGGAACGCCGTCTGCCCGGTGACCTGCAACTGGCGGTCGATGCGGGCGCTGAACTGGCGCAGCTTGTCGAGATAGGCGGTAAAGTCGCCGGGATCGAAGCGGATGCGCGCGGTCCTGGCCCGGCGCCCGTCCCCCAGGCGCCACTGCCCGGTGCTGCGCGCGATCTGCAAGCTGACAAAGCTGTCCAGCGGATTCCGGGTCAGGATGATCTTGGCGCAGCGGTGATCGGCCAGCGCATGGTCCAGGATGCGGGTATCGTGGTCGTCGAAGAAGCGGAACCCGGCCAGCCCGTCGCTGCGCGCCCGCATCGCCGAGAGCAGCGTCAGCGGATCGGCCTGCCGCGCGGCCATGTCCAGCCCGGCCATCTTCATGCGGCCGGACCGCCCCATGAATTGCGGGTTGAACGCCTCGCCCCAGCAGCGCAGCCCGGGCAGCGCGTTCAGCGTCTCCTCCAGGAAGTTCGAGCCCGTCCGCATCCCGGCCAGGACGATGAAGTAGTCGAAGCGGTCCGGCATCACAGCGCGACGTGCGGCCGGTCGTCATCGGTCGGGGCCGCCCGGCCGGGCCGGGGCGACGCGGCAGCCGGTTCGACGGGAAAGTCGCCCATCAGATGCGGGTGCATCCCCTCGTTCCTGAGCGCCTGGAGAAAGGCGCCGAAGCCGGCGAGATCCACCATCCGCGGCGCCTCGGTCAGGCGGGGCGCGGACCGGCGGCCGATCCCGTCGAGCACGGAGCGGAGCGGCTCCATCGGCGTCTCGACGAAATCGGCCAGGGTCCAGATGCGCACCCGCGCCCGGACCTGGTGCCGGCGCAGGTGGTTGAGGTGCCGCGCCTCGATCTTCTGGAGCCGCGCCGCCTCTTTCCGCACCTTCGCCACCGGCCTGCCGGACAGAAACAGCGGAACCGCCCAGGCGCCGCTGACGACGGTGATATCGGCGTTGGGATCGGCGGCGACCCAATGGCCGATCCGCTGCGTGTCCCGCGGCCCGAACAGAAAGCATTGCCGCTCGCCGCGCGTGTTCCAGATCAGGCTGGTCAGGAACGCCTCGGGGCGGTAGTCGCGCAGCGCCGCGCTGTCGCTCAGCGCGCCGGCAAAGTGCCGCTCCCCCCCTGCGAACTCGGCGCGCCCGGGCGCGAAGAGGTGCCCGTGCACCTGCGCCCCCGTCTCGCGCCGCAGCCAGTCCGGGAAGTCGTGGAACAGCTCGCCCAGCCCCTCGATCACGCTATAGGGGTTCGAACTGCGGCCATTCTCCCACCCGTCCCGGGGGAATCGGCTGACCATGCACAGCCCGCCCCGCCCGCGGGTGCGGCGCCGCACCGCCCGCAGAAACAGGCGGTCGATCTTGTCGGGCCGGGGCTCGGCGGCGCTCTGCGCCTGCGCCGCTTCGTTCAAGAAGGCGTGGTAGAGCCGGTCGGCGCGCGGCCAGATCTTCCGGGCGACGAAACAGTTCGAATCGCGCAGCAATTGCAGATGGTCGTCGTAGAACACATGCGGCTTGCCCTGGTAATCGAACTTCGCCAGCGTCAGCGAGCGGCTTTCCACCCTGGCACCGTGGCGGCGCACGAGGGTCTGGAAATAGCTTTCATCCGGGATCCAGACACGGCGGAAATACCGGTCGATCTGCGGGCGCGCGGGGTCCGACAGGATCGCGGTCAGCGTCTCGCGCCGCAGGCACCACCATTGCGCCCCCAGATGCGGCACCAGCCCTTCGGGTATCGTCCGGGCCACCCGCAGCCGTCGTTGCAGCTCCACATAGGCGTCGAACAGGCGCCGGTGCCGCTTCCATGCAAAGGGAAAGCGCAGGCTGAATCGCTCCCGGTCCAGTCCGCCGGCCGCCCAGGCGACATCCTCGGTCGTCACGCTCTCGATGAAATCCGTTCCCGGACGGGCGCCGAGATAGGCGTTCAGCTCCGCCACCGGCCGCAGCGGCAGACAGGCGCCCGATGCCAGAAAGACGTGGCTCGCCCGGGGAAATTCGGCCAGCAGCATTTCGGCCGCGGCCTGCGTCGCCTCGACCAGCGACCAGGTTCCCCATTCGCAGCGCAGCCGACGCGAGAAGCGCACGTCCCGGTAGCCCGACACGGCCGCAACCAGCGCGTCGTAATCGCGCTGTCCGACCCGCGCATCGACATGCAGCACGACCGGGCAGCCGGCGCGCGCCCAGTATCCGGCCACCTGCGCCGCCCGGTCCAGCGCCTCGTGGCACAGCATGACGAAGCCGACGGTCACGCCCAGTTCCCCTTCGACATCAGGCCCAGGATCTCGAGCTGGCGCCAGTTCACGTATTTCTCGGACCGGCTGCACCACAGATCGGTCTCGGGGCCCGACGCGCCGGCATAGGCCCGGTACTCGCCGCCTGCCGCGTAATGCTGCCTCCGGCGCGTCTCTTCTCGGGTCTTGGCGGCGAAGGTATCCAGGAACTTGGCATGCAGCAGGCAGCCCGAGGTCTTTTCGCCACCCCATTCGTCGTAGACCAGGTTCAGCCCCCGCGGCAGCAGCATGTGCGTCGAACTGACGAAGGTATAGGCGCGGTGCCACTTCACCAGCGGGATCTTGTTCAGCGCCGGGGCGGATTCGGGCCGGTCGGAGAAAAAGACCCGCGCCCGCGGCCCGCCTTGAATCCAGAGATTCCCGTATTCGTCGTTGCGGCTGATGACGTAGTTGCCCGCATCGAACCACGATGCGATGTCCAGCGGATCCTGCCCTTCGGAATATGGATGGGCGGTCAGCGCCCCCTTGGGATACATGTCTAGCAGCAGGGTGCCGAAGGAGCGGACCGACGAGGCGTCGAGCCAGCCGGTCAGCGCGCGCAGGGGACGGGTGTCGCAGAACGGATAGACGAAGAATTCGTCCACATCCACGGTCAGCGTCCAGTGGCCATGCGCGTATCGGCGCAACAGCCAGTTGACCCAGTCGATCCCGAAGCGCGACCGCCGGTAGCTGGCCCCGCTGGACCAGAGCGACACATCGGGCTGCGAGGCGAGGTATTCGGCGGTGCCGTCGGTCGATCCGTTATCGACGCACAGGAAATGGTCCACGCCCAACCGGCGGTAGTAGCTCAGGAAATGGGGCAGCCGCAGGCGTTCGTTCCGCAGCACGACGCAGGCGAGGATGTCATCGGCAGCGATCGTGGCGCTGCGATCGGCAACGGCGGCAAGCTCGCGCCGCTTGCGCAGCGCCCTCACCCTCCACCGCTTGCGCTGCCACCGCAGCCGATACCGCCTGACCGCCTCCACCGCCACTCCGTCCCTCGTGCCGCCCTCCGGTCGTCGGCCGGAGAAGTCGTGTGTTGCCGCCCGGCAATGAAAGATCCGCTAAGATCACGGCGCCACCGGAACCGTCGCCCGCGTATTAATACAATCTTAATACATTTTCCCGCATCTCAACACGTCAAAGGCGCGAGGTCACGCGGGGCGCGCCGGCAGATCGGACCGGTCGGGTCGCTAGGTCCAGGCCCCGCGGGAAATCAGGCCCAACCGCTCAAGCTGGCGCCACCCGTCATAGGCGACCGAGTCGGGCGTCCAGAGCAGCGGGTCGGCGATCAGCCCGTCGTAGTAGCGGTCGAAATCCGCGGGCCGGCCGAAATGCTCGCCCCGCCGCTTTTCTTCCGCCGAGCGCGCCGCGATGCCGGGCAGGAACTTCGTATGCAGAAGCGCGCCGGTGGTGGCGCGGTGACCGGGGCCGTCATAGACCCGGTTCAACGGGCGCGGCAGGACCGAATGGGTCGAGTTCACGTAGACATAGCCCCGGCGCCAGCGCACCAGAGGCACCTTGTTCAGGGTCGGCGCCCGGAGCGGCCTTTCGGCGAAGAACGCGCGCGCGCGCGGTCCGCCGCGAAGCCAGAGATTCTCCATCGGCAACTGCCGTTCGACGACGTGGCCCCAGGCATCGAAATGGGTCAGCACCTCGACCGGATCCTGTCCGGCGACATAGCGGCCGGATTCGAGCCGCCCCCGGGGGTAGAGGTCCAGCATCGTCGCGCCCATCGAGACCTGCCCGCGCGCGTCGAGAAACGCCGTCAGCGCCGACAGGTCGCGGCCGTCGCAGTGCGGATACACGAATAGCTCGTCCGCATCGAGCGTCAGGCACCAATGCCCCCGGCCATAGCGCGACAGAAGCCGGTTCAGCCAATCGGCCCCGAAGCGGGACTGGCGATAGCCGGCCCCGGTCGACCAGACCGAGACATCCCGCGCCGCCTCGAGCATGGCCTGCGTCCCGTCCGTGCAATCCTGCGCGACGATCAGGAAATGCCCGACCCCCAGGCGCCGGTGATGTTCCAGCCAGTAGGGCAGTCGCAGCGCCTCGTTGCGGACCACGGCAAAGCACAGCACCGCCCCGGGCACGATCGCGCGGGTGCGGTCGGCCACCGCCACGATCTGTCGCCGCTTGCGGAAACCGCGCCACAGCAGGCGCCGGCGTTTCCAGCGCAGCCGATAGGCCGCCCACGGCCCCGGATGCGGGGCGGCGGCCATCCTACTTGTCGTAGCCCTCGGACTGGTGCCAGGCCCAGGCATCGCCGATCATCTTGTCCAGCGTCGACCGCTCGGGCTGCCAGCCAAGCTCGCTTTCGGCCCGGCTGCTGCCCGAGACGAGCGATGTCGCGTCGCCCGGCCGGCGCGGGCCCTCGGTCACCGGCACGCTGCGGTTCGTCACCGCGCGCGACGCGTCGATCACCTCGCGCACGGAAAAGCCGCGCCCGGTGCCCAGATTGAACACCCGGCTGTCCCTGCCCGCCTCAAGCCAGCGGACGCCCCGCACATGGGCATCGACCAGATCCATGACATGAACGTAGTCGCGGATGCAGGTGCCGTCGGGCGTGTCGTAATCGGTGCCATGCACCGTCAGGGCGGCCCGCCGGCCGCAGATCGCATCCAGCATCAGCGGGATCAGATGGGTTTCGGGGCGGTGGAACTCGCCGACCTCGCCCTCGGGATCGGCGCCCGCGACGTTGAAGTAGCGGAAGATCACGCTGTTCACGCCGTGGCTGGCGGCGAAGTTCTCCAGCATCTCCTCGATCGTGCGCTTCGAGGCGCCATAGGCGTTGATGGGCCGCTGCGGCGTCTGTTCGTCCAGCAGCACACCGTCATGGTTGCCGTAGGTCGCGCAGGTCGAGGAAAAGACGATGTCCCGGCAATCGGCCGCAATCGCCGCCTCGATCAGGTTCAGCGAGCCACAGACATTGTTGCGCCAGTATTTCGCCGGATCGCGCGTGCTTTCGCCGACGTCGGAATAGGCCGCAAAATGCATGACCGCCGAGGGACGATGCCTGGCGAAGACCTCGTCCAGCCGTGCCCGATCCAGCAGGTCGCCCTGTTCCAGCGGGCCGAAGCGGACCGCGTCGCGCCAGCCTGTGGTGAGGTTGTCGAAGGTGACCGGCAGGTATCCGGCCGCGGCAAGCGCCTTGCAGGCATGCGAGCCGATATAGCCGGCCCCGCCCGTCACGAGGATCGTCTTCATGTCGTTCTCTTGTCGGTTACTGCGCCGCCTGCTGCAGCGCGTTCAGTTCGGCGAGATAGCGCGAGAATTCCGGGCGCAGTTCCTCGCGGGCAAGCCCGAAGGCCACCGTCGCCTGGAGGAACCCCGCCTTCGACCCGCAATCGAAGCGCTGGCCGCGGAAGCGCAGGCCGTGCACCCCCGCCTGGCTGCCGATCTCGGCGGCGATGGCGTCGGTCAGCTGGATCTCGCCGCCGGCCCCGGCCTCCTTGCGGCTCAGCGTCCGCAGAACGCTTGGCGTCAGGATGTAGCGGCCGATCACGGCCAGGTTCGACGGCGCTTCGTCGGGCTGCGGCTTCTCGACCATGCCCCGCACCGTCACCAGCGGCCCGCGCTCCTCGGCGATGTCCAGCACGCCGTAGGACGATGCCTTTTCCGGCGGCACCTCCATCGCGGCGACCATGCATCCGCCGGTTTCCTCGTGGGCCTCGACCATCTGCTGCAGACAGGGCTTGTCGGCCGCGATCACGTCGTCGGGCAGGATGACGGCGAAGGGTTCGTCGCCGATCAGCCGCTTGGCGCACCAGACCGCATGACCCAGCCCCAGGGCCTTGTGCTGGCGCACATAGGCGATGGCGCCCGAATCCATGTTGGTGGTCTTGAGGACGTCCAGCAACTCGGTCTTGCCCCGCCGGCGCAGCGACGATTCCAGTTCGGGCGCGTGGTCGAAATAATCCTCGAGCGCGCCCTTGCCCCGGGAGGTGACGAAGATGAACTCCTTGATCCCGGCGGCGCGCGCCTCGTCGATCGCATACTGGATCAGCGGCCGGTCGACGAGCGTCATGATCTCCTTCGGGATCGACTTCGTGGCCGGAAGGAACCTCGTGCCCAGGCCTGCGACCGGGAATACGGCCTTCGTAACCTTGCTTTTCATCGCAAATCCCTCGTCTGAAAACATCGTCAATCGAACCGCGCGGCACGACAGCCGGCCGCGCGGAGTATGGACCGCGCCCCCGGCCGATAGAAGGTCTAATTCCCGAGTGTGACGGAATTGCGCCGGCGCACGGAAACCCGAGGCTTGCGGCGGATGCCGGGCGGGCGGATCAGCCCTGCTCGGCCAGGATGGCCTCGATCCGCGCCACGTCCTCGGGGTTGTTCAGCTCCCAGAACCGACGGCCGCGCGCCGCCACCTCGACGCACAGCACCTTGGTGCCCCGTTCCAGAAAACGAAGCTGCTCCAGCCCCTCGAGTTGCTCCAGCGGACCGGGCGTCCAGTGCCGGTAGGCCGCCAGCGCCGCCGGCCGATAGGCGTAGACGCCCACATGATGGTAGACGGGCGTGTCGTCGTCGGGCCCGAAATCGCCGGGGCAATAGGGGATCACCTCTTTCGAGAAATAGAGCGCCGTGCGGTCGGCCCCGAAAACGGCGGTGGTGCCGCCGACCCGCCCCGCGCGCCGATCCTCGCGAAAACTGGCCAGCGTGCGGCCGTCGGTCCGAAGGACCGGCGTCGCCACCTCGGCCTGGGGCGAGCGCGTCAGCCCGTGCACCAGATCCTCGATGAACCAGGGCGGCGTCAGCGGCGCATCGCCCTGAAGGTTGACGACGATGTCATAGCCGCCGCCCAGCCTGTCCAGCGCCTCGGCGCAGCGTTCGGTCCCGTTGGCGCAGCTCTCCGAGGTCATGACCACCTCGGCGCCGAACCCCCGGGCGGCATCGGCGATCCGGTCGTCGTCGGTGGCGATCGCGACCCGGTCGATCCCCGGCACGGCGCGGGCCGCATCCCAGCTTCGGCGGATGAGGCTGCGGGCCTGCCCGTCCGGCCCGCGCAATTCGACCAGCGGCTTGCCCGGGTAGCGGGTCGAGGCATAGCGGGCCGGTATGACGACCAGGACCGACATCAGGCCTGCTTCAGCTCGACGCCCGGGGCGAAGGCGATGAAGAACGGATTGGCGAAATCGGCCTTGCCATAGGCCAGCGGCGTGTGGTCGTCGAACCTGACGACGCGCCCCCCCGCCCCCGCCAGCACCGCGTGACCGGCGGCCGTGTCCCATTCCATCGTCCGGCCGAGCCGCGGGTAGAGGTCGGCCTCGCCCGAGGCGACGAGACAGAATTTCAGCGAGGATCCCGCGCTGGTCATGTCCTCGACCGCGTATTTGGCTATGTAGTCGTCGGTGGCCTGATCCCGGTGCGACTTCGACGCGACGACCATCAGCGCGCCGTTATCGGGCTCGCGGACCGACAGGCGCCGCGTCTCGCCGGCCTCGTCCGGGTCGAAAGGGCCGGTCTCCTCGACCGCGGTGCCGGTGGCGGTGGTGTAGAACAGCCGCTCCTTTGCCGGCGCGTAGACGACCCCGCGCACCGGCAGCCCGTCCTCGACATAGGCGATGTTGACGGTGAAATCGCCGCGGCGCCGCACGAACTCCTTCGTCCCGTCCAGCGGATCGACGATCAGGAAGGTGCGGTCGGTCAGGCTGTGGGTCTCGGCCTTCTCCTCGCTGATCAGCGTCACGTCGGGAAAAGCCTCGGCCAGCCCCTCGGCGATCAGGGCATCGGCGGCCTCGTCCGCCTCGGTCACCGGGCTGGAATCGGATTTCGTGCGCACGTCGAAATCCTCGGCGCGGTAGATCTCCATGATCCGGTCGCCCGCCTGGAGCGCCAGCCGCCGCATGACGGAAGTAAGTTGATCGAAATCCACAGATCCCCCTCGATCTCGGCCGCCGGTCTTGCCGCAGTTGCTTCGGTCGCAGGGCCTTCTTATGCTTCGGGATCAACGGAACGGCAAGAATTCCATGTGACACCGCACGCCCGCCCGGGCGGGCGAGACAGGCAGGCGCCCATGTTCGATAGACAGCAGCACGGCTCAGGCATCCAATCGGCGGTCGGCATTGTCGAACTGATCTACCACAACACGGTGCGGAACGTTCGCAAGACCCACGCGAACGCCATGATGGCCATCGTGCAGAACATCCTGCAGACGGTGATCTTCGTCGCCGTCTTCTACCTGCTGTTCCAGGTGCTGGGCCTGCGCTCGAACGCGATCCGGGGGGATTTCCTGCTCTACATCATGTCGGGGATCTTTCTCTACATGGTGCATACCCGGACGGTCGCCGCCGTGTCGGGGTCGGAAGGCCCCGCCTCGCCGATCATGAAGCATGCGCCGATGACCACGGCCATCGCCATCGCCTCGGCCGCGCTCGGCGCGCTCTATATCCAGGTGCTGTCCATGGCGGTCGTGCTGTACGGATACCACGTGATCTGGGGGCCGATCACCATCCACCAGCCGGGCGGCGCCTTTGCCATGGTGATGCTGAGCTGGCTGTCGGGCGTTTCGGTGGGCGTCGTGTTCCTGGCGCTGAAGCCGTGGTTTCCCACCTTCGTGTCCATCGCGGTGATGATCTATACCCGGGCGAACATGATCGCGTCGGGCAAGATGTTCGTCGCCAACAACCTGCCGGCCTATCTGCTGCCCTTTTTCGACTGGAACCCGCTGTTCCACACGATCGATCAGGCGCGGGGGTTCACCTTCATCAACTACAACCCGCACAACACCTCGGTATTCTATCCGCTCTGGGTGTCGGTGGCGCTGCTGATGGTCGGTCTGATGGGCGAGTTCTACACGCGCAAGAACGCTTCGATCAGCTGGAGCGCGCGGAGATGAGGCGCCTGGCGGCCATCCTCGCCCTGATGGCCGCCCCTGCCTTTGCCACCGTCGACGGCTGGCCCGCGCTGTACGATGTCGCGGGGGTGACGGCCGACGATGTGCTGAACCTGCGGGCCCGGCCCGACCCGCATTCCCCGGTCATCGGCACCCTGGCGCCGGATGCGCGCGGGGTCGAGGTGATCCGGACCGATCCGCGGCAGCGGTGGGGGCTGGTCAATACGGGCGACACGGCTGGCTGGGCCTCGCTGACCTTCCTGGCCCGCCGTTCCGGGCAGTGGGACGGCGCGATCCCGGCACGACTGTATTGCGCCGGGACCGAGCCGTTCTGGGCGATGAGCCTGACGCCGGACGGCATGCGGATCCGTCGCGCGGATGAGGGCGAACGGGACCTGGAGCCGCTCCGCAGCGAGCCGGCCCAGGCGCGGCGCGACAAATGGGCCTTCTTCGCCGGGGACCGTGACCGCGCCGCCACCGGCATCGTCACGGTCGCCGCCTGCACGGACGGCATGTCGCAGCGGGAATACGGGCTGGCGGTCGATCTGGTCGAAACCGCCGCCGGCACGATGCGCGTCACCACGGGCTGCTGCTCGCTCGCGCCGCCCGCCGCGGACTAGGCGCCGCCCTGCCCCGGCGCCGCCGCGACCACCCGCATCGTCACGTTGATCCGCCCGCCACCGGGCAGCAGCGACGACGTGCCGAACCGGATCCTGTCGACGCCGTGAAAGGCCAGCCGCGCGGCGCCGCCCATGACCACCACGTCGCCCGACCGCAGCCACAGGCTTTCGGTGCCGTCCGACCGTTCGACGCCCCCCATGCGGAACAACCCCTCGTCGCCCAGGGACAGAGACACGACCGGCCAGCCGAAATCGCCCTCGTCCCGGTCCTGGTGCAGCCCCATCCGCGCCCCTTCGCCGTAGAAGTTCACCAGACAGGAATCGGGCGCCCGCGCCACCCCGCTGACCGACCGCCACAGCGCCAGCAGGCTGGCCGGGATCGGCGGCCATGGCACGCCCGACGGGTGGCGCGGCTCGTAACGGTAACCGCGCCGGTCCGTCACCCATCCGCAGCGGCCGGCCGAGGTCATCCTGACCGACATCTCGCGCCCCCACCGGGTTTCGGGCGCGAAGAAGGGCGCCCGCCGCGCGACCTCGCGCAGATCGTCCACCACCGTCCGCTGCGTCGCGGCCGTCAGCAGACCCTGATGGATCTCGAAGCCGCGCACCCGCAGCACCCCCCCGCCCGTCAAGCCGTGTCCTTCCTGCATTTCCTGGGGAAAAAACCTGTCATGAATGCCCCCGCCGGTGCTTTTCGCGTGCTTGCAGCACTGTAACCCTGTCCCTATATACGCTCCGACGCCGGGCGGGGACGCCCCACCGGCAGAAAAATCTGGGATCGAGGGGGGATGCCGCTCCGCGGGTCCCAACTCATAAACATCGCCACTAAGAGGATTTTGAGCATGGCCAAAGTCATCGGAATCGACCTCGGCACCACCAATAGCTGCGTCGCCATCATGGACGGGTCGCAGCCCCGGGTGATCGAGAATTCCGAAGGCGCGCGGACGACCCCGTCCATCGTCGCCTTCACCGACAACGAACGTCTCGTGGGTCAGTCGGCCAAGCGTCAGGCCGTGACCAACCCGTCCAACACCGTTTTCGCCGTCAAGCGCCTGATCGGCCGCCGCACCGACGATCCCGAAGTCGCCAAGGACAAGAAGAACCTGCCCTACGACATCGTGGATGGCGGTAATGGCGATGCCTGGGTCGAGGTGAAGGGCGAGAAGTATTCGCCGTCGCAGATCTCGGCCTTCATCCTGCAGAAGATGAAAGAGACCGCCGAATCGTATCTGGGCGAGGACGTCACCCAGGCGGTCATCACCGTTCCGGCCTATTTCAACGACCAGCAGCGTCAGGCCACCAAGGACGCCGGC